>Ga0105239_10001221_pt1 | contig 35061 bp, 30 predicted proteins | sample KBSC44metaG_FD_92761 | JGI IMG/M metagenome (GOLD analysis project Ga0105239, IMG submission 92761) | Corn rhizosphere microbial communities from Kellogg Biological Station, Michigan, USA - KBS C4-4 metaG | ecosystem: Host-associated > Plants > Roots > Rhizosphere > Soil | place: Michigan, USA... | reverse complement strand
CGCATCTCGATAACTCTACTGTGGAAGGTCTCTACAAGAAGCACGGACCGCTCGCGCTGATCGGCTCGCGCACGAAGCTGATGCAGCATTGGGCTGATCGGATCGACCACTGGCTCGATCGCAAGAAGGTGTTGCCGATGTCGCGGTCGACCTCCTAGTTAAGGAACTGGCCTGCGGGCTCGCGGGAGAGCCGCCGAATCCGCCGAATGGTAGGTTCAAATCGGGGAGGCGCGCAGCCATCGATACCAACATTCGGTTCGAGTTGCGATTTGACCGGGCAGGAAGACGCTACGAACGCGGACGCAACGTGTTGCCGGTTGCATCTAACTCGCTGGCAGGCGGACAAGCCGCCTCTATTTCGCCGTTCCCCTCCTGCTCCCAGCCGTGTCAGATCGACGATTGCCCGCAAGGCCAAGCACCAAGTCCGAGAAGCGTTCGCCCTGCACCAACACGTGGTCGTGAAGACGCGTCGCAGCGAGTTGCTCGTCGCCGGCGCGGATCGCTTCCAGAATCCCGGCGTGCTCCTGTAGCGATTGCAGCAGACGGTTGCGCGCGCGAAGCTGGATGCGGCGGTAGGCGCTGAGCCGCTTGTGCAGGGCGAAGGCCTGATCGGCGAGGAAGCTGTTGCGGCTCGCGCGGTAGATCGCTTCGTGAAAATTGCGGTTGTCGGCATAGTATTGCTCGCTGTCGCCCTCCCGCGCGGCCGCCTCGCACGCGTGATGCGCGGCTTCCATGGCCGCGTCGTTCTCCGGCGTGAGCCTGCGCGCAGCCAGTCGCCCGCATGCGCTCTCGATCTCGGCCATGGTCTCGAACATCTCGAACAACCTGGTCGGTGACGGCACGCTGACGATCGCGCCGCGACGCGGCCGCACATCGATGAAGCCTTCGGCGCCGAGCTGAAGCAGCGCCTCCCGGATGGGGGTCCGAGACACCCCGAATCGCTCCGCCAGGGAAGCTTCGTCCAACCGGTCGCCCGGCTGGAATTCCCCTGCAATCACAGCATCTTCGATCGATTGTTTTAGCCTGAAGGCCTGGCTCATTGTATGCACTCGCTCCCCTAATTCCATACCAGATACTTGACAAAACATACAGCATGCAGTTCATTAATAATTGTATGCAAGATTTGTTTTAAAAAATGCAATCTGCATTGGGAGGTATGGAATGAAGATATCTCGACGTCAGGCCCTGGCTCTCGGGATCGCGGCCCCGGCGCTGCTCCGGCTGGGCCCGGCACACGCCGCCACGGCCCTGAAGATCTCGCACCAGTTTCCCAGCGGTACCGCGACCGAGGGTGACTTCCGCGACCGGCTCTGCCGGCGCTTCGCGGCGCTGATTCAAGAGCGCAGCAAGGGAGCGATGTCCGTAGACGTCTATCCCGGCTCCTCGTTGATGAAGACCAACGCGCAGTTTTCGTCGATGCGCAAGGGCGCGCTCGACATGAGCCTCGTTCCAGTCTCCTACGCCGGCGGAGATCTTCCCGAACTGAACATCGGTCTGATGCCGGGTCTCGTCACTGGCTACCAGGAAGGGCTTGCCTGGAAGAACAAGCCGATCGGCCAGGAGTTCAGCAAGTTTCTCGCAGCCAAGGGCGTCATCATCATCACATGGATCTGGCAGGCCGGCGGCGTCGCCAGCCGCTCGCGTCCGTTGGTGGAAGTGGCCGACGCCAAAGGAATGAAGATCCGCGGCGGCTCGCGCGAAATGGACATGGTGCTGCAGGCTGCCGGTGCGTCGGTGTTGTCGCTGCCGTCAAACGAACTCTATGCGGCCATGCAGACCGGCGCCTGTGATGCCTGCCTGACCTCGTCCACCAGCCTGATCTCGTTCCGGATGGAAGAGATCGCCAAGCATCTGACGACGGGCCGCGCCAAGAGCTACTGGTTCATGCTCGAGCCGCTGATGATGTCGAAGGCGATCTTCGACAAGCTGCCAGCCGACCAGCAAGACATCATCATGTCGGCGGGCGCCGAGATGGAGGAATACGGCCGTCAGGCGGCGGTGCTCGACGACATCAGCGTGGCGCGGGTCTACGAAAAAGCCGGAGCCACGGTCCACGATCTCGATAGCGGCGTCATTCGCGAATGGCGCAACCTCGCGCGCGATACGGCCTGGAAGGACTACGCCAACAAGAACGAGAACTGCGCGCGTTTGATCAAGCTCGCTCAGGAGGTCGGCGCATGAGCGCGCACGGCATCGACTTCGGTCATTCCGTCGCTGTGACGGCCGCGCGGCCGGACTCCGCGGTCGGGCGGCTCAACCGCGTCATGGGGCTGCTCAACAAGGCAATCGTGGCGATTTGCTCGACCGCCCTCATCCTCGCGAGCCTGATCCTCAGCTACAGCGTCGCGGCACGCTATTTCTTCAACGCCGCGACCTACTGGCAGGATGAGGCGGCGGTGTTCCTGCTGGTCGGCTCGACGTTCCTCTCCACCGCCTTCGTGCAGGCGAGCCGCGGTCACATCGGCATCGAGGCCCTCACCGGCTATCTGTCGAAGCGTGGCAACGCGATGCGCACGCTCGTGGTGGATGCAGCAAGCCTGCTGTTCTGCTGCTTCTTCGCCTGGAAGTCCTGGACACTGCTGCATGAGGCGTGGGTCGACGGACAGGTGTCCGGCTCGACCTGGGCACCGCCTCTCTGGATTCCCTACAGCATGATGGCCTTGGGCATGACGTTGCTGACGCTGCAGATCGCGCTGCAAATCGCCTTAGGCATCGACGGATGGAGGAGCAAATGAGCACATTGGCCGTTGGACTGATGTATGGCGGCGCCACGCTTGCCGTCATGGCGTCGGGCATGCCGATCGCGCTGGCGCTCGGTGTCGTCGCCGTCGCCTTCATGTACTTCTTCATGCCGGCCGCGTCGCTCGATACGGTGACGCAGAACGTCTACGAGGAAACGGCCTCGATCACGCTGCTGGCGATCCCGCTTTTCATCCTCAAGGGTGCGGCGATCGGCAAGTCGAAGGCGGGACAAGACCTCTACAGCGCGATGCATGTCTGGATGGGACGCATTCCGGGCGGCCTTGGCATCGCAAATGTGTTTGCCTGCGCGCTGTTCGCGGCGATGGCCGGCTCATCGCCTGCAACCTGCTCCGCGATCGGTTCGGCCGGCATTCCCGAGATGCGCAAGCGCGGCTATTCCGGCGGCTTTGCCGCAGGCGTGATCGCAGCCGGCGGCACGCTCGGGATTTTGCTGCCGCCCTCGGTCACGATGATCCTGTATGCGGTCGCCGCCGAGCAGTCGCTCGGCCGTCTATTCCTCGCCGGCATCGGCCCGGGACTGCTGCTGGTGCTGCTGTTTGCGACCTATGCGGTGCTCAAGTTCAAGGCGGAATATGCCGCGGCGCTGCGGGTCTATGCGGCAGATCCGACCCAGCATCCGATCCTGTCGAACGAGCGCTTCACCATGGCGATGCGGTTCGGCGCACTGCCACGCGTGCTGCCCTTCGTCGTGCTGCTCAGCGGCGTCATGGTAGCGTTGTACGGCGGCTTTGCGACGCCGTCGGAAACCGCAGGCCTCGGTGGCATCCTCGCGCTGGTGCTGATCGCCTCGATCTACGGCGTGTGGCGCCCCCGGGATCTCGGTCCGATCCTGGAATCGACGCTGAAGGAATCGACCATGCTGATGCTGATCATCGGCATGTCCCTGCTCTACTCCTACGTCATGAGCTATCTCCACATCAGCCAGGGCGCAGCTCAAGCCATCGTCGCCCTGCACCTCTCGCGATGGCTGCTGCTTGCCGCGATCCTGGTGCTGGTGGTCGTGCTCGGCTTCTTCCTGCCGCCGGTCTCGATCATCCTGATGACCGCGCCAATCATCCTGCCACCGCTCAAGGACGCGGGCTTCGACCTGATCTGGTTCGGCGTGGTGATGACCATCGTGATGGAGATGGGCCTCATCCATCCACCTGTCGGCCTCAACATCTTCGTGATCAGAAACATCGCGCCCGACATTCCCTTGCGGGACGTCATCTGGGGGACGCTGCCCTTTGTGCTCCTGATGGCGCTTGCGGTCGTCCTGCTGTGCCTGGTGCCGTCGATCTCCACCTGGCTGCCCGATCTGGTGATGGGGCCCCCAACCCGATAACGAGGAGGCACGAACATGCTGAGCGACACGAGGGTCGGACGCATTGCGACGCCCGAATTCCTGCAAGGACTGATCGACACGCTGACGCAGCGTGGCCGCGCGGTCCTGGGCATGAAGGTGGAGCGTGACGCAGGCGAGGATCGCGATCTCGATCTGTTGGGCGAAGCGCTGCTGTCGCGACGCGGCGAGGCTTCAGGAGTTGCCATCGCGCAGTCGTTGCTTGCTGCTTTCGAACGGGCCGACGAGCCGCGGCGGCTCAAATTCCTCTCGTCCCTCGCCGATCGGTTCGGACCCGATCGTCGTGCGATCGAACTCGCGATCGCCGCCTACCAGCGCAAGGAGGACGGCGACAGCACCAGGCTCGAGGCGCTTCACGCCGCGGCGGAGCCGCGCCGGCAGGAGCTCATCCGGCGTCTGAACCTGTCGCCAGGAGGAACGGCCTCGCTGGTCCGTATGCGGGAGGTCCTGCTTTCGCTATTGCGCGACCATCCCGAATTGCAGCCGGTCGACGACGATTTCGTCCACCTGTTTTCCTCCTGGTTCAACAGAGGCTTTCTGGTGCTGCGCCCGATCGACTGGAACACGTCCGCCAACATCCTCGAGAAGATCATCAAGTACGAGGCCGTCCATGCCATCCAGGATTGGGACGATCTGCGTAACCGGCTCGAGCCGCCGGATCGCCGCTGCTACGCCTTCTTTCATCCCCAGCTCATCGACGAGCCGCTGATTTTCGTCGAAGTTGCCCTCACGAAGGACATTCCCGACGCGATCGGTCCCCTGCTGGACAAATCGCGCCAGGCGATCAACGCGCGTGAAGCCACCACCGCCGTGTTCTATTCGATCTCGAACACGCAGAAGGGCCTCGCCGGCGTCACGTTCGGGAATTTCCTGATCAAGCAGGTGGTGCAGGACCTCGCCCGCGAGCTGCCGAACCTGAAGACCTTCGTCACGCTATCGCCGGTCCCCGGCTTCGCCGGCTGGGTGAAGCGCGAGATGAAGGCCGAATCCTCCGCCGCGCTCGATGACGAGACGAAGCGCGCGCTGGCCGCACTCGATGACGGCGGCGACATCGCGCAAGCCAGGGATGCCGCCACGTCGATTGCCGCCTATTACTTCCTGAAAGCAAAACTTCCATCGGGCAAGCCGGTCGATCCGGTCGCTCGCTTCCATCTCGGCAACGGCGCCCGCCTGGAGCGGCTGAACTTCCTGGGCGATGCCTCCGCCAAGGGGATCAAGCAATCCTACGGCCTGATGGTCAATTACCTCTACGCGCTCGATCACATCGAGGCCAACCACGAAGCCTTTGCCGAACACGGCACCGTCGCAGCCTCCGACAAGGTGAAGAAGGCTCTGCGCGCCAGGCTGGCGTCGCGCGACCTCGTTCCAAGCTCGCACACCAACTCCCAACGGAAGACATCGTCATGACCTGGAACCTGTACGACCGTTTGCTCGCCTCGGCGGATTCAGACCAATCCGTCTGCATCGAGAAGGAGAACGGCGCCACTTTGAGCTACGCAGAACTCGCCGCCCTCACTGGCAGGTTTGCGATTTTCCTCGCCAGCAATGGCATCGGCCCGAACCACCGTGTCGCCGCGAAGGTCGAGAAATCCGTCGAGGCCATTGCGCTCTATCTTGCAACCCTTCGTGCCGGCGCGGTCTATCTGCCGCTCAACACGGCCTATACCGCCGCCGAGACGGAATATTTCATCCGCGACGCAGAGCCGACATTGGTCGTGTGCGACCCGCGGGAAGAGGCCGACCTGCGCGCCATCACCGCAAGGACCGGCGGGCGCGTCGCGACGCTCGACGAGCAGGGCCGAGGTTCGCTCGTCGAAGCCGCAGCGATTTTCCCTGCAGACTTCAACACCGTTCCCAGGGAGAGGGACGACCTCGCGGCGATCCTCTACACGTCAGGCACGACGGGACGCTCGAAGGGAGCCATGCTGACGCATGGCAATCTGGTGTCGAACGCGCTGACACTGGTCGAGCAATGGCGCTACTCGCAACGCGACGTGCTGATCCATGCCCTGCCGATCTATCACATCCACGGCCTGTTCGTGGCCGGCAACATCACGTTCGCCGCGCGTGCCCGCATCCTGTTCATGCAGAAATTCGACGCGGAGCGCATTCTGGCGGCTATGGCACGCTCGACCGTTCTCATGGGCGTGCCGACCTTCTATGTCCGCCTGCTCCAGAGCCCGAATTTGAGCAAGGCATCGACCGCCGGCATGAGGCTGTTCGTCGCCGGTTCGGCACCGCTGCTGGCCGAGACGCATCGCGACTGGAACAAGACAACCGGCCACGACATCCTCGAACGCTATGGCATGACCGAGACCGGTATGATCGCCTCCAATCCTTATGACGGCCCACGCATTCCGGGCTCGGTGGGGCGCCCCCTGCCCGCCGTCGAGGTTCGCATTACCGATCCCGAGAGCGGCGCGCCGCTCTCCACCGATGACGTCGGCATGATCGAGGTGAAAGGGCCGAACGTGTTCGCCGGCTACTGGAACATGCCAGACAAGACCGCGGCCGAATTCCGCAGCGACGGTTTCTTCATCACGGGCGATCTCGGCAAGCGCGATGCGAGGGGCTATCTCCACATCGTCGGCCGCGGCAAGGACCTGATCATCACCGGCGGCTTCAACGTCTATCCCAAGGAAATCGAGACGGAGATCGACGCAATTCCGGGCGTCTCCGAAAGCGCCGTCGTCGGCGTCCCGCACGCTGACTTTGGCGAAGGTGTCACGGCCGCCGTCGTCCGCACGCCAGGCTCTTCCGTGGATGAACGCACCATTCTCGATGCCCTGTCGGGACGACTGGCGAAATTCAAGCAGCCCAAGCAAATCATCTTTGTGGAGACATTGCCGCGCAATACGATGGGCAAAGTGCAGAAGAATCTGCTGCGCGAGCGCTTCGTCGACGTCTATTCAGACAAGGTCGGCTAGATTGAATGGCCGTCACCGAAACAAATGAATCGCAAATCGCGGACAGCACCGTAGGTCCATTCACCCGGCCTGACGTCGACGATGTTGCACCCATGTGTGTGGTTGCCGGGTGATTTGAACCAATGGGCTAAATCATTGATGTTACTAGCGTCGATTTCGGACAAAAAATAACCGCAGCAAATCATACAGATTGCTGGGGTTATTTTACTACCTTGGTTGCGGGGACCTGCAACCATCTCAAATTGCTATTTGAGGCGGTAGCGTAGCAACGTTCAATCAAAACCTCTGCGTCCCGAACGCAATGAGCATCTTCTAAGTCATTGATTTTTCTAGACCCGCAAGCCGTTCCGCCACGTTTTGTTCAATCCGGTTTTAGGCAATTCATTGCAATTTCATTGCGACGTTCTCGGTCTGCACTCTGACCATGAACTGCTACATCGAGCGGCTAACCGGCGATTAGTGCGCTCGGAGCGCAGCGCTGCCCAAAAGGCGGACCGCGTAGCGCATTTCCGAAGCAAGATGCGCCACCATCAAGTCGCCTTCCTCCGCGCCCTCTTCACGCCATGCGACTGAAAGCGAAAAGCCTAGCCTGCCGTATTCCGCGCCAAGCGAATCCAGCTTGTTATGGCTTCGCACCATAAAGACGGGCACTTTGCACTTCCGTGCACGACGAGGAATTGCCCCGATGCGGAAGATGCGTGCTTGTAGTTGGCGACGGGAGGCAGATCCCGATACGGTCGTTCTAGCTGGCTTGCCCTCAGTGGTAGGCGCTCGGTTCGGACCGAGTGTTCCGGAGCTTTGCGGGCCCGCTGAGGGGGCGTTTCAATCGACCAGGATGGCACGGATATCGTTAACGTTCGTCAGTGTGGGGCCCGAGAAGATCAAACTTCCCGTTGCCTCAAAGAACGACGTCGCGTCGTTATTATCGAGCGCTCCGCTTAGATCGAGGCCCCGCTCCGCAGCCCTCGCAACCGTGACAGCATCAATCATGGCGCCGGCAGGATCGGTTGGCCGCCCCAAACCGCCATCGGCACCATCGGTGTCGGCAGCAAGCACCGATATGGCATTCATCTCGCCGAGCCATCCTGCTAGCGCCAACGCATATTCCTGATTTGGACCGCCCCGCCCAGTTCCGCGAACCGTTACAGTCAGCTCTCCCCCGGAGAGGATCGCGGTACGCACCCCAGACGATCGAGCTCGCATCGCGATGCGCGCGTGATCGCGTGCGACCTCGCGCGCCTCGCCTTGAACATCTGCGCCGAGATCTATCACTTCGTATCCCGCCTCTTTCGCCAGTCTTACGGCTGCGTCCAGTGACTGTCGTGGACGTGCGATCAATTCGACGCGCGCGCGCGCGAACGCAATATCGCCAGCCTTGTAGCTTTCGTTTTTCTGATCTGATAATGCTCGGCGAACAGCGGTATCAACAGCTATGTCGTATTTGCTGAGGACGGCCTGCGCATCTGCCAGCGTTGTCGGATCCGGCACGGTTGGTCCTGATGCGATGGCGGAATGGTCGTCAAGCGGTACATCCGAAATGGCGAGAGTCACAATGGCCTCGGCGTGACGAGCCGCTCGAGTCAGGCGGCCGCCCTTGATGCGCGACAGGTGCCTGCGAACGATATTGATTTCGTCGATCGCTGCGCCGGATTTAAGGAGCGCCTTATTGACATCTCGCTTTTGCTCGAAAGTAAGTCCGTCAACCGGAGCGATCCAGTTGGCCGAACCGCCTCCTGACAAAAGAACGAGCACAAGGTCTGATGGGCCGGCCTCTGCGGCTAACGCCAACGCGCGATCTGCTGATCTCAGACTTGCTTGATCGGGGTATGGATGGCCTGCTTCGACGACCTCAACACAGCGCGTTGGCATCCCGTGACCATGTCGCGTTGTCGCGAGGCCCACAAGGCGCTCGGGTGGCAGCCCTAGGGAATCGAGATAATAGTCCTCGGCGACGCAAGCCATTGCTGCCGCGCCCTTGCCTGCGGCCAAACAGATGATCCTTCCCGTCGGCTTGGGAGGCAAATGCGGCGTCAGCACTGTGTCGGGATGGGCTGCGGCGACCGCGGCATCAAACATAGCGAGCAGAAGCGTCCTACGGTCATTCATTAGTATCAGGTCTCTCAGGCCTTACGTCGTTGCGAGAACTAAATTGACTGCGTGCTTCAATTCGCCGAAGAACTGCCCGCCCCCTATCAGTTATTTGCCAACCGCCACGTGCGCGCTCGACCAGTCTCTCAAAAAATATGTCAAGGCCGGGTACTTGGTCGGCCATTTTCTTAGTCCGGTCTGACCATTCGCGACCACTTTTGATGAGGATCGCCATGTCGCGCTTGATTTCATCGAGCGTACCCCACCCGCTCCGATAGCCGTCGAGCAGCTTGAGAATGGTGATTTGAAAGTTCACGCTAGGACGAAATGCCGGCGTGTTTGTAAGCCCGCACGGACCAGCGTGGCTAGCGGCCAGCCCAAGCATCGCGAATTCAGATGCTCATAAGCCTCCCATGCAGAGATACTTGATGTCGAGATATTCATGGATACCGTACTTGGATCCTTCGCGCCCAAGGCCGCTCTGCTTAACACTGCCGAATGGCGCCACTTCTGTCGAGATCATCGCCTCGTTGATGCCGACCATTCCATATTCAAGGGCTTCCGCGACGCGCCAAACTCGTCCGATATCGCGTCCGTAAAAATAGGCGGCCAACCCAAACTCGGTACTGTTGGCCAGCCTGATCGCATCATCTTCGGTTTCAAAGCGAAAGATCGGCGCGACTGGGCCAAACGTTTCCTCCTTGAAGATGAGCATATCCGCCGTCGCCTCAGTGAGCACGGTCGGCTCAAAGAACGTTCTTCCGAGTTTATGCGGACGGCCGCCCACAGCGATCTTTGCGCCGTTTGAAGTCGCATCTCGAATGTGCTCTTGGACCTTATTGACAGCTTGGTCATCAATCAGCGGGCCAACGGTTACGCCACTTGAAAAGCCGTCACCTACCTCTAGAGTACGCACTGCAGCGGAAAAGCGCCTGACGAACTCGTCATAGACGCCGCTCTGAACAAGAATCCGATTGACACAAATGCAGGTTTGACCGGCGTTCCGGTACTTGGAAGCAATGGCCCCGGCGACGGCAGCATTCAGGTCAGCATCATCGAACACGATAAACGGCGCATTTCCACCGAGCTCCATCGACGTGCGCTTAATCGTACCGGCGCACTTCTCGAGAAGCACCTTTCCGACCTCCGTTGACCCCGTAAAAGAAAGCTTCTTCACGGTCGGGTTCGACGTCAGCTCCTGCCCAATCCCATCGGACGCGCCTACGACGACGGACAATACGCCTTTTGGAACTCCAGCACGTTCGGCAAGAGCGGCAAGCGCCAAGGCCGACAGGGGAGTCTGGCTCGCAGGCTTCACGACGATCGTGCAGCCGGCTGCGAGCGCAGGTCCGACCTTTCTAGTAATCATCGCTGCCGGAAAATTCCAGGGTGTGATCGCAGCACATACCCCGACTGGCTGTTTCAGAACAAGAATTCTACGACCTCGCGCGGCCGCCGGAATGGTGTCGCCATAAACGCGCTTCGCTTCTTCGGCAAACCACTCAAGGAAGCTGGCTGCATAGGCGATCTCGCCACGGCTTTCCGCCAGAGGTTTGCCTTGCTCGGCCGTCATGATGACGGCGAGATCATCCTGGTTCTCAATCATCAGATCATGCCAGCGGCGCAGAATAGAAGCACGTTCTTGAGCGGGACGAGTACGCCATACCAGAAGCGCCTCCTGAGCCGCAGCAATCGCGTGCCTCGTCGCACCTCCGCTCATCCGCGGTAGCTGCGCCAGGGTCTGTCCAGTCGACGGATTTCGCACGCTCAGCGTTCCGTCTTCTGACGCCTTGACCCATTCGCCCCCAACGAAGCAGGTTTCCTTGAGAAGTGACGGATCGCGGAGCTTCGGAATGCTCTTCATGTTGCACGGCCTCATTTGCCTCGCGGCAAGGCCAGCGAGATTAACTTTGAGATGATCTGAACGACGATCGTCGGGTTGTAGGTGGCGCGGGCTAACCCGTGACCGATTTTGGCAGATCCGGCCTAACTTCTTTGAGAACCGCCATGCCACGTCGAACGGCCGGGCGTTCCTTGACGGTCAGGAGCCAGCGCTCAATGCTCGGATAGGTCTTTAGATCGATGCCAATGCGCTCGTGGATGACAAGCCACCCGAAACTCGCGATATCGGCAATGGTAAACTCCGGTCCTGCTAGGAACGGCTGGTGGTGAAGCTGGGCGTCGGCGACAGAACACAGACGCTCGACTTCCTTTCGGTATCGAGCAATGCCGTACTCGTTCTTTTCTTTGGCATAGTGCTGGAAGTGATTGAGCTGACCGACCATGGGTCCAAGGCCGGCGATCTGCCATGCAACCCACTGCTTGACGCAGTATCGGGCCACGACGTCCGTCGGCATTAATCGACCGGTCTTCTCAGCCAGATATTCAAGAATGACGCCGGATTCGAACACCGGGAGCGGTGCACCGCCGCCAATCGGGTCGTGATCGACGATCGCCGGAATCTTACCATTGGGGTTGATCTTGACGAAGTCCGGAGCGTGTTGCTCGCCCTTGCGGATGTCCACGGGGATTAGCTTGTAGGGCAACTCACACTCTTCGAGCATGATCGTGACCTTCCAACCGTTCGCGGTACTCCAGTAATAAAGATCAATCATAATCTTCTCTGACTTTTGGTTGCGCTTCATCGACCTGGATACAGCCGTGGATTAACGCCGTTCGAGCCTAGGCTCGGGTGTGACGCACAAACGGCGACCGCATCGTAATCAGTTCCTCTGCAGCAGTCGGATGCAGCGGCATTGCCTGATCAAGTGCGGCCTTCGTCATACCCTGCTGGACCGGGATAGTCATAAGCTGCACTATTTCCGCAGCTTCCGGCCCAACGATATGACAGCCTAGAAGACGGTCCGTCTTTGCGTCCACGATAAGTTTCATCATGACTTTGCTCTCGCGCAAGGAGAGAGCTGCTTTCATAGGGCGGAACGACGTCTTGAAGACTTTGACGTCGTCGAACGCCTGCATTGCACGTTCCTCGCTCAGGCCAACGGTCCCGACCTCGGGTTCCGAGAATACGGCTGTGGGAATGCTTTGGTAGTCGACCTGCCAAGCACGTTTCCCAAATACCGTGTCTGCGAATGCGTGCCCTTCCCGAATAGCGACTGGCGTCAAGCACACCCTGTTTGTCACGTCCCCCACTGCAAAAATGCTCTCGCACGATGTCCGCCCGTGCTGGCTGACCTTGATCGCACCCGTATCCGGGTCGGTCTCGACGGCTGCGTGCTGGAGCCCGAGATTTGCCGAATTCGGGGACCGACCAATCGCGAACAGGACCTGGTCTGCCTCCACAAGGTCATGCCCCGTCAGCCCAACCTTCAATTTTCCGTCCGCGCTCTTTTCGATGCCCGTGATGAGCTGACCGGCGACGATCTTAACGCCGTTAGCCTCCATTTCTCGTCGAACGAGATCGCGAATTTCGTCATCGAAACCGCGCAGGATATTCGCACTTCGGCAGACAAGCGTCACCTGGCTACCGAGACCGGCAAACACACAAGCCATTTCAAGGGCGATATAGCCCCCGCCATAGACTACGATGCGCCCGGGCTGCTGCGGCAGCGAAAATACATCATCTGAAGTGATGACATACTCTGCACCGCCCACCTCAGTTCTCACCGGAGTGGCCCCGGTTGCGATGAGAATGTGCTTGGCGTACACAAGGTCGCCGGTTGAGAGCGCGATCGTATGACTGTCCTTTAAAGAGGCGCGCGCTCGAAAAAGCGAAACGCCGGCGGTATCAAGCGTCTTGAGGTAGAGGCCTTCCAGCCTGGCCAGTTCACGGGCAACGTTGCCGGTCAGAACGGACCAATCAAAGCGAACGGACTCCGCTAACCAGCCGAAGCCCACCCCATCGCGAAGCTCCCTCGGAACGCGGGATGCGTAGACCATTAACTTCTTGGGCACGCATCCTCGAATGACGCAGGTGCCTCCGATCCGATATTCCTCAGCAATTGCGACCCGCGCCCCGTGGCTCGCAGCGACCTTAGCTGCTCGTACTCCGCCGGAGCCTGCGCCGATAACGAAGAGATCGACTTCGTGATTGCTCATCGATTTACGGGCTTTGGCTTAGGTGGAGGAACAGACGACTGACACCACGGCCTGCCGGCCGGCGCGAACAACTTCCAATCCCCTTTCCAATATCGTCTTAAGCTCTTTGGGATCTTCAACGCGGAATGCAATGCCGCCAACGGCCTCAACGGCCCGCTCGAGACGGAGGTGCGAGCTGAAGTAGGTTAGAGGTTCGGCCCTGTTGGCGCTGGCAGCATTGCCACTTGGATAGACGTGCGTGGTCGCAGCGTGGACTTCATTCCAGCCGTGATTGTCCATGATGACAGTCAAGAATGGCGCGTCATTTTCGAGCGCTGAGTGATGCGCAGCGATTGGCGTACTAAAGATATACGAGCCATCCCCTTCGACCGCGATCACCGTCGCTTCCGGCGCGGCGAGCTTTGCACCTATCGCGGCCCCTAACCCCCATCCTAAGCCACCAGCAAAATGCCCGGAATAGCTCGAGCCGACCCGTTTGAGGTTGAGATAAGCGGGCGCAAGCTGAGGCGATTCACGCAACAGGATAGTATCCTCACCCACGCATTCTCCAATGCAATGAGCTGCCCATGCCGGATGGATTGGTGTCTGGTCTTTTACCTTTGCAAGCTGGTCCGCAAGCCTCTTGCGTCGCGCCTCGTTTAGCTGGCCGATATGCTTCTTCCGCTGCTCGACCAATCCGGGGGCCGGCGTATGGGCTTGCAGAGCAACGGTCAATTGATCGAGAGCTTCGCCCGCGGTTGAGTAACACGCCATGTCGCACTCGAAACTACGCATGGGCAGCGAAGCGAACAGCGGATCAACGCCAATATGAACGACTTTGGCTCCCGGCGCGAGCTTCCCGCGATCGGGGATCCAAGGGACCGGACACTCCACCACCAATATTAGATCGGCCTCGCCAAGAAGCGCATGAGGGTCGTATCCGGCATGCAGGGGATGATCCGACGGCAGAGAAACACAGCTTGGACTCGCCTCAACGACGGCGACTCCAGTAGCGTCGATAAATTCACCGAGCAACGATGCCGCTTTCCGGTCGTAGCCAAGCTGAGACGTAATAAGCAAGGGCATCCTGGACCGGGCGATCATACCCACCAGATCTTTTGCGGTATCGGAAGAAAGAGAGGGCGGACTCATGGTTGGCTTGCGAAATTCGGACGGCACCTGGCTGGCAACATCGCTTTTCTGAGCCAAGACCTCACGGGGCAGCGTCAGATAGACCGGCCCCTTTGGATAAGCATTCGCCACACGTACAGCGCGCTGAACGACATCATCGAGCTGGACCGCGCTGCGCAATTCATATTCCCATTTGACCGCCTCCCTAACCATACCGGCTTGGTCGAACATTTCCTGGGTCCAGTGAACGCCGAGATTTCGGGAGCCGAACTGACCGGCTTCGGTAATCGGCGTGCGACCCGCGGTAAACAGCACAGGGACGCTACCGCGAGCCGCATTTAGCAGACCGCAAACAGCATTGGCGGTTCCGACATTGACATGGACCATGCAAGCTTGCATGCGGCCTGTCACCATCCAGCTGCCGATGGCCATCGAGATCGCAATGTTCTCATGCGAGGCGATAACCGGCCTCGGAACCTCAACGCCTTTCTGACCGAGGGCGACATAGCCCTCAATGATAGGGGCAAAATCCGTTCCGGCATTGGCAAAAAGAAATTCGACTCCGTGCCGCGACAGAGCCTTCAAATAGTCTTCGGCGACGTTATGGTGCACCGTATATTCTCCGGAGTTGCCTAAGCTCTTCTAGTCGGCCGACCCCATCCTCACGCCTATCGAAATATTGGTTTCAGTTTTTGTGGGCGGTGAACTCTTGGTCAAAGGCAACTTTGAATCCAGGACGCGCAGCGATCCGCTCCCACCAACCATTGAGAGCCGTAAGATCCGGCCGGCTGAATTCATCGGCCGCGATGGCTCGAAGCCGCCAAACGAAAGGCGCCGCGGCGATGTCGGCCAATGAGATGGCCTTGCCCGCAAGCCAATCGTGCTGCGCAAGCGCCACCTCCATTCGCCCGATCACACCCACCAGCGTCTTGAGCGCGTTCGCGCGTTCCTCTTCCGTATAGGGGCTTCTCGCGGCACGGAGCCAAGCCTCGCGGCGCGCCGCGGTAGGGATGCGCGCCAGGCGGTCCTGAAGCTCCTCATCGGTCCAACGCGATGCATAAGGGGAGACGCGAATTGACCAATTAAATACTATCAGCGCCGGCTGACACTGCTCGTCGAAGTATTTGACCCAATTGCGCATCAGCGATCGCTGATAGGGATCAGCAGGCTTCAACGAGGGCTGCGGGAAGGCATCGTCGAGATACTCGCAGATGACGGCGCTTTCCCAGACAGGCTGACCGTCGTGAACCAGGGTCGGAACCAATCCATTCGGATTGAGCCTGAGATAGGCTTCACTGTTTTGCTCGCCCTCACGAATATTAACGACTTTCGCCTGATACGGCAGATTCTTTTCCGTCAGCAAAAACCGTACGCGGCAGGAGGCGCTTCCGGCGGGCACGTAATAGAGCTCGAGCATTAGAATTCCTAGTATGGGCCAAATCGAAATTCCATCTTATCGCAGACATCCTCCCGATCCCCTATCTTTCGATTGGTGAACGCGGCAATGATCGAGGGACGAATGGGAGGAACGCGGATACCCGCCTCGATCGCGGCGGGTTCAACCAGGCCTCGCCCATAGTGACGCAATCAAACGCCGATAGTCTCGATCAAACAACCGATAGGTGCAGTCTCGCACGTCTCGGGATCTTGGGGTTCACAATCTATTTTGCCGCCGTGATATCTGTGCTCGCGTTGGTCGTATTCGACCCGCAGCCCCCGTCGTCAGAAATCAAACAGCCTTCAGCGCCGCGCATTTTCCCCTGATTGCAATCTCCTATGCCGGCTATAGCTGGCGACTAATTCGAGACGTGCTGGACAAAAATAGGGCCGCCACGATGCATGGCACCGTCGGCGGCCCTCCCCGTCGCCCCCAACGAGCTACTTGTCCGGATCGATATCCAAAGTGACGGGCGGCATTACCGGCTTGCCATCCTTGATCTTCATCCGATCACGCGCCTTCGCCGGATCGGTCGGAGCCATACGTTTCAGCGACTTCTTCGTATAGATCGTGATCTCAATATTTGTGCCGAGACCCACATTCTTGTGGGAGACGCCCTTTGGGATCACGGTCATCTCGCCCTCGTTGATGGTGATGTCGCCGGCCTCCGTCTCGAGCCGCCTGGCGCCTTTGTATTGGAAGCAAAACTCGTCGCCACCCATGTTGCGATGCCACCCCCCCTGCTCGCGATCGCAGGTTGCGACTTCGATGATGACATCGTCGTTCGCATAGAGAACGAGCGGCAGGAAGCCATTCACCATATCGACGCCGGTCGCGATCTTTCCATTGTCGACGATCGCATCGAGAGAGACCTTCTCCATCTTGCGAGCGAGACCAGTCGCACCTTTCTTGAGGAGTTCTTCATCGCGATCAACGACGAAGCGCTTGTCGGCGCCGTCGCCCCACTCGTTGATGGAGGGTCCCCAAAAGGTGTTGAACTCTTGAACGATCTTGCCCATGGCATGCTCCTCGATTGAGAATATCGAACTGTATTACGATAATATGGTAAGTCAATCCGGGAGCCCGCAGACGGCTTTGACCTCGAGATACTGCTCAAGCCCAAAAATCCCGTGCTCTCTGCCGTTCCCAGATTGTTTGTAGCCCCCGAACGGAATGCTTCGGCCGCCGGGCGCGAAGTTGAAATAAACGCGGCCGGCACCAAGTCTTCGTGCAAGCGACGAGGCGCGTTGGGGAGAAGCGGTTTGGATATAGGCGGCAAGACCGTATTTGGTCGCCGAAGCGATGCGGATCGCCTCCTCTTCCGTCTCATAAGTGAGGATACACAGGACGGGGCCAAAGATCTCATCTTTCGCGATACGCATAGCAGGTGATACGTCAGCGAAAATCGTCGGCCGCACAAAATAGCCGTTGCGTTGTCCAGGCGGGCGACCGGCTCCGCCGCAAGCGAGCGTCGCTCCCTCGCCGACCCCGTCTTGGATCATACGTTGAATGTTGCTGAACTGACGCTCGTTTACGACCGGACCCATCTGCGTCGTTGGGCTTCGTGGATCGCCAATCACAATACGTTCCGCCGCTTCACAGGCCAATCGGACCGCCCTTTCGCGTTGCTCCTTCGAAACAAACAGAAGGGTCGGCGCCTGGCAAGCCTGGCCTGCATTCTCGAAACACTTCAGCACGGTGATCGGCACGAATTTGTCGAGGTCTGCGTCAGAAAGCATGATGCTCGGCGATTTGCCGCCGAGTTCTTGGGCTACGCGCTTGACCGTCGTCGCGGCGAGCTTTGCCACCTCGATGCCAGCGCGAGTCGACCCCGTAAAAGAGATCATGTCGACATCTGGATGGGCCGCGAGCGCGGCACCGACGCCTTCGCCGTTGCCATGCACAACGTTAAGAACGCCGGCTGGCAGCCCACATTCGGCACAGATCTCCGCAAAGAGTGTCGCGCAGCTCGGCGACCATTCGCTCGGCTTTATGACCATGGTACAGCCCGCCGCCAAGGCTAGCGCCGCCTTGGCTACGACCTGCCCAAGAGGCCAATTCCACGGCGTAATTAAACCGCACACGCCGATGGGCTCGCGGATGATGCGCGCGTGCTTCAGTTTGGATGCAAACGGATAGTCCGCCAGCACCTCGATCATCTCTTCGAAGTGCTCGAGGGAATAGGGAAGATGCGTTGACCGCGCATATTCAATCGGCGCCCCGATTTCGGTCACAATGAGCTCTACAAACTCATCGGCCCGCTCTGTACAACGCTCGAAAATACGAGAAAGAAGTTTGATTCTCTGGCCGACAGACCAGTGGGCATAGCCCGGAAGAGCACGTCTCGCCGCCGCAACGGCCTGATCCACGTCGGAGGCTTCACAAAGCGTGATCGTTCTGCAGACTTGTTCCGTAGCGGGATTGATGATCGACCAGGGGCGGCCCATTGCCATGATCGGCTTGCCGTCGATAAAGCCGCTAAAGCTTCCCATTTCCTCGTTCATTCCTGTTGGGGCCGGGACTCAATTTGCAATCGCGGCAGGATCTAGTTGCTTTTTGAGAGTCACAACGATTTCGCCATTCTCGACGCGGACGGGAACTTTCTGCAGCCGCAACCGTGAGCTCGTCACGTGCTCACCAGTCGCGATGCTGAATTCCATGCCGTGCCACGGACAAACCACCGTTTTCTCCGAACGCGAGAAACTCCGCGCCAAGTCAACGTTCTCGATGGTCGTATCTTCGATCGTCCGCGGCAGTATGAGCCCCTGGCACGCCGGTCCGCCAAGATGTGGACAGCGATTTAGATATGCCAAGAAATGCTCGCCTTGCCGAAAGACGCCAATCTCGGTGCCATCGACGACCAACACCTTACGGTCTCCGTCGAAAAATTCCTCTGCTCGACCGATAACCACATCCGTCACTGCTTTTCTCCAATCGAAAGATAGGACATTCGCGATTGCCACATAGCTAGGTCGAATGGCGTCAGATCGAATGCCGCAATTAGCGAACACGCCGCTGTTGCAGCTTCAGTCGGCGTGACAGCGCTGGCGTCGATCAGCTCAATGGCGCGACCCCGTTCCAATCCTCGCCGCAAGAATGCTCCAAGTACGATAGCCATGGCTCCCTTCATGGCGGCCACGGCGGTCTCTTCTGAGCCCTCGCTAACCAGCCTTTTCAGCCGCTCAAGGCAGCCAGCAAGATCATCTGCCACCGCGTCAGCTGCTGGCATGGTCGAGCGCCCGCTGAAGATTATTCCGGAGCACTTGTGCGGCGCTTGGCCGCTGTCTTTTGACGGGTAGATTGAACAGCCGTGCCGCGTTCAAACCGAGAATATTCCGCTTTGCTTGGTCGGACAGGAATGGCAGCGATGAAATCGCGCTCGGAGGATCGAAATCCCAGTGTGGCCAGTCAGAGGCGAATAGCAATTGCGTCTCGGCCTTGATGCTCTCCATGGTCATCTCCAGCGCGCGCAAATTCGACCGCTCTAACGGCTGCGAGGTAAAATACATCTCACGGATGTATTCGCTTGGCAGTCGCTTGAGCGCGGGCGCCTCGCTCGGGCGCATGAGAATCTCGTGATCGAGCCTCTGCATCAGATAGGGGATCCAGGCGAGCCCCCCTTCCACCCAGAGCAACTTGAGCTTGCTGAACCGCTCGCACAGGCCGTTGAAGATCCAGTTTGTGAGGTGGATTAAATTGTAGTGGGAGAAGGACAACGCGTGCATCGCGCCAAAACGATTCAACTGCGCAAACGATGGATCACTCCAATTGTATGCCGTGTGGAAGACCAGCGGCTTGCCAGTTTCCTCGATCGCGCGGTACAGCTTCATATAAGATGGATGATAGACTGGATTATTTCTGACGCAGCTGACACTGAACCCAATGATGCCGGGGTTTGTCGCGTTCTGCTCGACCATTTCCAGACATACGTCAGGAGAATGAAATGGAAGATACGCCAGGCAGAGCAGACGCGGCTCGTCCGGTATTATGCGCTCAAGGATCCAACGGTTGAACGCGCGCGCAGCAAAGATCTCGACGTCGTGCATGGGCTGCATGCCGAGAACCAGCATTCCGCTCGGAAAGACGACCTGGTAATCGATGCCCATGGCATCCATTGAGCGACGCATCTGCTGCGCGAAACTATGCCCTTCATCCGGATTGGTTCGCTCCAGATTGTTCAATTGATGTGGGATTCGGTTGCCGACCGATTGAAAGGACGTACCGCCACCTGAATTCAGCAGAGCGTCACCGCGTGGCGACCCCTGAAGCATGCTTTGCGCTAAATGCTTGAGCACATCATTGTCAATGTATTCGCAAATCTCTCCCCAAAAGCGACTCTCCTGGACATGCGCATCGATGTCGACGATCAGCTCATAATCATCGTAAGTCCGCGCTTGCAGCGTCGCGTGTTCAAGGTAGTCGCGCGTGTCGGTGCGGGTCGTAATTTCCGGCAACGAACGAAATGATCGGTCTTTCGATGCGTCCATATGTTTTTCTCTGCCTGCCAGTTGCCTGGATCTCGGGCTACAGCAGAGACTAGATTGGGTCTAATACTAAGAAAGAAAGCCGCTTTCCAAAGAAGGTATCGCTGGCTCAACCGAAAACGTGCGCTTGGCCGCTTGTAAGAAGGCGTGGATATCCGCATCGACGCGCGCCGGAGCCCACACAAGCGCAAGTCGTGGCAACCTCACGGTATCCTTGAGTGGTACGAAAGCTACCCCTTCCACGGTCGTCAATGGCAGCTTCCGCGGAACTACGGCGGAGGCAAGGCCCGAAGCAACAAGGTTAAGGAGCGAGCTAATTGTTTCGCATTGATGCAGGTAATGTAGATGGCAGCCGGCAGCCAGAAAGGCTATTTCGAGCGCCATATGATAGCCTGGCAGGGCCCGCCCAGATGGCACGGCGAGGTCGAGATCAAGCAAGCGATCAAGCGACAAAGTGTCGGATTTCGCCAGGTCATGATGACTAGGAAGTGCAACGAAAATTTTCTCGTTCACAAGCGGCATCATCGAAAGCGTGTCCGGCACCGCGGCTATGCGCACCAGCGCGACATCGAGCTGCCCGTCCGCGACGTCGTTAACAACCAAGGCGCGGTTGCACTCGGTGATCTCTAAGGACGCCATCGGGCGGAGCATCCGATAGGCAGGAATTAGAATCGGTACAACGTCAGTGAGCGCCGATGCCGAACAGGCCAACCGAAGCGGTCGCGCACGCGCCGTGGCGAGCCGGGCAGTTTCGACAAACCGGCGCGATTGTTCGAGCAGCCTGTAGGCCTCGGAGAGAATAACCTCACCGGCAGACGTGAGTTCGACGCCCCTACTTCCACGGCGAAACAGTTGCTGGCCGAGATCGGCTTCCAGCGATTGAATCTGTCGCGTGAGTGGCGGCTGAGAAAGACCGAGCCTCGTCGCAGCTCGGCTAAAACTGAGCTCCTCTGCGACTGCTACGAAAGATCGAACCAGCCGAAGCTCCATCGTCGCCACCGCACGCATGCTTTAGAGGAAGCGCGTCGGCGCGATAATCGTCCTCCACATATGCGAGGAGGATGAATTGTCATTTCCAAGTCCCTCTTTGGGCTCGCGGAAATTCCGTCCGATAATATCAGTGAAGCGCTCGAGATCGACAGTCTTATTGGGATCGAACGCATAGTAGTCGTTCATCGTCACGAGCCGCGCGGTCATGTACCACCGATGATTGCGCGCATAGTCGTGGGCCCTCTGCATGACCTCGGACGGCCGGAAATCGTGTCCGAAATACTTAAGGTAGGCTTCCGGATAAGTATAGCCGACGCTTTCATCAGCGAAGAAGCGCAAGGCTTGATGATAGCGAATGGCCCAACTGACCTCCTCGTCGACGTATGGTTCAACGAGCTGGGCGCCCCAATAACCATGATCAGCCTGGATGAAGCCCACCACGGAAATATCATGAAGGAGACACGCGATGACGACCTTCTCATCGCAACCAGATTCAAGGGCGAGTGCCGCACTCTGCAGCAAGTGTTGTTGGCCTGATGTGAAGCGAAGCCTAAAGAAATCCATCAGCGTGGGCTTCTTCGGCATCTTGGGCAGGCGCGGATCGTCGTCCATGAGCATCGTACGCCCCGGCGCGTATTGCGGCGGATACGGCTTGGTGGGATCCGTCTCACCGGAACGGTAAATCACTGACTTGGCTGCCACCTTGCCCAGAGCTTCTGCCATAGCGTGCTCAATGGCGTCCGCGCGCGCATCCACGTCGTGGCCAACCGTAGCGTTCAGAGCCTCCAAGGCTGCTTGTTCAATTGCACCGGACCGATCGCTCATCAATTAGCCTCCTAAGACGATAATATGATATTATCGCCATCTTCTCTCTCAAGCAAGCCTTGACACAGCCCGGGACCAGCCGCCAATGAGCACAATCCAAGTCGATTTGACGAAGTCACAACAACAGAAGCATGCGGCCCCAATGGAATTTCCCGTCTCACTACGCGTGACGAACACCGCCAAGCTTTTGCGCGAGCAAGTCTCGGACAAGCTTCGGCAGGCCATCGTCCAAGGCTGGTACAAGCCCGGCGTCCGGCTCATTGAGCGGGAGCTCTGCGAGAATGTCGGCGCCAGCCGAACCTCCGTCCGGGAAGCTCTGCGGCAGTTAGAAACCGAAGGCTTGGTGGTGGTCGAACCTCGCCGGGGACCCGTGGTGGCATCGATCACGCTCACGCAAGCAAAGGAGATCTACGAACTTCGCCGCGTTTTAGAGGTGTTTGCGATCCACAGGTTCATCGAGCGCGGCTCGCCGGACGATCTTGCTCAGCTGCGCCAGTGCTACCGTCAATTCGCCGATGCCGTCCGCAAGAACGAATTGACCGCCTTGGTCGACAGCATGAGCGCCTTTTACTCGACCCTGTTCCGGGGAGCCGGCAACGGGATGCTTGAGACCATATCGGCTCAGCTTCTCGCCCGGATCAGCTATCTGAGAGCGACATCGATGTCGATCAAAGGCCGGCCGAAAGTAAGCTTGCGTGAGATCGCAGCGATCCTGCAAGCCATCGAGAGTGGCGACGTCGCTGCTGGCGAGCGGGCTGTCGTGGACCACATCGAAGAAGCATCCAAGGCGGCGTTTGCGCAGCTGAGCCAGCAGGCCACCTCCACGTAGACTGTGGCCTGCCGAACCGGCATCTACCGCATCACAGCGGCTCGAACATCAATTGCATTGTTGTGGTTTGGCGGCAGGTCTGCGAGCGTATCCCTGACGATAAGAAAATCGGGAACGTGCCCCGGCATAAGCATCACCGAATCGTCTGAAAAGATTTGCGAGACTTGGCAGTAGATATCGCGGCGCTTTTCGATGGGTTCGGAGCGAGCCTTGTCCATCAGCTCAGACACTTTTGGATTGGCGTAGCGAGAAGACGTGAAATTGACGAGCCCGAACTGGATGTCCGGTTCTCCCCCAATATCGGTAAAGCGCCACTGCATCATTTCGAAGTCGCCGGTCGCAACCTTTCCACCTGATTGCGACGGCTCGATCATCTGAATTTCGACCTGGATACCGACGGAGGCCATAAACTGCTGGGCGATCGACGCCAACCGGCGACCGGTCGGCGTGGCAAATCCCGTGAGAGTTACTTTAACGGGCTTACCGATTGACTTGATCGTCTCTGTCGCTTTCTTGGGATCGTAAGCTTTCCAAGACAAAGCGTCACACGACCACGGAGAACTTGGGAAAAAGTCGTGCGCGAGAGTGCCCTGCCCTTGTTGGAAACCGTCGACAAGCGCGGCGCCGTCGAAAGATTGGACAATCGCCGACCGGATTCGAACATCATCTAGCGGCGGCTTGCTGGTATTGAAGATAAATCCGTAAGCCGAAGCGCCATCGTAGCGAAGTACGCGCAGGCCAGGAACATGCTTTGCCTGCACGACCTGCGCGATGTTGTCAGTCCACATGATGTCAATTTCGCCAGAATTCAGACTCGCATAGCGGGTATTTCCGTCAGGCAAAATCCTGTAAACGACGCGGTCTACTTTGGGCAGATCGGGATCCCAATAATCCTTGTTGCGCTCGACAACGAGACGATCACCCGATTGCCAGCTTACGAACGAGAAGGGTCCTGTGCCGACGGGATGGCGATTGAAGCCGTCCGGATCATTGGTGAGGGCTTTTGGGGATCCGATCAGATTGATCGAGTAATCAATAGCGAGAGCCGACTGCAGTGAGGGCCACGGCTTTTTGAGCACGAAACGCACCGTCAGAGGGTCGACTTCTTCGACATAATCAAGCGCAGAATAGACAGTACGATTATAACCCATGCCGTTCGCAGGCTCGAGCATGCGACCAAAGTGAAAGACGACCGCAGCGGCATTAAACGGTGTGCCGTCATGAAATTTCACGTTCGGACGGAGTGTCACCGTAGCGCTCATCCGATCATCAGCCTCCTTAAAACTAGTGGCCAGTCGCGGAACAATCTTCTGCTCCTTGTAGTCATAAGCAAAAAGCCCCTCGAGCATCGAGCTCGCAACGATCAACGTTGCGGGCGTCATCACTTTCGTTTTGACAAGGTTGAAACCGTTAAAATCATTGTACATGCCGACGGACAGAACTTTCTCGGCGGACGCCCGGGTCGAATGTGCGACGGCAGCCAAAAACAACGCGGCTACGAGAATCACGACTCTATGCATTTCGTTGCTGTCCTTTCACAAAAAGAAGTCGGATCGGTCGACGGTTAGGCCGTTGATCCCCCATCAATCGAAATCGTTACGCCCGTGATGAAGCTCGACGCATCTGAGGCGAGCAGGAGTGCAAGTCCCTGGATCTCAGACGGCTCAGCAAGCCGCTTCATGGGAATAAACGCCGTAAACTTTTTGACCATCTCAGGATCGTTCAATTTGCCGCCCCCGATATTTGTCTTAAAGGGGCCGGGCGCGATGGCGTTGACGGTCGTTCCAAACGGCGCCATTTCGACAGCCGCCTGGCGGACGAGATTGAGTAGCGCGGCTTTGCCGGCGATGTATCCGTAGCCGACGTTTGGTCGCGCGCGAAAGGCAGCGCCGGATGCGACAAGAATGATGCGGCCTGAGGTCTGCTTCTTCATGAAGCGGGCAGAACTGCGCAACGTTACGAAGGCACTCGTAAGATTAAGGTCGATGCCCGTCTGCCAGGTCTCGATCGGATAATCCTCGATACCAACGCCAAGACCGAACCCCGGTCCTGCAGAACCGCCGGCATTGGCGATGCAGATGTCGAGCCGTCCCTCGCGCTCGGCCGCCTCATTGACCGCGGCCTCGACATCTTGCGAATCCTTGACGTTCAGCTGGCGTGAATACACCGTCAGCCCGCGCTCGGCGAAGCGGGCCCTTTCGCGGGACAACGCTTCTGCATCGATATCCGCAATCGTTACGGATGCCCCATTCACGGCGAGAACCTCGGCCATGGCGAGCCCTAAGCCACCTGCTCCGCCAGTTACGAAACATGTTTTCCCGGCAACTGAGAAAAGTTCATTTCTATGCATGCGCGCTCCACACTCGCTCTGACACGCCCTGGCTATCCGTTTTCGCGAAGGGGCGCCCTTCACGTTCGCGAGCAGCGAAGCCGAACGAGGCCGGACGAGGCCCTTGCCGAGATCGGCAAAACTATAATACGATAATACGATCATGCAAGCGGGGACTTTCGGATGAAGACAGCGATTACCGGCTTAGGCGGAATTGTCACAGGCGATCTCGCCATTCCGCTGAGCGGCGCCGATACGATCGTAATGGAGGATGGCCTGATCACCCATGTGGGCGGTCCGGAGTCAACTGCGCTGAATGGCTGCGCTGTTGTTGTGGACGCAGCCGGAGCGTTGGCAATACCGGGGCTTATTGACTCTCATGTGCACATTACGTTCGGCGACTACACCCCGCGCCAGCGTACCGTGGGCTTTCTTGAAAGCTATGTTCAGGGCGGCATCACAACCGCGATCAGCGCATCAGAAGTCCATGTACCGGGCCGGCCGAAGGATCCCGTGGGCGTTAAGGCACTCGCGATCGCCGCTTACAAAAGCTTCCTCGACTTCCGCCCCGGAGGAATGCGCGTCCATGCCGGCTCCATCATCCTCGAGCCTGGCTTGACCGACAATGACTTCGCAGAGGCAGCGGCTGCAGGTGTCTGGCTCGCCAAAGCCGGGTTTGGCGCTTTCGGCAGCCCATTTGAGTATGCCGAGCCGGTTCGGTTGGCGCGCGCTCACGGCATGATCACAACGGTCCACACGGGAGGATCGTCGATCCCTGGCTCGTCGGGAATCTGGGCCGATCACCTGCTGGCACTTCAGCCGGACGTGTCATTCCACGTCAACGGTGGGCCTGTCGCAATGCCCGACCGGGATTTTCCGCGCCTCGTGAATGACAGCAGAATTGCCCTGCAGGTCTGCACGGCCGGAAATCTTCGAACAACGATTTATACCGCTCAATTGCTTGCTGAGGCCGGCCAGCTTGAGCGGCTTTTGATTGCGACGGACACGCCGACAGGCAGTGGGGTTATGCCCCTCGGCATGCTGTATACGGTGACGCATCTTGCGAGCCTTGGCGCCCGACCGCTCGCTCCGGAAATTGCGATCGCAGCTGCTACCGGTAACAACGCCCGCGTATATCGCCTGAACTCCGGGCTCATCGCGCCCGGTCGAGACGGCGACATCGTCATCATCGATGCAAGCCTCGGTGGCTCGACCGACAACGCGCTCGATGCAATTCGCAATGGCGATATCCCGGCCGTCGCGAGCGTCTTCACGGCAGGCCGCCCGCGCTTCGTCGGCAAGAGCCGCAACACCCCAGAATCAATTCGAAAGGTGCGAGTCGCGAAGAACGAGTTGCCGTTCGATTTCTCCTCGATGTCACACTGATTATTCACGTCACGCCAACCTAAAGAAGACCAAGATGGTTCAACAACATAGTCACACCACCCCTTTGTCTATCCGCCGCTGGTACGAATATCGCGATGCAACCCATGCCAGCGAGAATGGACGGACGACCGACACTCCCGTTCAGCGATTCGCCGTCGCAGCCGCTATTAAGAATCCATACGCCGGCAGTTTCGGAGAGGACCTGTCTGACATCGTGCGGAAATCGGTCGCTCTGGGAGCAGAATTTGGACGACGCCTTATGCTGCTGGCGCAAGGAGCACCGATCCAGAGTTATGGCAAGGCATGCTTGGTTGGACTTGCCGGAGAGTATGAGCACGGCAATGCATTTCTGACTACCGAGTTTGCAAATCCGATTCGCGAAGCAATCGGCGGTGCCAAAGCATGGATCCCCTCGACTGGAAAGCGCGGAACGAGCGGCGATACGATCGACATTCCGCTAGCGCATAAAGATGCTCTCTATGTTCGCTCGCATTATGACACGTTGAGCCTCAGCTTCAGTGATGCCCCGGCAATTGACGAGGTCTTGATCGTGTTCGCAGCGGCGACCGGCGGTCGCGTTCACGCGCGGCTCGGCGGCTTGGACGCGGACAAAATCGAAGGTGTGGACGGGCTCCGGTGACAAAGATGAAAGAGCATTTGCCGATTGGTATCGTAGGCGGTGGACCTGCTGGGCTCATGTTGGCGATCGAGCTTGGCCGGTTCGGAGTGCCGTGCGTCCTCCTCGAAGAAGACAAGGAACCGCCTTGGTTTCCCAAGGCGAACTCCTCGACGGCGCGAACGATGGAGCACTACCGCCGCCATGGCTTTGCTCATGAGATCCGCAATGTCGGCCTACCCTTAGACTATCCGCAAGACATCGCATACTACACGCGCTATTCGGGCGGATACGAGCTTGCGCGTCTCAAAGGTGCATCGCGGCGCGACGCATTGTCTGCGGCCCATGACGATCCGATGTGGCCGACACCTGAACCGCTGCATCGCTCAAATCAGATCTTCATTGAGCCTGTTCTGAAGAAACAAGCAGAATCGTTCAAGACCAATGAGATCCTGTTCGGGTGGCGGGTCGTCGAGCTCGCGCACACGGCTGATGGTGTGCGAGTGGTCGCCAAACAGGACGGCACCGGCACAGCACGAGTTTTTGAATTTTCTTACCTGGCGGGATGCGATGGACCCCGCAGCTTTGTCAGAAAATCGCTTGGCATTCGCCACGAGGGCGTTGGCAACGAGGAACGAGCCTTCATGGGCGGCACTATGCTTGCTGCCCGCCTGGAGACGTCCGATTTCTTCAATGTCGTGGACGGCGGACGCGCCTGGCAATTCTGGGCGATCAATCCCGACCGTCGGTCGATTATGATCGCTTTGGATGGAAAATCCTCATTCACGTTCCACACTCAGCTTCCAAAAGGGGGCCAATCCTCGACCGATTGGGTCGACGAGTCCATTCGGCTGACAACCGGAAAACCGTTCAACTACCGCATCGTCCAGATGGCGGAATGGACAGCCGGCTTGACTCTCGTCGCCGAGCGCTTTCAGTCCCATCGGGTCTTTCTTCTCGGCGATGCGGCCCATCTGTTCACACCAACCGGCGGCCTTGGCTACAACACCTCCATTGAGGATGCCGCCAACCTGGGTTGGAAGCTGGCAGCTCTCCACCAGGGTTGGGGCGGCGCCAATCTCATCGATAGCTATGAGGCCGAACGACGCCCCATCGCGCAACGCAATACGGCTTTCGCGCGTGAGCTTGCCAATGGACTCGGCAGCATCGGTGTCACCGCCGACCATGAAGACAGAGACAGAGGCGATTTGAGGCGCGATCTCGGTGCGCGTCTTCTGAAACATGCGGAGGATGAGTTTAATACGCCAGGTATTCAGTTTGGTACCTTCTACGATCGATCGCCGATTATCGTGCAAGAGCAACATGCCCCATCGCTTGGTCGCGATCCGCATGTCTACTCGCCTACATCGACCCCGGGCTGCCGAGCACCTCACGCTTGGCTGGACGTCGAGCATCGACGTTGCCTTTACGACGAGTTCGGCCATGGATTTACCTTGCTGCAACTCGGCGGCGAAGCATCCGTCGCGGACGCCATCGCCCTGGCCTCGACTATGCAAGTCCCGTTCAAGCACGTCAGGCTAACGCAGGCCAACATTCGCCGATTATACGATGCGGATTTAGTCCTAATACGACCGGACCAGCATGTCGCTTGGCGCGGAAACTCTTTCGCGGCCGACTTCGACCGGATCCTGAAAATGGCCTGCGGTCATTAGCCGGTTGGCTCAGATCCGCACTCCCAAGCGTCTGTTAATGAGGTCATCTGCGATGCCTTCTACCGATCTTCCTGTTCCTCTGCCAAACGGCCTCTCTCTCCTAAGAAACCCCTTGCTGAACAAAGGAACGGCGTTCTCGCTTGCCGAGCGTGAAGCCCTGTGTCTCACAGGGTTGCTGCCGCCCGCCGTTTCCAGCATTAGCGAGCAGGTAGATCGCATTCTTCAAAACTTGCGACGACTCCCAACTGATCTCGATAAATATGTTGCACTGAACGCGCTGCGAGATCGCAACGAGACGCTCTTTCTGCGGCTCGTATTTGACCATATCGACGAGATTCAACCGCTGATCTATACGCCAACGGTGGGCGAGGCTTGTCAGGCTTTCGGTGACATTTTTCAAAGGCCTCGCGGTCTCTATGTAAGCGCAAAGGACCGGGGAAACATCGCCAAGCTTCTCCGCAATTGGCCCGAGAAGGCGCGCCTGATCGTCGTTACGGATGGCGAACGAATTCTTGGCCTCGGGGATCTCGGCGCAAACGGCATGGGAATTCCAGTTGGAAAGCTTTCCCTCTACTCCGCTTGTGCGGGAATCCACCCCTCGCTTTGTCTGCCGGTCGTGATCGACGTTGGCACACAAAATCAGGAACTCCTGAAGAACCCATTGTATATCGGTCTTCGCCAAAGCCGGCAAAAAGGCCAGGAATACGACGCTCTGCTCGATGAGTTCGTCGAGGCCGCACGCACGGTGTTCCCCGGCGTGCTAATTCAGTTCGAAGATTTTGGTAATCAGAATGCCTTTCGCCTTCTTGAACGGTTTCGCGATTGCTGCGTCTTCAATGATGACATTCAAGGGACCGCTTCAGTTGCTTTAGCGGGCTTGCTCTCGTCGCTGCGCCTTACGGGAGGTCGATTGGCTGAGCAGACTGCACTACTTTATGGCGCAGGCGAAGCTGCCATCGGTATCGCAGATTTGGCGGTTGCCTACATGCGCACCGAGGGGGCTAGCGAAGATGAGGCGCGCTCCCGCCTCTTCCTGGTCGATTCGAAAGGACTCGTGACACGAAGCCGGAATGACCTCAGCACGCACAAGCTTCGCTACGCGCAGGATATGCCGGCAATCAAGGATCTTCCATCGATCCTTCACGCCGTCCGGCCCAGCACCCTCATTGGCGTATCTGCAGCCGCGGGGGCATTTTCCCCAGAAGTTCTTCAGACGATGGCGGAGCTCAGCCCAAGGCCTGTCATCTTTGCACTGTCCAATCCGACCTCGCAGGCAGAATGCGATGCTGAAAGCGCCTATCGCCATACCGCGGGACGCGCGCTGTTCGCGTGCGGCAGCCCACAAGCGCCTGTGCGGCTCGGCACACAACTGTTCGTGCCGCGGCAAGGCAACAATTCTTACGTTTTCCCTGGAATCGGGCTCGGCGTCCTGGCTAGCGGAGCGACGCGTATTGTCGATGAGATGTTTATTGTTGCAGCGCGGCGTCTGGCGGAACTGGTGACGGAAGCTGACCTGAGTCAAGGGAGCCTGTATCCCGCCCTAACACGCATTCGCGAAGTATCGGCTGAAATTGGTGCGGCAGTCGCCCGAGTGGCTTTTGAACAAAACCTTACGAGAGAAGCGCGTCCCGATGAGATTGATGAGCGCGTGAGACAGATGATGTTCGCTCCGACCTATGAGAGTTACGTCTAATCCACAGGCCGCATTGACTGGTCTCGCCTCGACCTATCCATCGCTCCTCTACTTGCGGGCGCCTATCTTTTGAGAGGTGCTTGGCGCCCGCGGGATAACGTTTATTTCGGATGTCAGCCACTCTAAGGACATCCGAAATGCAATTTTCCGTCTTTCATATCGCGATGGGTCGCGGCCGAACATCGGACCGACAAGTCTACGAAGACTTTATTTCCGATATCTCGCTCGCCGAAAGGCTCAACTTTCACACCTTTTGGCTTGCCGAACACCATTTCAACGCAAACTTCAGCCTGTCGCCCTCGCCCAACGTTCTGCTCGCCGCTGCGGCGATTTTGACGAAGCGCATGAAGATTGGAACGTGCATTAACGTTCTTCCCTTCCACAATCCCGTGCGCCTTGCCGAAGAAGGGGCAATGCTGGATCTGTTGTCCAACGGGCGCTTTCAGTGGGGTATTGGACGCGGAATCACTGGTCACGAATTCCACGGGTTCGGCCTTGACCCGGCCGAAAGCCTCGAGCGCTTCCGAGAGATTCATGACTATGTGCTTCACTCATGGAAGACCGACAAACTCAGCTGGAAGGGCAAGTTCGTGAACGTGCCTGACGGGATCGACTTGGCTCCTGTCATTACTCAGCGCCCGCACCCGCCGGTCTGGGTCACGGCGCAAAGCCCGTCCTCGGTCGAATGGGCCGCTGAACGCGGCTACCCGGCGCTTCAGGTCGCCGAATCGCTTGAGCGTAGCAAAGCTCAGCTCGAGCTCTGGCGGGCGGCTGCTAAGCGCGCAAATGCCAAGCCGGACGATCGCGGCGAGATTGTCCCGAGCCGCTATGTGTTCGTGGCGGAGACCGAGAAGCAAGCGCGCGAAACCGGTGGGCAACAAATCACCGATTGGTGGCAGGAGTTCACCGCAATCGCCGCACCGCGCCCTGAAGCGCGCCTAACGTCCGGCTATGAATACTGGCAAGACGAAAAGACCAGCTTCAAGCGGCGGACCGGCGGCTCTAGCTTCGATGAACTGGTCGAAACTGGCTTGATCCTGGTGGGCACGCCCAAGCAGGTGATCCGGCAGGTCGAGCGACAAGTCGAGGCTTTCGAGTGCAAACATATCATCTGTGACTTCTGGCGCGCTGGAAAGGCACGCGCGGACCGGCAGCAGTCGATGACTCTGTTCGGTGAGCAAGTTATCCCCTACTTCTCGAAGCCCAAATAAGAGCCTTTTTGCTGCGAAGGGCCGTCGCACGCGTGTGACGGCCTTTCTCTGTCTTCATTCCTCTCTAAAGCGACAAAGCAAAATATGCGCAAAGCTTCTTTGGGTCTTCTGATCCGCGGCGGCACCGACAATTGGTCGGTTGAACGCTGGAAGACACAGTTCGAAAGAGAATGCCCGGATCGCCCGGTGGTCGTCTTACCCGACCCGAACACCAGTGCCAGCGACATCCACTATGCCGCGGTATGGAAGCCTGCGCCAGGCCAACTGACACAATATCCAAATCTGCGTGCCATCTTCAATTTGGGGGCCGGCGTCGATGCTTTACTGGCTGACCCGACGATCCCGGCCGTTCCTGTGGTCCGTATGACGGTCGCCGACCTTGCTGGCCGCATGACGGAATACGTCACACTTCATGTGCTTTTGCATCACCGTCAAGAACTGCACCTTCGGAGCGCGCAACGCGACAAGCGATGGGAGCCCCGCCTGCAATGGCCAGCTCGGCAGGTAACCGTGGGGATCATGGGCTACGGAACTCTCGGACGCGATGCCGCCGGCGTGCTTCGCAGCCTGGGCTTTCGCATCGTTGCATGGGGACGTACAGAGCGTGATCGCGAGGATATTGAGTACTTCCATGGCAGTGAGCAGATCGACGCGTTCCTCTCCAAAACGCATATCCTTGTTTGCTTGCTTCCCCTCACGCCAGCAACGCGTGGCATCCTCAACCGTAACTTATTTTACCAGCTAAGTCGGGAAAGCCCGCTTGGCGCGCCAATACTGATTAACGCGGGTCGCGGCGGATTGCAAAATGAGCCCGACATCCTCCGGAGTCTGGAAGACGGCACGCTGGGCGCAGCCTCGCTCGACGTGTTTAGCATCGAACCATTGCCACCCGATAGCCCCCTATGGATACATCCCAAAATTGTCATAACGCCGCATAATGCGGCAGATACCGACCCGGACACGATATCGCGCTTCATTGCTGGCCAAATCGCAGCGTTCGAATTGACCGGAGCGCTCGAGAATATCGTTGATCGGCGACGCGGCTATTGACCCAATACCGCGTCGAACTCCTCTAATCCGGGTAGAAGCAGGCGACCTCGTGTCCGCCACCGAAAGATCTAGCTTCGGGCTGCGCCTCAGCACACCGCGGCTGGGCCTTCACACAACGCGTTCGATAGCGGCATCCGGATGGTGGGTTCAGAACCGAAGGCATTTCACCTCTCGATCGCGTGCCTGAACGCTCAATTTCGTCAACCTCCGGCTCGAGAACAGACGCAAGAAGAGCCCGCGTATAGGGATGTTTGGGCTGCGAGAGAACGTCTCCCGCAGGACCCGTCTCGCAGATCTTCCCGAGATACATGACGGCAACATAATCAGAAACGTTTTTGACCACAGCCAGATCGTGCGAGATGAAAAGCTGACTGAGCGCGCTTGATGCCTTGAGCCCGTTCAGCACGTTAAGCACTTGCGCCCGGACCGACACATCAAGAGCGGAAACGGCTTCATCGCATACCAACAGTACAGGGTTGAGAAGTATCGCCCGCGCGATACATAGCCGCTGACACTGACCGCCAGAAAATTCGTGAGGAAACTTGCTCAATGTTGTAGCCGGCTCCATGCCGACCTGTTCGAGCGCCCGCGCAATACGTACGTCAGCTTCCTTGCTCGAAGTGAATTGACTGCTGACCTTCAGCTGGCTTGTCATGATCTGTCGAATACGACGGCGCGGGTTTAGCGAGCTGATCGGGTCCTGAAAGATCATCTGGAATCGCGGCCGAAGCGTTCGCAGGCTCGATGTCGAGACCCGCGCCATGTCGGTCCCCTCCAGGCGTATTTCCCCAGACCAGTTCGTTAGCTGCATCACCGCACGTGCGGTTGTCGACTTGCCGCATCCGGACTCGCCAACCAGCCCTAACGTGACGCCGCGCGGTATCGTTAGCGAGATGCCGGCGACCACATTGAATGGCTTTGCTCCCTCAATGGTATAAGACACGGTCAAATCTCGGATCTCGAGCACTGGCGACGATGTCAGCATGACGGGTTCCAACAATGATACTCTTGACCTGTGCTCGCGCGCGATGCCGCAGCATAGTGCGTTTGACAAGCACTCTCCGCTCGGGGGCATCGCTCCGTAAAATGGCAACCGCGCTCTTCTGGAGCAAAGGGCCGCGCTCGGCCCGGGATTGTGCGCAAGTGCGCGTGCGCTTCGTCCTTTAACCTCGGGACCGCATCCAGCAAGGCCGTTGTGTAGGGTACAACAGGCGCCTGGAAGATGGCTCTGGTCGCGCCGATCTCGAGAATCTGCCCTCCGTACATCACGGCCATCCGATCGGTATAGTTGGCGGCAACGCCGAGATCGTGCGTGATCAGTATCAGCGCCATCTTACGGCTCTGACGCAGCGACCGGATGAGTTCCAGGATCTCCGTTTGCACGGTTACGTCCAAGGCGGTGGTTGCCTCGTCTGCTATAAGAAGCTCAGGCTCACAGGAGATTGCCATAGCAATCACTACCCGTTGGCGCATGCCTCCGGATAGTTCATGGGGAAACTGGTCAATCCTTTTCTCGGGCGATGAAATTCCGACATCCTTTAAAAGATCAATGGCCTGCGACCGCGCGTGCTTGCGCGAGAGACCGAAGTGAAATCTCATTCCTTCGCTTAGTTGCGCGCCGATGCTGCGAGTTGGGTTTAGAGCCGTCATCGGATCCTGGAAGATCATTGCGATGCGCCGCCCGCGAATCGTTCGCAAGGCTCGTTCAGGCGAACGAACCATATCGACGCCGTCGAACATAATGGATGCTCCATCCGTCAAATGAGCGTTCTTCGGGAGAATGCTCATGATGGCTTTCGACAGAACGGACTTGCCTGACCCTGACTCGCCAACGATTGAAAGGGCGTCGTTGCGCGAAACAGTCAATTGGACCCGATCGAGCGCTAAGCGCTTTCCCTTCGGTGTCTCGAACCAGACTGTAAGATCCTTGATGTCGAGCAGATTTTCGGCGGCAGAACCAAGGGTCATAGTGCTCCCTCCCGAACCTCGACTCGCCGGCGCAGATGATCGCCGATGACGTTCACGGACAGAACAGTCAGGAAGAGAGCAAACGCGGGGATCGCCGCAATATGGGGCGCGCGTTCGAGTGCCTCGCGCCCGTCAGCGATCATATTTCCCCAACTCGGTATCGGCGGCGGAACACCCACCCCGAGGAAACTCAATCCTCCTTCGATCACGATCATCACAGACATGACCGTCAGTGCGTAGGTGAGCAATTGGGCGCCCATGTTTGGCAGAATCTCGCGGG
>Ga0105239_10001220_pt1 | contig 35071 bp, 21 predicted proteins | sample KBSC44metaG_FD_92761 | JGI IMG/M metagenome (GOLD analysis project Ga0105239, IMG submission 92761) | Corn rhizosphere microbial communities from Kellogg Biological Station, Michigan, USA - KBS C4-4 metaG | ecosystem: Host-associated > Plants > Roots > Rhizosphere > Soil | place: Michigan, USA... | reverse complement strand
GTCTTGGATTTCCCATACCGCCTGTTACTAAAGTCCCGAATCCCTACCTGGCGCATTTAGCGCGCATTTAGCGCCTTGGCAGAAAACGCCTCGGTCACAACTTTTGATGCACACCTCCGTACAAGATAAGGGAGGCTCCATAGGGTTATTAAGCGCCAATGCCCCCAAGCTTATCCCCATGGGGCTCCCTCGGCCATCTCTTGCTCGATCTCCTACCGACACCGTAAGTTCCTTCCGTGTCCGAATCGGAGGTATCATTACATTGGTCGTTTTCTTCATCAATTCCAGTATCTAAGAAAACTCTCTGAGTCTGTATTATGCGTGCGAAACTACTATCATTTCTTACACTTTAGCTTCGCCCAAGCCAGAGCTTTCTGACACTAAGTCTGCGTGGAGCGCGGCTTCTCGTCTCGCTCTCATCACTTCCAAGTTCACATTAGGTCCTTTAAATTTGCCCTTTTTAGTTGTGAACCAGAAGACCAGAACCATTGAAATCAACCCAACACTGACTACCGACATGTAATTCATGTTCTGAGGGTCAACAGGCCGGATGATTGGGAAGCACGCCAGTATATCCACGAAAATCACCCATGCGACCGCTGTTGCGTTCACAAATGGGCCAAGAACCCCAAGCTGGAAGTACCGCTGAGGCAGGACTTTGCGACGGCCTCGGAAGAGTAGAATGGCCTGCGGCATGGCCATTGAGGTTTGAAGAAACAGAATGGTGGCACTGACCATGGCCGAAAAAGCCGTTGAGGATTTTAGGAATATACAGCCGTACAGCTGTCGTACAGTTAGCCGTCGTTGCCGGGTCAATTGAGAAAAATCTGTGCATTCAACTAACCGTCACGAATGATGTTGTAAGGAGGATTGAATTTCCTGGCACGTTGAAACGTGGATGCAGTTTCCTCCACAGATGGGACAACGGCACTGCCCCGTCGCGCGACATTGCCCACTGTATGCGTGAGGAGGTGGTTTCTGCACCAAGTCAGCATCCTACCATCCAAACAGCTCGCAATAGACCTACCCACGGCTACCAAGCACCCAAACATACAGAATGTGAAGACGGAGGCAAGCAACACCGCGGCCGCTTTAGACCCAGTGGCTTGGAAGAATATCTCCAGCAGTGGTAGACCTGTCGGAGTACTCAGCACAGCCGAAAGATCATTGATCGAGTACAACAACGCGCACAGGAAGGGAAATGCTGTGCAAATTCCCATGATCAATGGGTATACAATAACTCTGGGAACATTTTTGGCCGGATTCGCAATCTCCTCGCTCAGATAGGCGCCACAATCGGTACCCAGAAACCCGTAGATTGAGTTGATCGCAGCAAGGAGGAAGGACATCCCGTGGTTGGACCAACCGCTCTGGCCGTTATCGAAGTCCGCAAATATGAAGTGTGCGGAGGCATGATTCTGCCTACCGCATACAAACAGTGTTAGGATGATTGCTGACAATGTGAAGACTGAAAGACTGAAAATCAGCTTGTTAAAGAGAGGCAGCCAGCGGATGCCAAGAATATTGACGGCTGCTGCGAGCCAGAGCATGGCTACATATATCAGGTATTGTTGCCAGGAATGGGGTTCGAAGTCTGGATAGCATCCAACAACAATCGCCATGATCAACGCAGCAACAAAATTGGCTACAGAGCCTGCCGCCAACCAAAATCCAATGACGCTGAAAGATCCATTGCTATTGAGGCAAAATCAATCTCTGGCTGGGGAAGGATCAGTACCAAGGAGACACTCACAAGAACGATGCGAATGCCTTATATTCATCACTAGCAACCATGTATGAGAAAAGGTAGCCACCTCCTGCCTGAGGGTACGCAGAAGCAAGTTCTCCCACGCCCAACGACAAGACCAGAGTCATTAACCCGGCGATTGGCAACGACCATAAGGCTGCTCCTGAGCTTTGAATCAGGCCAATTCCAAGAGAAGCGCCAGCACCGATCCATGTGCAAGTAATGCTAAAAGAGAGAGCTCCTAGTGACCACAACGAAAATCGTTTGCTCATGCCCTCATCCTCAGCAGATCTGGGCCGATCGGAGTCGTCGTTCGAAGTAGTTTCTGTCATCGTCCCCATTTTTGTCTGTACAGCCATCGCAGGCGGTGTACTTTTGTGGTAGCTGGTATATCAAGTACGAACCGGAAAGCAGTATGTGCTGCTTAATAGGTCATATGAGCATTGAGCACGGCCTGAGACGCTGAAGTCGTCGGGCGCAGGAGTTCTTCCAGATCGATGGGGGTGAGAACTCTGCTGGAGGATACCAGGTACGAACAAGAATGGAGAAGAAGTCGCGACAAGCACAACCTCGTCCAAGATAGCAACTAGGGATTACACAGTATCACTCGAGGAGGGGAGGAAGGGAGGAAACCATTGGGCTAAGTAATAGTCGAGTCTTCTGGTCGATGAAGCAAATAACTACCCAGGCTTTCAATTTCGAAGAGAAGTTAAAGACAAGGTTCTGAGAATTCAAAACGTCTCCAGGCTTGTCCAGCTGGATCCAAATGCTGCGGGCATCCTCGGTAGTCAACCTGAGCAAGGTTGTTTCTGAGATAATTAGCAGCCTCGTGAATGGAATTTCCTGATCTGGAAAATAGAAATTGCCTATTTGGGATAAGTCACACCTGGCCGTTGACCTCGAGTTGAGCACTCCACCGGTGATGCGCGCTTTAGAGACCTCGAGAAGGACCTAGAACGAAGGCTAATAATGATCACAACATTAGCACATCACATGCGCCATGGCGTATTTAGGTAGTCGGCTTGGACGCGAGGATAGTAATTAAAGCGGCGAACTCACTTGCTCCCAAGCGTATCAAATACAAAGAATGTTGAAGGTAAAAGTCGATTTCCACTAAGAGAATCTATTTATTGGGAAAGTCGGGCTCTCAGCTTCGGGGCATCGAGGTCAACCATCGAGGACGTGATCTCTTGATTTCATCCAGAAGTCAACCACACAAGGGATAGAGTTGAAGTTCAGAAGAGCTACGGTGACAAATACTTGCGAGACATGCGTCGTTGGGACTCCGATATAACTTGGAACAAGTAGATTGATCCATTGACATCATTCAAAAACCTTTTGCGCATGGCTTTTAATCAATCCCAGGAGCTTTGCCTCGTTGTTGACAACTGAGGGCAGCTCGTCTTCAAGGCTGCATTGCACCGGTTTCCAGCCTAACAGCCTCTTGCCTCTAATTGAAACACCTCTCGAACTTGTCCCAACATAGTATTTGGCTCTAGGAAAGTATTTGTCTGCCTCGTCTGGTGAGATTTCCTCTACAGTGTTTTCCGGAATTAGGCCCCGTTCAGCAGCGATATTGGCGATACCCTGCATGATGTCTCCCCATACAAATGATCCGTTTTCAGCGAGGTAATAGCCTTCTTCATTCCATGTTGCTGGTGGGCCACCGTTGGTAGCAGCCTCCCCAAGCAGTAGGTAAAGTTCTGATAGGTCCTGGACGTGGACTTCATGCCAAACATTCTCACCCTTTCCTATCTTGAACGCCTTTTTATGTTTCAAAAAAGCCTCGGCTACCTTGTACGCTTGGATCGACCTTGTATTGTCAGGGCCACGACCAGGGCCGTAAATGGTTGGAGGGCAGACGATGGCAGTCTTGACTCTGTCCGAATATGAAGATAGAACAATTTTGTCAACCTTGCGATGTGGAGCTTCATCAGGATGCGACTTCAGTTCCTCAACCCCATCCCAGTCATTGTAGATTCTGGGAAGCGCGCTACCGAATTTGCCTGAAGCCAGCGTGCCAATTCCCAATATTCCAGTTCCAGAGGTATGAATCCAGTAGCCGGCTCCAGACCGTTGCCTCCGAGCAAGGCCCTTTGCGATGGCTGTCGCAGAGGCTTCGTGGTCGCAATTTGCGAAATGGTACACGATGTCGGTTCCAGCGGCTTCTTCCTCTATCAGTTCGACGGAGTCGAGGTCACCGTATACAAGGCGGATTGAAGGATAGACAGCTGCAACCTTGGCACCTTTGTCACTGTTCCTTACCAGTGCTGTAAGCTCCCAGTCCGGGTGTTTCTGCGAAATCAGGTATAGAGCATCGCCTCCAATATAACCTGTAGTTCCAGTGCTAGACACCGGTCATCAACACCATGTGACGCGGGAAGGGCAAGTCATCACTTACAGAAAGACTTTGGGCACCATGGCTCACGATTATGGCTCCCTCCGGCACTGAATATGAGATCTGTGGTGAAGGGTAATGGTGACGAGAGGTTGAACCAGAATATAATGTACTCCTTCTAAACAACTAGCAAGGAGTAGAGCAACGACTATCTATTATCGTCTGAGCTCTTATAAACTTAAAAGCGTCGCCGCATCCGATTCTTGGTTTCAAAGAATTACGTCGTGACGTTGCAAGGATGCTTGATTTGGATGAGGTATTCAACCAAGGAGGGGAAATCGAATGATGACGATTCAGGAATCAACATTGAACTTTGGCAGCTGACTCAACAATGGCACGTGACCAGAAACTGTCTACGGAGTACTCACGCCTTTCATCTTTGTGAAGACACAAGAACTGCTCCACGCATACTTCAACTCTTTATCACCAACCTCTCATCCATTCTTTTCAACACACACTCAGATTGCAAACACTGCTACCTCTCTTCTGAGTGCTTGCGTTTCGAAACAATCAAACCACCTAGTTTTCTTCGAGATAAACCCCAGCTTTGCCTGCTCACTCATGCCTCGATCTATCCCATGCGACATTCGATAAATCCCGCCCTCACACGCTCGCCGAGACCGAGACGGGGTTTGTATTCAAGGGATGCCCCCTCCGGGTGGAAATAAGAGGAAACGGCCAGATCGTGCATATTCAGATGATCAACAGAGCCCTCGGCCTTCACCCCATCGGCCCGGAAACCTGAACCTTGCTCATCAAGGTCATCAAGGTCCGCAGTCCCCTGGCAATGATCGTGATTCCTCGCACATGCGCGGCGGCCGCAATTCTAGAAGACCTAGCAGAGGCAGCCGTGGGGGGAATGTCGTGTCCAGCGCGGTAAACAGCCCTGTCGAAAAACCCTCTTCCGTCATTCCCACCCCCGAGCCCAAACGCGCAAACGGCACAATGGACCATTCCTTGAATACTACCGGTGCGCCATTCGAACTTTCTGAAGCCCCTACCGCCTCCCAACCATTCAACTATACCTATGTCAAAGACGAAGTGACTGCATCATGGCAAGGCAGTGGCAAGGACGAAGTGCTCCGAGAGGCACTTGATGGCCTGCAAGAAGATGAAAGAACAAAGTTAACAACTATTCTGTACGAGCTGGTGCAATCAGTCATATATGGAAGAATCGATCCATCTAGTGCCGGGCAGCTGGTCAAAGAAGTTTGGGATACTGAGATGGTACAAGATGATTCCTACCCCACACTGGCACCCACAGACTCCCAGGCCGCGCTGCTAGATTGCATATCCATTCTTTTCGACGCAAATCCGGAGCTGCCCAAAGATAGATTGTCAGTCTTCCTTATAGCAACCAACATTCCTCACGAGTTGCTGCGGCTTGAGCTCGACGCACCTGTTCTGGAAAAACTCGAGCTGATTAGAAATACCTTCAACCGCGTACTTATCCGGAAGCAGACCAACATTCTATACCGCCAAGCAAATTTCAATCTGATGCGAGAAGAGTCTGAAGGCTTTGCAAAGTTGATAACAGAACTTTTTACAACTAGCAACAATGAGCCACCTACTGCAGAAGTCGTCGAGGGCACTGTAGAGAAGGTCAAGGCCATGATTGGTGCATTCGATCTGGATGTTGGGCGAAGCCTGGATGTTGTTCTAGATGTCTTTGGCGCCGTCCTTGTCAAGCAGTTCCGGTTCTTCGTCAAATTCTTACGGGCCAGTCCTTGGTGGCCAAGACAAACTGCAACAACGAGGAGGGCGTCTGTACTTGGAGGGCTACCCCTTTGGGCGTTGCCTGGATCAACCGACTGGCGTCTCACGGATGAACAGAGACAACTTGCTGCCGCTGAGGCAGAGTCTCGAGACTTGACCTTTTGGCAGGTTGCTAGGGAGCAAGGTTTAAAGGCCTTCCATCATCTTGGAAGACCGCAGGTTTCTCAGGAACAGCTCGCCAGAGCTTCTGAGGCATCAGGAGATGATCTGTGGGCACAATGGGTACGAGAAACGAGCACAACACCTCCATTGGGGAATCGAGATGCAGCGCAACTCCTAGGCTTCAAACTACGGTTCTACTCTTCCTCTACTGCACGAGACGAGACTGATGTGTTGCCCGACAACCTCATCTACCTCTCAGCCTTGCTTATCAAAATCGGGTTCATTTCCCTCAAGGACCTATATCCTCACATCTGGAGAACGGACGATGCAATGGAGGAGCTTAAGCAACAGAAGACTAAGGAAAAGGCAGAAAGAGAGCGATCTGCAAGGCCAGGTGCAGGCGCCAAAAACGCGCTGTTAATGGCGGGAGCTCTGGCTGATGACACATTACCCATCCCTCCTCGCCTAAAAGAATCGACTACACGAGCTAGCACGCCGTCTAAGGAACTTGATGCCGAAAAACCCACTCCAAAGGACCAAAATGGGCCTTCAGATCAAAAAGTGCTGCTGCTGAAGAGCCTCTTAGCCATTGGCGCACTTCCAGAGGCTCTGTTCATCCTTGGAAAATTTCCTTGGCTGATGGAGCTTTATCCTGACCTTCCGGAATACATAAATCGCATTCTGCATCAGTGTTTGAGCAAGATCTACGGTGCTATCAGACCTCTTCAAGACCGAACAACGCTGAGGGATCCGATACCAAGCTATGAAACTGACATTCCAGGTCTGCAAAAGGGCCAGGTCAAAATTGTTGATACTACAGAGAGAAAGACACTTCGATGGCCGCTACTGGACAAGAATGATAGTGCGGATGGAACTGATTATCGCTTCTACTGGGATGAGTGGAACGATAATATTCCGATTTGCCAGAACGTGGACGATCTATTCACCTTAGCTGAGACTTTACTGCCTCTTGTTGGTGTCAAGATTGGGCAGGATCCTGTCCTTCTCCTCAAGTTCGCCCGCATTGGCAAGCACAGCCTCCATGCCGACCGCAGTGATTTCAACCGTTCAAGGTGGCTAGATCTGAGCAAACGGATCCTACTTCCTGCTCTGAGTCTGACAAAATCTAACGCCGGAGTTGTCAACGAAGTATTTGAGCTCATCAGCAATTTCCCTGTCAGTGTCCGCTATCTCCTCTACGCGGAATGGTCTAGCGGGAAAACTTCACGAAATCCAGATATCAAAGCGGCATTCGATCAAGCCAAGGCTGAAACGAAAGACATCCTCAAGCGGATTTCTAACACCAATGTACGGCCAATGGCCAGAGCTCTTGCGAAAATCGCCTTCGCGAACCCCCATATTGTCATCACCACTGCTCTCCCACAAATCGAAGTCTACGATAGCATTGCTGAGGTGTTTGTAGAGGGTGCACGCTACTTCACCGACCTTGGCTATGACATACTCACATGGGCTGTTGTAAGCTCTATGGCGAGGACAGGCAGGAATCGAATTCAAGAGGGTGGCATGTTCACCAGCAAATGGCTCATCGCCCTATCACAATTCGCTGGCAAGATCTACAAGCGGTACGGGATGATGAGACCTGGCCCTGTCCTTCAATATGTCGTTGAACAACTTGAGCATGGCAACACTGCAGACTTGAAGATGCTGGAACAAATCGTGGCATCCATGGGTGGCATCGCGACGGATACAAGTTACAATGATGCTCAGCTACAAGCTATGGGAGGCGGGCCACTGCTTCAAGCCCAAACTATTCTTCAAGTTCTCGATCGCCGTCATGACTCCAAGAAGACCTCAGAAAGGCTAATGAAGTCGTTACACGACACAGGTCTTGCTGCCAAATTCCTAATAGCCCTTGCTCAGCAACGACAGGCTTGTGTTTTTGACCAAGGAGATGTTCCTTTGAAAGCCATGGGAAACACTTATGACGAAGTGCAACGAGTGATGGTTCAGTATCTCGATCTACTTCGTTATAATCTGTCTACAGAAGAGTTTGGCTCAGCCATCCCTGACGTGACCAGCCTCCTAATCGATTATGAGATTCGGCCTGAAATCGCATTCTGGATTAGCCGACCCATCATCGCTAAGCAGATGCAAGACTTTGACAAGGAGACCAAGAGCCACCAGGCAGAAGAAGCTCAGGACATTAAAGGGGTCAATGGCGATGCGGAAGCATCCGATCAACTAAACGGAGGTATGTCAGAAGAAGACGGCGAAGCCCAAGAATCGGAAGATGCACATGATTCTCCAGCAGAGACAAATACCCCAGGACTGGGTTTAGAACCGGATTCGGCAAGCAAGACACTGGGAGCAGAAGTGCCAATAGAAGGCTGTTGGCATCCAGTCATGAAGGAAGTGATGACCGCCATTCAGCCACACTTGCCTGAGGAGGTTGTGGAAATCATCGGCACAGGGTTTTATACTACCTTTTGGCAGTTAGCTCTCTACGATATCACGATCCCAGGCAAGTCCTATGAGGATGAGATTTCGAGGCAGAAAAAGAAAATCGCTGCAATCGCATCGGATCGATCCGACGTCAGCACCTCTGGAAGCAGAAAGAAAGAACTTGCGAAGAAGGAGCTGACAGAACTCATGGACAAACTGTTAGCCGAGAACAAAGATCATCTGAAAGCCTTCAGTGACAGTAAAGCAAAACTTCAACGAGAGAAGGATCAATGGTTTTCGGGAAGGGCAAGGATGGACAGACTACTAAATGCTGCCCTAATGGAGCATTGTTTCTTGCCACGGCTCTTGTCCTCACCGTTGGACGCCTATTTTTGCTTCAAGTTCGTCAAATTTCTTCACGGCGCGGGTACACAGAATTTCAGGACTCTTGGATTCTATGATCTCCTTTTCAAACCAGCAAGACTCACATCTCTCATCTTTATCTGCACTTCAAAAGAATCCGACAACCTCGGACGATTCCTCAATGAGATCTTGAAAGATTTGTCGCGGTGGCATGCTGCGAAACAAACTTATGAACGGGAGGGCTGGGGCATCAAGAAAAATCTCCCAGGTTTTGCACTGAAAGTCGAGGCCGGTAAGGTCGTGTCACTGTTCGACTTCAACAGTTTCCGGAGGGTGTTGTACAAGTGGCATAGCAACCTCTTCAGTGCTCTTGTCAAATGCCTTACGTCTCCGGAGTACATGCATGTTCGAAACGCGATATCCGTGTTGCGATCCATCTCAACGGCATTCCCTACGATTAACTCTCACGGTGTAGGGTTGCAGAAGGCTGTTGACAAGCTGGGAGAATCCGACAAGGAAGATCTCAAGGTGTCATCGCAGGCACTGCTAGGGGCTCTGCATCGACGAGAGAAGCTATGGATGACACCTTCAAAATTCCGAGACGGCCAAGACAGTAACGATGAGTCGGAATTAGTTGCGAGTCAACCTAGGTCAGTTGGGACAAAGACGACACCGGTCGTTGCTAAACCTGCTGCTACGAAAGCCGGCGAGGAGGGAGAAGTCGGGGACACGATAATGACGGATGCTCCTGCGAAAACGACTGGAACGGCTGTCGAGAAAGAGTCGAAATCAGAAGCCGATGCAAACCCAATTCAGGCTGAGACTATTGCAAAGGCAGAACCGACAGTTGACTCGTCCAAATCGGTTTCGAGGGCACCGGCAACTCAGGGCTCAGCTACACCCTCTAGGCAGGCTGCAGAACCTCAAACATCCGGCAAGCGAGAGACGAGGCCACTGCGCCCAGAGTTAGCAAAGCCAAATAATCTTCCCAGACGAGTATCGCCACCCCCGAGAGGCCCACCTCCACCACACCTTCCCAGTCGTCCCGAACCTCCAGACTTACGAAATGGCCATCGGGACAGTCCACGCCTCCCAGCGAGACAATTAGGGGACTTGAGGACTGGACCTGACTCTCGATCATCGCACAGTAGGGACGTGAGATCTGGTTACCGAGGTCCAGAATCTGCGTCCTACGATGAATATGACCGTCATCCTCGCAGGTATGATACACGTGAAGGTCCTCCTCCAATGAGCCGGGAGGACAGAGGCTATGTAAGGGAGAGAGAACATGAGAGACCACCAACTTATGAGCGACCTCGCCCATCGGAGAGAGAGCGCCCACCAGTACGACCTCCCCCAGCGGAACGCGAACGCGAACGTGAGCCACGAGACTCGACTCCTCGCAGTCGACCTTTAGCGCCTCCTGAGGTAACAGCTCCTGAAAACCAGCCACAAAAAAGCAGTTCGCGAAGGCAGGAGCCCCCCTCTCAATCAACAGCAGCCTCATCAATCAATCCTGAACGAGCAGCGTTGATCGAGGGCAACAATGAGCCAAGGGCCAACCCGTCTACTCGAGTTCAGGCGCAAGATCGGCCATCTCGATCCTCACGCCCATCTTCCCCTCGCCGAGATGAGGAAAGACGATCGTATCCTCGACGTGAAAATGAGGACCGATCGGCACCAGATCGCCGAGCTGACCTCTTACCCTCCCGACCTACGGGCCCGACACCAGGCACTACCAGCGACTCTTCTGCTCATGGACCCACACCTCGATCAGGGCCACGAGACAATACAACGAGAGAATCGAAGCCCGGTAGACCTCCTGTTGATATGCAGCATGGACGGTTGGAGCAAGAACCACCAGGACGACCTTTTGCTTCGGCGAATGCAGATCGTGCACCAGCCTCGGATGTTCCATCTGGTCCCCGTACTAGACCGCCGCCTCTCAATGGGCCTAAAGGTGGCCGTGGACCCGCAATTGATACACAAAGTTCTCCCCCGGCACAAGGCGACAGACCCACGCCTACTGGACCTTCAGCCAGGCGACATGGCCGGACCAACTCGTACAATGAAGCTCCAGCCACACCAAGCACGCCTGATTCCACAGGAGTCCATCCATCTCGGCTCAACCAAATTGATGCTGCAACATCTGAGGGGTCTCGACCAAATCCTGTTCCGACGTTGCCCCTACAGACAAACCCCCCGGCAGGGCCACGAGGTCAACCACCCCCTGGTGCTCCATCAGGACCTTCACCTACGACCCGTGGTCCACCCGCTGGGCCACATCTGGGTGATGGAGGAGGTGGCCGTGGAGGTCGCAATAATCGACACCCTCTCACCGCAGTCAACAATACGCTGGCTCAAGCTGGCCAGGGCGCATCGATACGGGGACGAGGAGGTAGTAGTATGAGACAAGGTAGCGGAGCGTTCGGCTCTCACATGCAACCTCCACCACCGCCTCCTCCGCCTCCGCCGCCGGGTGGACCACCTCCATCAAATGGATATCCTTCCCAGCAAGATCTCTTCGCATCATCCAATCCAAATGAGCTCCCTGTTGGTAACCGTTCGTCAACGACGCGGCATGGCAACAACCGAGATCGGCGGAGCGAATATGACAATGATCGAGGATCAGATAGAAGATCAACAAGACATTCGGGTAGACAAGAGGATATCCGTGCGGACAGAGAGCACCAGGGCAGACCAGAATCCCGAGAAAGTAAGGATGAGCGACATGGACCCCCAGATGCGTCACGACATAGGGAAAGATCCAGCCGGCGAGATGAGCACAACCATGGACAAGATGGTGACGATCGCAGAGGTGGTAGCGGGGCAGGATATGCAAGATCTGGTCCACCAAGAGACGAACAGTCGTCAAGAAAGCACGGAAGGACAGAGGAGCCCGGCCCATATGGTGGAGGACCCGGGGCTGAACGTGGAGGAGGCGGTAGTGGTGGCAGAGGCGGCTCGCGGGCAGCTGGTGATAACAAGCGACCAAGGAGAGGCCCGTGAATGCGACCACAGTGGGGGAAATCTCACCAATAATTGCTTGGGTGAGCGTGGGCACCAGTGTGTTTTACTAGACTGAGCATGGCATTTTTGCAATTACGGCGTTTTGAGAACTGCCATCTCATGCCATGAACTGTGATATTATTTGAACTCAATTAGGCGATGTTCTCATACAGAGATTTCTACTAACACACTGAGCCATGCAGGCTTTTTAGTTGCAAGTAGAGAGCAGAAAACCGAAAATACCTAGGAATAAAAACTTTAAACACAGCCAACAGCTGTCTCATATTCCTACCAGTGCCCAACTAGAAACACTCTCAACTTGAATCTGATAATGACTCCGCACAGGCATAGGGAATCCTGGGATTATTATAATTCCACCCCCGGTGTTCACAACCAATCACGTGAAGACCAAAGCTCCGAACTTCGCAGCCTTCCATTCGTGGACGATGATGTGATTTTCTGCCTCCCCGTCGTCTTGTCGGCAATCTGTACGAGAAGTCAAAGTCAGGATTCATTTCTGCAATGAAACCCGTCCAACACAAGCTGCTATTCTCTGGCCTTCATCGTACCCACATATAGCTCAGAACGACTCGACCACCCATAATCCCATTCAAACGCTTTTTGACTCATACGCTTTTGACTCACTCAACCCCTCCAATGGATCACATATAATACAATATCTCGCCCGCTCGTTCTCCGTTCTCGTGTCATCCTCATTCCTCTATTCTTAGGACTGCAACCTCGTACCTAAAGATTATACCTTCCGCAAACACGACCCTAGTCTGGGAATACCTCCCAGTGAGATCTAGATGGCGTCTACAAGTCCCAGCGGAGAGGCTCAACCAACCTCACAATGCTCCCGTCAGTAATACTTGCTTCACTCTCCTCCCACTTCTCAGTGTCCCCTTTATTTGTCCAGTCATGGCCGGACGGCTACTAAATCCCGTAGAGAATGCCACCCAGAAACCTGAGAATGAATTCGCCGCCCTAGTGCCCGACCAGCACATTCTCACCATCCCCTCTTTCACTCTCGAATCCGGCGAAATCCTCTATAATGCTCCAGTCGCATACACCACGCGGGGACAGCTTTCGGAAAATAAAGACAACGCTTTAGTCATATGCCACGCTCTGAGCGGAAGCGCAGATGTGGCAGACTGGTGGGGTCCACTGCTTGGGGGACCTGGGCAAGCCTTCGATGTCACTAGATTCTTTGTTGTCTGCCTGAATAGCTTGGGAAGCCCATATGGGAGTGCCAGTCCTGTCACGAGTAAAAACGGAGATCCCTCTCTAGGAATATACGGCCCAGAATTTCCTCTGACGACCATCAGAGACGATGTGAAGTGAGCAAATATGTGATGCAATTTTTGACTGTTTTATTGACTGGATGACAGTATCCATAAACTAGTGCTCGACCAGCTCGGAGTGCGACAGATCGCCTGTGTTGTAGGTGGTTCAATGGGCGGCATGCTGACCTTGGAATACGCGTACTTTGGCAAAGATTATGTTCGCGCCATTGCACCCATTGCTACGTCTGCCACCCATTCCGCTTGGGGCATAAGCTGGGGCGAGGCACAGCGCCAGGCAATCTATTCCGATCCCAAGTACGATGATGGGTACTACCCATTTGACGACCCGCCTTCTGCCGGCCTAGGTGCAGCACGTATGTCAGCTCTCCTCACCTATCGAAGCCGTGATTCATTCGAGGCTCGGTTTGGTCGAAACGTTCCAGATCTGTCCAAAAGGCCAGCTATCAACCAGGGCCATAGAACGCCTGAAGGCCAGAACGAGCACTGGACCATCCATAATGATGGACACAAACGAGCAAAAGGCTCCCGTGATAGTCGACCCGCCTCGCGAAACGGTAGAACATCTGAACCCACATCACAGCGTGATTCTCCTAATGGAGTATCACCTACGTCAGACCCAGAGCAACCAGCGAACACCTTCCAAGATCCTCAATTCACAGGCACCACAGAATTTCCCATTCCTGTTCCTCCTACCCTTTCCCGCCGGACTTCCAGACCAGCACATTACTATTACTCTGCACAATCTTACCTTCGCTACCAAGGGACTAAATTTGTCACCCGTTTTGATGCCAATTGCTATATCGCCATTACTCGCAAGCTTGACACCCACGATGTCTCGCGTAACCGCACATCCACCGTCAAGGAGGCACTTGCACAGATTGAACAACCAGCACTAGTGCTCGGAATTGAGTCCGACGGCCTCTTCACAATCGCCGAGCAGGAGGAGATTGCAGAAGCAATCCCTGGCGGAAGGCTGGGTAAGATCGACTCCCCGGAAGGCCATGACGCTTTCCTACTTCAGTTCGAGCAGGTTAATTCTTATTTGCTTGGATTCTTCAGGGAAGTGTTACCGGACATCATGGAGAAACCGGGCCTTGGTGCTGTTAAGGGCGAGAATGGCCAAGTCGTGACTGACGGTGTTGGGAAATTGACTAAGAGCAGCACATTCGGAGAAGCTGAGGTTGACGATCTAACAGCCTGGTGATATTAATAGGGGGCGGCAGATGAAAGCGCGGATATTGGCTCTTATTTTGGCAGTGTATGTGGGCTGTCAGTTCAACTCTGACACCTACACCTACCAGAATGGGGTCTCACGCAAATGCAAATTTCGTCCTCGTGGTGAACCCCAGATCAGAGAGCTCCACGATTTGAACAGGAGCGAGCAGCTGAAGATTAGTGGCCAGCTCCGTATTAGAAGGAAGCTGCCATGTCGACCATGTATATCTACCAATACTTGGTCCTTTATAATTGTCGCCGGTCAAAGAAACCCCTCATGTCATAAGCCAACCAGGAATGGTTAGGTCGAGGGCACCGCATTCACAATCACATGAAATCAAATCAAATCTTGCATTGACGTTGTTTCCTGAGAATTGCTCTTCATACCATCTAGATGGGGAGCCCTACCCCTTCCACAGTGGAATTCGAATCTATGCAACGAGCTTATCCGTCATACCTGGAGACGAAAATCTAATAACAACCGAGGAAATGAGCCTTTGATCTCTCTAAACTGACAGCAGGGCCACAATTTCCATTTTCTGAATCCATCCACGGTCTGCGCGGACGCCGTCAAGGGCTCTGCACACACACCCCGACCCCGGACTCGTTCCTACGTTTCAAGAGCCCATTCCCCATGATCAGGTGAGCAGACAATATCTATCGATCTAGACACTCATGGTCGATGAACAGCTCCTTCCCTCGGTCTTCCGGACATCCGAATTCTGTTTTCAGGCGTGGAGGATCAACCGGGTCGCCTGACAATTTCAAGGGGGGCCTGTGGCGCCGTGTTAGAATTGGAATAATGGGTGGAATAATGGACAACCAAGCAATCAAGCAAGCCACGGCGGCTATGCACATATGTGAAGCGATGGCTGTCGGACAGACTCTGTGACTTGCGAGTACGAATGCGAGTGCGATAGCTGGGCTGATCAGCACAAGGACACCGGGTCGCCAACAAACAGGCTTAGGCTTCGGGCTCCCTCGAGGCTGCTAGGCTTTTCTACAACAATTACCACTTCCAACTTGAAGTAGCATTATGATATCCTCCCCGCAAGACCTCGTCCTAAGATAGGAGCAGCAGGCGTGCTAACTAATTAGGGGAGCCGGTCAATCAATCATCCAGAAATTCGCACGGTTTGAATTGAGTTGAAGAAGCAAATTTTGAACAGGAAGAGAGGAAAATTGCTCTTGCAATCATATGGGGGGTGGGTTAAGGAAATGAAGCCATTTCCTTTATATCTCATTTTCGCGGAACCCTCATATGCATATATGCTCAATGCTTGTGGGTGGGTTCTCTGTTGTCCCCTTTTAATTTTCCGCCTCTTTTCTCACCACCTCATGAGACACAATCACAACCTATATAAATGCAATGCATTCGAAGAAAGGAAAAATTGATTCCTCGTCGTAAAAGTGATGCTACTCCACTTGCCAGCTTTGTGGTAAAAGGATTGTCTCATGAAGGGGATCCCACAAGAGTTTGTGGGGCTCGCCTACCATGCCCGGCAAAGCTGGTCTTCTTTCCTTTTCTTTCTCTCGCCCCAAATTCTACATGCGCGAAACCCGTCATGCAAAAACAGAATAACACAGGATAAATCGACAAAAGCTCGTTGAAAACAGATTTTGATGATCCGAATCATCGAACAACTCTCATCTTAGCGGGAGGCTCTGCAGGTCCACCATTGGGGTTGGTCACCGCACCAGCGAAGCCGAGCAGGCTGTTCCAGGTGTCGGCGGTGCCCTTGTTTCGGGTACCTAGAGCCTGGATCTGTGCTTGTGCGTCCTTGCAGAGCGTCTTCGCCGCGGCGTTGGCTTGGCAGACGTTGGTCAGTTGGTCGCAAATGCGGTTGGTGATGATGTCTAGGGGAAATGGTCAGCCGGGTTTGGTCCCATGGAGTTCGCCAGACTCAAGAAAGGGTGGAAACTTACTAGGGTTCAATGCCTCTTGTTGGCCTTGGGCGCACAGGGGATCAATGGGCAGGAAGGTGAACTCGGTAGCGGGCCTGTTGCCTCGGCCGCCTTCGAAGCTCATGGTAGGAACGCAGAGCCCAAAGTCAACGCCAGCTGCGTTTCCGGCACCGTTGCCAGCATTACCATTGCCAGTATTTCCGTTGTTTCCGTTGTTGTTGTTATTGTTGCCGCCGTTGTTGTTTCCACCGTTGTTATTGTTTCCACCGTTGTTGTTTCCGGTGTTGCCATTGCCAGCACCACCAGTGGCTCCCGTACCTGCTGCAGTTGTGGTGGCTGTAAGGTAATCATTAGCATGGCTCTTTTTCCCCCAAAACAGTCAAATATATTTACCAGGAGCGGCATTGCACTGTGTGGCGGCTGCGCCGTTACCAGCATTGTTGTTGCCAGTATTGGCATTGTTATTGCCACCTGCATTGCCAGTGTTGCCGTTGTTGTTGTTGCCGTTTCCTGCATTACCAGTTGCTGGTTGAGTGGCTCCACCGGCGGAATTTTGGGCGGTGAAGTTGCTAAATCCGTTTTCGGTGAGCAAATCAGCCACACTCTTGCCGTCGGCATTTAGAGGATTGGCCTTAGTCTGGGCAGAAAGAGCATTGGCGGCAGCAGATCCACCGACGTTAGGATCGATCAAAGGAGTAATGCCACGGAGAAGAGCATTGGCCGGAAGGGATGGGTCACTGCAGATGGTCGGGATATCCTGGACGAATGGATTGAAGTTCTTCTCAGCAGCAACCATCCCAATAGCAGCAGCAACGGCATCTGCGCCAGTACCGAGTTCTGCGAGAATCTGGTCACCACGTTTCAGCTTGTCACAGGCGTTGGCACCCGCGAGCAAGTCGCTGATGGCTGCACCGGCGATGGTAGCTGCAGCACCTGGAGCACCACCGTTGACTGCTGAGATGGCGCCAATTGGGACTTGTTCCTGGTTAAAGCGGGCGTGAGCCACCGCAATGAGCACAGCAAGGGCAGCCTGTCGGGAAAGCATCTTGGTCGACTTTGATTTGTTGAGGGACGTTGTAACGAATGAAATGCGAGGATTTGGTAGAAGGCAAAAGAGAGACTGGCTCGCGAAAGAAGATGGAATGAAAATGACCGACCAGCGGTAGGAATAGCAAAGAACAATGCAAACGAAGGAAGTGAGTGATGAGGATGGGGAAAAAGAAAGATCTGGGATGGAGAGGCGAGACGGACATCTTCCTTATATTCTTAGATCCAACACATCGCGCAGCTGTGGCCATTGTGGTTGTTCACGATTCCTTCCATTCGGACACTAGCACTCCAGAAGATTGGGATAATTCGACTGAAGATGCGCTTAATTCTGTAGGCGAATCTGTCGAGGAGTACTTGATACAACCCCGCCAAGATAGCCGTGCAGAAGGCCGTTGACATCTAAGTGGATACGTGGGAAAGCTCAGGCAACAAAATGTCGTCATATTGAACGTTGAAGTGCCGCTTTTGGTGTTAGGAATACCGAATAGGTGATGTCCATCCTATTGGTAAATTGGACAGAGGCGGGGGACAAGGCCTTGGACGTTTTACAGTCGCGGACTGGCTGAAGCATTGGACGTCTGATGCTGGTTTCACGTGGAAGAAATGGTGGATCCCAGTCAATAAGGCTATCCAGATGGGCGCTTCTTCCGAAAAGCCGGTAGTGGCGTCCCCACAAAGATGAAGCCTCGATCTTGATTCAAGCTGGACTAAATCCAGAGCTAGCCGTGCTAGAGACCTGCTTGCCCTGATTTCAGGATGGACATAGCGCCACAAGTTAACCGAGGAGGCGCCGATAGCTTCCCACGACTTCGGCGAGGTGGTGCGATCTGGTAGAAATTAGAAAAGCGAAAGCCAATTTTGCCCGCATACCTTTCTCGCACCATAAGTGGGATCTTGTGGGTAGCATGTATTGAATGAAGGTGTAGGCTAATCTGACCGGCCAGAGACAGTCAGGACTCGATTCAAAACCGCTGGACTCCGGTGGCGTTGACGGATCGCCCCTTGAGTAACTTGACTACTCGAACTTTCCAGACAGGAGAGGGCCCATCACGCTAGAGAACAAATGATATTCGCACGACAACTTTGATGGAATGCAGAGTCAGGAGATATTGCCCGGGGCATTGACCACTTGGCATTGCCGGATAAAATGCAGTGAAATTCGGCTCAAGTGATATCAGGAAGCTTCTCGTCCCACGAAGCGAAAGCCCAATCCTCTGAAAGCCGGGATCAGGACTTGTTTTGTTTGGGTGCTCCGTATTCCTGTATTCAATTCGGGAAACTTGGAAGCTATTCGTACCCATGAGGACTTCACCAGGCAACACTATTCGGCATTCTCGCGGCTTTACTGGTCCTGCATTTACAGCGAACGGTAGTCCCTGTTTCACCATTCTGTTAGCTTCGATAATGTTGAGGGGTTTCTCCTCTCGAAAATGTTTATGAAAGCAAAAGAGGCATGTACGAGCACCCTGCTGTCGCATTTTAGCATTAAGGAGGTGAGGTATTCGCGCTTCCTTTCACAACCTCATCAACCAGGAGCACCTTCCATCACGAAGGAGACCTCCATGGAATGCGAAGTGGTCGGAAATACAGCCTTGTCAGGTGACTTCAGCTCTTATCACATGAATCGCACTGCCCCTTTCCGGTTGAGAGAAGGAGCTCGCCTGTTGCGAGATTTGTTTTTTGTCAGCCTCAGGCTGCCCATCAAGTTTTGTTAGGTATCCGGTTTCACATTGCATCCTAGGATGCATACCCTCTGCGCATGGAGGTAGTCAAGAAACCACACTCATTCGACCAAAAAAGTATCTTTCCCAAACACTGCATCCGATGGGTAGCAAGGTTCTTGTCTCGATCATGATGGCTGGCACAAGCCTGCCAAACATGAATGACGACAAATCTGCACGCCATGAAACTTTGCGTATGGATCTACTGCCTTTTTCTCTTTAATGGCAATTGGAATTTCGTGCCATCAAACGTTGCGGGAGTCTCCAATCCTCAGAGCTGGCACAAACTCAACCTTGCCCTCCACATCTCCTCTCGGAAGCGTCAACTTTGCGGGGTCGATTCCCATTGATTGGCTGTGCTGAAAGGAAATTATCTATCTTACTCAATCTCGAGAAAATGTCGCAAGGATTATTGATACCTCGACATCGTCATCCGCATGTGCCCTGGATATTCCCAACTATGATCTGCGCGGGGTTGGAGCACTTGGTATTGGGTGACGTCCTCGGCATTGAGCACATTTCACTCACCTTACCTATGATCTTGGGGATTTCATTTCTGCACAATGACATTGGGATCTCGAAACCAAGCGTGTGCTTGCGAAGATCCCAAATGCGAGGAGCATAAAAGGTAAGCATAATGTGGAGGGCGTCTCTCACCCCACTTATTCCTCTTTCATCTGATTTCAATTGTTACAACGAATCTCTTCCCATCTGATATCGAGATCCGCATCAAAACTAAACATGCCTACCGCTAACGGCCAAAATGGAACGGACCACTCATGGGATTCGCTTCCGAACGCGATGTCCCAGGCAGTATCATCATTGAGTAAACTCCTTAACAATGACAAGCAGTGGCAGGCTTTTATCGACACAAAAGCCATCATCGAACCAGTAACTATAGCCATTCAGTCTTCTGGGAGTGATGATGCCATTCTTGTCAAGGTAGAACCAGGTAGTAAGACAACTGCTTCGACAGGGTCATCCTCAGATGCAGACTTCACGCTCCGTGCCCACGGAGAGCAATGGGACAAGTTTTTTGCCGCAGCACCTGTTGCTCCGTACACCAGTTTTGTCGGGCTCCAAGGAATGAATATCAAGCAAGAAGGCGTGGGTATCCATGGTAATGAAGTGAAATTTGCCCAATACGGCCATCTTGCAACCCGGCTTCTTGAACTTCTTCGCGAAGGCCAAAATGGACCGATGAAAGAAGACTCACAGCCTGAAATGGAGGACGATTACATAACGGGAAAATACATCTATATTCAAGCGCCGGTCTGGGGACGTACCAAGGTCTTCTATGAGAAATCTGGTAAAGGGCAGCAAGAGATTGTCTTCCTGCACACGGCTGGCAGCGACAGCCGTCAATATCACGGCGTCATGAATGACCAGCGTATGCGTGAGAAATGCACCATGATAGCTTTTGATCTGCCCGCCCATGGGAGGAGTTTCCCCGGGAGTAATCATATACCTGGAAATCACACAAACAATGAAGAAGCATATGTTGGCACGATCAAGGAGATGGTGAAGGCCCTGAAGCTGAACAAGCCCATCATTTGCGGTGCTTCAATGGCTGGCCAAGTTTGCGTTGCAGTGGCAATTCGAGCAGACGAGGTTGGAGCTGGTGGCACAATCCCACTCCAAGGATGCGATTACTTGACCATGGATCGCCAATTCAACGACAAGTCACCACTCTGTAACCAAGCACTGTTCAATCCGGATTGGAGTAAGGCCCTTCCCGTCACGAGTGTCAAGGAGAACGAGAACTGACCCGTCAAAAGTTTATGGAATGATGGCCCCGCAAAGTCCTCTTGTGAACAAACAACTTATCTGGGTGAGTTAGTGATCTTTTGTGCATGATGCGGCTCGTATAGTTAGGCTAATCATTTCCCACTTTCTAGCACATGTACTCGGGACAGGCTTATGGCATCTTCCATGGCGACTTGGATTTCTATTTTGGAGGTTTTGATGCACGAGAGCGTGTCTCATCCATCGATGTCAAGAAGTGTCCGATATATTTCCTCACAGGGGAATACGACTGGAGCACAACACCGGACATGAGTAATGCCACAGCTAAGAAGATTAAGGGAGCCAACTTTAAGGCCATGAAGGGGCTAGGCCATTTCCCAGCAACGGAAGATCCGAATAAATTTGTAAGTGCCCACGCCCCCTCTAAAATTTCGCTTTCTTTCCAAGCAGTAACACCTTACCAAAATTCCTCAAATTTAGGTCCCATATCTTCTGGACGCGATTGAATGGATCCAGGACACGAGACAGTCATGAATGTCGAAAAGCTGTACCGCGACACAGCCAAGGGACCACTGAAATGTACGCAAGTCGGGCTTGCTGAGCTTATGCCCTTTCGAGGGTTTTGATCTGGGCATTAGGTTATGAAGTGCCTTTCAAAGTTATGAACTATTGGCAATGTGTACCATTGAAACTTCACGTGAGCAGACATAGGAAAATTGATGTCACTAGCATTGTGACAGTATTTCGAATGAAATTTACGGATAATGCAAACAAGGAATTATTTGACTCACAAATGCACAGCGCTAGATTGTAGCAACAAATATTCGAATGCGCAATCCCAATCAGTCAGGTACTATCTATTATACCTTAGGTTCACAAAAGAAATTTGTATTTGAACCAGGTACAGCGGTTTGCAGGGCAAAATTAGGGGGCAGTGAACCGTGAATTCTGTCACCTGCTGGGTGCAGGTTGGTGCCGGGTGCACCTGAGAGTGACGTCATTTGACGACTACGGTGACACATTTCGCTTGAAGCGCAGCGTGTTTTGCGCATCTTCAAGTCCAATTGCGCGTTCAAGGCTGTCAACGATCGTCCGTGCATGTTTACTGTTCGCATTCTCCCGAACACGTCTCTAATGGCGCACCCTTGATTGCGCTATATTACAACTGCTCCCCTTCCCATCACCGAGAATTTTCGCTAGTTTATCTACATCCCATCACGATGACCGACTGGGGCAAGTTCAAGGTCGTCGACCTAAAGGAGGAATGCAAATCTCGTGGAATTCCACTCACTGGCCTCAAGCTCAAACAGCAATACATTGACAAACTAGAAGAATACGAAGCGACACAAACCGCTGTAAATGCTGAAGAACTGGACAGTGCAGGTGGGCAGCCTCCAGAGGAAGTACAGACTCCGACACCGACGAACGAAACCCTCGAAGCCCAACCCGACAATCCATCTCCAACAAATGAAAACGCTGGAGAATCAAATCTCATTGCAAACAACTCTATCTCAGACCCAGAACCTATCCACACAACACCCGACAAGGTTAAAGATCCCGAAGCGCAAGATGAGCCGGCAGGGGATCTGGACACCAATTTGCACCACGTGAGCACGAAGGAGACTGTCAAAACAGACAAACCTGTGGCGGTGCAGCAAGAAGATCAACAAGCTGAAGATGCGCATTCAGCCCCAGACACGACTCCGATGGATAGCGATCCTACAGACCAGAAGCCTCTCTCTATACCAGAACCAGACCAACTTCAAGTTGGCAGTGAAACCGACGAAACTCCAGGGCCTTCAAATGGGGCTGAGTCAAGTCTAAACAATGTACCCTCTGCTGAGGGCCAGCCAATGGCTTCCGGAATTATAAATGGGCAAAGTCAAGACGCCCCGACTCTGCTACCATCGAAAACAGGCCTCATTTCCTCTGACACCAGTACGCCGACCTCCTCACAGATTCCAGTAGCTGATCTATTGGATGATAGAAGGAACCGTCGAAAACGAAGCCTTACTCCCGTCCCCACCTCGGAGGAGATGGCGCGCAAAAAGGTGAGACTGAGCGATGCGACAGAGGATCTACCCAAGGAGTCCGGTTCATCCGAAGGCATTGAGACTACCACCCAAATTACTCCGGAGACCCAACATGAAGATGACAAAGGCATTCCTCCCGAACCTCGCTCTCAGCGCTCCGAAAATGGAGATAGCAGTGCCGTCCATGTGCGGCCAAAGCCTGCAAGCCCTGAGATCAATGCAAACAGATTGTCACCTGCCTCGCCTCCCGAATCACGAGGTATTTCAGAGGAGCGCGATGTGCCAGCTGCACTACATCCAGCAACTCGTTCAATCTACATTCGCAACCTGAAGCGACCGTTACATATTCCCACACTTCGTAGTCACATTGTATCGCTAGCACAGTCACCCGATCCCATTACGATTTTCTTTCTCGACAGTATACGAACACACGCTCTCCTCTCATTCACTTCTGTCGCTGCAGCATCTCGGGTTCGCACGGCTATGCACGACACACGCTTCCCAGATGAGGCTATGCGCGAGCCGTTATTTGTGGACTACATTCCTGACAACAAGGTTCAGTCATGGATAGATGAAGAGACAGGAGGCAATAGCTTTGGCGGGCGAGCGGGAGGGAAACGATTTGAGGTTATCTACGTCCCAGATAGGCATGGCAATGTCGAAGCCGTCTTCCAAGAGGTCGATACTAGAAACACCCAGCCACCAATCCCACGACCGTCCCTGACCTCCAGAACGTCCATCGATAGTGGAAGACCACGACTTGACAGTCGCTCTCAAGATATACGCCCTGATCGCGCAGCCCTCGTCTCCAATGCGACTCAGTATGATCGCCCTCCACATTCACGACGGTCACCACCATCTCGGCCAAATAATAGTGGAGTGGGCTTCAAGGCACTCGATGATCTCTTTCCTTCAACAGTCACAAAGCCAAAACTATACTTCAAGCCACTTTCGGATGACGTGGTACAGGATCGGATGAACATGCTCCGCGACCTCCGCGTAGAGTATTCAGGGATGGGACGCAGTGGTGATGAAGGGATGAAGCGGTACAGTTTCGAGCCAGCCAAAAGCGGACGTGAGGAGTGGGTGGACAAAGGACCAGAGTTTGGATTTGGAAGGAAGGGGCAGGATCGATTTACCGGTTTTAGGGGCAGGGGTGGAGGATACCGTGGTCGCGGTGGTGGTGATTCTTGGAGGGGCGGGAGATGAAGGGTCTCTCTCCCTCTCTTGTTTTCGTCTTGAGCCCGTGATGAACAGTTACACCCAGCATGACGGACGGCGACACAATGTGTATGAGTACGAAAAGCTTGACGACCAGCTCATGGCTAGACGCTACATTTGTAACAACACTGTTACTTCTACAAAAAGCAATGATTGCTTAACCAGATGAACCTGACCAATGACTAGGTAGCCTTAGGCTATGCCAGAACTTGTAAGATTATGTATGATATGGAATGCTGTAACATATCTGGTATTCCAGTCTAAGAATCATCTTGAGCCTGAAGGTACAGGGATGGAAAATCATTACAGGAATCACATATGATATCGCGGCTACATGGAAATGCTTTTAGCATTCCGTTTTCGCCCTTGGTGTTTAATATTCTCAAACTGAATATACCTCCATCTATTCGAAGTGAACTACTAAATGCTCAACTCATTGCGGGTTTGTTGATAAAATGATTTGGGAGATACCTCCTGGCCGCCGCAAATTCCCTTCAGGATTTCAGAGGAATAGCTACAGAAAGTATGCGCCAACGATATGTGTAGTACATTGCCGGAGGAATAAGAATCAACGAGTCAGCCAACAGGTTTGCCGTGTCAGTCAGAAGTCATGGGGTTCCTCGGCAGCCTATTCATTTAAGGCAAGTTGGTTAGCTAATTAATTATTGATTACATAATAGTAGCCTAGTGATGCCTAAATCGGAGTGACTTCGAAGGGCAGTGGCCTTCCAGGCGCGACTCCTCCCCCAACGATGATGCCTACCCCGTTCGTTGTCCTCTGTGCGTCATGCCCAAGCCCTCCAAAGAGGTCTTGTGGTTAGGGAAATAGTCACGTCTGACACTGAATTTCTTAAACCCGTCTCGCCGTTCCAAACACCTCGTGGAGCGCGTCTCGAGGGCTTCCATCATCTTCAAGTTTGCCCCGGAATCCCACTCGTTGTTTTGAGGTATGAGGAGATGGCCCCTTTACAGCACTGTATTCATGATTCCCTGTACTACTTAGAGGCCTTTAACAGGCGCCGTTTGTTTTGGTTGTAAAACTCGTTGCTGTCACGTGATCATTATCAGCCTCCAGAACCTAACGGCACCTGTCAGGCAGTCATTGTGTGGGGTTGGTGGATCATTGCAATTCAGCCTCCACTTGATACGAGGCAGGAGATCTACCACACACTGCTACTCCTACATACCACAACCTCATACTCCTACTTTCTTTCAGATTCTGGTTGCGGAAACATTTTCAATTAGACCTCTTTTCACACTCTCCTAATCACCTCAGACCGCTGTGCCTTTTCATTTAGACCTAGTTCCTTTCAACCATGCGCGATCCCCTTCCACCTCCGCCCCTTTGGCTCGTCGAATTCACCAAACCCTACGCCGAAGCGCTCTCTCTTCCTTCCTTGCCTTATCACATTCATGAAGTTCTGTTTGCATTCATACTGTACCAGTCTACTCAGTCAATATTCTCTCCTGTGCTCTCCAACCTGTTCTTTCCCAGCATCTACTCGAAGCTGAATCGACGGACCCGAATCAATTGGGATGTGCATGTCGTGTCTCTGTTGCAGTCATGCTTGATCAATGGATTGGCGTTGTGGGTTATGTTCAAAGATGAGGAAAGATACGATATGCGCCACAGTGCTGTTGAGCGGATATACGGATACACGGGGGCATCAGGTCTCATTCAAGCACTGGCAACGGGGTATTTCGTCTGGGATATTGTAGTCAGTACTCGCTACGTGAAGATATTCGGACCAGGCATCTGGGCGCATGCCGTGACAGCCTTGTCGGTCTTCTCCCTAGGCTTCGTAAGTACTGTCCTACTGTCCCACAATATTTCTATTTTTGGGCTTCAACACTGACGGACACATGCAGCGGCCATTCTGCAACTATTACGGCCCAGTTTTTATCTTATACGAGCTGTCGTCACCCTTTTTGAACATCCACTGGTTTTGTGACAAGCTCAATATGACGGGGTCTAAACTGCAGTGGTATAACGGGATGATACTTCTGGGCACTTTCTTCGGCTGTCGACTTATTTGGGGCACCTATCAATCTCTGCGAGTGTACCAGGACGTGTGGCACACAATGCATCTGAACACGACTGCGCCCATATATCGTGAGGTGCATGATTCGCCACACGCATCCATCTTTAGCCCAAGAGATGGCCAGCTGTGTTTGGGTGAGGCCAGTTGTATCCTCGCTCAGTCGGAGGTGATGAAGTTCGCAGGATCGCACACTCAAGCTGTGCCGCTCTGGCTTGCAGGCATCTATCTGACATGCAACCTGGTCTTGAATTCTCTGAACTTTTACTGGTTTGGGAAGATGATCGAGACGGTTCGCAAAAGATTTGAAGGAAAACCGGCATACGAGTTGAAGCGAGCGCCTAATCGGAGAGCGAGCATGGTCGAAGAAATGGCTACAGAATTAGACTATGAGACCTTGTCAGGCCCAAAAACCCCATTCGAGGAGAAGGGTGACGCATTCACAACCAGCGCCGCCGTGGCAGCCAACGAAGCTGAGGTGAAGAAACGATGAGCCTTTACTTGGCTATGTGATCTTTGGAAGGAGGAGGTTGAATTGGACTCCTCTAGGGCCTTTCATCCGCGGAAGTTTCTCGTTACTTTGATATGGCTTGGAGCAGGCATCGGCGATCGAGAGGTGTTGGGCTGGATCAGGATACCTACATGTTTTTCGCCCACACGTAGTTTCTTCAAAGTGGGTATTAATCAGACGTAATACTCCATACTCTCTGGAACCCCCGTTTTAAAATGGATCTGGGACTCAGTCCACACACTCGTGTATGCAGTGTGGGAGACGGGATATATCCCCACCGCAATCTTGTAGTAGTACGAGTACTCGTGCATCGGCCTAGAAACTAGAGAATTCCGCCGTCCGGAGTGCTGGTGCAGAGCACGAGGGCCCGAGTACCAAGGTCCTGGGTAGTGCAGTCCTGGCCTGCAAGCATTCGGAGGAGTGGAATAACAGTGAGGCTCAAGGGGAGTACGAGGCAGAGCGTACATACCTACCTATGTAGGTACATACCTAGGTACCCCGTGTAGGCAGGTAGCGATCCCAGGAAGGCACACATACTTTACCTTACAGATCCGCCTCAACAGAAATACCAGGTATCGAATGCTCGTACAAAGTCCTCCGCACTAGAGGCTCCGATGGTTGTTAGCGGACACTTCAACAGAAAAGGTAGGCGAAATAGCAAGTTCAGGTGTCTGTCAGTGTTGGTCAGTTAATCTGTCCTAGTTGTCATATTCGGAGTACTAAAGTGTTGGTGCGAGGCCGTATTTGATACGGTCAGGTACCGACTTGGGTAGAATAATAGGTACCGCCCGGGTGGGTCTTGCCTGAGATTCTGGGCTGAAGACCTAGCACCTAGGGTAATACGGAGTAATGTGGACGGAAATTCGTAATTCGCAAGTCACCACCTACCTCATCCTCGCCTCGTCACCTCTTGAGTCTTCAGCCACGATCACCTCCTACAGCACCTTCGTCTAACAACCACCGAACTTCGCGTGCTGTATTTGTCTATCTGCCTATGGGTTTATCTTTCATATTTTCACGCTCGCTATCCCATTCCTCATGCACTGCTGATCATCCCGTCCTCGACGACTCACCTCCCGTCAATTATACGCTAACCACCCACACACCCTGAAACCACCCAGGTTCGCTTCTTCCACGACCACCCCAAGTACCATTTCCCAATTTCGATTTCGATTTGCCGACTCAACGAGACGACTGCCCTTCCCCGTCCTGATGTCGAAGTCATCAAGATGCTCTCTGCTGTATTCTTGACCTAGTCCTTATCTACTGCGCGAGAGAGAGGCACGTCATCCGACTGACGCCCCCGACTCCCCTCCAAGCCACTCCGTCCACGAGTCCCAAACCTGGACAATAACAATAATGGCAGACCTTTCATTAGGTCCCTTGCGCATCGCCAATCCAGATGATGCATCACCAGACACTCCATTACAGCCTCAACCTGCAACCTCTTTCCCACGAGTCTCCCCACTCGTCGATGCCCTAGGTAGGCCCGCAGACTATTTGGCCTCTGTTCCTCAGCGGACCGATAGCCCTGTCTCACCTATAGAGAGCCCCCAAGATGAGGTGTCAACTTCTACCGCAATCCCATCTACCCCTTCCTTTCCACAAAATGGCCGCCCGTCCGATCGAGCTCAACCCAGACAGCAGATGCCCTACTCCTACCAAGATCAACAACAATCGCAGTTTCCTCAATATCCCGCCATGGTCCCACAGAACCTTCACGATCCTCGACAAAATACTGGTCGACCGGGCTCAACATACTATACACAGATGCCGGTAAATGGTGCCAATGGTAATAACTTGTCGCGCCAAGGTTCCTATCGGGTCCGAAGTGATGGCTCGTCTTCAACGGCCTATCCTCAAAGATCATCATCTAAACGCTCCGGCATTGGAGATGTAGCTGGCGTCCCTTCTCGAGACGATAGTCACACCGAACGGTCCTATGGTCCAGGCCAATATACCCTTGGGAACAGTCCCTTGCCTCCTCGGAGAAGCTCAAGAGGATTGGCTGGAGGACGTATGGGTAATACACCTGTGGGAACTACCCCCCTTTCCACCACACCCAAATCAATCCAGACTCCGTTGTCGGGTTCGCCGTATAACATGGAAGATCGACCCTTGGCTAGTGCCGATGACTGGCAGGAAAGAGGAGCCGCTGTCGGAGTCAAGCGAGAATACGATGCCGAAGGTCGGCAGGTCTTGAAAGCTGTCAAGAAGGGTGTGAAGGATTTCAACTTCGGCCAAACATTAGGGGAAGGGTCATATAGTACTGTTCTTGCTGCCCAGGATCGGCAAAGTGGGAAGGATTATGCTATCAAAGTTCTGGACAAGAGACATATCATCAAAGAGAAGAAGGTCAAATACGTTAATATCGAAAAGGACACTCTCAATCGGCTAACAGATCATCCTGGGGTGGTCAGGCTCTACTATACTTTCCAGGATGAGAGATCGCTGTACTTTGTTCTCGACTTGTGCCCCGGTGGGGAATTGCTGGGAGTCCTGAAAAGAATGTCGACCTTTGATGAGGAGTGCACGAGGTTTTACGCAGCGCAAATTCTTGATACTATCGAATATATGCACAGTCGGGGCGTCATACATCGAGACTTGAAGCCAGAAAATCTATTACTTGATGAGAACCGGCATATCAAGGTTACGGACTTTGGAACGGCCAAATTATTACCGGAATGGAGAGACGAGGATGGGAGGGTGGGTGGATTTGAGTCTGATTCCACTTCTTCAGAGAACAGAGCCAGCTCTTTCGTTGGCACAGCCGAATATGTCAGTCCAGAGTTATTGACTGACAAGTGTGCTTGCAAGGCCAGCGATTTGTGGGCATTTGGTTGTATTGTTTATCAACTCTTGGCGGGGCGACCACCATTCAAGGCCGTGAATGATTACCACACATTCCAGAAGATTGTTGGACTCGATTATGAATTTCCGCGCGGATTCCCCGAAGTAGCAAGGGATCTAGTCGAGCGACTACTGGTCCTGGACCCCCAGAGAAGATTGCCCATTGAACACGCCAAAAATCACCAATTCTTCCAGGGCATCCAATGGGGTCGGGGTTTGTGGCAGCACGCAGCTCCTCGGTTGAAGGCATATGCACCGCCTCCAGCACCACCCATTAAACTCAATGGTGATGGTGTTCAGGACAACTATCTCCCTGACACTGGACCTGGCCATAGTACGCATCCGACCATGCTGCCACCTAACAATCAAAAACCGAAGCCGAGAGTGATTACGGAACTGCCCCCCCCTAGTCAGCTCGACATCGAATGGTCTCCGGTACTGACGAGAAACAATGAGAGGATCTTGAAACTTGGAAATCTGTCGGTGGTGTCATCGCCAAATCCTCACAGTCCACATGGAGCTGAAGGTGGAGGGAAACTATCTCGATTGTTTGGAGGAAGCAACACAAAAAAGAGGCAGAGATTGGTCATGGTGACCTCGAGTGCCCGGATCATCATTGCGGCAGCTGGAGGCGAAGAAAAGAAGTCGAAATCGGAGATCTCATTGCTCGCACCAGATATTGATATTTCAAGTGCGACTGATGTTAAGGGTGTCACCCAATGGATTGTGAATACCGTGAGTCTCTTATTTCCATGTATGGGTGAATGGTCAACTAACCCGGCGATAGCGAGATCGGCACTACGTTTTCGAGGATCCGAAGCCTTCGTCTGGAGAACAAATGGCATCTGCGACATCAGCACAAGAATGGCTGGACACGCTTATGCGGGCGCGGGAAATTGCCATTTCGCTGCAAACTCAGAATTCGAACAACAATTACTCGACGGATGATTCACTAAATATATCGTCTTCGGCACTATCAAGTCATGCGAGTACAATTGACCATGCCACGGACATGCATCCACCATCAGGTAGCCATGGACTTAGTGGGCGAGGGATATTGCACAAGCAACATTCTGGAGGGGATGCTGAGTCACTAAAAGGAAGAAAAAGATTCAGCAAACGACAGTCCAAGAGTGGACTGACGGCGGTGTTCTGATTTGTGTGGGTTAGCATAGCATTGCGATCGATCATGGGCGAAGAGATTGCTTTAGCATTCGCAAGGCGTGAGGAAAGAGCATGAGAGCATGATGAATCGTCTGCACTACAAGAGACAGTAGGAGTATTCATTGTATGTAAGTTTGTGTTGTTGTGTTGTGTGTATTGTGCATTTGTGCAGGTTGTGGGCAGTGCCAGTGGGTGATTGTTGCGGCACTTCGCCCTTGTAGACAGGATACTTATTTTCGCCTTCATACCACTTTGATTGAGGGCATAAAAAGAAGGATGGCTGCGAGTAAACAGACTCGATCACCACTTGGAACTGGATGCAATGGATATGGACATGACATCTCTATCTCTGTTCCTCTCCTTACACCCTAGCTTTTAACACAGGTACCTTGCTACTCCCCACTACGTACGTTCCTCGACGAGTGAGTCTAGCGATTATCATGGCTCACGTGCAATCAAATAATCACGTGAATTTCTGCATTTCGCCTTCAATTATAGGCTCTCATCCAAGTTTCTTAGTGGGCGACCAGAAACCCACCAACGCGCAAATGAAAAGTCAAGATAGGCCCGAGACGTTGATCATGGGTGTTTCCTTGGTCTGCGCAGAGCGATGGTTGGCCGAGGTCGCATGGACCTGCATATCTCCCAGCGAGTCAGAGACCTAGCAGCCTGATCTGCCTCTTTCTTCGCCACACTTTTCGGCCTCCCCAGACGCACGGATCCAGCTGCACAGTGGTTCTCTGGTTCTCTGGTGCTTTGGCCCCTCTGGGCTTGTCAATACATTCAGAGACTCCCATGCCCCTCGACAGCCTGCAAGCCTTGGTGACTCCTCTGTGCTCGTAGCCGCGGCGGCAATCCTCGAGTTTCTCCTGCTCTTCCTTTTCTGGCCCTTTTCTCGAATCTTATGAAACATTCGCACTGTGTTTCTGTGTCGCCCGCCCCGTCTGGCTATCAAGGCGTTTTCAGCACCACCTCCACCCACACAACAACGCCCGACTGCCTCCACCACGCCTACCGCTGGGCACCCTACTGACAGAATGAGGCGCGTAGTCTGAAGGGGGGCAGATTCACATTATTCACTAAACAAAGTACATTACATCCTTCCATTCTAGAAAGCTCGAGCTCACCATCACCCCGGCCAACTGAGCATTTCAACAGCTTCCTACCAGTTAGAGCCACCAGACCATGACCTTCGACCGCTAGCTCAGCCTGACATATAGCACTGCAAGACCTACAGTCGCAATGGTCTCTCGGGCAGAAGTGGCTGATCACCCGCGCGGCGCACGCTCCGTTGCTTCACGGACGTCCCGATCGCGACACCACCATCACCGAGGCGCGACACAATATGGCGGATCAACCTACGCTCCCCAGAATGAATTTCCATTCTTTTCCCAGTCTGGCGATGTCGAGATAGTTGTGGCGTGCGATGGCCAAGAGAAGAAATACCTCCTACATCGATTCACACTGGCGCAGTTTTCGGGCTTCTTTGAGGCAAGCACGAGTGCGGAGTGGTCGCAAAATCAGCCTCTCCCCGTAGCCTCGCCCGCTTCTCGACCAGAGCAGGCTTTGAGTGCCATCGGTGAAGAGGCTTCTCAGTTGAGTGGACCTGCGGGACCGATCTCGGCGGCAGCAGCAGCAACAGCAGCAACAGCAGCCACCGCCGCGAATACAGCTCAATCTGCTTCAGGTCTTCCGGCACGTCCCCGGTGGAGATATGAACTTGACTGGGAGAATCTTGAAGAGGATGACGAGCCCATTTTGGTGAAACGAACACCAGAAGGATTACTCTTTCGTCCATCTCAGCCACCTCCACAACCACAGCAACCGCGACCAGGACCGCAACCTACACATACATCATTTTTCCGGTCCATGGCCAACCTTGCTCTATCGCACCGTGGCCCAGCCTCACAGTCAACCGCTCAACTCGATTACACTGCTCCGGATCCTGCACTGACAAATCCCCTATTACGAGATTATGATAACCTGTTCCGTATATTCTACAACTTCCCTCCAGTACTCAACGCCAGTAATATCGCCTCGGCTTACTCAGAGTGTAAAGCATTACTATCGCTGGCAGATATGTATGATGCTCTCCCTGTTGTTGGCCCACGGATTGACCATCACCTCCTCCGCTTCTCAAGTCGCCTGTTTAAACAAATTGCAAAATACCCTCCTAGCTATCTCAAGCTCGGTTACCTAGCTCGCAGCAAAATAATCTTTTCTGAAGCCCTCACCCATGTTGTTGGCCAGTGGCCAGCTGCCTTACCTTATCTAAAACCGCCTGATCATTCCGGGGGAGGCTATGAGGTTCCAATTACGGTAATTCATCTCATTGAGGACCTGGTGGAAGAACTTGAAGAGTTGAAGCAGAAGATTGAGACCAAACTCTTTCGATTAACCCTGACCACATCTCGTGGCGAAAGAGTCAATCCTTCCAACGACTACCTTGGGTGGCTAGCTATGAGCTTGTGGAGGCAATGGCTCGCCGAAAATACGACCCCTGAAGTTCGGGGAATCCTGAAGAACGGACCAGCTTCGCGACCTGGTAGTTCGAATAACAATGCGCAGAACCCTACTGCATTGATTCCTGCTGCCAACATCCCTGGACGACCTCCCGTTCCCGGCCTTGTACAACCCCCGCCTCCTCAGCCTTCTCCAATCCAGACTGGGCGGATATTCCGCCTAATTGGCAGCACAAATCCTGAGTCGTTCCTGAACCACGATGAACTTAAACGCTTCCTGAAGATCCAACCCCCAGGTACAAGTTCCTCATCTGCCTGTCTGTATACGCGAGACAATATTCGCCGGTTCGAGCGGAAGATCGACGAGATTAAGAATGTCGCTAGGGATATCGTCAAACCTTTGACGAGAAATTGCCTAGAGTTGGACCTTAGAATGTTGGCAGATGGTGGGGGTGGCGGCCTTGGGTATCTCACATGCACCCGAGTTGAGGACGCCGATTTGCCTTGGGAAACGTGACATTGTCGTCAGGCCATGAAGGAGGGAGTTGTACAATGATGGAAAATATCCCTCATTGGGCATTTGCAGCTCCTGCTTCAAGCTCACTTGTGAGGCCATTGGACTGCTCGTCGACATCCTCCAGCTGAGGTGAAGGGAAAGCAAAGCCTGCACGTGCAAAGAGTTGGGCGGGCTTTCCAATGCCACGATACTACGTCTTGAGAGCCCTCAACGTCCGCTTCCGTCTTTTCTCGAATCAGGGGATATCATGACCTCAACAGTCCTGAACTCTCTACCATACCGATACTACTCCAACAGCAACGACATTACCTGCTACAAATCCTAGCATATACCTACTCACTCACCAACGAGGTCGAACATCGAACTGCCACTATCATCGCCCTTCCCACAAGCAAGCAAACAGGGCTAACCACTTAGCCTCCCATTTTTCTCGCGATTTTTCTCAAATGCACCAGCAAGCATGTCATGTCTTCACGAACCTGTCTTATCGCTCTTGAGTTTTTTCGCTATAGCCTCTGCACGGTGATCAGCAAACAGTCATGAAATGAAACTTGAAATCTTGGATGAAACTAACGACAGACTTACGAATTTCCTTTTACTCGCAATATTCCTCTCTCTCCTCACGAACCCTGACTCAGGAAGGGTTTTCCGGCCAGCGAGCCAACCCAACCCAATTGAGTTGGAAAACTGGGGTTTCTGAATACCCTTGGCCCGATGATTACTATTATTTGTTTGGATTTTTTGAACTCTATATACCATGTCTTGGGCGTATATTCGTGGCTTTATCAATCTGTTTGCTGCTATGATCCCTGATGAGAAGGAGGAAGGAGCACGCAGGAGGAATTCAGGTGATGAGAGCACTCCTCTATGGTACCCAAAAATATTTCCTGTGGACTTCAATGCGGATAGTTATGTACCTAGGTTAGTAGCTATGCTTATGTCTGGACCTCCATAGGTCCAGCACTGCCCTATCTAATGCTACATACTATGATACCTCAGTATGCTGCTCTACATCCAGCAACTACCGGTACCCGCGGAAATCGTAGCTCGAATACCATAGTACTTATCACAGTACCTGGCTTGCAGGAACCTCAGCATATCACAAGTCACAAGTCCGGACCGCGATTCCACCTCCTTCCTTTACTTTTGACTGTCATGAAACTGAGAGCAAGGAAACAGCACATCCTCAGCAATCTGCATCTTGCACGTGTGAATGATCGGCCGGGACATAACATAGTAACCAACATAAATACCTCACCTAGGTAAGTAGGTAGTGATTTGGGGCTCTTTCATGTCATTTTCATTGATGGTTTATTCACAACGAATCTATAAACCAATCCCAATTGACGTTCAAAAACTCCTAAAGAACCAACTTTGTCTCTCTCGCGCCCACTAGCACTCCCTTTGCCGTGGCTCCATCCAGACTCAGCGGAACACAGCCAACGCCGCGGTACCAAACCTCCGTTTCGCTACGAACCAGCAGGTCTCGCGCCAAAGATCCTAACCACATTCCCACCTCCACCATCTCCTAG
>Ga0105239_10001219_pt1 | contig 35074 bp, 30 predicted proteins | sample KBSC44metaG_FD_92761 | JGI IMG/M metagenome (GOLD analysis project Ga0105239, IMG submission 92761) | Corn rhizosphere microbial communities from Kellogg Biological Station, Michigan, USA - KBS C4-4 metaG | ecosystem: Host-associated > Plants > Roots > Rhizosphere > Soil | place: Michigan, USA... | reverse complement strand
GGCCGACGCGACCTCGGGCCACGGCACCTTCTCGACCTTGACGATCACGATGGCGACCACCTCGAGGCCGATCGCCTTGCGGTCGACCTGGGCGCCGAATCCGGTCAGCACGCCGTCGGCGATGAGACGCTGAACCCGGTGGTTGGCCGCCGTCCGCGAGATGTGCACCCGCTCGGCGATGGTGCGGATCGAGAGTCGCGAGTCGGCGGCGAGTTCCGCGATGATCGCCCGATCGGTGCGGTCTATCGCCATCGGGCCACCGTCGTCATCGGGTCACCTTCGTCATGGGCCACCGCCGTCATGGGCCACGTCGCCATGGGGCCAGCGTAGCCGGGGTGCAGACCGACAGGGGCTGGGATCCAGCGGACCCCAGCCCCTGTGTTCGCATTGTGTGCGCTAGCTGCTGATTACTTGGGGGACCCCGAGAGCCTTCAGGCCCTCGACTCCGAATTCGAGTCCGTACCCAGACGCCTTGACCCCGCCAAACGGCATCATCGGATGCACAGTGCCGTGCTTGTTGATCCACACGGTGCCCGCCTCGAGTCGCAGCGCGACCTTGCGAGCCTCATCGAGATCGGATGACCACACAGACGCGCCGAGCCCGACATCCAGTCCGTTGGCGCTCGCGATCGCGTCCTCGACATCCGTGTAGCGGATGATCGGAAGGGCGGGACCGAACTGCTCCTCGTCAACCAGCGGGTCGCCGTCGTGCAGGTCGGCAACAAGCGTGATGGGGTAGAAGAGCTCTCCAAGCTCGGTCGCCGGGCTGCCGCCGGTGATGATGCGGCCTCCGCGTTTCTTGGAGTCTTCGACCAGCCCGGCAACGATGTCGAACTGCGCCTTGTTCTGCACCGGTCCCAGCACGTTCTTCTCGTCAAGCCCGTTTCCCATAGGCATCGTCGCGGTGACGGCCTTCAACTCCTCGATGACTTGCTCGTAGATGGAGTCGTGCACGTAGAGGCGCTTCAAGGCAGCGCAGGTCTGCCCGGTGTTGATGAAGGCACCCCAGAACAGGTCACCGGCGATTGCGGCAGGGTCGGCACCCGGCAGAACGATGCCCGCGTCGTTTCCCCCGAGCTCCAGAGTGAGGCGAGCCAGGTTGTCGGCCGAGCTCTTGATGATCTCGCGACCTGTCGCGGTCGATCCCGTGAACATGACCTTGCTGATGTCGGGATGAGACGCGAGCCGAGACCCGACGACGCGATCACCCGAGACAACGGTCAGCACTCCAGCCGGCAGCACCTCATTCATGACCGACACCATCGCGAGAACGCTCAATGTGGTGAAGCCCGAGGGCTTGACCACCACGGTGTTGCCCATGCGCAAGGCGGGTGAAATTTGCCACATGCCGATCATCAGTGGCCAGTTCCAGGGTCCGATGGCCCCAACGACGCCGATGGCACGGTAGTGCAGCTCGGCCTTCATCTGACCGTCGTCGACAACGACCTCGGGTTCCAGGTGAGTCGCCGCTGCAGCGCGCAACCAGGCCACGCATGCGCCAACCTCGAAGCGGGCGTTGGGTCCGTTGAGAGGCTTACCCTGCTCGCGCGACAGCAACTCGGCCAGCGGTTCGGATTCCGCTTCGATTCGGTCGGCGGCCGCGTTCAGAAGCTCGCTCCGCTTGGCGTGTCCCAGCGCCTCCCAGGCGGGCTGGGCGGCCTTCGCCGTGGCGATGGCGGCGTCGAGATCCTCCACCGTCTGCTTCTGGACTGTTCCGATCACCTCTCCGGTGGCGGGATCACGAACCTCCTTGCCGGATCCCGACGGGGCGCTAACGCGGGCGAGCAGGGTGGCGTAGTCGGACATAACTGTTCTCCTCAGTGGGTACCGATGCTGATCAGAACAGCATCACCAGCCCGTTGCGATTGCTGTTTGGCGCTGGGTGCACGGCCCGTGTTCTTGAGCGCAGGTTCCCGGCGATCTGGAATCGCCGAACTCCGTTACGGAGAGTCAACGACTGTTCCGCAAGCGACAAACGCGCCAGATGAGGTGGTTCTTAGAGTGGCCGCAGGACGCCGCTGTTCGCCGTCCGACAACAAGGATCGCCCGCTGAACACAGATGTTCAGCTCCCATCGGAGAGGCACCAATCACATGCGAATGACCGGTATCAAACTCGGCGCGACGGCCGCCGTCGCCGCTGCAGCGCTCATCTTGAGCGGTTGTAGCGCCACCTCAGGTGGAGGTGGAACCAGCACCCCCGCCTCCGGCACCCCGATCAAGGTGGCAGCCCTCAGTGGCCTCACCTTCTTCCCGGAGGCTCCCCAGGCCGTCAAGGCCGTCTTCGACGACTACAACGCGGCAGGGGGCTTCAACGGGCAACCCCTGCAGTACACGGTGTACGACGACAAGACCGACCCAGCGGTCTCGGCGACCGCGGCAAAAGACGCTCTGAGCAGCGGAGCCGTCGCGCTCGTCGGCTCGTCATCGCTGCTCGACTGCGCTGTCAACCACAAGACCTGGGAAGACAACAACATCGTCTCGCTGCAGGGCACCGGGGTTGACCCGTTCTGCTTCACGACTCCGAACATCGCGCCGGCCAATGACGGACCGTACTTCGATGCCTACGCGACGCTGTACGACGGTTCGGAGACACTCGGATACAAGAACATCTGCGCCGAAGTCGTCCCGGACAACGATGCGGGCAAGGCGGCCTATCAGGGAGCCATCGACGCCTGGTCGGCGAAGACAGGCAAGAAGCTCGCGTACAGCGACTTCAGCCTCACCCGCGGTCAGGCGAGCTACGCCGGCAACGTCGCGGCGCTGAAGAGCCACAACTGCGGCGCCGTCATGATCACCGAGGTCGGTGCGGCCGTCACGGCGTTCATCGGCGAGGCGTCGAACCAGGGCCTGAACATCCCCTTCCTGGTGCTGACCTCGTGCTATTCGGACGAGTTCGCGAAGGGCATCTCGTACGCGGGCGACATCCACCTGCCCGCTGAGTTCTCGCCGTTCACCGACCCGAAGGACAAGTCGAACACTGACTGGATCAAGGTCATGGATGCTCACAACGTGCCCAAGACCTCGTTCGCCCAAGGTGGCTACTTGGCCGCCAAGTACTTCATCGCGATCCTCAAGACCATCAAGGGCAAGGTGACGCGTGACTCGTTCACCGCCGCTGCGAAGGCGATGAGCACGCCGGTGAACAACCCGATGGTCGCGACGCCGTGGATCTTCGGCCCGGGTGACACTCACCAGGCCAACAAGTCCGCGTGGCCGGTCGAGATCAAGAAGAACACCAGCGAGTGGACGTCCCTCGGGCCGTGGCTCAAGGGCGACGAGATCGGCTGGGTCGACACGAAGCAGCCGTAACGCCCTGTTGGATAACTGATTGCGGGCGGCGGCCCACGGCCCGTCGCCCGCAATCACCCTTTTGTCGCATCACCGGAGGACCGTTGAACATCATCATCGCCCTGGCCGTCGGATTCAGTTCCGGCGCCCTCTACGCCCTGATCGGGGTGGGGCTCACGCTGATGTCCGTGCTGACGCGCGTCATCAATTTCTCACTCGTCGCCGTCGGCGTCTTCGGCGCCTACCTCTCGATCCGTTCGGCACCGCTCATCCAGAGTGCGCCACTCGAGGTGCAGACCGCTGTCACGGTGGTGATCGCCGTGGTGGTGGCCGCGGTGGTATCCGGCATCCTGGGGTGGATCGAAGCGACCTGGCTTTCTGAAGCGACCACCACCGCTCGCTCGGCCGTCACCGTTGCATCGCTCCTGATGCTGATCTCACTCTCGTTCATCCTGTTCGGGTCCCAGCCACAACCTCTGCGCCCTCTGCTTGTCGGACCGGCATTCCTCGTCGGGGAGGTAGCGATCACGAAGGTGGGGATCGCCATGCTCGTAGCGGCGATCATCGTGGGCGTCCTGACCTGGATCATCGTGCGCCACACACCGATCGGCGTCCGACTGCGAGCTGTCAGCGACCGTCAGACCGCCGCCGAGCTGCTCGGCGTGAACGTCAAAGCCCTCCAGGTCAGTGTGTGGATGGTGATGGGCGGCGTCATGGGACTCTGCGTCTCCATCATCGGGAACACCGCGGCGGCCGATGCGACCTCCATGATCACCCTGGTCATCCCGGGCACAGCCGCCGCTCTGGTGGGCGCTTTCAAGAACATTCCGTTGACGATCGTTGGCGGATTGGTGGTCGGCGCCCTTCAGGGGGCACTCACGGCGTTCCCCTCGACGACGCAACTTCGGGACTGGATCCCCATTCTCGTCATCGTGCTGTTCCTCCTCTGGAACCAGCGGAAGGAGGTCTGGGATGTCGCTCGCTAGCCGCCCGCGCCCGACGACCCGTCCGTGGCTCCCTCTCGCCTTCGCTCTTGGGGCAATCGCGCTCGGGGCGATCTTCGGCTTCGGGATGCCGGCATACGTCGTGTTCGTGGCCACGTCGGTCCTGGTCGCGATGGTGTCCCTGCTCGGCTTGGGAATCGTGACCGGAACCGCAGGCATGATCGCGCTCTGTCAGTTGAGCTTCGCCTCGATCGGTGCCTGGATCCTCGAATTCCTGTACTTGAAGACGCCCCTTCCGACCGTCTTCGGAGCCGCGTCCTTCCTCGTCTTCATGCTGATCGCCGGACTGATCACCGCCGTGCTCGGTTTGGTCATCGGGCTGCCGGCTCTGCGCCTGCGGGGAGTCAACCTCGCCGTCATCACGCTCGGGGTCGCCGCAGCGGTCGACACCACCGTGCAGCAACTCGGGTTCCCGGATCAGAGCTTTGCGCACATCCCTCGGCCGTTCGGGCTCACGTCGGATCCGACCGGCGACCGCGGGTATTTCTTGTTCGCGGTGGTGGTCACGGTGCTGATCGCCCTCGCGATCAATGCTCTGCAGGGCAGCCGAATCGGCGCGGCCTGGAAGTCTGTGGCATTCTCCGAGCGGGGCACGGCCTCGGCAGGCACGAGTGTGCGCACCGCGAAGCTGTCGGCGTTTGCGCTCAGTGCCTTCGTTGGGGGGATCGCTGGGTGCTTGATCGTGGGTCAGATCACGCAGGTCAACTACTTGACGTTCACCCCCATCAACTCACTCGGGCTCTATGTGCTGAGCATTGTGGTCGGTTCCCAGCTGATCGACATGGCCTTGTTCGGCGGCATCCTGTTCGTCGTGATTCCGGAGATCCTCAAGCAGTTCCGGGTGCCCCTGGAGTGGTCGAGCGTGGCCTTCGGCGTCCTGGGCATTCAGGCCCTCACCTCGAACTCGAATCTGGGCACCGGCGTACGTGCCGCGCTCTTCCGTCGTCGCAGACTTCGCGAGGCGGCGCGGGTCGAAGCTGCCGGCGACGTAGCTGCAGTGGAGACGGTGGCGGAGGCCCCCATCCCCACCGGGACGGGACGACCCCTGCTGGTCGTGGAACACCTTACGGTCGAGTTCGGGGCGGTGAAGGCGTTGACGGATGTCTCGCTGGTTGTCGAGGAGGGCACGATCCTCGGCCTGATCGGTCCCAATGGGGCGGGCAAGTCGACGTTCGTGGACGCGATCGGCGGCTTCTTACCGCAGCACACCGGAACGGCGAGTCTGGATGGCGAGCCGTTGGACGGACTCGCCCCCCACCAGCGTGCACGCGCGGGACTCCGCCGTACCTTCCAGCAAGATCGGGTGCCGCCGAGCATGACCGTCGGTGCGTATCTCCGATTCGTCACCAGAGGCAAGGCCGACCCCGACGCGATCGCGGACGCGCTCCATTTCTTCGGTTGCCCTGACGCGTCGATCCCGCTGAGCGTCGTGGATGTCGGGACTCGCCGCTTGGTGGAGGTGGCGGCGAACCTGGCGGCGCGTCCGAAGTTGTTGCTGCTCGACGAGCCGGCCGCGGGACTCTCGCACGATGAGCATCTCGCCTTCGCGAACAGGCTGCGGCGCGCTCCCGAGCACTTCGGAACGACGATCCTGATCATCGAGCACGACCTCGACCTGGTGCGCAGCGTCTGCTCGCGAATCACGGTCCTCAACTTCGGCGAGGTCCTGGCTACTGGCGACCGCACGGCGGTCTTGAGCGATCCCAAGGTGGTCTCGGCCTACATGGGCGAAACGGAGATGCTGTGAGTCTCAAGGTCACCGACGTGGTGGTGCGCCGCGGTGTCGGCCCCGTCATCTCAGGCGTCAGCCTCGAGGTCCACCCGGGCAGCATCACGACCATTGTCGGGCCCAACGGGGCAGGCAAGACCAGCCTGCTCGAGTCCCTCTCAGGCATCATCCCCGTGGCTTCGGGTTCGGTGGAACTCGACGGTCAGGAGATCTCCAAACTCTCGCGGCGCCAGCGCTCATTGCTGGGGCTCAAGCACGTCGAGCAGGGCAGGATGATCTTCCCCTCGCTGACCGTCCGCGAGAATCTGAAGTTGACGGCGCGAGCGAAGGCCGATTTCGACGAGGCCATGTCTCTGTTCCCCGAGCTCGAGAAACGCGTCGACTCGCAGACGGCGCTCTTGTCGGGTGGCGAGCAGCAGATGGTCGTCCTGGCGCGTACCTTCGCGGCCAAGCCCCGCTACATCATGATCGACGAGATGTCTCTAGGCCTGGCGCCGGTGGTGTTCTTGCGCCTGATTCCCGTGATCCAGGGCATTGCAGAGTCGGGCGTCGGTGTGCTTCTCGTTGAGCAGTTCGCCCACCTGGCCTTGAAAGCCGCGACGGATGCCCTGGTGGTCACAAGCGGCCACGTGTCCTACCAGGGGCCGGCGCGCAAACTGCTCGGCGACGAGGCCCTTCTGCGTGATGCGTACCTGGGGTAGTCAGATCCCAGTGACCAGATACCCGCCGTCAACGGGCAGGACCGAACCCGTGACGAAGGCGGCCGCGTCGGAACACAGGAACGCAACAACCGACGCGATCTCATCCGGGTCGCCGAATCGCCGCATGGGGGTTCGAGAAAGGAGCCTCTCCCGGATGGCATCGTCCGCTTTGAGCGGGGCAAGCAGAGGTGTGTCGATCCATCCGGGGGCGACGGAGTTCACGCGGATGCCGTCACTCGCGTACACCTCCGCCAAAGACTTGGTGAGCTGAACGACGCCACCCTTCGAGGCCGAGTACGCCGCAATGTCGCCGCCGCCGAAGTACGCGTACATGGAGGCGATGGTGACTACCGAACCGTTGGTGACCGAGAGGAGGGCGCGCGCGAGTTCGATCGTGCGGTACACCGCGAGCAGTTGGATGGAGACCACCCGCTGGAAACCCTCCCATTCGAGCTCGCGCGGGCCCATGCTGATTCCCGCGGCGGGCACCAGGATGTCCAAGCGATCCAAGCCGGCGAAGAAGCTCGACAGCGCGCGGTCATCGGTGACATCGAGTTCGCCGAAGTGAATCCTGTCAGCGGCGGGGCCTGCGGCATCCTCGGCGCCGAGACCGAGCGCGTGGACCTCCGCGCCGAGCTCTGCCAAGAATCGAGCAGTGGCAAGACCCAATCCCGACGTCCCTCCCGTCACGACGGCGGTCTTTCCGGCGAACACACGGGGATGGAACGACTCCATCGCGGCATTGGCACTCATTGACGCTCCATGGCTCAGGGCAAGAGGACGACTTGCTCCGTTCCATGGTGTCGCCTGTTCCCCCCGACCGCGTTGCCCATGACGGAACGATGGTTGACCATGACGGAACTCGCCGAGACGGCGAGGTCAGCGCGCCAGAAGAACGCGCACCTGGCTTCGAATCTCTTCGAGAACTTCCTCGTCAGACCGGGCAATGTTGACTGTCGCCGCCAGGCTCAGAAACATAATGGCGGAGATGATGTGGGCCAGGGTGCGCGCTCCGTCGGGCGTGATGCGACCGTCACGTTGAAGCACCGTCGCGATCGCCTCCTCGGTCTGCGCAGTGAGGGCGAGGGCGTCGCGGTGGTAGGGCTCCTCTGGGTTGCCGAACACGATCTCGCGCAAGTAGGTGCGTCCATTGTCGATCTGGATGCGGTTGCACTCCACGACCGGACGGACGATCGCAATGACGGCATCGAGCGCATCCGGCATCCCCTCGGCGTCCTCCTTGCCCACTGCGAGGGCGTGGACGTAGCTGGAGTTCTGTACCAACAAGAGCAGCTCACCCTTGCTCTTTGCATACAGGAATAGAGTGCCCGTGCCGATGTCGGCCTTGTCGGCGATTTGCTGGGTGGTTACCTCGTCGACGCCGTGCGCAGCGAAAAGCTCGCTGGCCGCGGCAGTGATGCGTTCGAGCTTGTCCTGCTTGTTGCGCTCGCGCCGTCCAACTGGTTGTCGGGCGAGGGTCATGAAGAGCGTCCTCCGGGAATATCTTCTGATTATGATCAGTTTCGAGTGAAGTCAGAAATATGTGGGATCGAATGTGCTTCGGTTCATTCTTCCACGCTCACCCTCGCCGCCCGGTGCGGGTCACGCCCAATCTCAGGAGTCACAACATGCCCTCACTCGTCGGCGCCTTCGTCCTCGTCACCGGAGCTAACGGTGGCATCGGAACCCAATTCGTGAACGAAGCGCTCGTTCGTGGAGCGAACAAGGTGTACGCCACTGCCCGCAACCCTCGCGCCTGGGGCGATGAGCGCATCGTGCCGATCGCCCTCGACGTCACAGACAGCGCGTCCATCCAGCGGGTCGCCGAGGCTGCCGCTGACGTGACGGTGCTGATCAACAACGCGGGCGCAATCCCGCCCAGCGCCAGTCTGCTCGCGGTGACCGACGAGGACATCCGGGCAAACATGGAGACCAACTTCTTCGGACCCGTCTTCATGGCGCGAGCCTTCGCACCGATCCTCGCCTCCAAGAGCGGGTCAGTTCTTGTTGACGTTCACTCGGTTGCCAGCTGGTACGCCGGCGCCGGGGCTTACAGTGCGTCCAAGGCGGCACTGTGGTCAGCCACCAACTCGCTGCGTCTCGAGCTCGCACCCCAGAGCGTCCACGTGGTCGGAGTTCACATGGGTTACGTGGATACCGTCATGGCTGCTCAGGCCACTGGACCGAAGATGCGTCCTGAAGAACTCGTGACGAAGGTCTATGACGCTGTCGAATCCGGCGCATACGAGGTCATCGCCGATGAGATCTCACTTCGCACGAAGGCTGCTCTGAGCGCGCCGGTCGAAGTTGTCCACCCCGAATTGGCGGCCGCGAAGTCGCGCAGTGTGTCCTAACTGCGCGAGAGGGGCGCCACGGCCCCGAGCGCGCGACACCGGGGCTCTCGGCACGCCGCGCATGATCGTCACCCTCGATCTGCGATCATCCCGACCAACGAGTCCAGCACGCTGTCGGGAGTCGTCTGCCACATCCGGGGATCGAGGTGGTCACTCGCTCCCATGCTGGCGATGCCCAGCGCGCTAGTCAGCAGCATTGCTCCGTAGAGGTGAGAGTGCTCGTCACCGACCACGCTCCCGATGACTCGCAGGAACTCCATCTGGGCACGGCCGGCGGCTTGAATGGCGACCTCGGGGCTCTTGGCCGGAACAGTGAACATCATTCGAAAAACCTCGGGCTCGTCGCGTCCGACTGCGAGAAGCGGGTCGAGCGCCGCCCGCAGGAGAGCTGCGCCGTCGACGGACGGAGTGGGATGCAGCACCGCTAACGCATCGGTGACTCGGTCCCAGCTCTCCGCTCCGACCGCGGCAAGAAGACTCTCCTTGTCCGCGAAGTGCCGATAGGCGGCCCCCCGGGACACATCCGCGCGAGCCCCGACCTCCCTGAGGGTCACCCGCTGCGGGCCGCCCTCATTGAGGAGTCCGCGAGCCGCGTTGAGCAGGGCACGGCGGGTGGCCGCTGCGGATTCTGTTCGACTGACCATGAGCCGATTCTACGTCACAGTTGACACTGTCATCTCAAGTGGTACTCTACTGAGATGACAACGTCATCTGAAAGCTCGAGCCCTGCCCGAGGCCCCGTGGCGTCGACCGGCAGGGGCGCTGCTTCCGTCCGCGAACCCACGTCCGCCTCTGCAGCTCGCCCAAAGACGCATTAACGGTCCGGCCCTGCAAACCCTCCTTTCCCACGACCCAACCCAATGCCCAACGGACGCCCACCCTGGGTCCCTCCGGAGTGCACATAACAAAGAGAGAAATCATCATGACAACCGAAGACAAGATCGGCCTGGAAGTTGAACAACGCGGCACGACGCAGATCGTCCGCATCTATGGCGGAAAAGACGCTCTGCTCTACCCCGAAATGGTCAAAGATTTCGCCAGAATCGTTGATCGAGCCGACAAGGATCCCGACGTGCACGCCGTCATCTTCACCGGCACGCATCCCGATCGGTTCCTGAGCCACGCGGATATTCTTTGGCTGCAGCAAGGTGGCGTCGGATTCCCGCCCATCAATACCCGTGTCGCCGGGATCGTATTTCGCACAGCCACCGCCCTCAACAAGATCCCGGGTGTCAGGTCGGTCGCGAGCGCGCTCGGGTTCAAGACCCTGCTGCAATTGGACCGGATCCACGCAACATTCCTCCAGATGAATCGCAGCGGCACCATCTTCATCGCGGCGATCAACGGCTCGGCCCTTGCGATCGGCGCAGAGTTCGCGTGGGCGTGTGATGTGCGCATCATGGCAGATGGCGACTATGCAATCGGCCTCTCCGAAGTGCTGCTGGCGCTCACTCCGGGCGGCGGCGGTTCTCAGCGATTGACTCGCCTCATCGGACCTCGGAAAGCGCTGGCCGCCGTTCTCGAGGGTAAGGCGTTCACGCCGGCGGAAGCCCTCGCCGTGGGTGCGGTCGACGAGGTCGTGCCCCGGGATAAGGTGCTCGAGCGCGCTCTCGAGCGAGCCGAATACCTTGGCCTGCGAGCAAAGAAGTCTCTCGGCGCAATCAAGCGGTCCATCTATTTCGGCGGCTCGCTTCCGCTGACGCAGGGACTTCAGGTCGAGCACGCCGAGTTCCTCGTGAGGGATCAGGACAAAGAGGCTCAGAAGCGGATGCTCGGCTACATGGACGCAATCAAGGCCAGCGGCGACCTGCCCTTGTTGGACCCGAAGATCTATGCCAGGTCGGTGCGGGAAGGTCGAATCGGCAACTATTCGAAGGTGTAGGCCCGCTCGATCTCAACCACTATTTGGCGGGACGACGAAAGGCCGCGGCCGGTGCTGCGGCCTTTCGTTGCGAAATGTCAGCGCCGATCCTCGGGACGATTGCGGTCAGTCACAACCGAACCCTTTAGGGCGGGTGGGGCCCTGGGAGTTCGACACCCTTGGTGCGGTGCTCCGAGAGCACCGCCGGCAGGTCGCCGCCGTGGCATTGGCCTTCTATCGGGTCGAGGCCGGCCACCGGCCGGGCCCGCGCCGCGCTCGAACTCACACAAAACGATTAGACTCATGAATGATTTTAGTCAACAATTGGCTGGACCGCATTCGACCTTCACCTCGCTAGCGCGTAACAGGAGCATCGTCATGAAGGCAATTCTCATCTCCAAGTACAAGGAAGCACTGCACATCGCGGATGTTGCCGAGCCGACTCGCGGTGACCACGATGTCATCGTGCAGGTGAAGTCCGTTGGTCTGAATCTGGTGGACGAGTTGATCCGCTCCGGGGCATTCAGGTTGGTACTTCGCTACCGATTGCCCCAGATCGTAGGCAGTGAACTGGCCGGTGTCGTGGTCGGAGTCGGGAGCCAGGTGCGCGGCTTCAAGGTCGGTGACGCCGTCTACGCCCGACAGGACGTGACTCGCGGCACATTTGCCGAGCGGATCGCGGTTCCTGAGCATGACCTGGCTCTAGCGCCCTCGTCGATCGGGCTCGAAGAAGCAGGGTCTCTCCCGCTCGTCGCGCTCACGGCGTGGCAGGCACTGGTCGAGAGGGGCGCCGTGAAACCGGGGCAGAAGGTTCTCATCCATGGGGGTGCCGGCGGCCTGGGCTCCATCGCCATCCAGTTCGCCAAGCACCTCGGGGCGACCGTTGCGACCACCGCCAGCGCGGCCAACGCGGACTTCGTGCGCGGGCTCGGGGCTGATGTCGCGGTCGACTACCGCTCAGAGGCCTTTGAGAAGGTGCTCTCCGACTATGACCTGGTACTCGACAGCGTCGGCGGCGGAAATGTCCTGAAGTCGGTCGAGGTCTTGAAGCCGGGCGGCAAGCTCATCGACGTCAACGGGGTGGGTGACCCGGCAGCCGCGAAGGAGCAAGGATTCAACCCGCTCTTGCGTATCGTCGTCGCCGCGCTGACTCGCAGAGTCCGCGCGCGGGCCAAGAAGCTCGGCGTCACGTACGAGTACCTGTTCATGCACCCAGATGGACGGCAGCTGGCCGAGATCACGGCCCTCGTCGACGCCGGGATCATTCGGCCGGTTGTCGGCAAGGCCGTCACCTTCGACGAGATCCCCGAAGCGGTTGAGGCATTGAGAGCAGGCGGCGTACGGGGCAAGGTCATCGCGACGTTCGGTTCCTGAGCAGCGGGCGAGTCGAAGTCGTTCTCGCGGCGTCGCGACGCCACCCCTGGAGTGGACGCGCACGTGGGTCCCCAGCCCAGATGGCGTGGACGGCGCGCCGTCAGATGTTGATCATGTGGCCGAGGAGCCCGTGGAATCCTTCCTGGAGGGCCTCCCCGAGGGTGGGGTGCGCGTGGACGTTGCGGGCGAGCTCGGTGGCGGTCAGATCCCACTTCTGAGCGAGCGTGAGCTCGGGAAGGAGTTCCGCGACATCCGCCCCGATCATGTGCGCCCCGAGGAGCTCCCCATACCGAGTGTCAGCGACGAGTTTGACGAACCCTCCCGGTTCACCAAGTCCTTGAGCCTTGCCGTTGGCGGTGAAGGGGAACTTGACCACCTTGATGTCGTGGCCCTCGTCGATGGCTTGCTGTTCGGTGAGGCCGAAGGATGCGACCTGAGGCTGGCTGAAGGTGGCGCGTGGCATCATCCGGTAATCACCGAGCGACATCGTCTCGGCGCCGGCGATGGTCTCGGCGGCCACGACGCCTTGCGCTTCGGCGACGTGGGCGAGCTGCAGCTTCGCCGTGACATCGCCGATTGCGTAGAGGTGCGGAGTCGACGTGCGCATGAAGTCATCGATCGCAATCGCACCGCGCTCGGTCAGGGCGACACCGGTGCGCTCGAGCCCGTATCCGGCTGTGCGCGGAGCGAAACCCACCGACATGAGCACTTTGTCTGCGCGGGTACTGAGTCGTTCGCCGTTCTCGACGGTGTAGCTGACCGTGACGGAGGTGCCGTCATCGACGACCGACTCGACTCTGGTGGAGGTGAGGATGTCGATGCCTAGCTTCTTGTATTGCCGCGCGATCTCTCTCGATACCTCGGCGTCTTCATTCGGCAGAGCGCGATCCAAGTATTCGATGACGGTCACCTGCACGCCGTAGTTGGCGAGGACGTAGGCGAACTCCATGCCGATCGCGCCCGCTCCCACGATGACGATCGACCCCGGCAGATCCCGGCTGAGGATCTGCGCCTCGTAAGTGACCACGTTTTGGCTGAGCTCGACACCGGGGAGGAGCCGCACGGTGGACCCGGTGGCGATGATCGCATCGTCGAATGTGACGGTGTCGACTCCGCCCGCGCCGAGGGCGACCTCGATGGTGTGCGCGTCGATGAACGTGCCGTGACCGTCGATCTCGGTGATGACGTTCTTCTTCATCAGGAAATGAACCCCCTTGACGCGACCGTCGGCAACCTGTCGGCTGCGGTCATAGGCGGCGCCGTAGTCGAAGACCACGTCTCCCGAGATTCCGAACCGCGCAGCCTCGTGATGGAACGTGTGGGCGAGTTCGGCATTGCGCAAGAGCGCCTTGGAGGGGATGCATCCGACGTTCAGGCACACCCCGCCCCAGTATTGCTTCTCGATCACGGCGACTGACTTGCCGAGTTGGGCGGCGCGGATCGCCGCGACATAGCCGCCCGGGCCGGCACCGAGGATGACGATGTCGAAGTGTGTAGTCATTGGGGGTTCTCCTTGGGTTTGAGGCGAGGACTAGGCGGCGTTGTGCCGCGGTGAGACAGTGACTCTGACCTGCTCGCGAATGTCGGCCATGACGTCATCGTCGCTGCGGCCCAGGTAGAGGGTCGCGGTCGTGCTGATATGGATGATCGCCGTGATGACTCGCGCCAGGGTTGCCGCATCGATCGGCGCGATGAGCGGGTCGCGCGTGAGCAGGTGCGCAATGCCGTCCTCGAGACGCGTCGCGAGGGCGAGACCCTCGCGACGGTACGACTCGTGAGGGTCACCGAAGACGAGTTCGTGAAGATAGGTACGTCCGTTCTCGACGTGCTCGCGCAGGCAGGTGACTACTGGCCGGATGAGCGCGAGAACCGTGTCGAGAGTTGACCCCTCGGAAACCGCGGAGGCGGCCGCCAGGCCGTCATCGATTGCTTTGGCGAACTTCTGGTTCTGCACCATGATCAACAATTCAGCCTTGGTTGACGCGTACAGATAGAGGGTGCCGATCGCCACGTCGGCACGGTCCGCGATCTGCTGGGTGGTCACGCTGCCGACTCCGTGGAGCGAAAAGAGTTCCCGTGTGGCGTCCATGATGCGTTCCCGCTTGTCCTGCTTGGCCCGTTCACGCCGCCCGGATGGTGCTGGTCCGTTCGCCATGGCAACCTCCCTTGACATCTTTAGTGAGTTGGTTCAGAATTGAGCATACTCGATAATGAAGCGAGTCACGATATCTGAGAAGAGGAGTTATGAAAGCGTTCGTCGTTTCCAAGTACAAGGGTCCGTTGCACGAGTCCGACGTGCCGGAGCCCACCGTCGGAGACCACGACGTGCTGGTGCGTGTGCAGGCCGCCGGACTGAACGAACTCGACGAGAAGATCCGCTCCGGTGCGTTCAAGCAAGTCCTGCCGTACAAGCTGCCGCTGGTCCTGGGCAACGATCTCGCGGGAACCGTGATTCGTGTCGGCGGCGGCGTGCGCAGGTTCAAGCCGGGAGATGAGGTCTATGCGCGCCCACACGAGGGCCGCATTGGAACATTTGCCGAGCGCATCGCCGTCAACGAGTCGGACCTCGCGCTCAAGCCGAAGTCTCTGAGCATGGAGGAGGCGGGGAGCCTGCCTCTGGTGGCGCTGACGGCGTGGCAGGCGCTGGTCGAGCGCGGAAATGTCAAGCCCGGGCAGAAGGTGCTGATCCACGGTGGCGCCGGCGGGTTGGGGTCGATCGCGATCCAACTTGCCAAGCATCTCGGTGCGACTGTCGCCACAACCGCAAGCGCCTCCAACCATGATTTCGTGCGCGACCTCGGCGCCGACATCACGATCGACTATCGCGCCCAGGACTTTGAGCAGATCCTCTCGGGGTACGACCTGGCGCTGGACATCATCGGCGGGAAGAACCTCGAGAAGTCCCTTCGGGTCCTGCGGCCGGGCGGTCTCGCGATCGGGGTGGCGGGACCGCCGGACCCTGTCTTCGCCCGCGAGAGCGGCCTGAACCCCGTGCTGCGGGCGGCAATAGCCGCACTGAGCGCGGGGATTAGGAGGAAGGCCAAGAAGCTGGGCGTGCGATACGAGTTCCTGCTCATGCGTGCCAACGGTGAGCAACTGAGCCAGATCACCGCTCTGATCGACGCGGGGGCACTTCGCCCAGTCGTGGGAGCTGTGCATCCCTTTGACCAGACCATTCACGCCCTTCACGGCCTCGCGAAAAGCGGCCACCGGGGCAAGGCCGTCATCAGCATTCCTTGAGGCCGCACCCCACCTCCACATTGACCACCAACACGACGTGCAACAAACACAACCTCTAACAACAAGGAGAGTCATCATGAGCACCACCGACAACGACCCGGTCATCACCTCGTATGCCGAGGCACCCGCCCGCACCATCGAGGCAGGCGGCGTCACGTACGCCTACCGTGAGCTGGGTCCGAAGGGCGGCATCCCCGTCGTCTTCTTCGTGCACCTCGCTGCGACCTTGGACAACTGGGACCCCAGGATCATCGACCCCATCGCGAAGAACCGGCATGTGATCACGTTCGACCAGCGCGGCGTCGGGGCCTCCAGTGGCTCAGTGCCCCGTACGCTGGAAGAAGCGGCGGATGACGCCTACACCTTCATCAGAGCCCTCGGGTTCGACAAGGTCGACATCTTCTCCTTCTCGATGGGCGGCATGATCGCCCAGGACTTGGTGCTGAAGCACCCCGAACTCGTCCGGAAACTGGTCCTGACCGGCACCGGCCCGCGCGGTGGCAAGGACATGGACAAGGTCGTGGGCACCACCTATTACGACATCCTGCGTGCGACGCTGACCCGCTCCGACCCGAAGGAGTTCCTTTTCTTCAACCGCAACACCGCGGGGAAGCGCGCAGGAAAGGCATTTGTGGAGCGACTGACGGAGCGCACAGTCGACCGTGACAAGGCGATCAGTACCAAGGCGTTCACGACTCAGCTCTCTGCGATCGCGAAGTTCGGTCGCTCTGCTCCGGCCGATCTGTCCAAGATCACCCAGCCGACGCTGATCGCCAATGGCGACCACGACCGGATGGTGCCGTCGATCCTGTCCGAGGATCTGCACAAGCGCATCGCGGGCTCCGAACTGATCATCTACCCCGACTCGGGACACGGTGGCATCTTCCAGTACTACGAGAAGTTCGCTCCCATCGCCGTCGAGTTCCTGGGCCGGTAGCCGGCCTCACTCAGAGCAAGGAGCAAGGAGCAAGAAATGAGTACCTCAACATCGAGTCGGCGGGTGAAGGTGCACAAGCACTTCACATCATCCATCCCGCTCTGGGTCCGCAATGACCAGCCCCGTCAAACCGGCATGGACTACTGGAAGGGTCCCCACTCGGGCATCATCTCGGCGACCCCCAGCCTGGAGGAGTACCGGCAGATCCACCTCGCCGAAACGAACCCCGGCGTCTGGCCGGCGACGGATGGCGTCGAGACGAGCATCCCGGTCGATCGCAAGATCGACGGCGTTGCGGAGGTCACATTCGCGTCACCGCTCTCGCCGTTGTTGGGCCGCAAGCAGACACAGCTGGCCTACAAAGACGAGGTCAACGTCTTCCGACGCACCCTGCTCTACATCGGTCCGCCGAACTCGTCGCGCTGGTACGACGTCGCTCGGCCAGGTCACAAGGTGGGCGCCCGCTCCCTCGTGTATCTGCGCCGCAGGGAGGGTGTCGGTGGACACGTCTTCCGTACGGTTCTGAAGCAGGAAGTGATCCCAGCGCTCATTCGCACCGACGTTCTCACCGAGTTGCGCACGCAGTCCTTTCTGCCGTGGAGTGTCAGGTTCTGGGACACCCCGAACGTCGCGCATGACAACCCCGTCGACCAGCAGTTCCACGCCTCTCTCATTCTGGGATTCGTGGATGCGGAGGCACGCGGGGCCTTCCTGCGGAGCAGCGACGTCCAGCGCCTGACAGCGACGCTGGCGCGGGTTGCTTCAGCCATCCACGCGTATCAGGTCGAGGAGACGTTGACCTTCGTGAAGGACGGCGCCATCCTGCCGCATTACCAGGGATGACTCCGTAACCCCGTTGGCAGTGAGATCTGCCCGGATTCCCAAGTCGTCAGCGGTGGCGCCTTGTCGTGCGCGCGCATCGACAAAGACTGGGCCGTCCAGGCCAACACGGCGGCCACCCGCCCTCTTTACCCTGAACGCGTTACAGGCCTGCCCGTGCACTCGCGGGCGGGCTCCGTCGTCAATGACAAACGGAAAGTCAGGGTATGAAAACTACAAACACCAAAGCGGGAGGTCGTCGCAAAGCTGCTGCGGCCATCCTGACAGCGGCTCTCATCGGGACGACGTTGTCCTCATTCGCTGCCGCATCAGCTGGAGCAGCCATCCCCGCCGCGCCAGGCTCCCACGCCGTCTCGGGTGTGCCCGCGGCGGCACTCACCCAGGTCAACGTGCCTGGAACGACTGCGCTCTCGGCTGCTGCCGTGGATCTCGCCAAGTACGGGTACACGGAGCGCGAGTTCTACGCCGCCGGCACGGCAAATCGATATCGTGGCGCCGTGGCCGGCTCCCTGCAGACGGCCACCGTCATCGACGGCGGCTGGGCGTACCGCACACGAGTCCTGGTCCGGGCCCCGGAGCCGGGGCATTTCAACGGCACCCTCCTCGTCGAGTGGACCAACGTGACAATCGGCGTCGACGCGGACTTCGTGTTCGCGGAGGCCCACGAGGACCTTCTGCGCCAGGGGTATGCATACGCGGTCGTCTCGGTGCAGAAAGTAGGCGTCGATCGGCTGAAGTCGTGGAGCCCGGCTCGCTATGGGACGCTCTCCGTCGACGCCAGCAACGTAGACCCCCAGGGCGGCGGCAACATCGACAACTGCGGTCCGATTGCGTGCGCGGGCGATCCGCTCTCCTGGGACGTCTACTCACAGGTGGCGCAGGCTCTCAAGGTGAACGCCGGCGGGGCGCATGCGCCGTTCCCGGGGCTGAAGATCCACGACGTCATCGCGACCGGCCAGTCGCAGTCGGCGTTCCGGATCAGCACCTACTACGACACGATCCAGCCCCTCGCCAATGTCTTCGACGGGTTCGTGATGTGGGACCGCGCCGGCCTACTGAGGTCGGACCTGAAGGTGCCCGAGGTCAGCGTCAACTCCGAGGGGCTGTCTGGTCTTGCGCCAACCTTCCCGACCACCACGTACACGCGTGCGTGGGAGGTGGCCGGGTCGACGCACGGCTCGCTCTATGCGGCGGAATACATCGACGCGATGTTCAACCGGGACCACGCCCTCATCGGACCGACCGGCCAACCCGAGTCGTTCTCCGACTGGGTGGATCCGTCGTGTGCTGTCCTGCCGGCCTTCAGCACGGTCCCGAACGGACTCGTTGTGAGCGCGGCCCTCGACTCGGTGAAGAAGTGGATCGAGTTGCGCAAGCCAGCGCCCCCGACGATCTTGTTCACCCGAGATGCCAGTGGCAATTTCGTGCGCGACGCCAACGGGATGATCGAGGGTGGGGTGCGTCTCTCGCAGTTCGTCGCGCCGCTCGCCCAGATCAGCGCCTTCAACGGCACGGCCTTCCCGTGCCTGGTGTCGGGATGGCATCGCTACTTCACTCAGGCTGAACTGGACCAGCGGTACGGCACGACGCGCAACTACGTGGCTCAGGTGGGGGCCGCCATGTTCACGGCGGCGAAGGGTGGATACGTCCTGCCCTCCGATGCTGTCGAGGCGACGGTCGCTGCGACCAAGGTTTCGATCGGCTGAAAACACCGAGGGGCGAGCCCGCCAAACGGGCTCGCCCCTCGGGTCTATTTGGGCGGAGCAAGAGGGGCGAAGAACCGCCCCAGCACCTCGGTGGCCTCCAAGGGCACAATCTGGGCGACGTACTGATCCGGACGCACCACGACGACCACGCCACCCCGATCGACTCCTCGCAATCCGAAGATGTCGTCGTCGGGATCGGCAGCGAAGATCTTCTCGAGGTCGATCAGTTCGAAGGTGCCAGTCCGCGGGCGGAAAACCTCAGGCACCCCGTTGATGTCCACGTCGGTGTGAGGCTGCTGGTAGATCACCTTCACGTCAAACCAAGCATCGATGTCTGCGCTCTCGGGCGTGCCGGCAAGCGGTGACGCGGGCGACTGCAGCATCCAGTCGGAGAATCGTGAGAGCTGCGCGTCGGCATCGGCATTCCGAGGTGCGAAGACGTAGATGCGCCAGCGGCCGTCTGCCGCAGCCAGGTGCCCCAGGTGCACGTCGTTGCCGTCGCAGACCCGCCGCACCGGCGCGGACTTGAACCGCTTGCCGATGGGGAAGCCAGTGGCGAGCGACTGGTGGGTGCGCTGACCGATCAGGATCGACGGGGAGTACTCGGTCATGAACCCCGCGGGAAACTCCGCGGTCCGCACGTAGAAGTCCTCGAGCTCGGTGGGGTCCGCGAGATCCTCTGGCTTGGTCGCCATGAGCGTCGACCACTGCTTGTCAAAGTCGATGAGGTTCTTCGCGATCACCTGGCGCTCGGCCGAGTAGGTGGCCAGCAGCGTCTCGGGGCTGCGGCCCTCGAGCACGTGACCGAGTTTCCAGCCCAGGTTGAATCCGTCTTGCATCGACACGTTCATACCTTGCCCGGCCTTGGCGCTGTGCGTGTGGCAGGCGTCGCCGGCGATGAACACCCGAGGCGTGCGGGTGCCGCGCTGTTCGGGCAGGACGTCGTCGAATCGGGAAGTCAGCCGGTGGCCGACCTCGTACACGCTGTGCCACGCGACATTCTTCACGTCCAGAGAGTACGGATGCATGATGGCGTTGGCCTGCTCGATGATCTGCTCGATCGTGGTGGCGCGGACCGACTTCTCACGCCCGTCACCGGTGTCGCCGAGGTCGACGTACATGCGGAACAGGTAACCGCCCTCGCGAGGGATCAACAGGATGCTGCCCGAGCTCGATTGGATCGCGCACTTGGTGCGGATGTCGGGGAAGTCGGTGTTGGCGAGGACGTCCATGACGCCCCACGCGTGGTTCGCCTGATCGCCGTCGAGGGTGCACCCGATGGCGTCGCGCACCTTGCTGCGGGCTCCGTCTCCGCCTACTACGTATTTTGCCCGAACCGTTCGCAGGGTGCCCTCGTCGTCGCCGGCGCTGCGCGCGAGGGTGACGGTCACGGGATACTCGCCGCTCTCTGCGACCTCCAGGCTCTGGAAGTCCCAGCCGTAGTCCGGGGTCATCCGAGTGGGGGAGTGGGCCATCACCTCGGCGAAGTAGTCGAGCACGCGCGCCTGGTTGACGAGAAGGTGCGGGAACTCACTGACACCGGTCGCGTCATCGACGGTGCGTGCGGTGCGCACGATGTTCGACGGATTCGCGGGATCGGGCTTCCAGAACGCCATCTCGGTGATGCGGTACGCCTCGGCGATGATGCGCTCGGCGAAACCAAATGCCTGAAAGGTCTCCACACTTCTTGCCTGGATGCCGTCGGCTTGCCCGATGACGAGCCGGCCATCGCGCCGGTCGATGATGCGCGTCGTGATGTCCGGAAACTTCGACAGCTGCGCCGCGGTAATCATGCCCGCCGGACCGGTCCCGACGATCAGAACGTCCATGACGTCGGGCAATTCGTCGGGACGATCGATGCCGACTCCGGCGGCCGGGCTGATGGTCGGATCGCCCGACACATATCCGTTGTGATGAAACTGCATCGCTGAAATCTCACTTCATTGTGAACCCGTGTGTTCTATTATCGAATCACACGCTCGAATAGTGATCAGACGATAGGCCGACATCCATGGAATCGCAAGCCCAGACCCTGGCGCGTGGTCTTCGGGTCCTCGACGTGCTCGCTGATGCGGGTCGTCCGCTCACCATCGGAGAGGTCGCAGCCCGATTGGACGTGCATCGATCGATCGCGTACCGCCTGGTTCGAACCCTCGAGGATGCCGCACTCGTAGTTCGAAATCCGCAGGGTGCGCTGATCTTGGGTCCGCACCTGGCTACGCTGGCGCGCAGCGTTGCCCCCGACCTCCAATCGGCAGCGCAACCGGCGCTTCAGGCACTTGCGGATCGGCTGTCGATGACGGCGTTCCTCGTCGTACTGGATCGCACCGAGTGCGTGACGCTCGTGACCGTCGAGCCGCGGGCGGCGATCGCCTCGATCGCCCAACGCCCGGGGTCGCGGCACTCGATGCTGGTCGGGGCGCCCGGCATCGCGATCCAGTCGTTGCTGACTACCGTGGAACGCGCGGCCATGGGGCTCGAGACTCCCGAGCAACCGGAAGTGGAGGCAGCTCGCCGGGAGGGGATCGCGTCATCCCACGGGGAGGTCATTCCCGGCGTCTCCGCGGTCGCGGCCCCGATCAGAGGTGCGGTAAGAGCGGCGGTGGCGGTGCTGTACGTCAGCGCGGAAGCGTCGGCCGTTGCCGACGCCGTGCGAGCGACTGCCGCGCAGTTGGTCCAGTTCAATCGTTGACTCCGCCATAAACCGGTTCTGTGCCAGACCCGCATCGTATATCATTTCAGATACGGGCAAGGAGGCCGGGTGTCATGAACGAAAAGCCATCAGTCATCAGCGAGTTGTTCATCAGCGGCCATTGGCGCGCGGGTAGTTCGGGCGAACGTTTCCCGGTGTTCGATCCCGCAGACGGAAGCGTCATCACCCAGTTCGCCGTCGCTACAGAGAAGGATTGCCTCGATGCGGTCGCGGCGGCAGAGCTCGCCGCTCCGGCGTGGGCGCTAACGGCACCGAGAGCGCGGGCCGAGATGCTCAGAGGCGCCTTCGACATCCTCACCGCTGAGCGCGACCAGCTAGCCGAACTCATGGTGCGCGAAAACGGCAAGGCGTGGGGCGATGCGATCGCCGAAGCGGGCTACGCCACAGAGTTCTTCCGCTGGTTCGCGGAAGAAGCCGTCCGCATCCCCGGCGAGTACCGCCTCTCGCCGGGAGGTGACAAGCACATCATCGTCACGCGCCAGCCGATCGGGGTCTCGTTGCTGATAACCCCCTGGAACTTCCCGGCCGCCATGGCTGCGCGCAAGCTCGCACCCGCGCTCGCTGCGGGGTGCACGACTGTGCTGAAGCCGGCATCCGAGACTCCACTCACCGCGGCATACATCGTCGACGTGCTGCGCCGGGCAGGGGTGCCTGCAGGCGTGGTCAACTTGGTGACGCCGGTCCCCACCGGGCCGGCTGTCACGGCGATGCTTGCGCAGGGTGCCGTCCGCAAGCTCTCGTTCACAGGGTCGACGGAAGTGGGTCGCGTGCTGCTCGCGCAGGCGGCGGGACCCGTCATCAATGCCTCGATGGAACTCGGCGGCAACGCGCCGCTGATCGTGCTCCCGGGCGCCGACCTTGAGCTCGCGATCGAGGGGGCGATGGCGGCCAAGATGCGCAATGGTGGGTCGGCCTGCACATCGGCCAACCGCCTCTACGTGCATCGCTCCCTGCACGACGCGTTCGTGGAAGGCCTGCAGGTGAGGCTGGCTTCGATGGTCACCGGGCCCGGTCTCGACCATGCCAACACTCTCGGGGCCTTGGTCTCGCAGAAAGAACGGGACAAAGTCGCCGCACTGGTCGATACCGCCGTCGCCGAGGGCGCCCAAGTCGTTCTCGGCGGGCATACTCCTGCTGGCGCCGGCGCATTCTTCCCGCCCACGCTGCTCACCAACGTCGAACACGGGTCGACCATCACGCGCACCGAGATCTTCGGCCCCGTCGCCGCGGTGATCGCCTTCGACGACATCGACGACGCGGTCCGGATGGCGAACGACACCGAGTACGGCCTGATCGCCTACGTCTTCGGCGAGGAAGGTGAGGCCATGAAGGTCGCCATGCGGATCGACGCCGGCATGGTCGGGGTCAACCGCGGGGTCATCAGCGACCCAGCCGCCCCGTTCGGCGGAGTCAAGCAATCGGGTCTCGGTCGCGAAGGCGGAACGGACGGCATTCTGGAGTACCTCGAGGAGAAATACATCGCCACCTCGGTGCGATGAGTGCTCAGGACATCGCAGCCAGAACTTCGGCCGTGTCGGTGATCTGCTCGAAGCGCACGGCCTTCCCATCCTTGAGCCGCCAGATGTGGGCGACGCGCGCCTGGAATGACTTGCCCGTCGCCTTGTAGGTGCCGGAGTACATGCCCAGGGCGACGATTGTGTCTCCCGCATCGATCAGTTCGTCGATCGCAACTCCGTACCCGTCCCAATCCCGCTGCAGCGCGCCGAAGACGTTCTCGGCGACAGCAGCAGGGCCGACGTACGTACCGGCGAGTGGGAACCCTGCCGCCTCGGTCCAGATGATGTCAGCGGCAAAGGGCGCGAGCATGCCGGGCAGGTCACCGGCATCCCCTGCGGCGTAGTGCCTTTCGATTGCGTCTCTGTTTGAACTCACGTGCTGCTCTTTTCTCGGATGGGTGGGTGGACGGCTGTCAATCGGCAAGCACGAGAACGGCCTTGATGACGCCGTCCTTCTTGTGACGCACGAGGTCGAAGGCTTCGCTCACGTCTTCCAGTTCGAAACGGTGGGTGATGAGCTCGGCAAAGGGGAACGCCCCCTGACTCAGCGCTGCGATCGAGGGTTCGTAGCCGCCGGCCGACAGGAACGACGGGAGCACGTCGATCTCTCGCGTGAGAAGGTCGCGGTCGGAACCGAAGGTGACGTCGGCGGTCCATCCGCACGCGCCCGCAAGAACGACGCGTCCTCCTCGGCGCACCAGGGTCGCTGCTTGCGACTGGGCCGCGGGAAAGCCGGCGGCCTCGATCACGACATCGGCGAGGTGGCCGAGGGTCTCGACAACAGAACCTGGCACGTCGCCGGTGGCACCGGAATCGATCGTTGCGTCGACTCCGAAGCGGGTCGACATGGCGAGGCGGCTCGGCCGCGTTCCCACCATCACCACATGTGAAGCTCCCGCCAGCTTGGCCGCCGCTGCAATCAGCAATCCGACCGGGCCGGGGCCAATGACCACGACGGTATCTCCCGTAGACACGCGACCGCGGTGGACGGCGCGGAACGCGACCGCCAGCGGCTCGACGAGGGCGGCGGCATCCCAGGGCAGGGCGTCAGGCAACCGGTGCACGATCGCCTCGGCAGGTACCCAGAGGTGATCCGCGTATCCGCCCCACAAGCCGGGTTCGGTCGTCCGGGGGATGTTCACTCCGTATTCGCGAGCGGCGCCCGGCCCGAGGGCAGGATCGTCGCGCTCGCAGATGTTGTAGCGGCCCTCGAGGCAACGAGGGCAGGTGCCGCAAGGCAGGAGCATCTCGACGGCAATGCGGTCGCCGACCGCGAGTCCGCGCAGGGCGGCAGCCTCGGCGCCGATCGCGGCCACCTCTCCGACGAACTCGTGCCCGGGCACGAGCGGAAAGGGATCGCCGATGTGGCCGTCAAGCAGGTGCAGATCGGTCGCGCAGATCCCTACACGGCGAACACGCATGATGAGGTCGGCGGACGCGGGCACGGGCACCTCGATCGAGGTCACCTCGATCGATCCCGCCTCGGGAAAGACCACCTGGCGCGAGCGGGTCGGGGATTCGTCCATCGTGATCGTCGCTCCTTTGCCATCGCAGAAACACACGCCGATTCCCGGCTGATCCCAGCTTCGCGAGACTGCCGAGCTGAGCCCTTGTCGAACGCAGAACGTCCATTGATTGAGAGCGAACAAAAGGCCGAGGTCATAGAGCGGACCGGGTTCGTCGTGAGAACGTCTGAACTGTCATCAGAGAGGAGACGCAGTATGGGCGAGCGTCCGGACGTCATCATCGTCGGAGCAGGTTCCGCAGGTTCCGTGATCGCCAGGCGGCTCGTTGACGCCGGCAAGCGGGTGCTGCTGCTGGAGGCCGGCGGATCGGATGTGAAACCCGTCATCCAGGATCCGGCTCGCCTCGGCGAGATCTGGCACAGCCCGGACGACTGGGACTACTTCACCGTTCCTCAGCCCCACGCCGCCGATCGGCGCCTGCATCTGCCGCGCGGCAAGGTGCTCGGCGGTTCGCACTCGCTCAACGCGATGATCTACGTGCGCTGCGCGCCCCAGGACTATGACCACTGGGAGTCTCTTGGCAATCCGGGCTGGGGATGGAAAGACGTTCTGCCCATCTTCAAGAAGATCGAGAAGTACGACGGCCCTGCCTCCGACCTGCGGGGGACCGACGGCTTGCTCGACGTGACCGTCGACTATCCGCTCAACCCGATCCAGCGGTCCATCATCGATGCGGCCGTGCAGATCGGTCTCGACGAAAACCCTGACTACAACGGCGAGCACCTCGACGGCGTAGCCCGTCAGCAGCTCACCGTGCGCGGCGGGGAGCGGCTCAGTACGTGGCGCGCCTACACGGAGCCGATCCTCGACTCGCCCCTCATCACGGTCGTGACGGGTGCATGGGTGCACCGACTGCTTCTCGATGGCACGCGGGTCAGGGGCGTCGAGTACGAGCGCCGCGGCGAGCTCGTCCAGGTGGAGGCCGATCAGGTGGTGCTCACGGCCGGCGCGATCGACTCGCCGCGCATCCTGCTGCGAAGCGGGATCGGCCCGGCCGACGACCTCACGCGGCTGGGCTTCGACGTCGTGGTCGACTTGCCCGGAGTTGGCAAGAACCTTCACGACCACCTGTTGTCACCCGTGATCTTCACCACTGAGCGCGAGATCGATCCGCCCATTCCGGGAACCGGCATCACGCAGAGTCACCTGTTCTGGCGTAGCAAGCCCGAGCTCGAGGTGCCGGACACGCAGCCGATTCATTTCAGCGTTCCGATGTACGAGGAGTGGATGGAGGGCCCCGGCTCCGGGTTCACCCTCATGGGCGGCATCGTGACCCCGCGTAGTCGGGGCACCCTCACCCTAGCGGGGTCTGACCCGCATGCTGAGATCCTCATCGACCTCAACGCGCTCAGCGACGAGGAGGACCTCCTCGCACTCGAAGCGAGTGTGCGGCAGGTGCGCGAGATCGGCAAAGCCGCCGCACTGGCCGAGGAATGGGGTGCCCGAGAGCTGTATCCCGGCCCGAACGTGGATGATGACGCCTCGCTGCGTGACTACGTGCGGCGCACCGCGATCACCTATCACCACCAAGTCGGCACCTGCAAGATGGGCGTCGACGATCTAGCCGTCGTGGACCCGACCCTCAGGGTGCACGGGGTGACCGGCCTCATGGTGGCCGACGCCTCGATCATGCCCCGAGTTACCACGGGCAACACCAACGCGCCCACCATCATGATCGGCGAAAAGGCCGCCGACTTCCTGCTCAACGACTAGAAGGGACGGGACAACAGTGTCTCAGTCAGACGAAGCGCCCGTAGTGACCGAGGAGTCCGCCGAGTGGCTCAACATGGAAGACTTCGCTACCGGCATCGACACCAACCGGCGCGCGAGAACGCATGACCTCGTCGGGCGCCACTTCGCGATCAAGACAACGGACGGCGGCACGCTGACACTCGACGTCACGGACGAGAACACGATCGCGTGGGTGGCAGACGGCTTCGACTGGGACGGCTCCGGCAGCGAAGGATATGAAGAGGTGCCGCTGGACGCCGGGGGCTACTGGTTGGACATGTCGATCGCGGCTCGCAAAGTGGAGACCATCACGGTGGCGCTTCATCCTCAGAAAGGCTGGGCGCTGATCGTCCACTCACGCATTGAGGATGAGGATGCCGACGTGGAGACGCGGGTGATGCAGACCTTCCACGGCGGTGTGATTGAGGGAACGCCAGCGACGATGGCCGATGCGCCCGCCCCCACCCGAGATCTCATCGGTCGGCGTACGCTGTTCCGATACAGTCCGCATCATCTCTACGAGCACATCTATCTCAGCTCTCGACGATTCACCTGGCACAACCTGATCGGCGAGCAGCGCGGGCACGCCGCCACGGAGCTCGCGACGACCTACAAGCTCGACGATGAGGTCTACCTGTTCACCTGGCGTGAGGAGAAGATCCCCGTCGGAACCGTGTTCGTCTTCGATTATGCGGCTGGCCGCTCAACCGGAAAGTTCATCGGCCTCGAGGGTGATGGCACCATCGCCAACAGCCCGGGTGGGGCCTTGATCATTCCGTTCGGGTCGTCGAACTACAGCGAGCACCAAGACCCGGTGTGATCCGAGTGCTACCGGCTCGCGAACATCCGGGCGCGCAGTTCGGTGGGCGAGGAGTCGTACGCCGCCTTGAAGACGCGCGAGAAGTGCGCGGCCTCGACGAAGCCCCAGCGCGCGGCAATAGTTCCCACTGAAAGGTGGGCGTTGAGCGGGTCGATCAGATCCCGTCGACACTTCTCGAGCCGCTGCTCCCGGATCCAGGTCGACACCGTGGTGCCCTTCTGGCGGAACAAGCCATGAAGGTGGCGGGTCGAGATGAAATGCGCCGCGGCGATCTGAGCCGGAGCGAGTTCGGGCGAGCCGAGGTTCGCGTCGATGTAGCGGCGGATCTGCTGCATCAGCAACTGGTGGCTGTCTCCGGGGTCGGCATCCAGATCGAGTTCGTTGGCGAACATCGTGGTGATCAGATCGATGGCCGAGTGGACGAGACGCGGTCCGGTGACCCCGCCGACGCGATCCAGGTTCTGCGACACGTTCTGAAGGAACGGGATGATCATCGCTCCGAGGCCGTCGTCGCTCGAGAAGCTGTGGGCGGTGAGCTGAGCGATGGCCTCCGGGGGCAGACCCAGATGATCTCTCGGGAACATGAGAACGAGCATCTTCATATCGTTCTCGAACAAAAGCGAATACGGGCGCCCCGTGTCGTAAATCGCCAGGTCACCGGGTTGCAGAACTGCCTCCCGGCCATCCTGGATCAGCAGTCCCGTTCCTGATACCTGCAGGCTCGCCTTGTAGTAGGCGGGCTCGCCGCCCGCGAGCAGAGAGGAGGTGCGTTCCACCATGTGCTGAGAAGCCATGATCTCGCTGACGTGGACAGGATCGACGTCGACGGTGCGGAGTCGGCCCCAGAATGGATCGCTTCCTACTCGGGACACGTCGAGGGGGACGAACGAGGCGGTGACAGCCTGGCGGTATTCGCGGAAGCTGTGAGAGACAGATGATCGAACCCGCGTGGCGGGTGCAGCGACGACGTTCACGTATTACCACCTTGTAATAACGGAGTTGCACGAGTCGGTGGGAAGGCGGCTCGGTGACGGGAATCATATACAACTTTACCCGACAGCTAAGATCGTATATCTTTTCACATACAGTCGACAAGACGAGGACGTCATGGATCCAGAGAACGGCATCCGCCGGCCGGGCAAGATCATCGCCCTGCACCTCAACTACCCGTCGCGCATCGCGCAGCGCGGTCGCATCCCTGCGCACCCCTCGTACTTTCTGAAGCCTGCCACCTCGGTCGCGGAGTCGGGCTCATCGATCGAGCGGCCCGCCGGTACCGAACTGCTCGCATTCGAAGGGGAGATCGCGCTCGTCATCGGGCGCACCACTCGTCGGGTTTCTCCCGAAGAAGGATGGCAGGCGGTCGAGTCCGTGACGGCGGCGAACGACTTCGGGGTCTACGACCTGCGGCTCGCCGACAAAGGATCGAATCTCCGGTCGAAGGGCGCTGACGGGTTCACGCCGCTCGGGCCTGAGGTCATTCCGGCGAAGGGTCTCGACCCGGCCGCGCTCCGAGTGCGCACCTGGGTCAACGACGAGTTGGTTCAGGATGACACGACCGCCGAACTGGTCTTCCCGTTCGGTCAGCTCGTCGCCGACCTGTCGCAGCTCTTGACGCTCGAACCGGGCGATGTGATCCTCACCGGCACGCCTGCCGGATCGAGCGTCGTCGTCCCGGGCGACACGGTCGAGGTCGAGGTCGATGCGCCGACCGCACCGGGTGCCCCCACTACCGGCCGCCTGGTCACCACCGTCGTGGCGGGGGACGTCGCCCTCGCCGCCTTCGGCGCCCAGCCTGAGGTGGACGATGTGCAGCGCGCCGAAGCGTGGGGCAGCCGCGCGGCAGCGGGTCTCGAGCCCGAGTTCGACCTCGATGACACCCTGCGCGCGCAATTGACGAGCGTCAGCACCGCCACCCTCAGTTCGCAGTTGCGCAAGCGCGGCTACGACGACGTCTCGATCGATGGCGTGCGCACGAATCAGCCGGGAGCGCACCTCGTCGGACGAGCCCGCACCCTACGCTTCGTGCCCTTCCGCCCGGATCTGTTCGCCACGCACGGAGGCGGCTACAACGCGCAGAAGCGCGCATTCGATTCGCTCCGAGCCGGGGAGGTGCTGGTCGTCGACGCACGAGGAGTGACGATCACCGGGACTGTGGGCGACATCCTGGCGCTTCGCGCGCAGCGGCTGGGGGCAGCCGGCGTGGTCACCGATGGCGGGATCCGCGACTACGCCACGGTCGCCGCACTCGGCATCCCGACCTTCTCGGCGGGTCCGCATCCCGCCGTGCTCGGCCGCCGGCACGTGCCGTGGGAGACCGACGCGACGATCGCATGCGGCGGCGCAGTCGTGCAGCCGGGAGACGTCATCGTGGGCGATGACGACGGGGTGCTGGTGATTCCGCCCGCGCTCGTCCGGGAGGTCGTCGCCGACGCGATCGAACAGGAGCGCGAAGAACGCTTCATCTCCGAGCAAGTCGACGCTGGGGCCTCCGTGAACGGGCTCTATCCCATGAATGCCGAATGGAAGGCGCGGTACGCGACATGGCAGGGCTGACTCAAGCCGTCTCGGACGGCACCCTCAGCAAGTCTCAGCTGGCGTATCAGTGGATCAAGGCGCGGATCGCCGACGGCACATATGTCTCCGGATACCGGTTGGTGCTGGGGGCGATCGCCCGTCAGCTCGACATCAGCGTCGTTCCCGTCCGCGAGGCGATCCGTCTGCTGGAGTCCGAAGGGCTCGTCACCTTCGAGCGAAATGTCGGAGCCCAGGTCGCTCTGATCGATGAAGCCGGGTACGCGACCACCATGCAGACCCTGAGCATCGTCGAGGGCGCGGCGACCGCGCTGAGCGCTCCGCACATCGGTGCACTCGACATCGCCCGGGCTCGAGCGGTCAACGAGCAGATGAGGGCGACCCTGACCGACTTCCAACCCCATCGGTTCACCGAACTCAACCTGGAGTTCCACTCGGCCCTTTTCGAGCGGTGTCCCAACCCCGAGATCCTCGAGGCCGTCCAGCGTGGCTGGGACCGCCTGCACGTCCTTCGGGATTCGTCTTTCAGCTTCGTCCCCGGTCGAGCCGCTGAATCGGTTGTCGAACACGACGAGATTCTCGAACTGCTCGACGCTGGGGCCCCGAGCCTCGAGATCGAGCTTGCCGCACGCGCTCATCGCACTCGAACCCTCGAGGCGATGCTCGCCTACCAGGACTCCCACCGACACTGACGGGCTTGCCCCGCTGAAAGGAAACAAAGTGCGCTACCGCAGCGACCCCGCGCAACTGCGCGGCTCGATCGTGCCTCTCATGACACCGTTCACCCCTGATGGCGCTGTCGACCATGACAGCCTCACGAACCTCATTGAGTGGCAGCTGGCCAGCGGCACTCATGGCGTGTCGATCGGCGGATCCACCGGCGAGCCAGGCGCCCAGAGCATCGACGAGCGCGCTGCCGCCATCGCGACAGTCACCAAGACGGTCGCCGATCGAGTCCCCGTGGTGGTCGGAACCGGCACCGCCCAGCTGCACGAGACGATGGAGCTGACGGCCCGAGCGGTCGAGCTCGGAATCGACGCCTCTCTGATCATCACGCCCTACTACGCTCGCCCTACTCAAGAGGCGCTCTACGTCTGGTACAAGACGGTCGCCGCCGAGTTCCCCGACCTGCCGATCATCGCCTACAACGTGCCATCGCGAACCGCGGTCGACATCGCGCCCGAGACCGTGGCGCGCCTCTACCGGGACGTCGACAACTTCGTGGGGATCAAAGAGACGACGAAGGATTTCGAGCACTTCTCCCGCGTTATCCAGCTCTGCGGCCGTGACCTGGTGGTGTGGTCGGGCATCGAGTTGCTCTGCCTCCCGCTTCTGGCGCTGGGCGGTGCGGGCTTTCTCAGCGCGACCGCCAACATCGCCCCCGCCGCCCACGCGCAGATGTACGAGCTGTGGGAGGCGGGCGATCTGGAGGGTGCCCGCGCGATCCACTACGGACTGCACCCGCTCGTGGACCTGCTCTTCGTCGAGACCAATCCGGCACCGGGAAAGTGGGTGCTCGAACAGCGGGGCCTCATTCGCTCCGGGTACGTGAGACCGCCGCTCATCACTCCGACGGATGCCGGCCTCGCCAAGATCCGCCCCCTTCTCGCCGAGGGAGAGGCGTATCTGACGTCAACAGAAGGATTCCAGATGGAGGTCTCAGCATGAGCACGACATCCACCGCAGTGACCACGCACCACGTGCCCGATGGGCTGCCCGACCGGATTCAGCACTATATCGAAGGTCAGTTCGTCGACAGCATCGGCGGCGAAACCTTCGATGTGCTCGATCCCGTATCGAACACGACATACCTGACGGCAGCTGCGGGGCAGAAGGCCGACATCGACGCTGCGGTCGCCTCCGCGACTCGAGCCTTCGTCGAGGGGCCGTGGCCCCGCATGAAGCCGCGCGAACGAGCCCGGATTCTCAACAGGATCGCCGACGCTGTCGAGGCGCAGGATGCACACCTCGCCGAGTTCGAGACCTTCGACACCGGGCTGCCGATCACGCAGGCTCTCGGACAAGCCCAGCGAGCCGCCGAGAACTTCCGGTTCTTCGCCGACCTGATCGTGGCGCAGTCGGACGACACGTACAAAGTCCCGGGCGCCCAGGTGAACTACGTGAACCGCAAGCCGATCGGCGTAGCCGGGCTGATTACGCCCTGGAACACCCCGTTCATGCTCGAGAGCTGGAAGCTCGCCCCTGCCCTGGCATCCGGGTGCACCGTCGTGCTCAAGCCGGCCGAGTTCACCCCCCTGTCTGCCAGCTTGTGGGCGGCCATCTTCGAGAAGGCCGGCCTGCCTCAGGGTGTCTTCAATCTCGTGAACGGTCTGGGCGAGGAAGCGGGCGATGCGCTGGTCAAGCACCCGGACGTGCCCCTGATCTCGTTCACGGGCGAGAGCCGCACGGGCCAGCTGATCTTCGGGAACGCGGCCCCGATGCTGAAGGGGCTCTCGATGGAGCTCGGCGGCAAGAGCCCGGCCGTGGTGTTCGCCGACGCTGACTTGGATGCCGCGATCGACTCGACGCTCTTCGGCGTCTTCTCGTTGAACGGCGAGCGATGCACGGCGGGCAGTCGCATTCTGGTCGAGCGCCCGATCTACGAGGAGTTCCTGGAGCGGTACGCGGCGCGGGCGTCGAACATCGTCGTCGGCGACCCGCACGATCCGAAGACCGAGGTCGGCGCTCTTGTGCACCCCGAGCATTTCGACAAGGTCATGAGCTACGTCGAGATCGGCAAGTCGGAGGGACGTCTGCTCGCGGGGGGTGGTCGCCCCGAGGGTCTACCCACCGGCAACTACGTCGCTCCGACCGTGTTCGCCGACGTCAAGCCCGACGCCCGGATCTTCCAGGAGGAGATCTTCGGACCCGTCGTCGCGATCACCCCGTTCGACTCCGATGAGGAGGCGCTCGCCCTGGCCAACGGCGTCCGCTACGGATTGGCCGCCTACATCTGGACCACCAACCTCGAGCGTGCGCTCACCTTCTCGCAGAACGTCGAGGCGGGAATGGTGTGGCTCAACTCGCACAACGTTCGCGACTTGCGCACCCCGTTCGGTGGGGTCAAGGCCTCCGGATTGGGACACGAGGGCGGCTACCGATCCATCGACTTCTACACAGACCAGCAGGCCGTGCATGTCACGCTCGGCCACGTTCACACCCCGCGCTTCGGCGCGGTCTAACAAGACTCGACTCGAAGGAAGACACCATGACATCGCCGTCACTGACAGCCCCCGGCTTGACTCCGCCCGACATCGTGCGCTGTGCGTACGCGGAGCTCGTCGTCACCGACCTGGCAGCGTCCCGCGAGTTCTATGTTGACATCCTCGGCCTCACGGTCACCTACGAGGATGAGGACACGATCTACCTGCGCACGCTCGAGGAGTTCATCCACCACAACCTGGTGCTTCGCGCCGGTCCGGTCGCAGCCGCCGCGGCACTCGCGTTCCGGGTACGCACGCCCGGTGACGTGGACCTCGCCGAGGCCTACTACCGTGCTCTGGGCTGCCGAACCGAGCGACGCGCGGGCGGCTTCGTGCGCGGGATCGGCGATGCCGTCCGCGTCACCGATCCACTGGGCTTCCCCTACGAGTTCTTCTACGCCGTCGACCACGTCGAGCGACTGGCCTGGAGCTACGAGTTGCACACGCCTGGAGCGTTGGTTCGCCTTGACCACTTCAACCAGGTGACCCCCGATGTCCCGCGCGGGCTCGAATACCTCGTGGGAATCGGTTTTCGGGTGACCGAGGACATCCAGGATGAGGATGGCGTGGTCTACGCAGCATGGGTGCACCGCAAAGAGACGGTGCACGATACGGCTCTCACGGGGGGCAATGGTCCGCGGATGCACCACATCGCCTTCTCGACTCACGAGAAGCACAACATCATCGCGATCTGCGACAAGCTCGGCGCCTTGCGACGCAGCGATGCGATCGAACGCGGGCCGGGGCGCCACGGCGTGTCCAACGCGTTCTACCTCTACATCCTCGACCCGGATGGGCACCGTATCGAGATCTACACCCAGGACTACTACACGGGCGACCCGGACAATCCGGTGGTGACCTGGGACGTTCACGACAATCAGCGCCGCGACTGGTGGGGCAATCCGGTCGTTCCGAGCTGGTACACCAACGCGAGCCTGGTTCTCGATCTCGACGGCAACCCGCAGCCTGTCGTCGAACGCGAGGAGCCGAGCGAGATGGCGGTGACGATCGGGGCCGACGGGTTCTCGTACACGCGCAAGGGTGACGAAACCGAGGGCTTCAAGCTGGGCAGCCAGCTCTGAACTCGTTCGAGGTGAGGTAGTCGCATGACACTATGAGGTTCGTCATGCCTACCGTCTCAGCCCAGATCGCCCACGCGCTGGCCGATCACGTCGCCGAGGTCTTCGGCGTGATGGGTAACGGCAATGCCTACCTGCTGGATGCCTTCGAGCGGCTTCCCGGCGTCACCATCACCCCGGTGCGGCACGAGGCCGGCGCCATCGTCGCGGCCGACGCGTACCACCGCGCCTCGGGGAGACTGGCCGTGGCCACGGCGACCTACGGAGCCGGGTTCACCAACATGCTCACCCCGCTCGCCGAATCGGTGCAAGCGCGCGTCCCGATGGTCGTGGTCGTCGGGGATCGGCCGACAAGCGGACCGCGTCCCTGGGACGTCGATCAGCACGCCCTCGCTACTGCGGTCGGCGCCCGCACCTTCACGGCGGGTCTCGACGACGCGACCGCGACGACGCTCGACGCCATCGAGTGGGCGCGGCGGGAGCGCGTGCCCGTGGTGCTCGGCATCCCGTACGACCTCGCGACGCGCGAGGCGCGTGCTGGTGAGGGTCGCGCGATCTCGGTGCCGAGCCCCCGCATCCCCGAGCCGGCGGATGTCGATGCTCTGGTCGAGCTGTTGGCCACGGCGACGCGACCGTATCTGCTCGGCGGCCGAGGCGCCTGGCTGGCCGGTGCCGGCGATGCCCTGGGCGAGCTCGCCGACCTGACCGGGGCGATCACCGGCACGACCGTGCTGGGCCGCGGGTTGTTCCCTCGCCGCGAGTTCGACCTGGGCGTGACGGGCGGATTCGGCGCCGCCGGTGCCATGGAGCTGATCGCTCAAGCCGACGTCGCGGTCGTGTTCGGCGCCGCGCTCAACCAGTTCACGACGAAGTTCGGCGAGCTGTTCGGGGCCGACACCGTGGTGGTGCAGGTGG
>Ga0105239_10001216_pt1 | contig 35091 bp, 34 predicted proteins | sample KBSC44metaG_FD_92761 | JGI IMG/M metagenome (GOLD analysis project Ga0105239, IMG submission 92761) | Corn rhizosphere microbial communities from Kellogg Biological Station, Michigan, USA - KBS C4-4 metaG | ecosystem: Host-associated > Plants > Roots > Rhizosphere > Soil | place: Michigan, USA... | reverse complement strand
CGAATGAAGATTTCCATCCTTGCCAAAACCAGCACTCCTGATCAGAGTTTCCAGACCGTGGATAAATGCTGCATCGCGCCACGTCGTCGGTACACTAAAGACCCATTCGACTCGCATTCGATTCCAGTTTGGAATTCGCATTCGAAAGTGATGTGCCACATGCTCATGGATGAGGAAAAGAAAATCGTAGAAGAATCCTTGAGCGTCGGCGCAGCTGATATCCGCGTAGTCATCCTTGTAGTCAGGATCGAGATATAACTTGAAGTGCTCGACAACGTCCAAATTTGGATCCCGGAGATCGCATCCAAATCCCCATGATCTCAACTTGCCTGTGTGGATGTCGTAGGCGACCCGAGTTGGGACCTTGTTGGCGATTTCATTGACATTTCCTGACCAGTGTTGAAATGATTTCGGATTTGTCCATGGCGCTGAACAATATGAAACTCCTACAGTGCTTTAGCCGTAGTCGCATATGAAGACCTCATGGTAACTAACCAGTCTGTGTCATACCAAAATCCACCCCAATGACCATGTCAGGTGCTGGCCTCTGGCTGCCTGCTCCTGATAATTCATTGATCATCGCCATGGCACGACTAGCTATGTCAAGAGAGAAAGAAGGAGATACAAGGCTAGAGGCTACTGTTATTGCAGTGCTTGGAAGCACCTCCCCTTGATCTTGGCTACAATGAGGCTGAAAAGTGAGGGACGTTGAGGATTACCTAAATCGGCCCCCAAACGGACAGTAATATTCCGTCCCGGCTTTGGGCTCGAATGAGTTTGGTATGTTCCCTGTACAGGTGAAGGAGACGGGCAGATATCTGTGTGTTGCTTGAAAAGACTTTGGTTTCTAAAGGGAGCAGATCTTGCACTCCCTGCACTGACATATCAGCTGGCTCAATTCCAAAGAGGCTGGAGCAGCCAGGAACGTCCTGCTATCATCGCTTAGCATAGGACCTGGAACAAACAAGCTGGGTATTGGCTGCATGAGGCCATTTCCTTGTCAACTGGTCCTCACGGCACACCCAAAATGCCTGATCCTTGGCCCTAGGTTTTGTGGCCGTACCATTCTGAGTCGGGTGCGGAAACCCACACAAGCTTGTGACACCTTTGGAAAGGAAGGTTTGCAGACGGCTTGATGCAGGCATTGCAAAAGATAGCACCGGCCAGAACCAGAGAAATCCTCGTAACTCGAACTGGTGAACGCAGCCGTTGGATCTCATTTGACAGATTTCGCCCATCTGCAGACGCGAAGACCCTTGGGGGCTTGCTTCGAGCCCCTTGGCCTTTAGGCCCCTCGGCATCTCGTGTAGTCCATGCCTGCGTCTAGGGGCAGCCTCGCCAATTGGATGAGGCCCCCGCAGGAAATAAGTGGGGCTTCGTTCTCCAGCCTCACCAGGCTTGTCTTCATCAGCAAGTTTTCAACAGGTGTTCCTCAACTCTCGACTAAAATTGATCTTATCTGGATGCTTGAAACATTTACAGATCATATGGGTAGCTGCCGCAAATGTCTTGGACAAAGTGGCTACTCACAAATAGCAATCATGTCCGGTGTTGCAGGCACAGATACTCGTACTCGTAGGTGTGAATGCACCATCAGGCTGAAAACGAATACCAAGACACTATCGTATCACGGCTTAACCTGGCTTGCATGAGCGAATGGGTCCAAACCTCTTAGTGTCTCATCCGACATTTTGAAGCGGTCTGCTTGCACAGCCCAATACATAGCGTTACAAACCATCACGAACAACGCCCCCATCTACCTTGGACGAGCACAGAGAACTCTGGGCTCGTACTCGTAGTTCACGGTTGTTACGGAAGCACACCCATGTGAAGGAACACGCCTAACAAGCCATGGACCACGGGCGACCCATGGTCTTTCTTTCAGCCTCACTCCTCTTAGTGTTGCAACACTTCTTATGCCCTCCCGCTGCAATACACGATTTCTGTCGTTCGTTGTTTGATCATTTTGATCACGCTTCCTGACCCGAAAACTTGGGGATTGGCTGCATCGACTTCCTGCTTTCAAACCATTGACATTCTGCTTAGGATATAGTGACATTTTGTTTAAAGATGGCATCAACAACATCAATATCAACATCAAGTATCCCCCCTTCACCTTCGCAAGCACCTGGCGACCCGGAGCTTTCTCTTTCACGATCTGCGTCCGCAGATAGCGGGGATGGAAGCTCTGTGAATGATCCTGCGGAAACGTCGAGTTCTAGTACAGCATTTTCTTCAACCACAACACCAACATCTCCGATTTCTTCCGTCACCTCGTCGTTGTCGTCAACATCAGCACCAGAGGCAACAGCTTCAAGCGGTTCTAGCGGTTCAAACAACCCCGTGACGGAGGCCGGCGGTGGCGGTGGGCTGTCAACAGGAGCAATAGCTGGAATTGCGGTAGGGGCCGTCGCGATCGTCGCCGCCATCGCTGCGTTCTTCATTTGGAAATTCTGTGTCGGCAGAAGACGATCGCGAGACAGATCAGCGGCCTATGGCGAGGCACGAGTCGGTACACCTGGAACCAGCGCTCCCAACTCCATCGAAAAGGGTGCTCCTCTCGTAGGAGCAATTGCTCCCGTCTACCGTGACTCAGGGGCTGCAGGTAGCGAGAGTCAGCTCCCCCAGCAAGCCGACGATGCGACTGTGCAATCACGATTCGCTACGATTTACGACCAGATCGAACTGCACGCGGAGAACTTCTACAGGGATGCCAGCCCGATGATCCCACCGGCGATGGAAGGCGCCCTGTCAAGATACGACACACCACTCCTCGGAGCACCGCTGGCGGCACGCCTCGAGGAATCACCCCGTGCCACGACCATTTTAAAACATGTCCTTTCCTACGAAATCAGCACCACCGTCGTCGATCCGACCTCTTCGAGTGGCAAGCGGAGCCTTCTACCCACCCCATTGTTGGCACTATTGCAAGAAGTCCAGGGCCAGCAGCCCTCTCAACAGGCTGGACGAAGAGGTATGTGTAGTATCAGGCTTCTAAACTTCCCGGCATCCGCACCTAAATTCTATCCTGAGCCCCAAATCACCTGGCCTTCTCCCTACAGCCCCCAAACACGAGCACAGCCATGTTTTTATCTCCACATCTGCCCCATCCTCATTCCTTCCCACTGACCCAAACTTCTATCCCATCCCAATCCGTATCTTCCATAACTCGCTGACAAACCCATGCTCAGGCGTCCCTGGCTCCGCCTACTCCCGCCTCAAGCAACTCGCCGCCAGTTACCGTTCCTCCCCGCAGAGCCTGCCCTCCAACACTTCGTCGGCAACCCGCGAATCCGCCTTGCACTTCACCCAGACATTCGCACTGTGGGCCGACCCGCAGTACGACGAGACACGGCGCACACAGCATCTCACCGAGGTGCTCGACTCGGCCGTCAAGTTCTCCGTCTGGCTGCTCAGCCAGCCCGAGACATTCGAGCTACGCTGGGACGGCTCTGCTGCCGCGTCGAGCGACAAGGAGACCACTGGCAGTGGAATGGGCGATCACACCCTTGTTACGATCCCGGCGCTCGTCAAGGTTACCTCTGGTGGTGGTGCTCAGCGGCTTTCGAGGAACCAGGAGAAGACCTTGTGTAAGCTCGTTAAGCGGCCGATATAGGATAGCCTCGTCTGGTTGTCTTTGAAGTTTATTTTACGAAGGGAATGATTTTAAGTAGGTTTCGTGAGAGTTTTTTTGGTCGACGAAAATGTCTCCCGTATGTATCTGTGTAGTTTGACCTTGACATGACTCCTTCCTTGCTGCATTCGTCCTAGGCATGACGTGCAAATATTACCTACTAGTATAATTATGTATGTCTTTAAAGTCTACGCATCGTTCACGATGACCTGCGCTTTTGTGGCAGAGTGGAAGGAGAGAAGGAGCGTACATCAAATAGGCTCATGGAAGATTGCCATGGTGATAATATATAGCAACAGTCTTTTGAGAAAGGAGAAAAAATGTGCCCCTTAACCTGTGTACACTTGTTCGGATCGCCGCCCGGGTTCTACCAGAAAATGCATTATCCATCCCTCAATTTCTCCGGATATTAGTGGCCAGTAAGGACCTGGTTAGATTTCGCTATGCGTTGGTCCCGTTTTAGATTTCAGAAAGACTTCAAGCCTGCCCGTTCGACTTGCCGCGTCAACCATGAGCTGCGTTTCCTCGCCATTCCCACGGCTGGGCCTGCACCCACTGTAGAAGTGTTGCTTGACCCTCCTCCTGCTCCTGCACCACCGCCACCGCCGTCCGCCACGACCCCTACGCCAACGGATAGAGTCGAGCTTGTCGTAGAGCGAAAGTTCATGGAATGCCGCTGTTGTGGCTGTTGTTGTGGCGATGGTAGGCCTATCCCGGAGCTTCTCGACGAGATGGTGGATTTGGTGCCTGACACGCTTCGCTCTCGGCCGAGCTCGCCTTCGGAGATTATTGTTGATGGGTGTGAGTGGCTGACTTTTGGTGGGAGTGGTGGACCGCCCGCCTGTATAGGCGTGGCTGTTGGTAATGTGCTCGACCGTTGCTGCTGCTGCTGTTGGTGTTGGTGGTGTTGTCCCGGTTGTGGTTGGCATTGCGGCTGCTGTTGATATTGCTGTTGCTGTTGTTGCAGATGCGGTGGTGGTTGTCGCTGCAGTTGAGGGAAACGAACTGGCTGGTGATTAGCCTGAGATTGGGGGTACTGTATAGGGGGCTGTTGCATGGTGATGGGAGCAGTATGTGAACGGGTGGGAGCGTGCTGGAGAAGTTGAGGTTGAGGTGGGGATTGTGGTTGAATTTGAGACTGTGTTTGTGGTTGTGTTTGAAACAACCTTTGTTGATCTTGGTCAGTCGCTGGTAGGTTTCCTGCGCCATTCGGTGTACTATTCTGATGAGTTTGGAAATGAAAAGATCCTTGATACGAGGTTGAAGGGACTGTTGTTGAAGGTACCGAGAATTCCTGAGTTCGTGGATCTTGAGCCTGCGGCTGATGAGAAGAGCTTGGCATTGGTTGGAATGACAATTTCGTAGGGAGCGATGGCATCGGTGCATGGTGAGAGAAACGGACTGGACCTTGAATCGGGGTCACAGGGTATGGTGGAATAGGAGCCCTTGCTACACTTGTGTTGGGCACATTTGATGGAGAGATTATCCTTTCGTCCCTTGGATCCTTCGCTAATTTTGACGAGTATATCCCAGCTTGCGGAGGGCTGGGGTCTGGTGGATTTGTTTGAGCTCGCTGGGGAATCCAGAGTTCGTCCGCCGACATGGTTTTTCTATGCTGAGTCATTTCTGGGAGGCTGTAGGTGCGATTTTGTTCCAGAAGCAGTCTGGACCTTTGGGCATTGTTGATCTGTTGTTGAGTTGAGTAGGCACTTTGAGAATGCATTGCAAGTGGATGGCTAGTTGACGGTGGTGCAGTGGTCGTAGATGTTATTGAAAGACGTTTGGCATTTTCGTATTCCTTCTGAAAGTCTTCTGCACTTGGTGACACCGGCGGAGAGACAATTGTGAATGATTTGGTCGTTTGATACTGAGGAGAGGAGGTCAAAGTAGGTGTATAGGTAGTCATTTGATTTTCATCTTGCGTCGTACTCGGAATAGTCTTGACAGAGCCCTGACTTAGCCCCTTTTCAGGAAGCTGCCGGGTCTCGATGGCAACAGAAGGAGTCTTACGGATAGTTGTTTGTGAAGATTGGTTTGATGGAGTTGGTGGAGGCTTGGTGGAATTTTTCTGTGTCTCATGCCGCTCAGAAGCGAGCTTGGAGGCGATTGAATCATGGGTTGAACCTGGGCTGTCCGCGAGAAAGACGTTCGCTGCTTTGTTTGCAAGTGCATAAGGAGCCTTTCGCAACCTATTTCGAGTACTTGAAGACTTTGCTACAACCGGTTCAGACAGTCGTGAAGACTTTGACGTGGAGGGAGTAAGGGCAGAGACAGAACTGTCATTTCCACGACCCGAAGAAACAAGAGATTTAGGACGCTCTGATATGGTGGAGGATTGGTGACTCGCTCCTTTCTTCGTTTCTGATTCTGATTCTTCTTCAAGGATTGAGTTGCGAGGAGGCGCAAGGTGGTTTGCACGGGGGCTTGCAACCTCTTCGAGCTGCTTTGGTGCACCCAACATCGTAGTTGCTAGTATATTGGGACCATTTAATCCCTTTGAATCATGGATTTTAGGTTGACTCTGATTTGGGGATTGACTCGAAATGCCCACTGGTTCCATAGACTGGGAATTTCTGTTAGCCGCACCCTTATTGACAGCACCGTCATTTCCTTCCACTCGATGAACACCTGGTTCCAGAATTGGGCTTCTGAGATCATTAGCATAGTCAGGTTTGACTTTCGTGACGGAGATAATCTCGCTCGGTGCTTCAAGCTCAGGCATTGTACTGAGAGTTGGAACGAAAACATACCCACGCGCTGTTGGAGGTGGTATTGGTATTGGAGGCCATCCTGGCAGCTCAAAGGCATTTTCATGGTCGTTGGTAGGTTGCTCTGGTTGAGCCTCGCCGGTCTGAGCTAGCTGACTGTTACTCCGATTCCTGAGTCTCGAGGTTCTTCTATGGTGCAATAACTTGGTTGCGTCCAGAGGTGGCAATCCAGCGAGAAAGTCCTCGGTCTGCTGCGACATTGAGGGCTGTTCTGCAGTAACGCCATCAACTTTAATTGCTGGTGGTGATGCCAATGGGGATGTCTGCGACGATGGTGGTAGAGGGGAATGAAGTGGTTTGCGTTTAATCGAATTCACGCGGACTGAGTTGCATGACTCGATGATGTTATGGAGAGCATTACAGGCGTTGTGAAGGCTTTCCAAGTCTTTACAGACCTCGTGATTGTCAGGGCGGAGAACCAAGAAAAGCCGAGACTGCTTAATGATGTCCTGAGGCGAGGAGGACTCGGATTTTGCTGGATCTAAATCTTGAGCGAGGATACGAGCATGATATTCGGTTTCACTGATGGTTTTCTCCATGGACTTCTTCTTGGGTATCGAGACTTCTGCTCCAAGGCCTCGGAGCTGAACCCTCGCTGACTGAATTTGTTCATTGGCTTTCTCGGCTGTTCTCAAGTGTACTGTTAGGCGTTCGTCGAATGTCAGAACCGTGTAGCTGAAATCGAATAGCTGTAAGACATGAAGGGAGCCTTGATCGGCCTGAGTTGAAGGCGGATCATCTTTGACTTGAGCCATTTGTTGAAATGAGAGCCAGGCTCAAGTCGAGTAGAAATCGTAGCTGACACATTCCTTATCCAACTTTCAAGGCAGTCGTTCCTCCATAACCGAGAATGGCACTTCTTCAAACTCTTGAAGTAGTCGACTGCTGGCAAGAGTCAGGCTGTATGAACAGATGAAGCTTGAGTGCCAAAGCGAGGTTCAACGTTTCCAAACCAAGCCGGAAAATTGGCGGAGTTGGTTTGAGGAGGCTCCAAGTCAGGCTGTGCATGCCCGCAATGGATGAACTATTCCAGTGTGCCCTGCTCAGGCTAGGGTACTGTGGGTGCGATCGCAACTGTGGTACCAGCAATAGTGGGCCAGGAGTGAGTTGGTTCCCGCTGTGGATTGAAGCCAAGGAGGATCGAGAAAGCCAAGATGCTGTCTTTCCGGGACACATGCTCAAGAAGTGGACATACCGAATCGATGGCAAAGGCAGAGCAACTCGTGGCTCATCGGGTTGGCTGTTGAATTGAACACTCGTTGTCCCCCTCTTCCTTCCATCGAAGCAGGAGGGAGCACGGTCAAGCCCTTGACGCACGGATGGGCATGGGTGGGAGTGACGAACTACTCGCTGAGACGCCTGAGAGCGTTCCTTGTCAAGCAGAAATACGCTAGCGTCGTACTACTGCAGCCATTTGTTACGGTATGGTATTGTCACCCGAGGATCGTGTTGGTGATTCGATCGATTTCGAACAGGTGATCTAAATATGGATTTGTGTGTTTCTCAGGAGTCAAAACCGTCTTCCATGAGGATTGACATCGTTGACCTATTCGAAGAGAACGATGGAGCTCCTCATGCCTCGTACTCCGCACTCGGTAGCATATATCATCGCCGTGTCTGAATCCTGTCATGCCTCGAAACAGGAGGCTTCATGGACAAGGCTGAAGCAGTTGAGACTGGGAGTACCGAGTACACTAAGTTTGCCTGGAGCCCCTCCCTCAAGCCGCTTGCTGGTCCCTCAATCTCCACTGGGCCTCTCGCTTCGAATTCAAAGCGAGAGCTAAAGATTGAGGCTATCGACTTAGCACTGAACAAGTGGTACGAAATGATGAAGTGGTGCCCCAAACACGGAACATCAAAGTCCTGACAGCTCTGGCAAGGGCTCCCATGGCGCAGGACTCCAAGAACAGCTATCATTGTTATTGCCCGTGCCGATTGTCCTGGAACTGCTGGAACTCTCGAAATTTGGATCCGCCTACGGAGGACGGAGTTCGCGTAATAGCAATTGTGAATGCCGTCGTTTGAAAGTGGGTGCTTGCACTTTGGCCTCGGACTTTCGCCGACACAGGCATGGAAATCCACGACTTCTCGCTACCGGATTGTTCTCATTTCTTGACAAGTATGATGTATAGCGAGTATTCGGTAAAATCTCTAGTCTCCGCCTTCTCGTGCGAGACGCGCAGATTGTTCAACAGCAAACCAGGTGAAGTTTTGCTGATGTGAAGGAGACTCAGATTCCGGAGGTACCAAGGTAGGTACCACTGTAGGTAGGTCTTTGCTGGCAACCTGGGCATTCATCTCGAATGCAGTACAACGCAAGCTTTATCACCAAGCTTTGATCATTATCAAGAAGACTCTCTTCTGAGACTCTGTATAACGGACCTACCGCCATATCCATCGGCGCTGCTCCGTGTGGGAAGCGCGTCTAGGTGGCATCCCGGCATCTCGGGTCGCGACTTCCTCCACCTTTACCGATGACGACACGGGGAAATGGCCGTGGGGTAGCCCCCTACGAACGTCTAAACGGCACGCTCGTCTCGAAAGATTTCCATCAATTGATAACCCCTCGTATTCGCACAGGCGATCTTGTCTCTTGAACAAGATATATCCTCTGATTGTCGCCTTGCTTTACTACATGCTCAATCGCCTTGGAAGACGTGCTACCTCTGCCATTTCATACAACATTCGCTCCAGGACCGGACTTTTCCCCGCACCACTGCAACAGCATACATTCTCCTCAGTCCCATCCTGCAAAATGCCTCTCATTCCCTCCACCACTTCTCTCGGCGGTAAGCCGCGTGTGATCTTGGGTCTCATGACCTTTGGTCCTCCAGGCAGCGAATCTAAAGGTGCCCGAATTACCACCCTCGATGACTACAACAAGAACCTCGACTATTTTCAAAAGCAAGGGTACAATGAGCTGGATACTGCACGGACATATATTGCCGGCGATCAAGAAGCTTTCACCAGGGAAGCCAAGTGGAAGGACCGCGGTTTTACCCTCGCGACCAAATGCTACCCAGTTCAACCTGGCGCTCACAGCCCCGAGAACCTGCGCGCCTCCCTCGAGAAAAGTTTAAAGGAGTTGGGAACTGACAGTGTGGATATCTTCTACTTGCACGCCCCCGATAGATCAGTGCCCTTTGAGGACACACTCAAGGCTGCGGATGATTTGTTTAAGGAAGGCAAATTTTCACAACTTGGTCTGAGCAATTTTGCCTCCTGGGAGGTAGCCGAGATATGGAATATTGCGAATGAAAGAGGCTTGATCAAGCCCACAATATACCAGGCTATGTACAATGCCATCACGCGGGAGATTGAGACCGAACTTGTCCCAGCACTGAGAAAGTAAGACTAAGCGCGAACTCGTCTTGCGACGCTGACCGAATTTGCTTTCCAGGTATAAGATTGATCTTGTCGTCTACAACCCGGTAAGTTTCATCCTCTCGGGGTGTCAATGGATGCACCACAGAAACTGACTCTGTATCCAGCTCGCTGGAGGAATGTTCAGCGGCAAGTATAAATCCAAGGAGGATGTTCCAGAGACTGGCCGTTTCGCGAGCCTCAATCCAAGTATGGGCCAAGTAAGTCCAACGACCAATGCTATTCCCTTTGCATTTGGCCCACCACTCCATCCGGAGGCTTCCTTTACCCCATCTTACCACCAGGAAACTAACCACCTCTACTTCACACAACTAGTTGTACCGCTCGCGCTATTTCAGAGACGTATACTTCTCGGCCCTACAGATGATCGAGCCTGTCGTGGCCAAGCACAATCTGACACTGATCGAGACCGCCCTTCGCTGGGTGCGACACCACTCCGTGTTGAAGATAACTGATGGCGGCAACGATGGTATCATCATCGGCGTGAGCAGTATCAGCCAGCTGGAAACCAACCTAGAAGTCCTCGAAAAGGGCCCCTTGCCTGAGGAGGTCGTTGCCGTTCTGGATGAGGCGTGGAATACCCTGTTCAAGGCCCAGGGGCCGTCGTATTGGCGGTGAGCTGGGACGAGGCGAACAAGGAAATGTGTAGATTTTCCAGAATGGTGATACAGCTTCCGGAGTAGAGTGCTCCCGATGATGGGCATAGACAAAACTGGGGCAGAGTCGAGGCCAAGGAATGATCAGATTAATCTTACATTTCTTCAGCCTTGTCCGTCTCACATCGATTTGTACATTTACCATTCCCTACCTAACTTAGGTAGCGTAACTAGTCACTCTGATCTGTCTGTCTGTCTGCAGAAGCTGTATGTTCAACGCCAGCCTCCCCAGGAAATCAGTCATTGCATGCATGCATGCTCGCTCGCTGCCAACCAAACAAGAACAAGAACAACGAACAAGAACCACCACCACAAGCACTACGCTCATCCCACCCCCCTGCCTCTGCCCCTCCGCGCCCGACTGCCGAATTTGAATTTCATATCATCGCTATCGTCGTCTTCACTATCGCTGGCGTGGATCACGGTTACCGGAAGGGTTTTCTGCCGCTTTGGTGCCGTCGCCGTGGAAGCTGCGGATGAGGCGGGTCGTTTGCCTTTCGCTTTCGCGGAGATTGGGGCCGGTTTGGCGTGTTGTGTTTGAGTCTGTGTTCGTGTTCGGGATGCGCGTTGGGTCTGCGAGACGCGCTGGGTTGTATCGTCGTCGTCGTCGTCGTCGTCGTCGTCGTCGTCAACGGCTGACGCTTTGTCCTGAATTCCGTCTCCGTCCGAGTCGAGTTCCGCCGCGCGTCGGTCTGCGCCCCGTGTGCGGCGGGGAGTGTCGAGATTGATCTCGTGGTCGAGGATCTCTGCGGCTTCACGCTGGAGGCGGAGTGTGGCGGGGCTGGTTGGTGGCTCCACGTCATCGTCGTCGTCTGAAATAGTTCTCGCGGTGGACCTTGACTTTGCGGTTGAGCAGGTGCCGCTTGCGCGCTGGGTCTGGCTTTGCATTCTATGCAGTTTTGCCTCTTCGCGTCGCTTGCGTTCCCTCTCTAGGTCTTTCTCCTCCTGCGACTTGTCCCAGTACTTCTCTCCGATCCCGTACTTCTGACGCTTGATCTCTACGAGCGGGACGATAACCTTGGAGGCATGGCCTCTACGCTGGGGCGCTTCACCAATGCGACGGAATCCTTTAAAGTTCTTCCGGCCATTCCATTTCGGATCCCAGTCTTCCCCGCGTTCGCCGTTACGCAGTTGCTGCTTCTTGGTCTTGTCGCGCAAGGGGAGGTCCATGGCTACAACCTCGACCAAATGAGCGGGTCCGCTGGCTTCGAACTCACCTGCGCGTCGGAGGGATTCTGCTTCCCTCCTGGCGGCTTCTTGTTCTTCCTCGCGTTGAAGGCCAAGGGCTTTGCGAACATCGAGTTCTCGTTCTTTCTTCTTTTTCTTGACCGGAACTGGTGTGGGTTCTATAACTCCAATAACGGTAGTTTGACCATTAGCTTGAGCCTCGGCCAGTTTGCGCTTCTTGAAGGCAGTAGCTGCTGGAAGAAGGTTATCCATTTCATCAGCAAATGCGTCCTCTGGCTCCTCCGTGGGAGGACGTGGTCGTTTTTTGGACGTGCTTTGAGGTTCCTCTTTTATCAGCGATAACTGATCGTGGTTATTGATGTTGCTACCCCGGTTTGAAATACGTGGTTCTTCAAACGCAAAATCCTCTTCATTATACTCGGCAACTGAATCTGGGTCAAACTCATCATCGAATTTGAGGTTCTTGATTTGTGTGAATCGGGGTCGTCGATATGGTTGAGGTGCTGATTCATCGTCGTCGCTTACTTGCGAAACATTTTCAGATGCGTTTTGGGTAGGGACAGTTGCAGTCTCAGCAATGGGCTTCTCCCTAGAAGCTGAAGCTGGAGCATTTTCTCGGGCGTGTCCATTGGTCGCTTTGTGGGATACTAAGCTGTTGGGTGCAACTTCAGAAGTCGCTGTATTAACAAGAGAATTGGCGGCTGACGGAGGCGGAGCGACCAGTCCTTCGTTTGTGCTCTCGAATGGTATAGGCTCCTTCAATAAACTTGTTTCATTGGCCAGGATTGCGTTTAGGAACTCGGATTGATCAATTGCACGTTGGTCCATTTTCAAGGCCACCTCGTTGATCAGGGTATTTGTCCATTGCTGAACGTCGTCCTTCCCAGTCCACCGGACCAGGATCGCACCACCCCCATCCTCGCGTTGAAAGTGGTTGTTGCCCTTGCTGCCAGAAGCATTTCGTAAAAATTGCAACAAGTCATCTGCAGATGATTCACCGTTGATGACTTTGAACAGAATCGCTTTACCATGCCCACTAGTGACGACAGGTAGTAAATTATCATACTGATTTTGATCACCAAAGACGAAGGTATAGCCTTCAAATACATTGGATCGCGATGGATCTGGGCGATAAGATTCGACGGGTCTAGAGGTTGGTTCTTTACCCGGAGGTGGGAGGTGGTCATCAGGATTGGGCCAGGCGGTGTCAAAGTCGAGTTCTAGCGGGGAGAGATTCTCTTCTTGACTCAGGTGGGTTGGGGTGGTGGCATATTCCAAGGCGTCAATGTATGATTCCGAAACAATATATTTGCCAGTGATCAAGGCCTGTAGTCCTTTGGCAGTGTTTCGCTTGTTCGCCACAACATGGGTGGTATGCTCGGAGATGAAGTCGCTGGTTGCCTTTATATCAAATGCTTCCACCCTGGCTTGCTTCACCCTTAGAAGACCCGATTTGACCTCCTTCTTGAGCAGGTTGAATGTGAGAACACACGGCTGCCATCTGATGATGAGCTCATGGGGACAAGTGCCTGGCCGGACCGAATTTTCCTCGCTTTTCAGCTCCTTTGCAGAATTCTTGATCAGTTCGCCATTAACGGAAGTGCCTGTCTTTGAATTCTGGTCTTCGATGCGAATTTTGGTTCTTGCAAGAACTTGGGAGACATCACCATTTTTGATGGGACCAACATGAATGATGAAGTGTTTTCTTGAGACAGTCTTATGGTCAATGGCAAAACGAACACCTTCTCTTTTGACACGACCAAATAAATATTTTTGCCCAGGTTTCAACCACATTCGCTTTCCCTGGAGGAAATCTCCATTGGATTCAAGGATCCACATCGTGATAACATGGCAGATGTCGAGGTCGAGGTCGGGGTAGAGGAACAATGGAGAAGGAGGAAAGAATCAGGGCATTAAGATATAAGTATAAAGTAGCTCACACCGACTGCCTGGACGAGGAGTGTGAGGAGCCTGGTGCGCAGGCAAAAGCAAGCCTAGTAAACTGCGAGGGGACGCGATGGATCGTGAACTTGGTATTGGAAGTTGAATGTAAATCGCCAAATTGACGCGCTCTTTGACGCCTAGAACTAGCGAGAGTTTAGCGGCTCGAGGGTGCTGCAGCAGCCTAAAGGGCCGGCGATGAAGGCACTGGTGGGCGCAGGCAGTTTAAGGGAGGCTTCACTAATTGAGGGAGCCAAATGACCACGAGGTTAAGGCGCCAGGCTCAAGGCGCATTCCGCCAACGCTAAGGTGGGGTTCCCTGGAACTCGGAGGTGGGCTCCTTAGGTGGCACCCCAGGTGACAGCTGACTGGTACCACCAAGGCACAAGTTGCGGAGGGTTAAGCAAGGCTACAGGCGGGTTTTAGGCATGGTGCGGGGTAGGTGGCAGGAGGGACACTGGCAAGTCAAAGGGCAGTTCCAGGGAAAGGCCAGGGTTCAAACAAGGTGTGCGACTGATGACCATCTGCTGGCCCTGGTAAGTGGGCAGTTTCCCAGTGCGACGTCAGACACAAACATGTGACGGCACCCACCATTGGGCCCCTCCAAACAAGTTCAGCTCCGACCAGAACAAAGCACGGCCCTTCATTGACCGACTTCTGGTACTGGATACCTCGTTACTCCGTCCGTATTGTAACATCTATTGCAGCTGACTTGTTGCTTTGTTTGCTTCTTCCATCTTACTCTTCACTCGCCTCATACCAGTAACCAACTACAACCATGACTACCGCCCTCGACACTGAAAACACTCCAGACCTCAAGGTCGACGAGTCTCCCATCTCCCCACTTGAACGCCGTAACTCTCTTGAAAAGTACCTGCAACACCGTCCTGACGCTCAAGACCTCAAGAACCGACATATTCTCCTCGACACCAATGCTGCTCCGTAAGCCATAAAATGCCCCATTGTCCCGGGACTTCATAACTTATGATCTGTCCAGGGCCCTTCAAGCGAAGCAGCTAGAACTAGAACGTCAGCAGCATTCTGACAGCCTGAAGAAGCACTTGGAGAAACGTCCGGAACGAGAGGAATTGGTGGAACGTCAGTCACACTCCCAAACATCTCCACACATGAGATCTGACCTTCATCCAGGAAACATCCTGCCCAACTCTTCCGCCGCCCCAGCACTACAGGCCAGCCAGAAGAGCCTCGACCGGCGTATGCGAGCCGACAGTTTGGAACAGAAGATCCAACACAGACCCACTGCGGATCAACTTGTAAAAGATGGCATCTTGGAAGAGAATGAGGCTCCGAGCAAGGAATAAACAGGTGTAATGACCTGCTATGGGGAGGTAACAGCCTTGACGACAGATGCTTCAGTAGCCCTTGACATAGCCCAGCATTTGACATGACACAACCCTAGTCGGATTCAAGTCATTAAGCCTCCAAAGCATCACTTTCCCTGGGACCATCTGATATTGAGGTATCCGGTCTCCAGCCTTTAGGTCTTTCTTTCCCGCGAACAATCATGCTGTACACTCCATTCTCTACCTTTTCCGTCGAAGTCCTAGTTGTCTTGAGCTTTTGACCAAACTCTTTGGACAAGCCATAACTTCCACCAGGGTCGATGTTTTCTAATTCTGTCCTCAGAAGTTGCATATCGGTCAGGATCGACGCACCGCCTCCCTTCGTCCCAGGCAGTTTGCCATTTGTCGCCATGTAAGTAATGGCAAAACGCATGAGTTCGCCTGTCATATCAAAGATTCCCAACAAGTAATCCTCGTAGGTTAACATGATGCCTGCTGGTAGGCTGCGCCGCGAGCCTTCGTAACTGAGAAGATGTTGGGTTTCGAGATAATGCTGGAAGAGTACAGCCTCCATGAACTCTTGCATCCCTCCGGTGATATTAGACCGATACCGGTAAGCATTGATACCCTCCAGGTCAGGGACTATGCTTTGGAGAAGGCTGTTGATAGTCGAATACATAGGAGTAGTCTGGCTGGAGATTGAAGCGTGTATTGGCCGTCCCAATTCACGAACCCTGTTTAATTCCAAGAGTGAGTTGAGGCGATAGAGGGCGGCCAGGGTGTCTACTTACCTCTGCAATGCGAAGATACTAGTGGTTGTCAGAACAGGGCCCGTCTCCGTTTGGGAATTGGTTGTGGATGGACTCACATTTTCTTGCTCTGTGCCGTGACATCTCGAGATACCTTGATTATTCTCTCCCTTCGATCGTGGTGCTCATCAAGTTCTGTCCGAAAGGATTCAAAGGCCGGAAGAAAAGGCGAGCCTTTCTCTGAATTGGATGCGATTTCCATGCCGCTGTGGTCTCTCTTAGTGCCCTGCATTGAGATATGTTACTGCCTGATAATGAATATTGTGTACGGAGTACCTATTTGTGTACCTTAGCGGACTGTCGGGAACTTGAGGTTTGGGGATGATTTTGTTCAGCCTTGTGGTGGGCAAGAAGTTTGTTCAATATGTGGTTAGACGCAACGATAAACTTAGGGCGGCGAGAAGTGTGGGATTCCCTAGCTGGAATAGCCTCTATTAATATTAGTGTCAGGACCCTAAGTAGGACGGTACCTGACAGCGTGTGGGCAGCCACCAACTCCAAGTGCATCCCGCAGATGTTTTGAGCACACGCTGGCACTGTATCATCCACTCAAATTAATGCCTGTCGTTGCATTGTCCTTGTCTCTACGCACTGGTTTTCTGCGGACAAACTCCCCATAACGATACCTCCCCCCCGAGGTCCTCAACGTCACACTATCCTTTGAGCAGCTCATTACCAGAGCAACCGCCATGCAGCCATCAATATGCCGTCGCTAATATCTTCAGTGCTCTCCTCACCTTCCGCTGTCTTTATCTCAGCATTCCTCCTACGTGCCATTCTCTTGGTCTACGGCATCTACCAAGACTCGGTCTCGGCCCTAAAATATACAGACATAGATTACTATGTCTTCACAGACGCTGCCCGGGCTGTCTCAGTCCAATCCTCCCCATATGACAGAGCCACATATCGCTATACTCCATTGCTAGCATGGATTCTATTACCAACTACCTGGGGAGGGCTGTGGTTTCACTTCGGCAAAGCCTTATTCGCCCTCTCCGACCTGATCGCGGGATGGCTCATCCTGACGCTGTTGGAAAAACGGGGACTGGATAAACAATACGCCCTGAAATATGCCAGTGTGTGGCTGCTCAACCCCATGGTTGCCAACATCAGCACTCGAGGAAGCAGTGAGGGCTTGCTATGCGTGCTGGTTATGGCCCTGCTGGGCGCCTTTGAGACAGGACAAATCGCCATGTCAGGTGTCCTCCTCGGCTTGAGTGTTCATTTCAAGATATACCCATTTATCTACGGAGTCAGTATGCTTTGGATCTTGGAAACCAGTCCAACTTCGGGTCCAACATCTTCCCTACAGAATATTCTACGATTTCTCAACACGCGACGCTTGCTACTTCTCACCGCATCCCTGTTGACTTTCACCTGTCTCAACGTTCTCATGTACAACATTTACGGCCCACCGTTCTTGAAACACACATTTCTCCACCATTTCACGCGCATAGACCATCGCCACAACTTCTCCCCATACAACACCCTTCTATACCTCTCCTCTGCGAACTCAGCCGCCTCCCAAGCTCAACCATCTCCCTCTACATCCGCATCACTCTCCTTCGAATCCGTAGCATTCATCCCACAACTCCTTCTCTCAACAATTCTAATTCCCCTAGCCCTATCAAAACGCCACCTCCCAGCGACAATGCTCGCTCAGACCCTCGCATTCGTCACCTTCAACAAAGTCTGCACCTCGCAGTATTTCCTGTGGTACCTGATCTTCCTACCACTCTACCTGCCACAATCCTCACTCCTCGCCCGTCCCGCACTAGGCGGCACAGCACTCGCGCTCTGGGTCCTCGGACAAGCCGCCTGGCTTCAGCAAGGCTACCAGCTGGAGTTCCTCGGACGCAGCACCTTCGTCCCAGGCCTGTTCATCGCAGGCCTCGCTTTCTTCGTGATCAACTGCTGGATCCTGGGCGTCGTGGTCTCAGATGTGATCTTGGGAGTAGAATCTAGTGCTGCTAAAAGAGAAGCGCCAGTAAAGACAGCTAAAGCAGCAGTGCTGCTGACCTCGACATCGCCGATTGGGACTACACGCCCACGCAAGGCAAGCAACACCGACATCAGCTCGATCAAATCTGTGCATCTGGGCCCGCGGAACCGTACTCTGAAAAGCAATTGATTCATCCGTATCTATAGTAATAGGACTTGTCCGATCTACCGACCAAGAGGGCAAGTTACTCTTGAAGCTCACCCCCCGCGACCTAGGAGTTTAGGAAAGAGAGGCAGGAAGCAGCACCGCAAGGGTGGGTGAGGACTTCTTCATTGGTCATTCACTGGGTGCGGATGTACAAAAAGGACGTAGAAGAAAAATGATGGGGAAATTTACGCTTCTACTGGAACTGTCGTTGTGTGCTGTGCTGTGCTGTCTCAAGCTGCTGTGCATACGCATCCGTACCGTACATATCTATCCACCTATCTAACCAAGGTCTTATCTCAAGTCTGACGCAGTAGATGTGATATGCATGGAATTTTTAGTCCAACAAAACAGCCGCGCCGCGCCACGCTTCCTGGATCGTTTCGCCCGCCCCATTCGCCTCCATCATCATATCACAGAAAATATGACGATCAAATCGAGAAAACACCGGATACATACATCCCAATGCGCCCAGAGAGCCAGCCCAGCCATCACACACAGACAGACACACCCCTGGCGCCGCCGCTCTAACGAAGACGAAAACGGGAAAAGGTAAAAATATATAAAAAGGAGAGAGTCGTGAAACGAGTACATAGCAGTGAAGCGCAATGAATGAAGCTCACGTCCCTCTAGCCTCGGCGACGATTTTGTAGCTGCTCGTTTTGATGCTGCGGGGCTTCCACTTGGGATATAGCGAGCTGCCGCTTCCGCTTCCACTCGTACCGCTGCTCGACGAGGAACCGGGATTGTTACTGCCATTCGCGGTCGCGGTCGCCGACCCGGTAGCGGCCGACCCCTGCGTGATATCGCCACTGCCCGCCCGCGAGCCATGGTGGCTCTTTTGCCAGCCCGCATACTCAATCCCGTCACCGAGCTCCTCGTAGAACAAGCCAGGCCGCACTTCACCCAGTCTCTCGACGATCTCCTCGTTCCATATGCCATAGACGCGCCCGTTCTCCAGCTGCCAGTAGGGGTTGAGCAGGGTGCAGGGGCTGTCGAGGTCGATGAACCGGATGCGCACGTACTCGAGGTTCGGGAAGTGGGGTAGTGCCTCAACGGTCCTGAGGACGAGGCGCTCGAATGCGCGGATGAAGACCAGGTTCGTGATCCCCGCGCCGTCCGCGATCACGCCGCCTAGCTCATGCACGACGGTCTCGCCCGTCTCCGGATCGATCTCCGTCACCCGCTGCCGGCAACAGGACTTCACCACGATTTCGAGCGCTTTCAGGCGCGGTGGTTGGCCGTCAGTGCGCGAGGACTGCAAGTGTGACAGCGCGGAGCTCCACAGGCATTCGCAGATTTTACCGGTGAAGGCAAGGGATTCCAGGTTCGGGAGCACGGGACCGAGGCGCTCGCAGAGATGTGGTTGGCCCGGGAACGAGGAGGACGAGCCCAGCGTCGTGGGATCCTTGCTGTACATGCCGTCGAGCGAGATGTTGACGTGCCGGAACTGCAGGGGGAGTGAGTATAGGATGTCATTGATAGTGGTGTCGGCTTCCGGCCGTGGCTTCGCGTAGCCACAGTGCCATTCCTCGACGTTGGGGAGTGCGGCTTCGAGGTTCAGCCAGTCTTTGTGCTCTCGCATGATGTTCCAGGCGCCGCGCATAGCGAAAGTGCGGATGTTGGGGAGGGGCTCGAGGGCTTGGTGCGAGGGTGGGAAGAGTGTCTTGGGGAAGTGCCGGATCATGTTGGATTTCTTGCAGTGGCCGCCTTCCAGTGTGAAGACGCGAGCTTCAGGGAAAAAGCAGGCGATGTGCGAGAAGATTTGGGACAGGGTTGCGCTGTATGCTGATAGTTTGAAGCTGAAACCTAGTAGATCGTTGGCGGGGAAAAGGCTTTCGTTGGCCTGGTGTGCAAGTTGAAGGTTAGCCGCCCGATCATTCCCACCTGGAAGCAACGTATCGAGAGAACGACTGTCGAAAGACGCCTTATCTCCCCAGACAGGAACCCAGAACTCGATATGGCGGACGTATTTGGTGAGATGCAGATGATTGATAAAGTACTCCTTAGACTCCTCGAGGCCTGTGCGGGTGCCTTTGATTTTGATATGGCGATAGATTCGCTCCTGGACCAACTCCCTCCAGGATGCAGACACCAAGGACAGATCGGACACGGCTTTCCTTCTTGGATGTCTCATGAGCGATGACACACTCTTCCCTCTTAACGATGTCGACCCGGCATAGATAGAATGCATGTCTCCGAAAATATGATCGAGGATCCTCCCCTGCACCTCGAGGGGTAAGTCCTCGAGAGAATTCGAGGGTTCTGTTGTATCTTCATTGTGAGGCTCGTTAGAGTCATCACTCATTGGGCAGTCATCATCCATTTGGATGTTCAAATGGTCCATCTCCTGCAAGGGTGTGTTGGTCGCCTTGATGGTCAGGACTCCTACTGACTGGCAGTTCGCTGTACTGGAGCGCGGCTGAGCACTTAGGTCCTGAATGGATGCGACTGAGGGTGCTCGCCGTCGAGGGGTAGAGGACAAGGGAGGAAATCGAACGTCGGATCGGGAGTATTTGGACATGGAGGAAAAGTGATGTTCATAGAGATCTTGTGACTCGCTTGAGTCATTGTCTAGTACCATCTCCTGGACTCTCATCTTGGCCGACGGGCACTTCAGACCCTGGGCATGCGCTTGTGGTTGAACAGTCTGACACAGCGATAGGGACAGACGATAGGTAGTGAATGTTAGGATGAAACTGATGCACGCATGCAATATGTCCAAGATTGTGTGACAGTGGAGATGCTGGCAGGTCAGGCTGCAGTTAAATGCCTCGGGCTGAGGAGTGGGTGCGCAGATGTAGTTATATGGACTCGGTCTCTGTTGGACAGTGAAGAAACTTCCGTTCCAGCGGGGAAATGGATCACGAGGGAGCCAGATGCATAATAAATAGAAGCGGCCTAATGAGGGTTAAGTATTAGGTTTAAAATGTTTGTTGTGTACAGATGTTGTGCACCTAGTTGTGAGAAGTGGAGGTCTGGTCGGAGCTGAACTGGCACTGCAGATCAGCGGTGGTGGTCTGTGGAGAGGAACCGTTGGTGGTGGTCGGAGATCCTTAAAGGTTATTAAAGGGTGTTGTTCATGCAATTAAAGGCAGCCAAAACACAGCCTTAGCCTCATTTCCGCCCCTCAGCCTTGCCAAGCGAAACCGTTATTAAAGGGCGCTTAGGACAATCTGCCTACGACTGCCTGGGCCCTGAAGGAGATGTGCTCTAAATACCGTCAATCCTCCGTACCTGGTACCTGGTATGTGGTACATGCCACCACCTGAAAGGTGATCCACGCTGATAATAAATTAAATTAAAGCGGAGAATTACCACGTACATACACCGCACCTCAATGATAATCATTGACAACCCTCATTGTCACCCTTACCCTCCCAGGTATTCGTTGGTGGTTATCTTAACATGCACCTCTGCTAGATTATGTGATCACTTCGGATTGTTCCCATCGTCACGAATCTCCACTGGCTGAGGTTCACTGGTGCTCCCATTCCTCTCCAACTCAAGTTCCATCTCTGTCGGCTGCACGAGGCCAACCTCAGTTGTCCTGTGGGTATCCATCCTCTCTCGCTGATAGACATTCACATAGATGTGGAATACCATGCCGACGATAAACCCGGTCATAGGGATCAGCGTAGCAACATGAGCATTCCTAGCTGTCACCACTGCTCCCGTCATACTCGGCCAGACCGTCCCACCGGAGATGGCTGCCACAAGCCATGCTCCTGGTGATGCATGTCGGCATCTGTGATCTCTGGAAAAGGGCCGAGGAAGAAAAGAATGGTGAGCAGTCCTACAAAGCACGCCACTCCCAGATATGTCCATTGCACATTCTTCAGCCCTTAATTATTGTTGACTAGACAAACACGATCCGCAAAAGGCCCCTATCAATTACAACACAGGATTACAACACTCACCTGTATGGGCAAAAAACACTCGACTAGCTGCAGCGGCGCAACAAAGCTGCCCACGCCCTGCACAGCCTGAGCCAAGCTGAGACGAACCTCACTGTATCGAGAGGGACCACAGATGTGCCTTGGAAAGCGGGAAGGCTTCAAGATACCTACTGAAAGCCAAAACGTCTCAGGATCCAGCCCGAAATCGTCAGCGGGCACAAGAAGTAAGCGCCAAAGTACGCGGCTTGGAGACCCGATGAACGAGACGCCGTGATATTGAGCGTCGTCTGGAAGTGACTGTTCAATACGTCCAAGAGACCGTACGCAAACCCCCATAGGGAGAAGAGAATCGTCACTGAGGGAAAGCTGGGAGTTAGCGAAAATCAAGCAGGAAATCAGAAAGAACGCCTCTGTTTGAGCAGCTTTGTCCAACAATCTCGAAAGGCTGATTACTTACCGAGACAGTTAGGGAGGAAAGACTGCCTCAGGGTGAGGTGAGCGGCGTTGGTGATTTCACCGTCGGAAACCGTAATCTTGCGCTTGTGGAAGGCCATCCTGGGCGCGAGCAACTGACAGGTATCCCTAGATTGAAGTACAGAGTTGACACCCTTCTGAGTTGAAGAGACTGGGTGAGTAGATACCATGACAGTTGGACAGCACCCAGGTCATTGGGCATATATACCAGCTCCAGCAGGAATTCCGTCCGGCCTTGACTCACATGGTAGCACCATTCCATTTCGACTTGTATAAAGTGAGTACAACGCACACCGAGGCTGTCAGGTCAACCCTGAACTTTGGATGTCCGGGTCCCCATAACCTGGGGTGCTCGCTGACAAAAGCGCCGTCTCGCTCAGTCCATCATGACGAAGCCCATCAGAAGAGCATGGAGGAGTGATGATGGTGGTATGTCGGTAGAGCTTTGGCCGAGATATCAGGATTGAGTCAGGGGATCCGAGCCCATCAATGGCCAGGAGATCATGCTTTCGTTTTGGCCTAGGGGTCTTGCTTTGGCAAGGAATGCAACGTGTTGGAGGGGATGGGAAGGTCGTCGGCATTTTGGTCTCCGACGTAATTGTCTACGGAGTACTCCTGACTTACATGTGTTGCGCTCTACCAGAGACTGATACTGGACAAGCAGAATATAGATTCCGGGGGCGAAGACTTCTCCTCTCCGCTGGTAATTCATTTTCACGGGGCTTCGTTGACGAAGAGGTCGGCTCGCATAAAGGAACGAAAGTCAAAATTATGGGCAGGCCCCAAAGCTTGATACGGCGAACCTGGGGAACTGGTGGTCTGGCTTCGGGGGCCTTTCTCCCGTGCAGGGGTTGTCAACTGGAGTATTGGTGAACCGAATACAAGGCTTCACGAACTGGTCGAAGCAATATGATCCAAACACGTTTTCCCAGGCAGCATGAGTGCGGAATATTTAAACCTGTGCGCAAATCATAACATGAGAGGCAACACGCAGAAAAGGCTTAGAAAATTCAATTTGACAACCATGTATATTATTGAGTACGAGGTACCAAGTTCAGCCCAACCCTCGCCTGCTCTCAAAATTCATAATCATTGTATCATGCAGTCTTGTGCTTTTTCAGTTGATGCAAAAGAGTGAATATTGTACAAGTGATCCATCGAGCCTTTGCCAGGCTCGGAAATGCTGTTCCATTCAGGCACAGCCTCCAGAAGGGAACTCACCCTGCGTCGTATTGTGTTCCGTCCTATTAAAACCACCATTTCTGCTCTCACCTAACCCCTCTCGCGTATTCAGCACAATCATACTCTCGCCTGGTTTCTCACGTGTTCTCCTTCATTCCTTTCTCCCCCAGTGACAATGCTCGATCGTATGTGTGGGCCATGGTCCAGTTCGGATTCAGCGGTGTGATCGAGATTGATTTAGTCATCATCACCAACCTGATAGGAGTCAGCCTAGTCCTTAAGCCTCATCATCATCACCGACTCGGAGGGTGCCTTGACTGCCAAAGCCATTGGACCAGAATCCTTCGACGGAGGGAGATCTGTAATCGGTTAGTCACAGTGCTCTCTGGACCGAAGTAGGAATTCGCAACGTACGTGCTTGACATGCTGTCATGGGTGAACAAGAGCCAGAAGCCAAAGACCTGAGAAATGGTTAGAAAGGAAAAGCTGATCTGTTGGATATGAATGACTGACTGGTTTGGCAAGAATATCAAGTACAGCGTAAGCGAGAATCTCGGAATCGACCGAAATGATGTGAGCACCTTCAGAAAGAGCCCAGATACTATCATTTTGTAAGTTTAGGGTGGTTTGATTCTGGGTCGAATTACTCACATTGGGTAGATGGTCCAGACGATGAGAGTGAATCCAGCAATGGAACCGTAGAAAGCTTTGGTCTTGCTGTCCTTGTTGGCAACGGCAGTGCGTCCGGCAGAAGCAAGTTGATAGACAATGACGAGGAAAGCAATGCAAGCCCAGGCGTACCAGCCCCATGTTTGACTGTCTGTCTTACCATAGGCAGCGAAGAGGCCTGTGAGGATCATGATGACATCGGCCACGACAGCAACAAGGATATTTGCACCGCTAAGGCCAGCTAAAAGAGCAAGATCAAGGAGAAGAAGTGGAGTGGTGATGGTCCAGTCGACATATCTTGCCCAGTATATTTGACGGAAATAGTCCTGGTGGGTATCTGGAACCTTCTTGTGTGTCTCGGTAACGGTGTATCCGTGGTAGTTGATACCATCGCCAGTGGCCATGGCAAAGTAGGAGAGGAATGCAAAAGTGGTAATGAAAGAAGTTAAGATGTGGAAAAGACGTTTTTGCTGGGATCCATCAGTCCAAGCTCCGATATTTCAACTCGGTCGACTTACAACTGGGACACGGAATGCCATGGCATAAAAGGCCAGCGAAGAGAGTCCCATCAACACAACAACGACCCTGCAGATCAATCAGTATAGAAGGTCCCGTGTGGAGGTTGGAAGCCGGAAACTGGTTTCCTCAACTGACCAGAGAGTCCGATGTCCAGTGTCACCGGCATTAACGAAGATTGGAGGAGTGGGAACAATCGTGGGAATGGGGGCCACCGAAGTGGTCGGAATCGCCGACTTGATCATATCTGGATGGACGATCATATTGACGACGTTGTCTGGAGTATATCAGGTGCGAAGACTAGCAACAATATGCAGTCCAAGAAACAGCGGGCTTTGGAGTCTTGGAGGATAGCTATTAGAAGGGAGCAGTTCCAGTTGTGATTGAGAGAAGGTAGCAAAGGGAGGTAACGAGGAGGGAAGAAGGCAGCAGTCAAAAGGAAATCGGAAAAAGAAGAGGACCTTATGAAACGAGGTTAGGGAGGAGGTCACTGGGATCCATGACGTTGGGCGGAAGGGACGAATGCCACCATTGGGCGGGCATGTTACTAGCAGGCAGGAGCGATGCACAGTAGTTACTCGTAGTCGGTGCCTTCCTCCCTGCACTATCCATGATTTACCGAAGCAAGTGGACACAAGCAGCAACATCACGCCAGTACCAGTACAACTGCTGTCAGCCAACGAGGCGCCTACCTCCAAGCTCCCGGTCTGGGTTGATGGTACTGGTTCATGACCACAGCCAAGTGGACACTGGGGCGCGTTTTACTCCCCGCCTCCTCACTCTTTTTTTTATGATTGACCTGATTTCTTGTCAGCTGGTACCAACGGTGTAACAGGTTGCGGGGAGTGCTTGGAGGTCCAAAGGTATAATTTGACCAGGAAACCAGGGGGAGGCACGTCAATGAGCTCAGGCCGACGTGGGCGTGTCTCTGCCGTCCAATTAAACACTTCACCAGCCACGATTGCTAGGCTGGAAATGGCCCTGGCGCCGGCTCCTTCCGCCGCTATGACGAGATAATATGCACGTGCACCGCCCACTGGAAGACGGTTGCCCGCCCACGGGAATTCTCTCAGAGGCCTCTTTTGCTGATCCACAACACCCACAAGAGATATACAGGTCTTCAAGAGCTTGCTAATGTCTTATTAGGAGCGGAAACGAACTGAGGTCGTGGGGGAATGCCACATTGCAGCTTGGAAAGCGTCCAATTCACGGTCAATCGGTACCCCTACCCTGGTTTAACCGAAGCCTCCACCGAGGCTAGCACCCGAAGCTATGCACAAAACGTCAGCTCATGACGTTTGAGCAGAAAATCGGCCAGAGCAATCGCGGCCAAATATCTATCTATACCTTGGACTAAGTTTTGATCAGACAGCTGACGGGGTACTGCAAAATAACCACCGATCAACCGCTCCCAGTCGATTGCATCTTCCTTATCGGCTCGGCGCTTGAGAAAAGTTGTGCAGGACTGTCGTCAAGGGCCAACTTGCAGCCTCGATGAATCTTTTTGTCATGCATGTCACAAAGCATATTACCCCGCAAACAATATCCCCAGTTGCTGAGCCGATCGGTAGGCAGCTAGCTTCGATATTGGTCTAGGCCGAGTCGAAATACGAGGCACTGCATGCAGATCAAGCTGGAGAGTCTTTGTAACAGGCAAATCCCATGACCACCAGCCCCATCCATCAGTTTTCTAGCACGTACGAAGTCCAGAGTAATTACTAGTCAACTCCATGCTCCGCTGCAAGCAGGTCGTTTATCAGAGAAATATGCCGCCAGTTTTAGATGTCTGTGTCGCCGCTTTAGGGCGTCCTCCTCCTGATACCTTGTTGCATCTATATAGATTGAGAGGGTATGATTTCTACTGTACAGACTATTCATACAATGTCTTTACGTTTGGAATTCCGCCACTGTATTGGTACATCGTTCACACAAGGGAACCTCCGTTTTCTCCCCTTCATTCGACACCTCCTCGGGCTTTGCAGGCTCCACAACGTACTTCCAGCATCGCGCACACTTCGCACCATCTGGACTCTTCACCACTACAATTCCAGGCACAGTGCCATTGGGCATCTCGAATTTGATCAATCGCGACCATAATGCTTCGCCTGTGTCGGTGTCTGTGGTAGCCCTGGACTCATACTCACCGTCAAAGATGAATTCCGCCCCTGATACCACAAAAATCTCCTTCCACGTCTCGATGGGTATCTGCGATAGATCGACGGAGGGATGAAGATACACAACGACATCTGATGCGAGTGACTGCCCCATCAATTTCTCAGAACGGGCTTTTTCCTGTGCGGCTTTCACGCCCGTGTTGATGGCTGTTATGTGAGGTAACAGGTCGCTCAATTCTCCTCCATGCCACTGTTGCGGAGCCTTTGCCCATACCCGTTTCAAGGGATGATCCAGCTTGGTTTTGTACGCTTCAGGTGTGTGTGCCCAACTCTCCTCAACGAGAAGTGGTGTGATGGGCCCCAGCATTTCTTGAAAATGGCTTAGGATGTGATGCAGTGTGGTTTGTGCACTTCGACGCCTTGTACTCGTGGGCGAATCGCAGTAGATGATGTCCTTGACCCCTTCGAAATAAAACCCCGATAGATCAGTGGCCACCCATCGATTGATAGCAGTCACTACCTTGTGAAACTCGAAGGCGGGATATGCTGTTTGTACTGCAGTAGACACTCGGTGCAGATGTACTAGAGCAATTTTGTCCAGGACAGACAACTCTTCGTAAGGAACAGCCATGTCGAGGGTGAAGTCTTCCAAAAGGCCAAGCAGCAATTTCATTGTCACCCGATACTTGTCGAGTGATGCGTGTATTGCCCTCACAACAATCTGGCTGATAACCACATCTGTACTCCAATCACTGCTGGCCACCCAGAGACGAAGAGCATCAGGGCCAAGAGAATGCACCTCTCTCTGTTTCTTGGACGTCGTTGACGAGACCACTTTAGCTTGTGATTCTAAGCCAGCAATGATCTCTCGAGGAGCGATCACATTGCCAAGTGATTTACTCATCTTCTTCCCCTGAGCATCCAATGTGAAACCGTGTGTCACGAGAGTATCGAAAGGCGCGAAGGCTTGGTCCTCCGGGTACATGGATTTCTGATATGCCACCTTGGTCAACAAACTCGACTGGAACCAGCCTCGATGCTGATCAGTACCCTCCATGTAAACATCTGCTTGTGCTTTTCGTGGTGTGCTTGGATCTAACATCAACATCCAGCTAGTCCCGCTGTCGAACCAAACATCCATAGTATCCGTTCCTCGAATATATTCAGTCGGGCTGAGACCTGGAGCTACCCAGCTAGGGTCGTCCGCAGCATCGGACCACCAAGCATCAATGCCGCGGTCATTGATCGTATTAATGATATGCTGAATGCTCTCCTTATTGATCACTGGCAAACCTGTTGCCTTGTGGTATATGGCAGGAATTGGCACGCCCCACGATCTCTGCCGTGAAATACACCATTCACTCCGATTTTCAACAAAGGTCCGTAGACGAGTCTCGCCTGTTTCCGGCACAAATTTCACATAATCCAATGCCTTGAGCGTATCACTTTTGATTTTGGAGACATCAGTAAACCATTGTGCTGTTGCTCGTATCATCACCGGCTCCTTGGTTCTCCAGTCAATCGGATATTTGTGAGAGAAATTACCTTTGTGCACAAGCAAATGATTTGACTCGAGCATACTCAGAATCGACTGGTTTCCCGCCTTGAAAACATCCTGACCGGCTAGAAGTGTGGGCTGGAGTGGAGACGCGGTTTCGTCAAATCGGCCACTGTCGTCCACAGGAGCCTTCACCTTCACAATACCAGACTTGATCAATGGTTGCAATGCTTCGTAATCTTCCATTCCGTGACCCGGAGCACAGTGCACAAGACCTGTACCACTTTCGCCTGAGACAAAGTCGGCATGATAGATGGGTCTGTTCGCTGCCTCGGGTCCAAATTCAGCCAGGCCGGAGTATGTCGCATTGAGCAGGAGATCCATCTCTATCCCAAGTAACCCCGACACAACGATTTCAACTGGCTCACCAAGGACCCCTGCCACGAATGGTATCCTGGAAGTTGCTATGAGAAGATATCCGTGACTTGGTGAATCGATCACACAATACTCCAATGAGGTATTGATTGCAATGGCTTGATTTGCTGGAATTGTCCAGGGAGTGGTGGTCCAGATCAATAGGTGGACGGGTCGATCAAGACCGGGGAGCGAAGTATCCAGTGGGAACTTCACAAATGCAGCTGTTGATACATATTCGTCCTGATATTCGAGCTCGGCTTCAGCAAGGGCAGTTCCTGAGGACGGAGACCAGTAGACAGGTTTGTGCTTGCGGTATATTAAGCCATGATCCGCCATTTCTTGAAATACTGACAGCTGTCGCATTTCAAAGTCTTTTTGCATGGTTGTCCAGTGATTGTTCCAGTCACCCATCACGGCCCATGAACGGAAACCGGCCATCTGTTTCTCGACTGCCTTGTATGCAAACTTTCTGGCAGCTTTGCGGATCTTGACCGGATCGACCCCCTTTCCACGCTCCCAACCAGACTGTTCGAAGGCTTTGAGCTCAATAGGCAAACCATGACAATCCCAGCCCGGCACATAGTTGACACGGCGCCCTTCCGCCAATTTCGACCGGCATATAATGTCCTTGACTATCTTGTTGAGTGCGTGGCCAACGTGGAGATCTCCATTTGCATAGGGTGGGCCATCATGTAGCACGAATGGCTTCGAACTGGGTCGCTCCCGGCGCTGCCAGGCATATAACTCGTCTGTACATTTTGGGAGGAGTTTGGCAAGGTCCGCAGGAGGAATACGCGGTGGAAATTTCGAGCGCGGGAGACGGAGGGTACTCTTCAAGTATTTAGCTGCATCTTTGCCAGCTTGTGTCATGACCTGACTCGTCGGCTACCGTCCCAAGTATTCGAGGGCTCTCCGATCGACAAAACAAATCCAATCGTAAAATCGAACAGGCGCATTGTCGTGTTCAGTTTGTAAACTACAAAATGGTAGACTATGAGCTCGGTTGGGTCGATCACAGAGACCAAAACGCATTTTACAGGATGCTGGTACACGTAATGTCGCCGCATGTAATCCTCACTAGGAATGGGAGGCGATGTGGAGGATAGAAGCGAGAGCGGGACTAGCTCGGAGCCATTGATATTCATTGGTATTAACAAAACATATATTAACACAAGACGTGGACGCCTGCAAGCCGTACGCCAGCGCTAAAGCGAAAATGCAGCATCCAAGCTGATTGAATAAGTTTTTTTCCTGGCATGATTGGAAACGGCATCCTCCAAGTACAGGTGATTCGTGCTCAATAACATCAGTTAGAGCCACTCTTTTGAATGAGACCACTCGAGGGTGAAACTCGTGACGCCCATTCACTTGAAGGCATGTCAGCATTTTGCGTCTTCACAACAGTACGGGGACTGTTCTACTTACGTCCAACTTCCATCATATAGTCTGCGATCGTTTTCAGAACCGAACTCAGCATCTCTCAGAGCAGCTTCGATAACTGCAGCTGTGACTCCGGTACCACAGCTGGTAATGAATGGTTTCTTGGGGTCGAGGTTTTTGGATTCAAAGACTTTTCTCAGCTCTTCGGCCGGAAGGAGAGCCTTTGTCTCTGGATCGAGAAGCTCCTGAAAGGGGACATTAATGGAACCAGGCATATGCCCAGAGCTCAAACCAGGTCGTGGTTCTGGGTCAGTGCCATCAAAGCGACCTTTAGATCGAGCATCGAGTATTTGTATTTCCTCAGCACCTTCTTTGCCGTGATCATAGCCGATTGTCTTCATTTCTGCATATTTCACCACCATGTCTGTATTGTAGCTAGGGATGGGATACTTGGAGATATTTGGCACTTCTGGAGGACCAGTTTCAACAGGTAGCCCTTCCTTGACCCAAAGTCGGAAGTTATTTAATAGATGAACTTTAGGATGGCCATAAACACGCATCGTCCAGGCAACTCTAGGTGCAGAGAAGATGCCTAATTCCTCAGTGTCGTAAACGACCAGCTCGTCGTCTCGCTTGATTCCAAGTCGTGACATGGCATCCGCAAACGCCTCACAGGTGGGGAGCATGTGCGGATATTCAGATCCGGAGTCCTTGATCTCATCGATATCGAAGAATCTGGCTGAAGGTATCCTCTTTTTCTTGAAGGTCTCGAGTCCTGTTCTCTTCTCGGGATCATTGGGCATGAACCATGCTGCGCATATCGGGATGGTTTTTGGAGCGGTTGAAATGGTACTCGGGGCATTCTTGCTGAGAGCTTGATTGAGCTCTTGGGGAGTGACGAGATAGGAGGAGAATTTGCAGCGTTGAAGAAAGGAGATTTTGCTGAGGGGCCGAGAAATTGTTGTACGCCATATTGGCGACGATGCAATGATTATCGTCATCTTATCTGTTCCAGCACTCTCATCATATGGTTAGGAATTTGCGGGAAAAAAGCAGGCCGTCGCAACAGACTGGATAGCTATTAATCAAAGAGGTAGAGCGTCCTGAAATTCTGTAGGCAGGAATTGCACATGCAATTGGAGCGTGCACAAGTTTGTAATGTGGTGCCTGGGGTGGATTTGGAGCTTGGGAGATTGGGACTGGAAGCTTTTGGTTTTGCTGATGGAGAACGAACATGGATCTAAGCTGCAAGACTAATATTACTTCTGACGTAGTGGGGGAATGTAGCCCGGAAGATCCTCGGCTAAACTGTTTTCCATCTTCCGCGATTCACGCCCCCTCGACACGAAAGAATCACAAGTGTCAACAGTTGAATCGAACTCATCGACGCGTCAGTTGCCGTTCAGTCACCGTATCTTTAAACTTGACACTGAAGAACTCTTGTTGGCTGTGATAGCCGGATACTTCGTTCCTAGACACGGTCATGAAAGTCAAGATCAGGACATGGAATGCCGTGGCGACATGGCGCTGGAATCTACCAGAGGATGAGGTGTGTGGCATTTGTCGAGTTCAATTTGATGGGACCTGTCCTACATGCAGGTTCCCGGGTGACGAGTGTACTCTGCTAATGGGAAAATGTGGTCATTCTTTCCACATGGTAATCGCATCTTGACGCATCGAGACCAACGCAAGACGACTGACTTGGCTAGCATTGTCTTCTCACCTGGATCCAACAAGAGTCTGCAAGAGGCCTTTGTCCAATGTGCCGTCAGAGTATGTCTCAACCCATATCCTGTCAAATTCGATACTGATCTAAGTAGAATTTGAATGGAAGCAAGGCGAGGACCAACTACAGCAGCAGCAACAACCGCAGCAACAGCCCACCTGAAGCAAATAGACAGAATAGCATGTTTCACCTTGACTGATCTGAATCCTGATGCACTACGCCCAAACGGCAATAAGGGCCATTCATCATTATGTGCGTAATAGCCAACGGGCCTCAGATGCACCATGAGACACCCAGCCGAAGTTCATCTCGGCTAGCGCTATTGGAGAGGACAGCGTTGGTAGAGAGTCTATGTCACTATGACAAACTCCAACATATTCCCTAAGGATGGTATCGCTCTACTCATCAAGATTATCCTAGCTCCGAAGACTGACTCACCCAAGTGGAGAATGAACATAAGTGTTGAGGACACCACATCGCCATCTGAGGTAAAGTGATGCTTGTGGCAGTCGTGGCGGCCGAAATATATTGAGGTCATCGAATGGGATTCAGTGCCTTTACCAAGCGTCCTCTTTCTGGCTGTGTCTAAAGAAGCAACAATCACCCATTTTATGGACCAGTCAAGTGATCACTCGGATCTCCAACCGGAGGCTTCATTTGGATCTGGGGCGGGTGGTGCCTCTTCTACCGATTTGAGCCTTTGGAATGTTATAAGACCTGTGCGACTACCGATATTTGGTGGCGATCAGCACATGCCCTGGAAGTTGGTCCTGCTCAGAGAGCCATTATTGAGGCTACCTCGGATTGGAAACTGGAAGTGGCATGACAAGGCTGAAGTGCAGCCTGATCAGAATATCGATGATCTTGTTAAAGCGGCGTGGCTCCGAGGCCGAAAATGCTTTGAGTGGAACCCCTCCAATACTTGCTGCTTCAAGAGGCACATCTCTCCCCAAACTCGTTTATGGTTTAATACCTCAACTTTTCCTGCCTACTTCCTCTCCTGTAAAATAGACTCGGAAGACAAGAATAATTACTTAGCTTCTGGTTCTCCAAAAGTTTGCTCTGCGTCGCTGCTATCAATTTACGTCTCGACGCTCATTTTCTGCGAAGTACAACCGAGTTCGACTAGATATTCCTGCCTGCAGTGGGCAATATAAGATGGATCAAGCCGCCGAACAGCCTCGAAAATGCCCTGGCCTCAATTGCGAAAACGATGCATCAACATTGCAGTGTCCTAAATGCAAGGAAATGGGCGTGGACAATTTCTTCTGCTCGCAAGACTGCTTCAAGCGGAGTTGGGTAAGCTGATCACTTTTGGGCAACCGCATCAAAAGAGTACATGGCTAACATGGTCTATTTTGTTCTTTAGGCAGAGCACAAGACCCTACACAAGAGTACGAATCCTCTCCGCAATCTCTTTACTCCGAGTGTCGTTTCTAAAGTTGATCCAGAAAGCGGCCATTACAACCCATTTCCCACATATCCATTTACCGGCTCTCTGCGACCAGTTTATCCTCTATCAGAGAAACGCGAAGTTCCTAAATCGATACCCCACCCAGAATGGTCACAAGATGGAATGCCGAGATATTCATATGTCAAAAAGAACAACGTCCAAATACTGGATGCGAAAGGCATCGCGGGAATGCGTAAAGTCTGCAAATTATCAAGAGAAGTACTCGATGTTGCCGCGGCTGCAGTCAAACCTGGTGTAACGACGGATTATATCGACGACATTGTGCATAAGGCTTGCATAGAAAGAAAGGTACGGCTGTTAGGCAAGACCCATTGGCTGAATTACTCACTGACCCCTATCTTAGGCATATCCATCACCTCTGAATTACAACCATTTCCCCAAATCTGTCTGCACATCTGTAAATGAAGTCATCTGTCACGGAATACCCGACCAAAGAGTACTGCAAGACGGAGACATCTTGAATATTGACGTTTCCCTCTATCACGAAGGCTTCCACGGTGACTTGAACGAAACATACTATGTTGGGGACAAATCGAAAGCAGATCCAGACAATGTCCGTCTAGTTGAGACGACTCGACAGTGTCTGGACAAAGCCATTGAGCACGTCAAGCCTGGAGTCAAGATTGGTGACTTTGGCGACATTATCGAGAAGCATGCCAAATCTCAGAAACTCAGTGTTGTGAAAACATATTGTGGCCATGGCATCAACCAACTCTTCCACTGTGCGCCTAATGTCCCACACTATGCCAAGAACAAGGCCGTTGGTAAATGTAAACCAGGGATGACCTTCACAATCGAGCCCATGATCTGCCTGGGTACATACAAGGATAAGACTTGGCCGGATGACTGGACTGCGGTTACAGCGGATGGAACCCGATCAGCACAGTTTGAGCATACCCTACTCGTCACAGAGGACGGTGTTGAGGTTTTGACTGCGAGGTCACCAAATTCGCCAGGTGGTCCGGTAGACATGCCGGCTGCGGCGAATGGAGACGCCACAAATGGAACCGCCTAGAATGGAGAAACTAAGGCTCACACATACGACAGACGGGAACATGTTATCATTGAGCGGTAGGCACTAGAGATCGGTGACCATACTCGGCTGGTCTTGGTGGAAAGCTAGGCCATGTTGAAAGAATACATGATAAAAGCTTCGGATTCCCAATCCACGCTTTCACAGGCACCAAGAGCGCATTATGCCAAGAACACTAAGGTGCTCTCACACAGATGTCGTCCTGTCGAGTCGAGATTTCATAATATCCACCTATTTTCATGGGCTGGGCATTATGCGAACAAGTGACAGTCCGTTCGAGATTCACGAATTTGTGTAGGTATACCCACGATGCATGGGTGATCATGGGCAGGAAATGGTACCCCAAAGCAGAACGTTCCCGTGGCCAAAATACTTGAAGCGATTCCAAGGATAACATGACTGCTGGAGGCGTAAGGCTCATAATTTTCCTAGATGAACCCAGCTCTACCCAATGAGTCGCTTCCAGCCCAATTACCCAAACCAGTGCCAGTTTTCTAAGTGCGCCTTTTCAAACCCCACCCTCTATATGCCCCGTAATTCAGTAGCCTACAAGGAGCCTTAACGACTAAGCCTCTGCTCCCTGATATAGAAACTCGACAGAGCTGCACCTAGCGAGATGACCAGGGCTAGCAGGAAGCCAGCCGTAGAGGCAGTGGCGTAGGCCAGCCTGACTATATGGCGCAGCTCGGGCGTGAGCTGGTTAAGGTAGTCAAGACTGCGACGCACCCCCTGCTCGATCTCCGCGGCGTCGTGACCATTGCCGAGCCTGGCGGCAAGATCATCGCGCAGACGCTGCTGGATGGCGGTCGCGGACAGCGAAATTCCAATGACGGACCCCAGCGAGCGGAATAGGTACGAGCAGGCCGTGGCGACGGCCTG
>Ga0105239_10001214_pt1 | contig 35147 bp, 28 predicted proteins | sample KBSC44metaG_FD_92761 | JGI IMG/M metagenome (GOLD analysis project Ga0105239, IMG submission 92761) | Corn rhizosphere microbial communities from Kellogg Biological Station, Michigan, USA - KBS C4-4 metaG | ecosystem: Host-associated > Plants > Roots > Rhizosphere > Soil | place: Michigan, USA... | reverse complement strand
GCCAGTGGTGAGAGAAAGCGTGTTTTTGAAAACGTTTTTAAAAAGGGGTATTGAAGGAACTTTTCTGTGTTTTTTTGTGGGGTTTTGGTTCAAACCCCCGGGGGGGGGGGGGGTGCTCTTCATGCATATATGCGCTACCCGTCCTGAAAATGGATAACACGCAGAAATATTGGTTGATCATGATGCGACCGGACCATAGCAGAAGCAATGAGAACGACACGCTTTCCAAGTATACATTGTCCCTCCTTTCATATTACCATATTGTATACAAGGGTATCAGTGCACTTTGTTTTGGATGTTATGCGGCACAAAGGGCAAGGGGCAACATCATTGGTCACATATCCCAAGAACAGACTTTTTCATCATCCATGACAGCGACGAGGCCCATATCAGACCTCTCCTTGCGGTGCGGTGCGGCGTGCCGGGCAGTAAATACAGGGTACAGGGCCCATCGGGAACGATTGGGGGCCTGATTAGCGATCGGTTGAACCTCCCGTCCATTTCTTTGAACCTCCCCCCCCCCCCAAAAAAGTCGGGAGAAGACATTTCGTCCACTTTGCGAGCGTTATTGTGGTATTAATATGTTTTACAGTTTGCGTTCCCGGATGGCTATTAATTAATACCCTATTATCTGGATTGTACAGTAAATACTGGGCCCCCCCCCAAGCACGGATGCCGCCAAATGAGGATCAATGCATCTCCGAAGGCTCGGTATTCATTTTCTTGGTGGGTCAATCAATGATTTGATCGAGTGATTTGGATGGAACATTAGTGTCTCCTTTGACCGCAAAGTCGGTGAAAACCAATCTCTAACTATCTACTTTGAACTAACGAACTAATTAAAGTGTCAGCCAAATAGACAGACGGACAGACAGACAAATTAGTCGACCCTCACGCTTCCCCGTCTCATGCCATCATCAACGAGATCGTGCACTCGTCAAGCATTCCTCATCATCAATATAGTAATCACTAACCACTAAACAAGGCGGTCGTTCCCACTTGGTTCCCGAATCTCTCCCAATACGGTATTTTTCACAGCCGCGAGGCTTTCGTGTTTTTCTTCTATGGTGTTGTTGTCGTTGATGTCTCCTGGTCCTGTTTCCGTCTCTCCCGGAATAATATGAGTTGATTCGTTTTGAGAAGGGAATGTAGTTGTGTCAGACAAAGGAGGGAAGATTAAGGGAAGGAAGCGGCAAGCAATACACAAGCCATCTGGTTGACGGGATCCTGAAAGTTTGGCATCGTTGTTACGGGGCTGGGATAAGTTTGTCTCGTTGTCATTCAGACAGGACTGATCGATCGCTCGTATCATTTGTCCTTGCATACTTGTGACAACCCATCGACTCGTGGTCCTTGTAGGTGGTTTGCGTGTTTGCTTGCGCTGCTTCATAGGTCTAGTAGTTTTGGTCCCGACCGGCTCATGCCTTTCAATTTAGGCTTCCTCCTCTTATAATTGGATGGACCGGTCGAAGACAAATGCTCAGCGCACTGGTTGATGGGATCCAAGAAAAGAAAAAAAGTATCGTAATGTGCAAGAAAAGGTCGCGCTCCCAGAAATAACCCGAATTGATAATATGCACAGACAGGAATTGCATCCAAAGTAAATCTCTCTCGAAAAGCTACCACACACTCGTAGCTGGTGACATACATCATACATGATCATCTCGTTAAACGTCGTCATGGGTGGCCCGGAGGCTTGCCAGAATGACCGTGGGGACCGGGAGCACCGGTTTGAGAGGTATCCGATCTCGAATCGATGTCTCGATCATGGTCATGCTCATCTCTCAGCCACGTCCTCAAATTACTGCTTTGAGAAAAATTCACCCGTTTGTGGGACTTGGTGTAGCCCAGTTCTCGCCTTCTGGCTTGCTCGATTTCTTCTTCGCTGACACTGGCACTATCAGCCTCGGCCTCTTCCATAGCCTTTTTAGCCCGAGTTCGCAATTCTGCAGCTTCTGCGGCCGCCTTCTGTGCGCGTGATTGCTTCCGCCACATGCTGGCATACTTTTGTCCAAGGGCAATCAATTCATCATGCGTGCCGCTTTCCACGACCGTGCCATGGTTAAGCACAAGAATTTGATCGGCTCCAACAATGGTACTCAGGCGATGAGCGATGATAACCATGGTACGCCCTTCAGCCAGTGTTTGGAAAGACTTCTGAATCTTCTCCTCGGTTTCAGTATCCAAAGCGGCCGTTGCTTCGTCAAGCATGGTGATTCTGGGGTTTTTGAGAATAGTCCTTGCAATTGCAACTCGTTGACGCTCTCCTCCGGATAGTCGCACACCCCTTTCACCGACCTTAGTATCGTACCCGTCAGAAAATTCCATGATGCGATCGTGAATGGAAGCCGCCTTGCAGGCGTTGAAAATATCTTCATCAGTTGCGTCCTGATTTGCGTAGCGAAGATTGTACATGATCGATTCATTGAACATGTTGCAGTCTTGAGGGACTACGCCGATAAACTTCCGGAGCGAGTCGATAGTGATATCCTGAACATCCTTCCCGTCGACCCTGATTTGACCTGACTCGGGATTGTAGTAGCGGAAAATGAGCCTCATCACAGTGCTCTTCCCTCCTCCCGATTCGCCAACCAATGCTGTCGTGGAGCCTGGCGGGCATCGAAAGCTAAGTCGATTCAGAGCTGGTCTCCGTTTATCGTAGCTGAAGGACACGCTGTCAAAGACAATGTCGCCATCACATTCCTCCATGGTCTCCGCGTCTTCGCGATCAACCACATGAGGTTGCTCTTTGAACAGCTCCAACATGCGTTCAGCGTTGATGAGATTGTTCTGAATGGCCCGGTAAAAGGTGCCGAAATAATTGAGAGGACCTTGGAGCTGTGCCATGTATGTGATTAGCAATACAAATTTGCCAACGGATTGGTCGCCTTGTGCAACCTCGAAGGCTTCAATGAAGCATGCCACCAATAATGCCACCATGAAGAGTGCACCCTGGACGGTATTCATGTAAGACAATGTAACATCAACCCAGTACTCGAACCTTTGCATTGTCTTGATGGCGGATTTGTAGCGACCAAATTCATATTGTTCGGCATTGAAGTATTTGACTGTATCCCAGGAATGGAGCGAGTCATTCTTGACTGCTTCCATTTCTCGATCAGCGGCAACGAAATTTCGTCTTAGAGTGACTCGCCACGACGCGAGGCGGATTGTAACGTATATGTAAAGAAAAGTGGTGATGGAGACAACGAGGCCCAAGTAAACGTCGAATTTCACGGTCAGAACGACGATGGCAATGACCAAGTCGAAGATCATGGGGCCAACTTGGAAGGTTACCATTTCGAGGAAAGAATTGATGGAGCTCCCCTTGTTTAGAGCGGAGATCAATTCGCCCGTACGCTTTCCAGTGTGGAATTCAGCGCTGAGCCCATGGACGTGCTCAAAAGCAGCTGTTGAGATAGCTCGGTATGAATATTGTTCGACTGGGATCCACAAAATCGATCTCACAGCGGTGAGGATGCCCTGAGAGCCCTGGAGCCATCTGAAGAGAATATACAGGGCAATTTCGAGCCAAGGTGCTCGAACTCCTTTCCCGTCATCACCCGACAAGGCATCGGTGATATTTCCGACCATTACAGGGACAAAGACATTGATAATTCGTTGGGCAACCATGATGAGGAAGCAGGTTCCAGCCAGCATTTGCAGCTTGATAGATTTCTTAGGCCAAAGGTAGGGGATCAGCAGGACAAAGCCCCGAATGTAGGCATACCAGTTGATGTTAGGAGCTTCGGTTGGTTTAGCCCAGGCATCAACGTGTTCCTTCGACTCTGATGTTGGAGCGCCGTCAGCACCGACTGTGGCATGACCATTAGCCCTGGGTCGGCCATCAGCATTTCCGTTGAGCAATGGGGTTGTCTCGTCGTCGGCACTGTCGGGCTCCTTTGGTCGTCTCAGATTGATCTTGACAGTAATGAAGATGATGGCCAGGCCCAAGAGCAAGATGATTCGAATCAAATTTACGACGATTTCGATAGTCTCCCAGCCAGTGATTCCTTGGACAAGTCGGCCGCCCTGTTGATCACCGACACGTGGCTCATTGTGGGGCACGGTATAGATCTCCAGGCTTGTGACGACGATGAGGACGTCAAGGGGTAGAGCGACGAGCCAAGTAACGAAATGAGCTGGAGTGGGTGATGGTTTTTGATCGATCATGGATATCAGTACGACGGACCATACAAAGCTCGAAGCCACAACGAAGATCTAAAATATTATATCAGCCAAGGATGGACCACAGCAAGGATTCAGGGGGACCCACCACAGCGCTTTGGCCGGGCCACCAGTCATCCTTCCTATTCAACAAAATCTGGAAAATGGCAATGCCAGCATCGACCAGGAAGGTGAGGACAACAGCAGCTTGAAAGAGCCTGAGGACTGTCTTGGTGCCGGGCGGGAAATCCTTGACGGCCGCAGCAGCTTTGATTTGATTGGCGGATTTCCGGCGAGTTGGTAAAGGCCTGCCGCCAGGGCCGAGCATGGCATGAATTTGAACTTTTCCTCCATCGCCTGGAGCGGTCCTTATCCCATAGGTGACAAAAGTGAGAACAAACAGAACGAGGATGATTGCTGGATAGCCCGATTTTGCTACATTGAGAATCCGGAGAGAAGTCTGAATGGCGTCAAAATCGGGTCGATGATCACGCATCGTCTTTGACGAGTCGCCCAGTACAGGCAGCGAAGGGGTCGAAGGCTAAACAAATCAACAAATAGAAAAATCCAGAAAACCGCCCAAAGATGAGAAAACACGTGTCCCTGTGGTCCCTCGTCGAGATCCACGTGCAGTCGTGGTACAAGGATAGCTGCTTGGTGAGTATTTGAAAGAGATGAGGGACGTGGGTGGCCTGTAGTCGCTCGGTGACCGGAAAGAGGTGAGATCAGCAAGATGGACGCCAATCTGTGAAAAAGATAGGGATGGAGTTGGGCGAGGAGCGTTGAGCGAAGGACGGGTTGGATAATTACAAAGAAATGGAAAAAGGAGGCACACAGAAGGAAAAAGCGATTGTGGTTGTGCTGATGATTGTCGAGTTGGAGGAAGAGGTGGAAGAAGAGGTGGTGGTGGTGGTGGTGGTGGTGGTGGTGAGCAATGGTAGATGTCGTGTACGTGATAAATGACGAGTCGAGGAGGGAGGCCTTCGTGGCGATTGGGGAATCCAGCTGAAGCCACTAGCCAGGGACTAATTACTGTGTGTACGGGTATTCCTCCTGGAGGCAAAAGGGCTGGAGTGTATTTTCGATGCCCGTGATCAGCGACCACTGACCTCTGCCCTCTGGCCACTGGCGGGTCACCAGGACGAAGATTGGTGAAGAATAGCAGCGCAAATGGTGTAGAACTAATCGCCGGCTCAGTGACTAGTCGGTCGAGGGCCGCCTTTAGACTTTTCTGGCTGGTCGATCCAGAGCGGTAGCGGTGCCGGCGTGAGGGTTTTGGCTCTCACTGGATCGCGTGACAAGAAAGTCTGATGGGATTTGGGATGGCCTGGGATGAGCTGGGATGAGCTGAGCCTGGCTTCAGCACCGAGAAGGGCCCAGGTGGAGATGGGCTCCGTCGCTTCCACGCCTTCTGTTTGGGTGGCTCTGCTGGGCGGAACGAGGCAGCGCTCCCGAATGACTATTCGTATGTCTGACTTTGAAGCTAGTCTTGCTCGCTACCAACTTGGTCAACCAGGAGTCTTAGCAGTCCCAGGAATCGCCAATACGGCAGCTGTCAGATGAAGGGAAGGGGAGTGCAGGCATGGGATGGGATGGGATGGGATGGGTTGGGATCGAGACAATGTGTGAGGCGAAGTCCCCAGGAGTGGAGAGTTCTTTATCGATAACGCCAGGGAGGAGAAGCCTCGGGAAATAGGGGAGTGCGAGCACAACCCCGTCATAGAGGCGATGCAGGATTCACTCATCATCCATTACCTACCTAGATACCGAGACAATCCTCCGCACAGTAATCATAACAATGACAGCGACAAGGAGAATTTAGAATGAGACACGCGGTCAAGAGTAGAATCGTGGTGGGCTGGATGTTTGGCGTGTGTGTGGCGTGTGTTTGGGCGTTGGTAGTTTTGTGGGTTTGTGGGGGGAGGGCAAAGTATCTCCTTTTGTGCTATCCGCAGTTTGTAGCATCCGCAGGCTGCTGTGCTTCCACTTGGCAATGGATCAGACAAGAAGCTTCGATTCAAGAAGCTTACAGGATAGGGTCTTCGGACTCTGTCTTCGGAACAGAAGAAAACCAGGACAAGCGAAACTCGCGGGAAGCATGGAGGGATCAAGGTACATATACAGGATACAGGATACAGGATACCTTCTGGACTCGGTAGAGGCTCCCGCTTCCTGTAGTACGTCAAATGTCCAAGTAGGAATGGCAATTGGCTTGACCATGTTACTGGATGCTGGTGACTGGGTGCCGGTTACTGGATGCTGGATACTCTGGATCATGAGAGGGAAAATGCCACCGTCATCTGCAGCCTCTGCATCGACAACTGCACCTACTGCATCTTGTCGACGGAAGTCGTCAGGAGTACAGTAAGTCCTCCAACTTACCTGTTAGTCAGGGTCTGAAGCCAAAGCTAGAAGTCACTGGTCGCTGCCCACAGAGTCAATTTTCCACGCTAGCTTGTTCTTCGGTTGATGGTCTGAGATTCACTTTGGGACACCGCAAGGACGAGTGATGGTAAAACCAAAGATCAGCAAAGAAGAAGAGAGAGTCAAACTCACCACCTGGGCATGTGCACCCTACCTTCCCTGGTGCAGTCGTTATTAGGTCCCTCCAGGTACCTACGCGCCTACGGAGGTACTGAGCCAGGTACTTGTCCAGGTACCTGGCCACTTGGTAATTGGTGCTGCCTACAGGGGCCGAACCACCTGGTCCTGCTGCTTATAGGCATTGCAGACCCCTGTACATCGTAGGCCTTGGGGCTGCCACTCCCAGCAACTCACTCCCGACTCCCCTATTAACCTCACCCTACAGGCTCCCGACAAGTCAGCTATTTCCCTCACCGCTGGAACCCAACAACAGGAATGATTTAACAGAGCTCGTGCCCAAAGGCCCTTGATTTGCTCGGATGTGTAAATGTCCATGTCAATGCCATGCACCATCCCCGGTTTACCCAGTTACCCAGTCCCTAATGCAGCCTTCCCATGTCCATGCTGTGTACAACGGACTGGGCTGCATGCATCATGCACTGGCAGTTGGCCGGGTACGGCGCGATCAAGTCACCCACACATCAGACCTGCGAATCCAATGCACCGCGGTTTGCCCATGCAGCCATCCAATTTGCCCGTGGCTCTAGCCTGGAACAAGAAGCCTTCTGGCACCTATCTGGCCCCCCATCGGGCCCCAGAGCCCTGCACACCCATCCATCTAGGCGCCTCCAGGTGTGCCTAACTAGGCCCTAGTGCCTGGGAGCCGAGCCCTCCCCTCGCATCCGGGCTAAACAGCCACCTGCTAACTCAACGCGGCATGCAGCCTGCAACCTCGCATCCCCGATCGACGCTTGAGCTTCCGCGGCCAATCACCACAGCCTTCCGTCTCGGGAGCCTTACAACTTCCACCTCACGACTCCATCGACTTTACAACCCATCCATCCACTTGAACATCTCCATCCTCTGGCTGGCCGCATCACATCACATCGACATTGGTCTCGAATCACCTGTCAACCAACGCAGACTCAAAACGGCTATTTTGCAGATGCGCTCGACACAACGCTCCTCTTTCGCCTTCCCTCCCGTTTCAAGTCTGGCCTGAGCCGTCAGCCATGCCACTATCCTTGACCATCCTTGTCCATCCTTGTCCAAGTGCTCGATTTTCCTGCCCTTGGCCAATCTCTGGTCCATCGCTCGCCTGTGAGCGGATACGCACATATCTGATGGACCTCGAGTCAGAGTAATGTCTGATCCTGTCCTCGCTGAACACCAAACTCTCCTCCCTCCCCCGGCGCCACCATTACCACCTCCTCGTCTCGGCCAATTGCAAAAGATCATTGCTCCCTGGGGAGCCCATGCTGGTTTACACCACCATCATGGCGGCCCAGCGCAGGGCGACCATGACCATATCCCCCGTCGAATCACAAACACACACACGTTCAGGTGCGAGAGGAATGCCTCACAGCCCTTACCCGCGCCTTGAGCCATGAGCTAATCTAAACACCCCCCAGTACTTCCACATCATCCCAAAACACGAGCCATAGTACCGGCATCCCCATCGCTGCGCTGGACATCAACTCGTCCGGCACTCACGCCGTTCTCGCTGGCAAAGAGATCTTGAAGACCGTTCGGGTCGAGGATGGAGCTGTCACTGACGCCTTCAACATCCGCACGGCCGTTGCCTCTTCCAACTCTTCTCACACTTCGCCTCAATTGGATGGCCCAGGCAAACGGCGGGAATACTTGCCCGCAAGAGATGTTAAATGGTCTTCGGGAAAGTTCAGTACCATTATAGCAACGGCCGCCACCAGTGGCCGCATTTCGCTGTACGATGTAAACGTCGGAGGTGCCTCAAAGCTGGAACTGGCGTACCTTCACGAGCATACCAACCAGATCAACAAATTAGATTTCGACCCCTTTGCCGGTTATCTCCTTCTATCCGCCAGCCAAGATAAGTCGGTCAGGCTGTGGGATTTACGTGATGGCAAACGTGACCGATCCCGCTTGAGGTTTGAACCCCGGATTCCAGTGAGGGATGTTCGATGGTCGCCATCAGAACCACTAGACTTTGCCGTTTGCACCGACAGCGGTGTCATACAAAAGTGGGACGCTCGTTCTCCATTGGGCCCAAAGTTGAGCATCAACGGCCATGAAAAAGCGTGCTACTCCATCGATTGGCACCCTGATGGGCGTCATGTCACTTCTGGTGGGTTTGACAAGTATATCCGAGTGTGGGATTTTCAGAACGACAACAAGCGGCAGAAGCCCGTTTTCCAACTCAGGGCACCCAGTGGGATTAGAAACGTCAGATGGAGGCCTCCATCCAGGGCTTCCGAGACCACAGAGACGGGCCACTGGCAGAGCACTCAGATTGCAGTCTCCTATACCCACGATGATCCGAGAATACACATTTGGGATTTGAGACGCCCTTGGCTACCATTTCGCGAATTAGACAGATACAGTTCGGCGGCAAATGACCTACTGTGGGCCACCAAGGACAAATTGTGGACCGTTGGTGACGAGGGTGTATTCACTCAATGGGATCTCAAACACGGCACCCCTTTCTACAATGAAATCTCCCCATGCGCTTCCACCTTTACTCCTGATGGCGAGTACTATATGTTCTCCGAGCGCAGAGAGCCATCTCGGACTTTGGGAGCAGAAGACCCAGCTCTTGGCTTTCTCAGTATCCCCAGGGATAAATTGAGCAGTGGTGATGACCCCACGGCAAGTCGCAGTCTCACCGATGATGAGAATGCTCTTGAAACTCATTTGTCCTCAACCACACATAGCCGCGCTGAAAGGGGGATACTGTCATCCAAGTCCAGCAAGTCACAAGCTAATAGCCCCCCGTCTGTGGAAGACAAGCCCCCGATCCTGTCACTAGATAGAGCTGTTTTCCAGCGACCAGACTTATACAACAATGACCAATTCGGTACAGCTAGCTGTGTACCGGGGATAGCCACGGAACTAGAGACTGTAGAGTACCTGGCATCGAATTATGCCACCCCATCCACAGCCGAGGAAAGAGTGCAGTGTCCCGATACGATCCTGGAGCGGCTCGAAGCGGCCTTTCGGCAAAATGCCGTTGCCTGTGATGCAGTATCTCTGCATCGTATGGCACAGTCGTGGAGGATATTGAGCGCTGTCCTGGTGCCCGAGTTGAGAGATTGGGCCGATTCAAATCGTTCGCGACGACGAGCAGAAGCCGGGAAAAGGCGCGAAATGCTGGAGCAATTCCGCTCCGGATCCCACCCTTCAATTCTCTCACCGCTTCCTGGCCTTCCTGGTCGCGGCACCAAGGCTAAAGGAGACGGCAAATCTTTGAAGTTGATGAGCAGCCTTTTAAAATCTACCGTGGAATCTGACAGGCCCTTCCACTCTGACAGCACGTCTAATGTAACAACGCCACTGGCCAAACCGTTTCGAAGCTCGCCATATTCGTCCCGGAGGGGATGGAGCAAGTTAGCCTCGGACGAAGATGAGATTGATGATGTGTTAACCCTGCCTCCTTCGGTTCTGAGCTCTCACTCGACGGCGGCTGCCGCGGCCCGAGCCCTTGTTGACAGCCCTGGTCGAAGAACTGGGTCTGTTCCATCTTCTCCAGATGTAAACAGGAGATCGGCAACGACCAGCTCCAAGGACCACAATCCACACAAGAACACGGATGGTGTGCGAGATACGGATACATCAAGTTCGGCGAGGGGAATCCCTGCTCAGGCTACCACACAAGATGATCGACGTGCGGCATTGCGCGACTACCGCATGCAAGCGAGACCGATATTCACGTTGGAAGGATCAGCATACCGTGCAGCCATTCATCCGCGACAGGATTCAGATGAAAGTTTTCAAATGTTCTCTGCCTCCGGGGGCAGTTCGCAGCGAGCAAGGTCATTGGGGCAGTCTTTTGAATACCTGGGAGACGACGCTAAACCGCACAACCAGAGCACCGAAACTCTCCACTACTCGGAACAGGATGATGAGACTGGGGAGGATAGAGATCTTTCGTTTGGAGAAAGCCATGTTCAAAGGGTCAACGGGCAGACGCGGTCTATCATGCAACCTTCCAACATCCCTGACAGCGTAGCCCTTGAAACTCCACCAGACATGAGTTTTGGGAGTGATGCACCCACCCGTGTCCACGGACAGGGCTCCAGCAAGAACGATCAAGGTGCTTGGGATGTCGAACAGGAAGCAAACTCGATTCCCACATCAGAATTCCACACAGCGCTGTCATCCACTCCCGACATCTTCCACTTTGAGGGGACTTCGTTGGACAAACCTCGAATCTACACATCCAACCCGTTGCGGATGAGTGAAGCGCATGTGGCTGGAAGTGAGAAATTTCCAGGCCACCAGGCGGGTTTCCCCAACTCCATGTCAATGGACGACCTTGATTGTGCAACATATCTGATCTCCGACTTCCGTCCAATTGATTTGTTCAGTTATGAGCCAAAATCGCCATTCGCTTGGTCAAGTTTACCATTGATCTGCCAGAGTATTGCGTTTGATGTGGAGAACGGAATTGGGCATTCACAGTTTGCAGCACACCTTCTGATGCATGTCCATCCGTACTTTTTCGATGCAAGCTTTCGCCAACTCAAAGGGGTGGAACCGGGTGGAACCAACAACCTGGCGGATCGGTTGATGACACCCCATCTTGGGCACCGGATCATCGAAAGCATCTTTGACACTCACCTGTCATTCTTGAGACAAGTGCAACTGATGGGGTCGGCGGCAATCCTACGGAAAATGTGCGTGGAGTTTGAATACCCAAGGTTGTACGTTTCTGCAGGAGGGGACCAGGAAGCTGGCAGCAGCCTGACTGATGGCGATGCAGCGAGCCTCTCGATCGTGTGCACCACCTGCCACGGACAAATGCCGGCGGGCAAAAATACATGTGAACGGTGTCAACGGGTACGGTCCGTATGTCCGATCTGTCTGTCAATGCACGGTGTTGATCAAGAGGTGTCAGATCCAGCGGATAGCAGAGACAATGCAGGATCAGGACGGGCATGGAAATGGGGGAGCAATGGCAAGATGTGGGCGTTCTGTCAGGCATGCGGACATTCAGGGCATGTGAGGTGTCTGAAAGAATGGTTTGCGGAGCAATCGAGCAATGGAACCTGTCCAACACAGGGCTGTGGGTGCGATTGTGGTCCGGGAACAACACGAGAATCACGGATCCAACAACAAATCAAGCAGGAGGAGGAAGTCCGATTGATTCGTGGCTTGAATGGAAATCGTGGTGGTGGGGGGGGAGGTTCGACGAAGCGAGACTCGCTTCGTGCAGGAGGAAGTCCGGCAGTGGACAAAGCACGAGCAGCGCTCAGGAAAAGCATTACGGGGGAACGGGCTACACAGAGCGGTGACGAGCGGAGTCTAGCGGGTAAAAGAATGTCGAGTGCGAATCGGGGGCAAATGCTAGGATTTGGCAGCTCACGGAAGAGTGTACGTTTAGTCACTCCCGGCGAAGACAGTGGCGGCGGCCGAGGCCAATCTGCATCGAGATCATGAGCATGACCATGAGCATGACCAGGCTGTTGCTTTTTGTTTCTTTGACAAGTCAACTACGAGGAATGAAGGGGTACGAGCATTGATAATTTGATGATTCTAGATTTCACTCTCGTGTTCTCTCCATGAACAATTACATTGAGCACTCAGCACAGCTGTCAGCAAGGCCAAGAATGCTTGATTCATGTTCTAAGGTCATGAAGTACTCCGTAGTACGAGTAGCTAACTAAAGATCGCACTGGCGGTCAGCTGAGTCTGGTGCTGACGAGTCGGCATGTACCTAGCTACCGTAGTAGAGATTAAAAACGGCTGGAGAAACGCGACTTGAGTGGATGGAAGGGCTCGGGGAAAAGTTCCATTCAGCATAGTTGGGAGCAGTATTAGTTAGTCCTCTCTTAGGTTTCGGTACAAGGGCTGCAGGGAGACAAAACACGGAACACAGGTCACGTCGACCGGTGTGGCGGCAACAGGTAGGGATATATATACATACATAGTACGGGCGTGCAGTGGGTGAACTCGTAATTACATACATACATACATACATGCCGTAATGACCACTTTTCTCACGAGAGACCGCGAGATCGGATACATATGTACTCCGTACCTATTGTACCTCAGTACTCCGTACTTTGTCCAATTGAAAAAGCCTCGACGAAAGTTACCGAGTTAAATATATACGTAATATAGATGTACGTACGTACGGGGTACTTCGATTTATGGGGACTTACAGCAAGTCAGTCAACTCTCGACTCTTGACGATCGACTGCCCAACAACCAGAAGGGGACTGACTTGCACGGAAAAGCACATGTGCTAGTATTTAAATTACTACTTACGTAGGTAGGTAGGTAGGTAGATAAGTACTCGTAGGCTCTCTCCCAAAGGAAGAAGAAAAAAAGACATCAACACCTCACATGTCCCTATCTCTAAATAGGTTCCCTCACCGCAGGTGACATGAGAGACACTTGATTGCACTATTGTACGGAGTACTGTATAGAGTACGAACTACTCCGTACATGGTAATTATACCTTGATGGAGGACATACTTAGTGCATAACTACTAGTACATAATACCTAACTAGTCACGTTCACATTTGACATTGAATGTTTGTTTTACGAAGCAGCTGGAGGCTGAGGCTGGAGGGGGCACACCGATCCCAACTACTTACATACGGAGTACTGAACTGATAACTGATAGCAAGCCATCGCCAGCCCAGTCCTCCGTAGGTACTCCGTAGTGTAAGTATATCAGGACTCCGTACGGAGTACACAAACCTTTTTTAGCAAGGCGAAGAGGAAAACAAAGCCACAATTCTCACGGATAGATAGATGCTGTACCGAGGACGAAACAATTACAATAGATTTCTACCTAGGTAGGTATGTAACTTGATTGTCAGCTCGACATCTCTCGTTCGTATCGCCCCGAGTCCAGGCAAAATATGTAAGTACTTGTTGCCAGTTGGGTACCTCCAAGTCAGCAACAGAGTCCCTCAGGTTGTTGATTCGTGGTTTGCCTGCCTGTCTGTCAGTCAGTCGCCTCCCGTCAGCCTCTCCGCAGCCTCAGCCGTAGCCACATTTGTGAGTTGTGTCAATAGTGAGAGGGTGAGAGAGACTGGGCTTGTTGTCGGTTTTCGCCGTGGATGCTCTCACTAATTACTTACCACATGCCCAGGGTAGCTAACTGGTACTCAATATGGGGTCCAGGCTCCGTACATGCTTGGGAAATTGGGTGGGGGAGAAGGGGGGGGAGGTGGATGGCTTACGAGTACCTGGAGCAAAGCACGGGCGAAATTAAATATTACAGTGTGTCACTTCTAGGCTTAGCAAAGGCTTGAGCAGACATGTACTTACGTGGATGATGGATGCTGCCAATCAAGACTACCGTATCTCACGCCAGAGAGGGCCCGGGTACCGGGTACGAAACTCCTGCTCTGTGCTTAGTTATTCATAGAGGCTGGGAAGCCTGGGGCTCATCCTCCTGCCGCCTAAGTAAGTTTGGTGGATGTAATATTATCAATATATTAATTAATTAATGGGCCCTTGGGCCTGATGATGGATGCCCTTATGGGTGCCTAAGGCCACACAGCCTAAGCGACTAAGCACCCAAGTAGGTATTATACGAGTAGCTTGTATTGGGAAAGTGAGCGGCCTTACGGGGCACAGACAGTCCCGAGGGTCAGCAGGCATACTTCCAGATCCTTCGGTGGGTGCCAGACCAAGCCTGAGAGGCAAATACCCAGGTAGGCAGGTACCAATGGTAGTGGCAGTGGCAGTGGTAGTGGTAGTGGAAGTGGTACCTCACCCTGGCCTGCACCATGGGGTACAACGTCCTCTGTCCTCACTAATACCACCTCGCTACCTCGTTTATCATCCACCTACTAACCAAGAGGGTGAGTTCTCTCCGCTGCATCGCGAGCGCAAAGGGAATTGACGTGAGACACACAGTCAGAGTGAGAGAGTGAGACCAACACGGTAAACAATGTCATTTCGAGTCCTCCAGCTGCTCGTACTACTATGTCTATGTTTTATTACCTCAGGTAACGAGTAAGTACTATCCTTGTTTCCCAAAACAACGTGGGAAACGGAATCTAAGCCAGGTCAGATCTAGCGGCATCTATCGCTTTTGCGTCGGACCAAAGCGATCCAAACATATCCAGGTATTCAGTGATCCTTCACTACCTTGCTGACTCCCGTGCATAGTCACTCTTTTCTGATGACCGAGCGTCACCAAAAAAAGCCGGGGCCAGCACCAAAAGGGTGGGAGGCGGTGATGGTGGAGGTGGCCGTGGTGGTGCTGAGCCTCCCAGCTCTCCTCCCAGCTCTCCTCCCATCCAGCAAGCCAGCAACACCTCAGGCCGAGCGTCCATGCTCAACACGATCTAGCCGCACCCATCTGACCCAATGATCGACACCCTCGTGTACCAGTATAGCAACCGTCCATGCCCGTCAACACATGGATGGCACGGCACTAACACCACTTTCACCACCTCTTTTGCCTTGCTGCCGTCGCTGCTGCTACTAGCCTCCGCCTGACGCTATCGAGGCCCGCAAGCTACGACCTTTCATGCCTCGCTAGCCTTCTATCTTTCCAGTCAACGTCACTCACTGCTCGTCGGAGTCCTCGCTCAGCGGTTTTTTCCCTCGTTTACCTACCAATTGCCATCTCACATCAGACCGACCCTCGTCGCCCCGGTTCCTGCATCTATTCGGGTCATGCTCAATTCGTCTCTAGCCTTGGTCGCTTTGACCAGCCTTCGTACGCACTCGTTGGCCCTATATCGGGTGCCTCGCTTTAGCCTCAACAGAGTCAAGACCAAAACTCCATCACAGGTGAGACCGGATGGCCAGGGCGCAGCATGAGGCTATCCTCCCAAGCTGCCCTTACCCTTCGTATACCATGGCAAGCCAAATGTGACCGACCTGTGGTTCAACGCATCTATTAAAGCTCCCCGTCCAACCCACCTTCAGCTCCAGCTTTCCTCTCTCCATCAATCCACACAATCGCCTTTGTATCAGCCTCTCGTTGTCTGCAAGCAAAAAAAGTCTTGATTACTTCCAATCTTTACTACCACTGTACCTAATCAGAACTCACGTTCATTCTCAACCAATCTAATAACCCAACCCAAAGCAAAATGCGTTTCTCCACCATCTTCGCTCCCCTCAGCCTGCTCGGCTTGGCCGCTGCCGCTGCCGGACGACGCACTGAGAAGGGCATCCCATACGACACGGCCGTGCAGATCGTCAACGACTTCGTGTCGACCCTGACGGCATTCGACGTCAACGTGGCCACCAACCTGCTCGCCCCCTCGTTCGTCGACTTCTCCGACTCGATCAACTTCCTGATCGGTGCCCCGGCAGGCAGCCCCACCTTCCCCAGCCCACAGGCATACATCGCCGGCCAAGGCGCTCAACCACCCATCGGCCTGGACATCCTCGCCATCGACGCCATCACCTCCGACGGCGTCATCGTCTTCCGCTGGACCGCCCACGTCGGCCTCGAGGTCGCCCCCGCCAACGGCATCTCCGTCCTCTACGCCACCCAGTCCGGCCCCGACCCAACCGTCGTCGGTCCCGGTGGCTACCAGCTCGGCCGCCTCTACTCCGAGTTCAACTCCGCCGCCTGGGTTTTGGACATCGGTGGCTCCGTCACTCTCCCTCCCCCACCCGCAAGCTCTTAAATGCCCGAGCCTCTAGCGAGGCCAAGGCCAAGGCCATGGGGAAAAGGAGTATGATATGCCATTACATGACAAGACCAAAACCAACCCAACCCCACGACGTCACTCATCTCAACCCGACGATCTCCGACCCAGAAAATGTTTTTGTGGTTCTAATTGGGGAAAAAAAATCAAATCGGTACGGGAGGGCCGGGAGCATTTCATGGATGAGAAGAGGATCCAACATTACACCTCCAGTAGCATTTGTATGATGATTATGGATGGCGCTAGCGTATTTATCTACATACCATTAATGCCCCCCGTCACATACAACCATCAACAGCAGCAGCATTTAGTCTTTTTAGCGTTTTAATACTACAATACGTATCTACTATCCATCCGATCAAAGGGATATTGTTTTATATTTTTCAATCTTTCCAAATTCCTTCCTTTTCTCTCTCTCCCCCTTTTTAAAAATATTGATATCCTTGATTAATGTAGCGGCATATCATCGATTTCCAGTTTTCCCCCTTCAAAGAAGCCGCTCGTGGGGGCCTTGGTATGTATATATTTATCTTTATATTCATATTCAATGTTCATATTCATATTCAGCGGAAAAGCGTCGTCCTATAGTTGATCACGTGGATACTTTTACCTACGTACCTACCTAGTTTAGTTCGGAGCCGCAACGAAAGCAGAGTAGAACCCAATGGGCCACTTTCTCAAAACAAAAACTTGGCTAGAGGCCCCCCCCCCACCTGGGCATATCTGGACATGATAGGTGATTATCGATAAAGATCTAATCAGATGCGCCACCAACAACAATGTGCACACGAGATTGGACGCCCACACACACCAGTCGTTCATTTTTATCTAGGGTTTGCGGGGTACTGCATTTTTAGCGTCTCTCGTTGTTTGAGCGTGAGCTAGGGGGGACAGGGAGGGGAGGGGAGGGAGGAGTGAGTACCCGGTAAGTAAGTACCTTCCTACTGCGCGTGTTTACGAGTAGGGTGCGTATGTACAGGTATGTATATACCTAGATACATATGGACATACATACATCCAGGAGTTTCGATCTTTATTATACACGCACAAGAAATTCTCGTTTCACGGAGGGCTGTCCGGGCCCATGTGCATTGTGGTGTGATTTTCAGTACTATGTATGATACACTGGAACTCTGGACTCTAGACCTCTACGGTCTTGTTCAAAATCTAATATCTGATCGTGGAGTCGGGTGGGCGTTATCCTCTGATCCGTTCTAGAATTCGATGAGAACGGTTGTTCTGAGAGAGAAGGGGGGGAAGATGATATTGTTAGAGAAAAGAGAAAAGAAACCAGTATCGCCCGAACGCATTGTTCACATCAGATCCCTATGCTGCTGGCTCGAGCATGCGGAGCAGGCTAAACTATTCTGCGGAAGGTGCCAGGGACGCCATTCTAATTCTACCCGTAAAAGGCAGTGATAGGGAGATTATCAGCACTGCTTTTTTAGCGCCCCTCAGAAGATCATAGTACGGAGTACTCGCACTCGTCGGGCGTACTGGCCACTTCCAGTGGCACCCGCTGGCACTGCATTTTTAGCGCCTCTCAGGAGATAATACTCACACACAAACTCCAGTGGCAAGTGTCCAATAACAAACAAAATAACGCTTCTACAAGGCTGAAACAGATCACCGCACTGCATTTTTAGTGCCTCTCGCAGGTTGACGAGGCTGTCTCTCACAACTATGTAGTCGGATCATCGTCATCATCGTGTAGCGTAGCTGCTGAAGTTCACGGTCAGCCGGGGGCCAGGTACTAAGGGTTCAACAGTTCATTCAGCCCTATGATTCGTTGACCACGAATGTGTCCCCAAGAGGAAGTGCGATCGACTGAGTGTTCGTCAGGCTGAGGTCTCAAAAATTCGGTCTCGGGGGGGTCGATCGATAGCTGGGAGTTCAATACATATAAATAGCTACGAGGTAATTCTGTGCGGGAAGGCTGGTATTTAAATGGGTCCAGGTCCCTGGTGGACCGTGGCCCTCCCCCCCCGTGGGGTCTCTAAAGAAAGTAATAGGGCACTCGGGCCAGAAAATATATGCGAGGGGGAGTGGAGAGGAGGGGCAAAAAGAATACGAGTCGTGCGGATTGATATTGCATTGTATGATGCCCCAAGCTATGGAGGTGCTCGATACATACTATTATACCCTCTTTTGATGCCGTTCAAGCGTATTTTGGTGGTCCACTCGCGGCCTTATGACCTGGCTACATATACACTCGACAACCCTGTACATCTCGATGGACATGTAGATGTATGAAAAACTGTAGATTGAATGAAGGGGGTTCACAGGAATGGTTCGTTGTGTAGCATTTCTCATGACTCCTGTACTATTATGGGAGAAGGAATTGTGACAATTGTCCGAGTGCACAGGGGAGTATTAACATCGTTCCGGACTCGATCGAGAGACGAGGCTGACTCGAGGAATTTTATTCATCTAGACCCCTGTTTTGTTTTTAAATGGTTGACGAGCTTGTAGAGAGATTTTATTGTTCTATCACTCAAAAGTCCTAGTAACACAGAACAACCTCCCACTCGGACGCATTAACTTTCATTCCCACATCTTACAGCTTACTATTCGGAGCGACAAGGGCTTTGGTTGCATTGCGGTAATTCTTCACCAGTTGTCTGACGGCAAGGTCAAGCATGACATCCTCACTTCCACCGGGAATACGTACACCGGGGACCTCTCTGTACAGGCGCTCTGCAATCTCACCCTGACCAGTGCGGGTATAGCCATTACCGCCGAAGAGCAGGACAGCTGTCTGGGCACATTCATTGAAGACCATGCCAGACTTGGCCTTTGCAAGAGCGGTCAAGCCACCAAGTTTGACGTCGGCTTGTTCCTTGGTGAATTTGGTCATCGAGTATAGGATTTGGTCGACCCAGGCCTGTAGGGTTTCCAATTCAGCGCCGGCCTTGGCTAGCCGGTGGCGGACCACAGGTTGCTCGATCAAAGCCTTGCCGAAGGCTTCACGCTTCATCACGTACTCAAAGGCTGCGGAGACGGCCACCCGGGATTGGCGTGCCACGCCACAGCAGATTGTGAGCCGCTCGTGGTTGAAGTTTCTCATGATGTAACTCATGCCCATTCCTTCCTGTCCGATGAGATTCTCTACAGGAACTTTGACATCATCCAGCTCGATAAATGTTGTTCCTGCACTGATTTGACCAGCGACTTTGAGTCGTCGCATCTCAACCCCTGGATAACCTTTCAGAGGGCAGACGATCATGCTCAGACCAGCTGCACCAGGGCCACCGGTTCGCACTGCCATAGCTGCGTAGTCGGACCAGAAGCCGTTTGTGATCCATTTCTTTTGCCCTACACCGAGGATTAGTCTGGGATATAGTTTGCAAGGGAGCAGCATCCGCTTGTCTTAACGACTAGACTCACCATTGATTATATAGTGCTTGCCGTCTGCGGTCTTCTTAGCGGTTGTCGCGATATTAGCAACATCACTACCCGCACTCGGTTCCGTAATGGCAATACAACATCTTTTGTTGGCTGTCAAGAGGTCCGGGAGGAATTTCTCGTGTAGTGCTTTATTGCCGAACTTGATGATGGGGGGAATGCCTAGAATACATCGATTAGCCATCATGAATGAATGGAGAGGAGAAGGAATCATGCACACTCACCGAATGCATGTCCTGCTGTCATCGAAGCACCAGGACCAGCGACACCAGACCTGCTCATCTCATCTAGATAGATTCCGGTGTGGAAGTAGTCCCACTCCTCGATCGGGGTGCCCAAAATATCATTGATGCCCAGCCTTTTCAACCATTCGATAGGAAGCGGTGAAGGGAGGTTAGGAATCAACATATTGTGTTTCTTGAAAGTTTGGAAGAGGTGATCTGGTGCAGTCTCCTCCCGCTCCCAGTCCATTGCGTGCGGGATCAAGTATTCGTCTAGGAAGGCACGGCATGCTTTCTGCCATTTTTTGTGTGTCTCTTTGTGGTATGGCGAGGGCATACCAGCCAGCCATGGAGGCTCTGAGAAGGGTATCTGTGCGGAGGAAGACATTGTTTCTGGGTTTGGAATGCGGGTCAAGCAACAAGGGGAGAGAGTCAACTGCGGCTTGAGGAATAGGTTTACCTTGAAAAGAACACCACAGTAATGATAAACAACTGGGAAAGGTATGCGAAAGCTATAAGCTAGGATCGAGCTCACACCTAACAAATTCGAACATCAACGTTGAATTTGAATCATTTGCGTAATATGGAGGTAAACTTCCTCGAACCGTCCTGAGCCTCGGTGTTTTTGGATAGCCAGCCTGCAATGGCGCGACGAGAGTGGAGGTCCAGTGTCAGCCGCGGTACTCCGTACAGAGCTGGCCACCTGGGCCGAAAGCTCACCCCCTCGTGGTCAACGTGGGTTGGAGATACCAAAGTTTCGACCATGGTTCAGAGCGGAATACCTAGGTACTTGTGCTCGTACTGAAGACGAGAACTCCATACCCCACTCTCTCCCTGGAGACTTCCAAAGGAACGCTTCTAGCTATGTATGCATGCTCGAAAATAAATCAACATCAACTTTGGAGGAGCAGCAAAGTCAAGTGTATGGCTACGGCGTAGTATAAAACCATGATCTGCAGAAACTACGGTGCGGCATTCAAAAGTGATATGACACGGCCTCCGCCACATGCGCCACATCTCACTTCTTCTGAAAGCCACAGAGATGCCATTACCCGTCCTTCCACTACAAACCGTCCCAAAGTCTAATGGACCGACGGAGTAGGAGATGGGGGCTCAAGGATCACAGATCCTACAGGCTCGAGTGACATCATTGGTGTACAACACTGATGAGCTCTTTTGAGGGGTTTCGCTAATGCATCTCATTGGCAGAGAATGTTTTACCTAGCTATGCAAATCGCTATGAACGAACCTCAATTTTCTGTCCTCAATCACTTGATGAGATGAAGCTGACTGAAGTCCACCACATGCGTGTGAAGGAACATGGTTCTCAAATTGATATCGGCCACTCCGTAAGTTGTCAATTTCAGTACAGCCTTAGGGTCCTCTCGACACTTGGGATGAACTTCCCAGGCGACCTCAATTGCCCTTTGGTATGCTGATATCCAGCTAGCTCACCCTATGCTCGTAAGGTACGCATCGCACTATATGAGAAAGGGATTCCCTTCGAGCTATTGACCGAGGTGCCCTGGGACAACACAACGATGACACCCCAGCATAACCCGCTGGAGAAGCTCCCAGTACTCATTGACACGGATGACCCCGATAATGCAGTCTACGAGTCACATTTCATCCTTGACTGGATTGAATATAACTTTCCACCACCCAATCACTTGGGTTTAATGCCCAAGAGCAAAGAGAACGAACTGTTCGCGAAGAAGGTTCAAGGTCAGGTTCTCGATCAGCTCCTCACATGATTTGAGATTAAGTACTAACGCCTGCGAAGTTATTGCTGATGGTGTCTGCGACGCATGCGTATTAATGTTCTTCGAGAAGCAGCGTTCATCGCCCAGCAGAGAGTGGACGTCTCGTCAGCGACGAAAGGTTGATGGTGGCCTCAACCAACTTGCTTCCTGGGTCGGTGACAAGGATTTCCTCACTGAGGATAGATTCACGCTGGCTGATGTTGCAGCTGGAGCCGTTCTTGGATATCTTCGTATCCGCTTCAAAGATCGTTCATGGCAGCAGGAGTATCCTAATCTGAAGCGGTACAGCGATCGACTTGAAGCTAGGGAGTCTTTTATGACCACGATCCCCACTCCGCAGACTATTAAGGACAAAATAGTATGAGATAAATCGTGGTGTTCTTGTGGAGTTGTGTTTCCCGGAATATTTGGTATCTTTCCAAAAGCATCAATGTCTTATTATTCACTTGGGTATTGTGAAGTTATGATGTTGCCTCACCAGCAGGCTTCGGCTCCATCGTCAGGCATCCTCAGAGACTAGGCACGGGTGATCTCGGTTCCACGTTTCTGGAACGGACTCTATCGACACACTGATACACGACATCTTCTTGAGACGGGTTACAGAGCAGCACTAATGTTTGATGGGAGAGTATCTATCTATTCGTGATTTACATAAAGCTGAGTTTCGATACTATTGTACAGGTTGCCATACTGGGAGTGCCCAGAAATCTAAATTCATCGTCTAAAATCCAAACCACCGCTTCAGGGCAGCCTTCGCCGCGTCCATATCAGGGGCTTGATTCTTCTCAGTAACCCATGCAACGACACCGTCAGGGCGGACCAACAATGCCCGTAGGTCGCGACAGTCCGTTGCATCAATGCCAACGTAGTCCACTCTAGCAGCATATGGCTCACCCTCGACGAGTGATTTAAGGTTAGAATCATCCTCAAAGTCGATGAGCAATCCGTGCCCTCGCTCAAGTTTGGAGCCCAATCTTGAGCCATCCTGTAGCTTAAAGTCCGGCACGCTGCAGCCAACCAGTGGGTGAAGGGCCTCATCCCCATTTCCAAGATCGTACCGCTGCGAAAATCCCCAAAGGCGTTCGATCAACATGTTGGTGCCATCGGAAGTATTGATGAGATCTCTCACAAGTGATCGAATGGCCGCCCCAAATGGACTGGGCTCCAGCGTTGTGACTTGCGCTCGTGTCCAGTCTAAAACCTTTTCTCCAACGGGATGACGCTCTCTCTCATATGTATCAAGCAGAGTTAGGTCTGGCTGTGAACCAACAGTCCCAGACTCCTGCCTAACGGTTGCGGCGAGTTTCCAGCCGAGGTTAATGGCGTCGCCTAACCCAAGATTCAGGCCTTGAGCTCCAATTGGTGAATGAATATGTGCAGCGTCGCCAGCAAGGAGAACGCGGCCTTTGCGGTAGGTTGTCGCTTGCTTCGATCTGTCCGTGAAGGAGGAAGCAAGGTGAATCTTTTTGATGCTAATATCTGGAACTCCTGTTACGCGCCTCACAACCTCTTGGAGATGCTCTTTTGTTATCTCTTGCGTTCGATCAAATTTGGCTCCATCGAAATCGATCAAATGTAGAGCGTCCGCCCACGCTCGAGCAAACATTCCGTTCTTTGTGGGATTGAATCCATGCGCCAACTTTTCGGCATTCTCGAAATCGCATTGTGTCGCATATCCAGTGAACCTAGCTTCGGTTCCGACAAAGTCGAATCCTGCAGCCTTTCGAACAACACTTCTTCCGCCATCGCATCCCACGAGCCACCTGCCACGAAAGATCTTGTGGACCCCAGCCTCCACCGTTACCCCGTCCTCGGTTTGCTCGGATATGTTTGTCACACCTGTCCCTCTAAGGATAGTAACACCAAGGCTTTCAGCACGCTCACTAAACAGAGTCTCAAGTTCCTCGACGGTTGCAGGGCTCGGGGCCAATCCCGGTCCAGGAATGAGGTATTTCCAGCGGTCTAGTTCGAGGGCGTTTGCGTCGACCATCATGCCAGCGAAATGGCCACCAAACTGGAATCCGGGTTTCTTCTGCACAGACATCTCTCGCTTTGCGGGATCGTAAAGCTTGCTCAGCATGCCGCGACGATAAATGCCCTCTACCGCTATCGTGTTCAGCCCTCGACGGCCTAGAGGATTAGCCTTCCAAGGTGATTGGGCATTCTCGTCGCGCTCTAGGACCAACACCGAGACTTGAGCAAGTCCAAGCTCGCATGCCAGGAAGAGACCAATGGGTCCCGCCCCGGCGATGATGACATCGTAGACCATGCTCATAGTATTGCGTTTGCCGGCCTTTGTTCTCCTGTTTATACAGACAAGTGTGAAGCTAGGAAAGGGAACTTGATCCTTATTCGGGATTTTATGATGATACTCGTATTGTAAGGGCTTTTAGAAACTTGTTCATTTGGCTTGTTGGTTGAGGAATAGAGAAAGTTGAGGTCAACCGGTGGAAGCCCATGTTATATAGATTATCAGGAGCGGGCAGAGCTCCAGGAGTTAACACAAGGCTTTACATATTTGATATCACGTACCTGTGAACTGAGCTCCACAAGGTGCCCGTTATGGTCGGGGCTTAATTAGCCATATCACCCGAAGCCAAGCAAGTCGATAAATACCATCTGGTTGAGCGAAAGCCATTTTGTGACGATCGGCCGAGTCCTCGGGCTTTATGAATCCCCCGAACACAAAGCAACGTCATCTCCCCAATAGGCTTCGCAAGTAAATAAGCTTTGACCTCCAGCTAAGCGAATATTGGTTCGGAGACTGGGGGCCACATCGTATTGTGCTCTCAGGACGTCCTCTCATCCTACACACACGTTGATGAACAGGAACCTCGTATTCTAGGCTCCCATTTTACCATTTGTCTCTGAAGTCCCATTATTACATCTGAAAATTCCGATCTCCGACACCCAATTGCCTCCAGGCCTGCCGTCGCACAAAGTGAGTCACCATCCATGATCCAACTACCCGAGTTCCACCATGCATCGAGTTCTTTGTTAGAAAGTTACACCTCCCAGGATCACCACACTTCCTCACCTCTACCTTGCACTGCATCACCTTCAAGTGGACAGATGCCTAGGGAGACGCGGTTCGTCATCGTCGTACGGCTCGCCTGCGGCCTCGCGAGCCAGATCATTGACCCATCTCTCGTTGGGCTTCAGGACCTTGCCTCCAGCGAGCGAACAAGCGAGATAGAGCCAGCTGAGTGCGTTTCCAACCGTGTGTACTTCATCGCTCACATGGCCCTTGGCGTAGTCGCTCATTCTCTCGTAGAGGTCGTAGTCGTTGACAAGATCATAGAGACGTTGCGCCACTGCTTCATGGTCACCCCTTTCCACCAGGAAGCCGCTCTTGCCGTCCTCCACTTGTAGTGGAATTCCACCTGCGAGCGTGGCGATGATGGGTTTTCCCTGGAGAATGAGAGTCAATATATTTCTAACAAGTCATGATTTTGGCGTGTCAACCCTGGCTTACCTTATGCAGGGCTTCTGATACTTTGACCTCGAAGCCTTCCCGAGTGGATAGCTGGAGAGCCACAGTAGATAGCGAGAGGATGGCATTCAAGATCTGATCGCTTGGTCCCAAGCGGACGACCACGATATCATCCTTGATATCGGAGTGGAATTCGCCGATCTCGTTCATGGTTTGGTCGTACACGAGGCTGCCGTCTGGGTCGTCGATGGAACTGTGACCACAAATGACGAGTTGATGGACATTCCTTAGGGGTTCATCTTTCATGAGTTCCCTGAAGCGTGCGTAACTCTTGATGAGGTCGGGAATGCCCTTGGAGGGGTCAAACCGTGCAATTTGCGTGAAGAAGCCACGGTTCGGATATGCCAGTTGTGGAAGGCCCTGGGCTTGACAGGCTTGCCTCAGCACATGGAGGTAATACTTCAAGTCCCAATCATCCATGTCTTTGTTCAGTCCATCAAGCCTGAAAGAGCAGTTAGGTACAAAACAAGATCTTGGTGTCATTCGGGTTTGAGAAGGGAACCTACCAATCGGTCGTAGCTGGCAGCCAGCCAACTTTCTCCTTATGCACATCACTCGGCACAAAACTCCTGACAGGGTGACTGATGAACACGTCCGCTTGCTGGATGGTCGACCACATGTTCTGCCAGACATGCTGAGCCGCGCTGCCCTCTTCTTGAACCAAATCATCCCGAACCTCTATGTGGCTTCTGAAGATGATGGGCCGATCTGGTGCCTCCTTTTTGGCGAACGGGATCAATTCAGGCATTTGAGGGTCATCAATAATGATGACATCGGCACCTCCGTCGGCGGGAGCTCTCAGAGGACCGTTCTCTCCTAACCAATAGCGTTCGGCATTTTCGACAATCCATTGCTTGATGCTGCCTAATTGCTCGTCTGTGGCTCGCACCGTCGGGGGGACCACACCTTGCAGGATGTTGTGATTTGTCTTGGTAACACGGAAGACATCTGGTCTAGGTTTCGGAACAAACCTGGTACAAACTCATTAGCAAAGGATAGCCTTACTGCAACATCCAATGGGACTACAAACCACTCGACATTCACGCCTTGCATTTGTAGGAATCTCAACAAGGCATGCCTCATCAATGCCACTCCGCCGCCCTGCGGAGTTGCACTAAAGAATGCAATCCTCAATTTGCGATCGACCGATTCTTTGATGAACTTCTGCACGGCTCTCCAGGTTGGTTCTCGAACTGATCGCTTGTAGTCATCCACTGTTGTCAGCTGGATCATGCCTCCATAATCTGGTTCCACCTCGTTGCGATAGCTGATTGCCAAGCGAGGTTGTTTTGTAGGCGCGAAGATTCTGGAGGAACCTTTCATTAGTTTTCCGAGAAGCAAACTGCGATATATTGTATGGAGACCTACGCAAGGCATTTTCGAGCCGCAGAGTCGGCTAACTCATCGACCTCCAACACCCGATTCCTCTCCGGTTTTGAGGGTACTATTTCGTTTGAGCTAACAACCATCGGGACAATGTCAAGCTCAGCCCACAACCTTGAACAGAGAGTGGGACTCTTCTTGTGCAGATCTGCAGTGATACCAACACCGAGGATCTTGCAAACATGTTCCTGCCTGTAGTCTGATAGCAGAGGAATCAAATGATCCACGATCCAGATCCCCTCATCATCGGGGTCTTCATCGAGGCTGATACGATGAATTGCGAAGTCAACGCTGTAAGTGCCGTCGTGGACAGCTATTCCGACTTTGATTGACCTCTCGGATTCATCCTGAATGGCTATGCCAGCCCAGAGTTCCTAAAGCGGGGACAAGTCAGTCATTTCTTGTTGCTCGAGCTAAATCAAAGAGGTATTGCCATAGACCTACTGCTACGGCGGCAGAGGTACATTAACAAATTCATGAGAGAGTGCATCTGATGCACCAAGACCTACACTTGGACTGGTTCCGATGTCCGCACGATCAACCTGGATACTCAGTGATCTTTTGCGGTGGTATTCTGGAGTTTGAGACACGAAGTCCCGATGGACCTCGGTACTATGTTTTGCTTTTGCGTCACCCATTGCTGGATAAAAGTTGTTGAAGGAAGGTCAACACTTGAAAGAGTCGGTGATTCAACAATTTATAGCCAAAAGGCAAGAAAGGCCGAGTCGGGAGGGGAAGCGGACCAAGGCATCAATGTAGAACAAGGCCTGAAAAAAGAAGGCAAAGTACTGACAGCTGAGCACGGACTGACTTGGCGAGAATCTGAACCCCGTGCGGTTCTGGTTGGCAGTGCAGAAGTGTGGCCACCTCAGAGTAAGGTGAGTTTGTACATTTTAAATCACGAGGAGCATTGCATGTTAGCTGATAATGGCACTGTAACAACAGGCAGAAGCGCCGACCTCATGAAGGTCCTCTTCTAGAAGCAGTGGGAGGCTGATGAATGAATCGAGGCTTACTCGTCCTTCCTACGCATGAAGTTAGGACCGGGCGTCGCGGAAGCGGCACACTTTATGCAATGCCAGAGATCATCGGTCTATATTCTTAGATATTTCTTCTTCAGTTTAAGCGCTGGAGGCCCATTGAATCGCTTGTTCTGACGTGGCACAACCATCACCTGATCCGTACATTAATGCCCATGACAAAGGGGCACTGCACGTCACGTGGACCCAATATCTTTCGCTCATGCATAGGCTTTGTGAGCTGAGTAAGGAGGATATGGGCATTTTTGCGTATGCAGCAAATACTCGGGCTGAGTAGAATCCATCTAATCGTGAAGCTTTCTCAACTTCCTGTTTGAGGGATTAACGGTTGAACCTCTGACAACCTTCCATCACCATCACCAGGGCAGAAGTGAAGCAATCTTCATTAGTAGCCATGTGTAGTTAGCAGCGTAAAGCAGTGGGGTTGGAAGAGACGCAGAGCTCCAAACTCGTCAAGGAATAAATAAATAACAATGGTCATGAAATGTTCAAGAATCTGTCGTGACAAGGGAACAACAAGCTTTGCCTCGGCTCACCTGAGCTTTGACCACGGCTGACAGATCGGATTCTCTAGCTACCCTCGTAGACCTTGCAGGCCAGACCAAGAAATATACTCATGAGATCATTGCAGAGAGGAACTGGAGAAGGTGCTGCTGTTGCATGTCTTGTCTCCTGGGGCCTCAGACATACCACCACGTGGCTGTGAGATTGGTTTTTTTTTTTCACCCTGCAAGGGTACCATGCCAGCCTTTTGAGCCTCGAAGCAAGTATTCGTGCCATTGGCGGCACCTGAAGGACCCTACCTGGTGACAGTCAGGACAGCAGTATGCGAACTAACCTCAATGCTTTGTCCAAATCTTGAATGCGTCCAAGTCGATGATATGTTGCTGGTCCCTGTCGCGAAGATCTACGGAAGCGGCTTATGCAAGGCTGGCACGACTAGCCGAATTTCGCTTCTCACAAGTTTCCGCCAATATCATGATCCACAACAACCTAACCCGTACCTGCATTTGGTCTTATCGCTTATCATGATGGTGGCGGATCACATGCTCAATGTCTCTGGAACATCTCGATTCCAATCTGCCGGAGAGCTCCAGATGGCCACAGGTTTGACGTCTAATGGCGAAAATTCGACTCGGATATGGACGAGGGATGAATGCATAGGTCTCTCCACGGGTGATGGGAGTTAGGAAATATCCCACGCCAGCCCACGAGGGATTTTTCAAGGACATACTTGCTCCTGAGTATCTTGAGACTGTACATCGATGCGTCCTCAGTGCCGTGGGGCCTTTGGCTGATGCCCCCACGTTGACCACGTCCGAAGTTTAAAAATATACGCGGCAACTGAAACCTCGAGCGAGAAAACGATCTGAATGCTGCATAGTACGTTGTAATAGGTACTCGAGAAGCACTTTTGCCACCTCAATGAAACCTTGCCATGCTCCAAATGAGGTTTCTTCCTTTACGGCAGTCCCACGATGAATATCAAAAATGCTTCCGCACTATCTCTAATGATGCTTACGAGCGCGCGCGATGGATAGGGGAGGGGAGATATCGAAGGATATGTACATCTTCAAAGGGGTAAGCCATTGCAGTGTCACACTAAAATTGGGTGATCATGCACACTGAAGCCCACCCTTGCCGTAGATTGCACACTTTCAACTAGCCAGGTCCGCAGTAATATTCAGCGATATCAAGTATATTTCAACACATAGGGTCCCTCCCTCTAGGCTGAACTACCCGTCCCTCACCTGTTAGAATTACATAGTCTCATTAGAAGCATACAGCGTCATATCCTTTAATTGCGGCGTTACGAGGGCTTGCAGGGACCTAAAGCGGAGGCTCAAACCTGGTTTACTGTTCGTAAATCTCCTGCTGGAATAGGTCCTGGCGATGACATGCCGAAGGAGATCAGATATACACTGTTTGAGCATTACGAGAGCTTCAGTAACATATCTGAATCCACCAACAATCTGTTCAGCTTGACAGAGCTCTTTCATTATTCCGGTAGTGAAAATTGCACATCTAGAGCAGCCAGGTACGAGCACAATGAGGATTGTATGAACCACACTTTTGAGTTGGAGAACACATATCTTCCCTTGGCCCTCGAGCACAAGTTCAAGCTCGAAGGGCCATTACTTGAAGAGACGCTTCCTCTATCAAGAAACGCACCAGACGCGTCTCACATATGGCTGTGACATACAGCTTGAGGACTTCAGGACATCGATTGCCTCAACAAGATCCAAGTTTGATGAGCTGAGATCGATCTCCCACCACCTCCGCCAATTACAGCCGTAAGGGCTACCGATTTTGGATGCCCATCCTGTACCTTCTTGATTTCTGTCACTACGCGTTAAAGGATGGAAAAAGAACGCCAGGCAATCGCAGATCTACAGCCCCTTTTGTGCATTGAGCCGTGTTGTCAGAATCCTAAGCTGCTGCAGGAATCTCGGAATAATTGGGTGGAGCATCAGCGTTCGCAGCACGCGATGGGGTGGTGGAGTGAGGGCAATGATACAGAAACAGAACATGCGGCTGTGAAGGTCTCTGCGGAAGTTGATATCCTCGCGCATGTCTCGAAACATCACACTCCGGGTCTGCCAACTGAAGTCTAATGCGCTCAAACGCTGCGCACAAACGGCGATTCATCCGTCCCTAATGCGATTCAGCTGCTCTCCCTTCTGTGACTCCCTTCCAGAAGTTTCGCTAAAGGCCAGATCGGTAGGTCTGATGCGGTTGCCTAGATGGTCATGTCCTAGAAAGTGTTGCGAAGCACATGGTGCAGGGGTTGCTTCGAATTCTCTCATAGTTCTGCCAGAGCGAGTTGGCCTCGAGGGATAATGCAACAAATACTGATACTGAAGGCACTCCTGTAGATCGAAGTACAGTCTGCCATGAACTAGGGCTCAACAAGGAGCATTTTCTCACTTTGCGATCCTTCGTCATGCTGGCCGGACCTGATAGTCGATATTCCCGAAGATGATGCCGACCCTGGAGTCCAGGTCCCTGACGACCTTTGGAATAGTTTCTAGGTAAGCCCACAGCTGTACAAAAGCATTCAGTGGAACTATGGTGGCCCAGCTCTCGATAAGCACCATCAAGCGTCTAACATTCCTCCAAGACCAGGAGGACCGCCGAGCGAAGGCGCAGCTCAAGTACTTCATATGTATTCCAGGCATATCCATTAACGGCGATGGATTGTTTAGTCCACGACTCGTGCTATATCTTCACCACAACATTGAACACCATCAGTACCATAGATATGCTTGATTTACCCCCTATCCCTGGTAATGCGATGCTCAAGTGGACGACCATGTTTTGCAGGGAGGAGATAATCTTGTCAGCATGGGCAAAACCCGATTTTAGGCCCTTCAAGACTTCTGTCGTCGCTTCTGGCGATTATTAGCACTTGATAGAGACTATTATCTGAGATCCTAGTTAGTTGGCAACTTTGGCAGGCAGATCGGCTGGTCGAAAGGCCTCAACCCCGGGTCCTTTCAGCTGAGAATGACTGTAGCGGTTATCTCTCACTTAATTGAGTTCTAACCAGTCTCGGTTCTCAATGTCTAGGAATCTCGGTTTCGATCACGGCAAGTCTTGTAGACGTCCAAAGGATTGCGAACTATCACAACGTCTACGCCAGCTGTGAACCAGAATTTCATGAAGTCGAATCGACTCTCAAAGAAACACTTATTGCACGGAGTAGTCCGTCGATGATAATCTTCAACTAATTAGAGCAAGCCACCGTGGCCACTAAACTCTTTCGCCATCTGGCTCGGCAATGACGGCATTGGTGTAGGATTCATGGGCGCCCTGCCTCCGGCCCTTTGGTGTAAGCGGGGGTCTAGTTACAATTCCCCAATCCTTCGGCTCACCAAATTTCTTGTCCTTTTGAGGTTTGAAGTTTTCGTCAACATAGATATACAAAGAATCTAGTCGATTTCTAGTTAATATTTAAACTTCGAAGAAGGCGCACCTTTGGAACAGCAGGCCAAGATACCTTATCCAAAAACGTCGTGTGGTTCCATAAAATTATGCTCTTTTGCCTGTCCCAGCGATGACCCCTCCCAATATCGACAATCGGCATCCACCAACTGACGAACAACATCTGTTACCTCACCATTCAGACGATACAGCATCTCTCTCGCTGAGTCGCACAAGATCGCAAGAATTTGATTTTGCGGAGAGCGTGGCCATCCAAGAGGTTGTACTTGAAGACTCAAGTTCAGAGTCGAGCCTCGACACCGCTGAGCATGATGCTGTCACCTGGGGGTGGTCAGTTCGCTACCTGGTGTTCCTCTGTGCGTTTCTCACAAGTTTGAGCTTCGGTGTTACACAAGTACCACTTGTATATGTTTTCCGGCTCATGACATGTGACGCCTATTACAAGGATCATTCTTACCCAGAGCTAACGCAGCTTGGACAACCAACGCCCACAACAACGGGGTCCCTGGTCCCATACGTGCTATCAACTGGGGCATACTATCCCTTGTTGTACAAAGGAAGTCAGGAGGACAGATGTTCGAGGCATGAAATTGAGACTTCTACTGCCTTGTCAATATCTCTCCTTGGCGCCAGCACGACGGTCTTCGGCATCCTCAATCTCTTCCTTACTGGCAGCCTGATCAAACGTGTCGGGCTCAAAGCAACACTGCTCATCCAAATATTCTTTCCCGCTGTCCGATTGTTGATCCAAAATATTGGCGTGGAGGTCTGGGGTAGTACAGGCATCAACGTCATTCAATGGTCACAAGTTGTCAGCATCGTTGGTGGTCCGAGTGGTTACCTACTCGTGCTAAATACCTTCATCACCGAAGTTGTTGAACACGAAGGCCGTACTGCAGCTCTAGGTAGACTCAATGGGAGTATGATGTTTGGAGCTGCATCCGGCTTCCTGCTGGGTGGCATTCTAGCGGAAGATTTCGGCATCAAAGCACCCTTCCGCCTCACTTTCATACTCTTTTTGAGTTCTTGTGTCTTCGTAGTTTTTGCTCTGCCATACGTTCCACCGGTAGAAGGCAAGGTCCCTGAGTCGGGACATTCAGATCCTCACCAGAGATCAACATTGTTTAGCAGGTTCTTCAAACCTTTGACTGTTTTCACACCACGGAGGTTTGTTGGGAAGGATAGAGTCATCCGCACCGAATATGGGGCTTGCCTTCTTGCCTGTGGAGTGTATCTCGGCATCTTAGCAACAGGTATGGCATCCCTATGATTGCAGCACCAACAGCTGACACCCTACAACAGGATATCTAGCGACGCTGTTACAAATGTTTTCCACCGATGTATTTGGATTCGGTACTAGACAAAACGGCGTCCTCATTTTCATGTACTCCATGCTACGAGGGCTATTTTTAACATTTGCCTTTCCCAAGCTGATTGCCCTCGGAAGAAGCTATACCTCTGGCAAAAGTCCAGATCAATCAATTTCGACCGAGCGAGATCCATTGCTTTCGTCCGAGCGCGCACAAGCAAACCAAGAAGCCGGCAAAGATAGAGATGGTGTGACAAAAAAGGAACAAGCCTTCCACTTCGATCTTATCTATACCAGGTACTCATTACTTGCCGATGGACTGCTTACACTGCTTTGCTCTTTTGTGCAGCAAGGCTGGCAAATGTAAGTATCAGACACCCCGAGCCTTGTTATCCAAAACGCCAACGGGCAATGGAGCAAAGAATAGTTCTGGTGATATCCAGAATTGGCCCAGCACGTCCAGATTATAGCTAACAAGGTGATCCCTTCAGGTATCTTGTTGCCGCGATCTTGCCTTTCTCGGCAGGGACCGCCTCCGCTTCAAAAGGAACAATTCTTCAAATGGTTGGCAGTTCCGATAATACTGCAGACCGAACCGACGCTCTAGCTGGGCTCAGCTTGGTAGAAAATCTAGCTAGAATGTCGACTAGTAAGTGTGCTCGTCCATCCCAACTACTTGAGGGGACAATTGTGCATTCCCACTGACACTTACGCCAAAACTGCAGCCTTGGTGTTCGGTGTGATATTTGCGGCATTCGCGGGAATTGGCAGGACAGAGCTGGTGTTTACATGCAACGCTGTGAGTGACCCAACATCCCGATATATCCGACTTGTGCGGTTCCTAAGCTGACTCCTCGCTCCAAGGCTGTGGCGTTGATTGGGTTTGGAGTACTGCTCTTCTCGCGATTCCCGTTAGAAGGGAGTCGCAGACTTGATAAGGACGATCTGTCTGCCAGCGCTGATTAATTCCTGGACGATCTGACGATATTATGAACATTCTGTTGCCGTCTCCCTATCTATGCTTTTTGGTGGTTGCTGATGGGGCGAAAGGATGAGACATGCAAAGAACGTATCCTGCAGGATCCTTGGCCACGATATGATGAGGTAGTGATTAACACCTATTATTGGTTATTTAGACTCAGTGCGGTATAGTTCTCATCTCATATCACGTACTGTCTTGGGAGGAGTTCGAGACTCATTAGGAGGCCATACTAGGATAACCGATAAAAATCTCAAAAACCTACAAAATTTATCCTGAGGCATGGCTCTGGGGCCGAATCCTCTATGGGCTTCAGGGTGGTTAGATAACTCAATACTGAGGGCGGTTGCCATTTCGGCTTCCCAGGGACCACTTCATCCCCCACCTCTCACCCGCCTAACGAGTAGGTGGTCCCTTTAGTATTATTCCAGTTAGTGAGTCGTATTATTCGTTCTGTAGGGTCCTAATCCGCTTGCAAAGGGTATCTAAATTCCTCACATTTCGTGAGGACAGCTGGCACATCAGTGACGCCTCTCCTAGTCCTCGTTATTTTCTGTTTCAACTATTTGCGAGCATAACCTAATTAGCGTTTCCTTATTCCATTCAAGCTTCCGAACCTGCATAACCTGGTCTAGGCACCATATTACTTCAGCACTACCAACGTTCGAGTTTTAGCAAGCGGATGTGGCTGCGAAGCTGAATGTTCAACCCCTCCCCCCAGCTGATTGAATCCTTCTGCCGAATCCTGGCCCTAACGATGGAGCAATCTGTGTCCGATGGGCCATTGCGGCAGGCCAACAGCAAATCACACGCGATCACTCATATACCTGGCCTTGTCTACCGAATCGCTGCCCGACGTTATAGCCAACATTGAGAACAGAGTTTCATCGCAGCTAAGCCTTCTTGGTCTCATCAGGCCGTCCTGTTGTTCAAAAGTCCCTTGGCATGGGCTGATCCATCTAAGAACAGGCAACGAAGAGCTTGGGTGGAAGTGACCACCAAACTCCCCTGTGCCTAAGCTGAGATGTTGGTAAAATAGCCAAGCTTTTACACCCCAGACCAGATCTATTAAACACCGAAGTCCACGCATCGATGTGCCTCCTGCTTTAACCCCTACCAACAGACCACTTTCAAGATAATCAAGTAATCCAAGGACTCGGATCTGAAGTCTTCCGCAAGCCTCAGTCGTGAAGATGCAAAACCAATACGACCCTTCCTCATCTCAATATCACCAGCCCCAGCAGCAG
>Ga0105239_10001212_pt1 | contig 35189 bp, 37 predicted proteins | sample KBSC44metaG_FD_92761 | JGI IMG/M metagenome (GOLD analysis project Ga0105239, IMG submission 92761) | Corn rhizosphere microbial communities from Kellogg Biological Station, Michigan, USA - KBS C4-4 metaG | ecosystem: Host-associated > Plants > Roots > Rhizosphere > Soil | place: Michigan, USA... | reverse complement strand
GCCCGGACTACGCCGCTACCGAGGCACGCTCCATGGTCCTCGGAGCAATTGCTTTCTTTTGTTACGCTGCCGCTACAAGCTGGCTCCTGTGGCGCTATAAGCCTCCCAGCCTTACCGCTACATTGTCCCTGATGCCAATCTGGTTCGGAGTCTCCTTCGCGCTATGGCTAGCGGTGAGGTAGCCGAGATGCTAGTCGGCGCACGCGTCTCTGCCATCAAAGGCATCAAGCCGCACGAGTGGATCTTCCGCTTTATCTTCGGCGGAGCCGTGTGCGTCATTGCCGGCCTCATCGCCCAACACTACGGGCCTGTTATTGGTGGGCTCTTTCTCGCTTTTCCTGCCATCTTCCCGGCAAGCGCTAGCCTCGTGGAAGCCCATGAGAAACAGCACAAAGCCCGCGCTGGTTACGACGGAACAAATCGCGGCCGCACCGTCGCAGCGATCGATGGCTACGGAGCAGCGCTGGGCTGCGTCGCCCTTGGCAGCTTCGCTCTTGTCTTCGAAATATGGCTCCCTCGCTTTGGTCCTTGGGTCGTCTTCCCCCTCGCCACCATGGTCTGGCTTACCGTGGCTATCGGTCTGTGGCTTCTCCGCAGACGCGTCGTCCACAAATCCCGGAAGCCTTTGGCCTCGTAGGTGTGACCCGGAAAACTGCCGATCTTACAAACTTAGAGGCTTGTCGAATAGGTCAGAGCTAGACCTCTGCCGGGGGTGGAGCGGTCTTCAGACCTTATCCGGCGATGCCGGGGGGGCGGCCTGTCTGGTGGCTTCGAAATCTCATGGCAAACACTGCGTTATAAACGAACGGTTGAACTCTTAAATTCCGACCTCTCTCTTCAATCTGGAGTTGCCCGATTCGGAAGGTGTGAACTTGTGCCCCCGGATAAGGCAGACCGCAGACTGATTCAAATCGCCGCATCGTCTCCTTCGATCTTCAACGCATTGCCGCCCCATCCCCTCCAAAGGTCTAGTTCACCAACTTCCCAACGGCATGGAATTTTTAGGCGAATATAGGGCGATAAACCTCTTGAAAACTTTACTAAAGTTGCGCTATATAGATAGCAAAAATCTAAGCGCCTCCAGGAATGAAGGAAGGAGCGGTGGTGCAATGCAAGGGCTCGGCAAGTTCAGCCATCGGGTAAATGACGATGGGACGATTGATTCAATTTGTCCCCAGTGTTTCAAAACAGTCGCAACCGCAACCCAAGAAAGCGACCTCGATCCCGCCGAAAGTCGCCATTGTTGCGATCCATTTCTCATCGAATATTTCTATGAACATGCGCATCGCGGGGAACATTCCCCTTAGGAGCGCAAAAACCGCCCTTTTCGGTGAGCGGTACAAACTTCTATCTGCGAGTTTGTTTTGGTGGCCGCGCCCATAAGCGGGCCGTGGCTTCTCTCTAGGCGCGTCTCAATGAAGTTCAGATGAGCAGCCGGGCGGATGTTCGCTCACGTAGACTCACACCGGAAGCGCCAAGTGGACCATTGATTAGCGTTGCCGCTCGCGATCCAATTTAGCGACCAAGCAGCCAAACATTGAAGGCTTAATGAGCACTCCCTTCCAACTTCGGGGTGCCAGAACTGGCTGACCTACCAGTACCCGAGGCTGTTGCCGTCGCCTCCGTAGAGATTCGCTTACGATCCAGCTTGACTCATGGGCTGCTGTCACATCAGCTTGCGCGCTGGAGCCGATCGCCCGCCACTCGGGACAAATACTCGAGACAGCGATCCACAATTCCTCGGGTTAGGCGTGCCGCCCTCCACCTGGTTCTGCAGCCACAAAAGCATAGTTGAGTATTCTTCCTGCTTATCTCCGTCGAGTGCAAGATGTGGCAGGATTTCGGCATACTTATCAACGAGGAGATGGAGATCGAGAAGGGATTGCATACCCTCCCATGATCGCTCCGCTGGGTGTGGATTAGGCGGTACCAATTCTGGTTCCTGCCCGGTATGATCCCACCAAACAATGCCCCCTCGATTCACCAAGCCGATGGAGTGCCTGTCCGCCAAGAAGCTCCCCACTGGCGAACAGTGGACCTATGAGATCAAGCTCGACGGCTTCCAAGTTGAGGCCATCAAGAGATGAGACAAAGCGAAGCGCGGTTTCGCTGTCTGGATGTGACTCGCCTGCTTTTGTGGCGACAAACCAGGGGCTATTCCCGTCAGTGTGGAATGCGCTGTTCGAGATCATATGCTTTGCGAAACAGCCTTAGCGCTTCTTCCGCATTCTGAAGGGCAATTTCCCGCTCGCTTCTCTCAAAATCAGAAAGATCCGCACTCCGCAACTCTTTCTTCAGCAGAACGACCTTTTGTTCGAGTCGGGCAATGTGTTCACTCAGCGGCCTCTGCATGTTTCCCCTCAAAGACGCAAGCTGTGGCAGATCGCGCACCAAAGCTAATCGCATCTCGTTCCAGCAGTCAACGAGAATCTACCTCGCGGCAGCAGGCACGCTTACGCTTGGATATTCAACCGCTGGCTGACATATTCAATCAACTCCATTGGGTGAATCGGCTTCGCAAGAATCTCGAATTCGTGTCCTAATGCCTTCTGGTCTTCCAGCAATTGGGCCGTACTTGCCTGTCCCGAGAGAAGGACTACCTTCATCGCGGGGATGCTCTTGCCGAGCTCGATCGCGAGCTGAATACCATTCATACGAGAAAGCATTACGTCTGTCAGCAGCAAATCAGGAGGCGTGGCAAGCGCCATCTCCAAAGCAACTTCTGCATTGTAGGCCTTCATGCACTCAAACCCGCGCAGCTCAAAGATCATTCAGAGCGTGTCTGTAATGGCGCGCTCATCATCAACGATCAAGATTTTTGTTCCGTCGCGCTTGACTGGTGGCATGCGAAATCAGCTTAACAAAGCAGGCTTTCGCACCGTATAAGATGTGCGCAACAAGAGGTACTTGCTGTGGGCTACCACTGGGTTAGCCGAAGATTCAGGTGTATGTGCGGCATAGGGGCAATCGTGGGGGTCATCTGGGAGAACGAGGCAAAGCAGCGCCAAGGCAAATTAGGCGACTGGCAAATCGAGTGCGAAGACTGCGCCAAGCACTTTATGTTTGAGCCAGGCAAAGATAGTCTCATTCGACCCTCAGACGGTCGAAGGATACCGCTGAGTTCTCTCACTGAAATCGACAAGCCTAATCGGTGATTATCGTCCTCAGGATCGTGATCGAAGCAAATGTAAGAAATGGTGCAAATGACTGTGAAGCGGTATCGCAAATTGGAGCAGAAGTCCTACCTTCCCAACCAGTGAGCTTCGCGATGGTCCCTGAGACCGGCCAGAGCATTCAATCCAGCGGTCAGTAAAAATATGAAGGCGCCGTCCCTCTATTTCCGTCGAGATCTGACGCACCGCGCAGTGAGGACAGGGTGCCACATCAATTCCTTACATGCTTCTCTAATTGTGAACGATTTGCGAAAGCGGCCTTGGCCTTGAACACGATCACATTCAACACCGTCAAACCAACCAGAACGATAGCAAGAAGGCCCACAGTGCGAGGCTGTAGGTATCCGTCGCTTCTGAAGTAAATCACTGTGTTGAGGCTTGGGGCGCTAAGGAATATGACCTCCACAACCCAAAAGCAAGGCCAATCAAATTCTTGAGGTTCGAAGTCCATACTGCTGCCTGCTTGGGGGAGGGAAAGAGCCCGACTTGATTGAGGAACAGAACATAGTCCACTTTTTGCTGGCTTTTCAACTAGAAAAAAGTAACAGGTTACTCAATTTGCCTGGCCGCGAGAGGAGTTCCGCCCACTGAGTTTGAGTGACGCAGATCACCCCGCATTAGTAGATTAAAGTGGCTTGAGGCAGAGGAGAAGTTGTGCCGTCCAGGCCTAACTAGACGCGCTCGTGGTCAACTGGAACCATTCGGCACCTCAGTGATCCCGCCAACTCAGACTCCTCTGGATCACTTCAGTTCGGAAAGCCGTCGGAGCAGAACATTGGGATGAATTGGTTTTCCCAAAGTATCAAAGTCATAGCCTTGATCTCGCCCCTCGTCAATTAATTCCGATACCCCGACATTTCCGGAAAACAGCAAGATTCGAGTGGAGGGCAGCATTTTTCGTATGGCTATGGCCAATTCCACGCCGTTCAATCTTGGCATGATCACATCCGTAAGCAGGAAATCTGGCCTGCACCGGCTGGCTAGTTCCAAGGCTTCCCAACCATCGTAGGCAGTAGTCACGGAATATCCGGCGCCGTCGAGGATCTCACTTAACGTGTCCGCTACCAGTCTCTCGTCATCCACGACCAGAATCGTAGGCAGGTCCTCTTCCTGACCCTCGCGTATCCGCTCCTCCGGCCTGGTATAGATGAAGCTCCCCTTGAAGTTCTCGGGCTTAGAAATCTCGAGAATCGGCAGGCTAAACATTGATGCCACCTTTTGCCCGGAGAACATCGCCAGCCGTCTGGGTAGGCTCTGCAGACCACTGACTAGGCACGAAGATTTCAGCGCTTGTCCCGGAATTTGTCGCATCAGTAGAACTAGAAACCGAAATGCTGCCTCCGCGTTTCTCAGCTAAGCGTTTAGCAACCCAGAGGCCGAGGCCGGTTCCGACCGTGCCCTTCGTAGTAAAAAAGGGATCGAAGACCCTCTTGAGGTGTTCGAGCGGTATCCCCTTACCAGTGTCTGTGATTGAAACGAGAATGCCGGCTTGACCGTTGCGGACTCCATTCTGACTGCTCACTTGTAACCGGCCTCCGCGAGGCATTGAATCGATCGAATTCGCGATGATGTTTGAGAAGATCTGAAGCATTTCACCCTTATTCACTAGAATCGGGTCTTTGGATTCGAAATCTGTTTCTACATTGATCTGAGTTGACGAGATTTTCGAGCCGTACACAGTGAGCACATTCTGCAGCAATTCGGGCATTGATATCTCAACTGGCGCACCAACCTCACGGTAATAGCCCAATGTCTGCCGGGCAATCTGGGATACCCGTTCCAGTTCGTTCTCCGCGGTAGAAAGGTACCTTTCTAATTTCTCGTCTGTTTGGCCGCGTTTCCTGGCGAGATAAATGAGATTCATGACCGACTCGAGAGGGTTATTGATCTCGTGCGCGACGGTGGCAGCCATTTTGCCAAGTGCGGAAATCTTCTCGGCCTGAAGGAGCGAAGCGTCTACTTTTTTTCGTGCCGAGATATCGCGAAGGATCTTCGAAGCCCCGACGACGCTGCCGGTTCCATCGCGAACCGGTGAAATGGTCAAAGATGCGTCGAAATGCTCGCCGCCTTTCTTTACGCGGACAGTTTCGAAATGTTCAATTCGATTTCCGTCTCGAAGCCGTTGCAAGATCACCAGTTCTTCCGGGTGCAGTTCGTCCGGAATAACTCGGAAAATCGGTTGCCCAATCATCTCTTCCGCTGTATATCCGAATAACCGTGCAGCCGCGTCGTTCCAACTTGTAATGGTACCGTTCAGATCCTTCGTGATGATCGCGTCATCAGAGGACTGCACGATGGCGGCGAGTTCTCCGATGAATTTAGAGGCTCGCCGCTGTTCTTCTTCAGCCTCTTGCAACGCTTCAATTTTGCGAGTGAGCTGTTCGCGAAGCCGGAAATTTTCAATTGCGACCGCGGCTTGCGATGCGATGGTGCCCACCAGATCTTCCGACTCAGGCTCAAAGATGTTGGCCTCTGAATGTCCATAGAAGAGGCCACCCAGAACCTCGCCATTCTGCGCCTTTACCGGGACAGCCAGGTAACTGCAGACAGGTAAATGTCCCTTAGGCATCCCGTTGAAGGGGGCGTTCTTTCCATATCGTGGGTCTTTCGTTATATCCCCTGATCTCACGACGGCTGTTCCTTCAAATGTGGGACCAAACACTGCGGTGTTTCGGGGCATCGGGAAGTTTGCGAACTTCTTTCGGTCCACGCCGGAGATCGTATAGAGCAGGTAGCTCTCACCCTTCCGGTCGATCACGTTGTAAAAGAATGCTCCGAACTGAGCACCGCAGAGTTGCAGCCCAGCGTCGGTCGCGGCTTGAACAAGCGTTTCCAGAGGAAGGCTTTTGGCGAGGAGCAATCCAGTTTGGACGATAAGTTCGAGGTTTGTCTGTGCACGAGACCTAGAACTCGATCTTCGGGAGGTCATGAATTATTGGCCTCAGATGGCAGAACGTCGTCACGATTTTCATGACACGCACAATTCTAAAACACAGGGTTCATCCGAGCTGGCACATGTCAGTAAAAGCGACATTCGCAGACAAGAAATTGCGTTTAAAACCCGCAATGGCATGTCTCGAAAAGATCGAATGGCGCTCTTTTCAATTTTCGGCGTGACGAACGTCCCTTTCCCGAAGTAAATTGTTTGGCAATCTCACCATACCTCCCCGGCCATCCCCAGAGGTTGACGTATATGGACGGAATCATTCGCAGGCTCAGAACTCAAGAGCTTACAGCAAGAATATTGCTGTACGAGCTCGAACATTCAGCGCTTACAAGGCAGCTGAGATCGAGCAAAACATCGACCGGCCGCCGTGCAGAAATCCACAGACGGCTACCTCATCTGAAGTTCGAACTCTGGGAGGCGATCAACGACCTCCGATGGTTGGAGGCGGAAGAACGACTCAGCAGGCCCGTTACCAAGAGGCTCATCTGTCGACCTTCAGTTCACCGGCCTCTGCTGAGCAATGGATCGCACATGGTCAATAACCACGGAGGGATGAATCGGTTTTGCGAGAATCTCAAAGATTAACCCCGATGACTCAGCTTCCCGTAGCAACTCGGCAGTCGCGGCATTTCCTGAAATCAGTATGACTTTACAACTTCGGTGCAACTTTATGATCTCTTGCGCAGCCTGAATGCCATTGACCCCTGGCATCATTACGTCTGTGAGCAGCACATTGAACGGCTGTGAAAGCGCTTGTTGTATTGACCTGCTCACCCGAATAGGCGGACACCGCATCGGCAACGCTGTCAGCGATGACCCGCTCGTCATCGACCACAAGTATTTTCATTGTCGTTCCAACCATGCTTCGTGAGGAAGGGAATCAGTTTATCACTCGTGATTCCTATAGATTTATGTAGCCATTTTCACGTCAGTTTCGATCACGATTGAAATGTGATCCCTCCTGGACCTCCATCTCCTCAAGGACAAGTACGCAGACGCTCCTCCCTTATCTCCGTTCGATGGCGACGAGCAGGAAGGTTCAGCACGACGCAGCTGTGGCGGCGGAACTCAAGTAGGGGTGGGACTATGAACCCCAGGTTTGTGGAGATCGGCGTCTTCCATGGTTGGAGCGCGCAGCTGCCGGTCACAGTTTCAGCGTGCCAGTTGATATTGTGCTAGCATCTTGCGCACACGGTACTTCCAAAAACGGATCACTCCTTTGTGGGTGGTCCGTTTTCTTCTTTAGGTCTTCCCGCGCTACAGAGCTTCTCGATTTCCTTACGCGTTAGTTCCCGCCGCTGATCCATACACCACGCCATAGTGATCACGTTCGGTCGGAGCCCCTGGAAGTATCTTGCCCTCACACGATAGAAGATGATGTTCCCTTCGCACCGAATGTTGAAGTAGCAGCCCGCGAACGGATTTTCTAACGGCCTTGATTCTCTCTGTGGCTTCACTTCCACGTTCCTGTCGCGGACCTTCACGCTCGTCCTGCCTCGCTTTGAACCACAGAGCATAGTGCCGTTCGTGTGATGCGCTCGTATGACCAATCAATTTCGATACATACTCGATCGGAGTCAGTGCGAGAGGAGGTCAACGCTGAATGTATCCCGCAATCTAGGACTATGTCCATCGGGGATTCCTGAATATTTGTAGAACAGCTTCAGGTTTTTTGCCATTCAGATTATCTCGCCCCAACCAACCCGAAAGATGGAGGTGTAGGAAATCTGGTCCCTACATCGCTGGAGGGGACGAGAGCAGTTAATTTTGCGAGTTCTCAGGGATTTTGAGAGGAGCCTCAGTGATGAGCTAGGCTTGCCCGGAGGATATTCTCCACTTGCACATCCGTGAACTGGACTGGGCCGGACTTCCGACTTTCCTGACGATGTGCCACACGGGGCTTTCAACCAGCCCTGGTCCCGTGCACATAGCCGGACTTGTTCATTCGCGCCCGTGCCCGGCACCAAGGGCTATTATGCCGACCAGATCCACGATGACCCACCGACTTTTGGGACTTATAGCAAGTAAAATCGCAAGCTCTTATGAGCTTCCGAGAGCTTTGGAAGATCGACCTACCAAGGGTAGAAGCAGTCATAGTTCCTTTGACTGACGATTTTCCCCTCTTTAGACAGGAAAAACATCGCGGAGTCGTCACACATCTGCGAACCAATTGTTAGGCCGCCGAATGCCATCGCCAATGTCTCAGTCCACATTACTTCAATTGATAGCTTGTCCCCATCTGCGATGAAACTCTTGATCTCGTAATTCTGGTTAGACAGCACCTTCTTACCTTTTTCGAATGCCTCGGCCATTCTCGAGACGTCTGATCCATTTGGCTTCATCGCTGGGAGTATAAGGCAGGTCCATCATCATCCTGCAAGAGTGGATCTGGCGTTTTAGGGGGGCCGCCTCGAACCACTTCGGCACGGTTTCTTTTTTGCGCGTACTCCTCGAGGTCCTGAGTGGACATTGTGTCGAACAAGTCATTGAAGCTCCTTTGCTCTGTGCGATCAAATGGATGGGATGTCCGAGGCGCTGCAATGCGGAGAATCAATCGCCTTTTGCTTCGTGAGTCGGGGGCCCTAAGCGGGAATGATCGGGGAGAGGCAAGAGCTTGACGTCTCGGCAAGTTCGACCCCTGACAAGTACAATCGGTTCCCAGTCGTATGACCAAATGACAACGACTGTGGAGGCGAATCTATGGACCCCAAGCTGCCACGCTGGATTGAAACCGGCGTAGATGGCCTAGATGACATTCTTGCCGGAGGACTTCCTAGCGGTCAGATGTATTTGATCGAAGGAGATCCGGGTACGGGGAAGACCACTTTGGCTATGCAATTCATCATCGCCGGGCAAAGAAATGGGGTCAAATCTCTCTACATCACTCTGTCTGAATCGAGAGATGAACTCGAAGCCTCGGCACGCTCTCACGGTTGGGATCCGGAGGAAATCCCCATTGCTGAATTTGTACCCGCCGAGGCTAGTCTCAACCCCGACGAGCAGTACACTATATTCCACCCCAGCGAAATCGAACTTTCCGGTACCATTCAAAAGCTAATCCGGTGCATCGACGAACGGAAGCCCGAGCGCGTCGTCATCGACTCTTTATCGGAATTGCGGCTGCTAGCCGCCGATCCGGTGCGGTACCGCCGTCAACTGCTCGCCCTTAAGCACTTCTTCGCGGGCAGGAGTTGTACAGTCCTGCTCCTCGATGATCGGACAGCTAACGGGAGCGATACTCAACTTCAGAGCATCGCCCATGGCGTCATTCGCCTTGAGAAGATGCACCGCTCTTACGGTGTTACCCGCCGTCAGATCGAAGTGGTGAAATTGCGCGGCAGGGAGTTCAGAGAAGGTTTCCACGACTACACAATTCTGCGAGGCGGACTTCGTGTCTACCCAAGGCTCGTAGCACACGAGCACATCGCAAAGTTCAACGCGGACAGAATCGTGAGCGATCTTAGTGGCCTCGATCTCATGTTCGGTGGCGGAATTAATCGAGGCTCTTCTACGCTGATGATGGGGCCTTCGGGATGTGGCAAGTCGACTCTCACTATGCTTTACGCCTACGCGGCAGCCCGGCGTGGTGATCGCGCGATCGTCTATGTATTCGATGAGGTTCTCCGAACCGCCTTGGACCGGCTCGAAGGCGTTGGCATCAAGGTCCGGGACCAAATTGAGCGAGGCACTCTGCAGATGAGTCAATTGGACCCTGCGTCCATTTCCCCCGGTGAGTTTGCCTCGCGTATCTGCCGCGATGTCGAAGAGAATGATACTCGGGTCGTGGTGATCGATAGCCTCAATGGATATCTAATGTCCATGCCTGGCGAGAAAGATCTTAATATCCACTTGCACGAACTCATCGCATATTTGAACCAGAAGGGAGTTGCCACCTTCCTTGTATATACCCAGCACGGACTGATCGGTTCAATGCAAACAGAGGTGGATATCAGCTATTTGGCAGATACGGTGGTACTGCTTCGTTATTTCGAAGCTGCTGGATCTCTGCGAAAGCTGATTTCTGTTGTAAAGCAACGAGTCGGCGGTCACGAAGACACTCTACGCGAATTGAGGATTACAGCCACTGGAGTGAAAGTAGGTGAGCCGCTTACGAGTTTCCGAGGAGTTATGACCGGCGTACCGGAACTTCCACCCCAATTTTCCTCAACCGTGCAATCCTGAGGTCGATGATGGACCTTGTCGTTCACGTCGTTGCACCGACTGGAAGAGATGCCGAGTTGACGACCGGATTCTTGCGCCAAAATGGCATCGCCGCGGAGCCCTGCAAAGATCTCTTGGCCCTTTTGAGGGACAGTACGAAACATTTGGTAGGTGCCCTCCTGATCGCGGAAGAGGCGATCGATGCGCGAACGCATTCAGCCCTCCTCGACGTTCTAATCAGGCAACCTGCCTGGTCGGATCTTCCCATTCTCATACTTACCGACGCCATGCGTGCTCTGGCAAAGAGCTCGGTGGATAGATTCAGGGATCTGGGCTCGGCTATCGTACTTGAGCGCCCAATCCGTCCAGAGGCGCTCGTCAGCACTATTCGAGCAGCACTCAAAGCACGCCAGCGGCAATACCAGGTCCGCGACACACTCGCACAGCGTGATGACGCGCTCTTCGCTTTAAAAAATGAGCAAGAAACGCTTCGGGTCGTGATCAACAACTTGCCGACGGGTGTAGTCGTGACCGGACCTGATGGCAACGTTGTCATGACTAATCAAAACGCAGAAAAGATACTGGGAAATTTCCTCTCTGGCGACACAACCACGGCAGCATGGGTGACCTGGGAAGCATTTCATCCCGCTGGACAGCGACTCGAGAAACATGAGCATCCGCTGTGGCGAGCCATTTACGAAGCCAAAACAATTTCGGCCGAAGAATATTTACAACCTGCTTCCGACGGTCAGATGCATTGGATCCGAATTGCCGCAGCCCCGATTATCGATGGTTCTGGCGCAGTTTCGGGGGCGGTCGCTGCTCTAGCGGACATCGAAAATGAGAAGCGTGCGGAATCAGCTCTGATCAAGAGCGAGAAGCTGGCCGCTGTGGGCAGGCTGGCAGCCTCGATTTCTCATGAGATCAATAATCCGCTCGAAGCAGTCACGAATCTTCTGTATTTGCTCGAACAGAGTTCCCGGCAAGACGAAACGACGCGGTTGGCGATTAACGCTCAGCAAGAGTTGGCCAGAGTGAGCCAAATCGTCACTCAAACCTTGCGATTCCATCGTCAATCGAGCAACCCTCAGCCAATTGCAGTCAAGGATCTCATTGAGCCTACTCTCGCCCTGTATCGCGGCCGCGCGGCCAATCAGAACATTAAGCTCGAAGTCGACTATCGGGCGAACGTCACAATCGTCTGCCTCGAGGGCGACCTGCGCCAAGTGTTCAACAATCTTCTTGGGAACGCTATCGATGCCATGCGTGCGGGTGGACGATTGATTGTGCGGACCAGCATTGCGCGCGATTTCAAAAGGAATGTTCAACGCGTCCGAGTGAGCATCGCCGATACCGGCCACGGTATCCCGACAGAGACGATCAAGCATATCTTCGAACCCTTCTATACGACTAAGGGGATCAACGGCAGTGGGTTGGGGCTCTGGATTTCTCAAGAGATTATGGCGAGGAGCAAAGGGACGCTTCGGATTCGATCGAAGGCAGCTCAGAACTGTGGAGGTACTGTCGCATCTGTCTTTCTCCCGACCGGCACGGCTCATTTGGAGCGGCATCTGGATCGCGCAGAGCGGGCGTTTCGTCGCGGTGGTTAGAAAGTCCAAGCTTCGCTGCAGCAACGCCGATGCATTGCCTCTTAATAGGGGAAGAGGAATCTTATGACGGAGTTGCGCCCCAGAACGTTTGTGCAAGAGTGCTCTGGCGCAGTCGGTCAGAGAAGCAGGATGAGAATCAATCACGGCATCGCACAAGATCTGAGCGCGCCTGAGAGATACGCCGTTCTCGAGCCGAGCCGCAACCTCAATCCAAAAATTGCCACGGTCCTTGCGATTGCGATCGTTAATAGCCAGAGGAGTCCAGAAATCCAGACCGCGCTCAGGAAAGCGCAATTCTGGTGGCGCGATTCCCACCACTTCATATGAAAGATCATTGAACTGAACTTTCCGTCCGATGATCTGGGGATCAGCTCCGAAGCGGCTACGCCACAGACTATGGCTCAGGATGATTTTTCGTGGTCGGCCGTCCTGATCGTCGCCTTGCTCGAAGTCGTGACCCAAAATCGGTCGTACTTCCAACATGCTGAAGAAGTTTGCGGAGACCGACGCGCCCTGTAACTGCAGCGGCTGTGGGCCGCCTGTGAGAATCAAGCGGGCGCCGATGAACCCTGCAACAGATTTGAAGCAGGAGGCTCGGCGCCAATCTTCGAGACGCGGCCAGTTCGAGATGTCGTGGTCGAAGCCCTGCTTTGGATTTCGGATCCAGACTCGCACCAAGTGGTCTGGATGTCCGTAGGGTAGTCTTTCGAGCAGGACGGATTTCACAACGCTGAAAAGTGCTGAGTTGACTCCGATACCAAGAGCCAAGGTAGCAATTGCCACTATGCCCAACAAAGGAGCACGAAGGCTGGCCCGGAGAGCATATCGAAGATCGCTCCTCAACATCGCGAGATGTTCCCTTGGAGCATCCACCAGAAGAGCGGTCGTCACCGCAATGAAATACCATAACGCGGCCGCCGGTTGGACAGAATTGACCATTCGCGCCGAAACGCGGACATGACCTCGATTTCAAACTCGTGTCTAAATTGTGCAGGGTAAAGTCGCAGGAGTGCTCGGTATAGCCAAAGAGCGATGCGGGACTCCTTCATGCGTTAACTCCTTTTCGGCAACAGGCCACCGTGGCGTGCATCTCGCAAGAGCCGCTCCAGGCGAAGAGCCTCGAGTTCTGCTACCCGGCGGCCCAACGGTGTAAGCCGGTAATAACGGCGGCGAAGATCGTCATCATCGGCATTGGGGCGATCGATCAGTTCCTTGATCATGCCGCTCTCGAGCAAGCGACGAATCGAACTGTAGAGTGTGCTAGGCGTGATGGCCCGCGCATCGCCGGTGCGATCGGCAATGTCTTGCATGATGGCATACCCGTGCCGGTCGGAGTCTGCGAGTGAAACGAGAATCTGGAAGGTATCTCGGTGAAGAGGTAGAAAGCCTTCAGGGACAGAGTCTTTATCGAGTCGACGAGCCATGGATTTAAATATTATGCCGAGTACCGCTATAGCGCAATCTGGAATATTCGCGATGGTCAACATCGACGTCGATACCGTTCGCCAGAAAATCCGAACTTGTGCCTGCATCCGGGTTCCCGAGAGGGTCCGAGTTGGCGACGACGGCTCGCTCGCTATCTCCTCGAATGAGTGCGTTAGCTTTGATTGCAACATCTTGACGCCGCGGTCTTGCCCGATCAAAATGCCCACAGGTTTCGGTTCAGATGACGCGAAAACGCAAAATCACTGTCTACGTGGCCACGAGTCGGATGGTTTTATCGCGCGAAGAGATGGGTTAGTCGATTGGCTCGACAGCCCTCGGCTCAAGGGGGATAACGGATGGGCGTGTTCACGTCACTGTCCATCTATGGGCCTCAAAGAACGTGCGATGCAATCGAACATGCTTGGCCAGACAGGCCAGGGTGTCAGGAATCTTCGAATTGGTGTCGACCGCAAATACGCGCTGAAAGGCATTGACAGCGATCAGGCTGCGGCGATCGAAGAGGCGCTCAAGGTCGCTTGCGAGCCTTGGCGTGCGTATCGTCGACGTGTAAACGCCGGATCTTACGAGGCTCGTTGAGACGTGGGTGACGATCTGTTCTTCCGAGATGGTAGCAGCGCACGCGGCGAACTACCCGTCTCGCGCCAGCGAACATGAGTGTATCGTCGGCAACTCAGAATGTATGGTCCGCCGCCGTTTTGCAAGCGAAGATGAGGACGACGGAATTGGTCTGCGCGAATGTATCCGGCCTTTGTTGGAGTAGCGATCTCCTGGCCTGAATGGAATGCGCCGCGCCCCCGTCCTATTGACTATGGCTGCCTTTTAGGCATTTTCCGAGTGCAGGTTTCGGGAGCGCCGGGTTCGACCGTTTAGCCATCTCATGCTTCGCCAGCAAACCTGGCAGGGAAAGCTTTAGAACTCCGACCGCCGTCATTGGAGTGGAGATGTGGGAATCGCTTCAGCGATTTCTAAGCCTGGCACTTGTGCCAGGCGGCATATCCACTCCATCAGGCCACGCCTGTTTGTTGCTGTAACGGAGGCCGATAGCACTCTCCCTTGAACAAGACCGCCCAAGCCATGCGAGCCATCTTGTTGGCCAGCGCGATGGTGGCCACTTGGATGCGCTTGCGTGACGTGAGTTGAGCCAGCCATATGCTCAGGCCGGCAGATTGCCTGGTCCTTCGCAGCAGGACAGAGTGAGCTCCTTGCACAAAGAGTTTTCGTAGATACTTGTTTCCTCGCCGGCTGGTTCCGGTCAGCGTCTGCTTGCCTCCCGTCGATTGCTCTCCGGGAACCACTCCCAGCCAGGCTGCAAATCCACGCCCCTTATTGAAGGCCGCACCGTTGCCGATGGCCGCGATCGTTGCGGTGGCGGTGATCGGACCAATGCCGGGGATCGCGACCAGGCGCCGGCATGCTTCATGATCGCTGGCGATGCGCAGGATCAGCTTGTCGGACTCCTCGATCTGTCTGGACAGGTACTGCATCTCCAGCTGCAGTTGCGTCAATAGAACCCGCAATGCACCCGACAACTTGTTTTCGGCGTCTTCCAGGATCCTGGGCAGCGACTCCTCGATCTAACGGCGTCCCTTCCGGATCGTGATGCCGCGCTCCAGCAGCAATCCACGACTGGTTGATCACCGCGGTACGTCGTCCTACCCAGCGCTCACGCACGCGATGTAGAGACTGCAGATCCAGTTGATCATCGGTCTTGATCGGCACGAAACGCATCCTTGGCCGCCCAACTGCCTCAGCACAAGCTTCTGCATCAATGAAGTCGTTCTTGTTGGTCTTCACGTACGGCTTCACATACTGGGCAGGCATCAGACGAACATCATGCCTCTGCTCGCGCAGGGCACGCCCCAGAAAGTGAGCTTCACCACATGCCTCCATACCAATCAAGGAAACATGCAGGTTCGCGGTGAAACGCAGAATCTGATTCCTCGAGCACTTCTTGCGCACTACAACTTCGCCGCGTGGGCTGAGACCAACTAGATGAAAGACCGTCTTCCCAAGATCAATTCCGATCGTGTGAATCTCCATGGCACGCCTCCTGTGCACCACTTATACCCTCGAGGGGCTAGGCGGCTGGACCATGCCAGTAGTATCAAGTTCTTGGCTTAGGTACGAGTTGACGACCAACCGCTCAAAATCGCCTTTCAGTCTCCTGGGGATGGCTCAAATTCTCACTCGGATATCGCTGCGTAGGCACCCTTCCTTCTATTGGCGAGTTCGCTTTCCAACAAAAGACATCTCGGGTGTATGCTTGGCTGATCGGTCGCGGGGGACCTTGCTGCGATTGTTCCGGATGCTCAGGAATAAACAGCTGGTCAGGACTCATTGGAGGTCCAACATGTCACCACGTTCGAAACTGCTTCTATTCGTGAGCACAGGGCTCGCGTGCGTGTTTCCGGCCGCTTCACAAACCGCGACACGCCCCACTCTGTTGTATTCGACATTCCTCAGCGCCAGCAGTCAGGTCTCGATCACTGCGTCGGCGATTGATGCGAACGGTTATCAATACGTCACCGGGTACACGACGGCATCTGATTTTCCGACTACGTCGGGTGCATACAAACGCACGCCCACAAAGAGCAACGACTCGCTCACTGGATATCAAACAATGTTTGTGGCAAAGTTCAATCGTACCGGCACTGCTTTGGTGTATTCGACATTTGTAGCTAACCTTGTTCCGGCTGGGATAGCGATAGACCGCTCGGGCAACGCTTACGTCATTGCTGTCGCGGCAACGACAACAGCTGCGGTCCCGACAACGGCGGGTTCGTGGCGGACGAGCTGTGTTTCGGCCAGCGGTCAATGCGCGTATCTGATGAAGTTGAACTCATCCGGAACCACACTGGTCTACTCCACGAGCTTACTGGGTAGAGACTGTGGCTTTGACAAGACCAACAACATCGCCGCGGGAATTTCCTTTACTGCCGTCGCCGTGGACAGCACCCAGCATGCGTATGTCCTGGCAACAGCAGGTCCGGGTTGTTACACCACGCCAGGAGCCTACAAGAACGCAATCTCATCGGGCACCAATCTCATGGTGATGAGGCTCACCGCGAACGCTTCCGGTGTGCTCTATTCGACCTACGTCGGCGGCACGCATTCCGCTACGGTTCCCAGTGATAGCGGCACCGCAATTGCCGTTGATTCCTTGAACCACGCCGTGTTCACCGGCACCACCACGAGCACTGACTTTCCGACGAGCAGCAATGCGTTTCAACGGTCGCAGCACAGCCAAGGGGACGCCGGGGACGCTTTCATCGCGAAGGTGAACGGCGACGGCAGCAAACTGCTGGCTTCAACGCTGCTCGGCGGAATAGGGGAAGACATGGCCAGCGGCATCGCGATCGATCACGACGATCAGGTGTACGTTGGTGGGCGCACCAACTCGACTGACTTCCCGGTCACGGCGGGTGCCGTGGACACCACTCCCGACTCGGGAACATGCGACTACACCGATGATAATAAGCCCATCCGTTGCAGCGATGCGTTCGTCGCTAAGCTGCCCTCCGACCTTTCAAGGCTCATCTACTCAACATACCTCGGCGGACCGAACGGCGATGAAGCATCTGTTCGCGTCGCGGTCGATTCCGTAGGCCATGCTTATGTGACAGGATACTCAGGATCGTCGCATGTGCCGCTTGTGAAGCCGACAAATACCACGGGTATGATGTGGCTCAGCGAACTGAATTCCCGCGGCAGCGCGTTTCAGTTCTCAACTCGCTACGGACCAGCGGCCTCGAGCACAATCAACAGCAACATCGAGCCATCAGCGGTCGCGGTCGATCCTGCCGGCAATGCTTATGTAGCAGGCGCGCTGTTCGAAGGATACGTACAAACGACACCCGGGGCTTACCAGTCTGCACCACTCGACAACCGCGACGGAAGATGGTCGTTTGCTGCCAAGTGGGACGTTCCACCGTGTACGCTCAGCAGCATTTCTCGCACGGTGACAATCTGCACGCCTGCGAATGAATCATTTGTGCCGAACAAGATGTTGGTAGCCGCTGGTGCGACGGACAGTGGCAAAGTCGCGGCGATGAGGGTGTATATCGACGGACTGTCGGTTTTCCAAATCGCGGCTTCGCACTTCAATACCTACGTGACGCTCACGTCAGGCACACATCGAATGACGGTAACCGCATGGGACAGTTCCGGTCCGTTCTCGAAGACTATTTACGTCACCGCTCCATGATGCTTGTAGAGGAGCGGATGCAATAACTCGGAAGTGATGGGCGCGTGCCTTTGATCGTGCGGGTTCCGCCCGATTACCGCAAATGGCTATATCCCGAAACCTGTCGGTGCAGATGTATTGGCCCAGATTGTGGAAACAATCGAGCAATTCTGGACTGCCGTAGCAAGACCTCCGAAGGCAGTTCGCTGAGCGACCGGGGCGAATGGTCGCTAGCCTTGATCGGAAACGCCTCGACAAGAAGCTTGTGTCTTTAGCCTGGAAGGTTGATGCGCGCCGGAAGCGGTTGGCGAGCAGGCCGAAGTGACGAATGCGGACGAAGCCTTTCGGAAGCACGTGGAGGAAGAAGCGGCGCAGGAACTCTCCTGCCGCGAGCTTCATGGTGCGTTGCTTGCCGCCATGGGCGTAGTCCTTCCATCGGAAGGTGACATGCTCCTGATCGAAGTCGAGCAGCCGGTGGTTGGAGATGGCGATGAGATGGGTGTAGCGGCCCAGATAACGCAACACCTGTTCGGGACCGCCCATGGCCTTCCTGGCATAGACGACCCAGCGTCTGCGATAAAGAGGACCGATCAGACGCAGGAACTTCTTGCGGTCCCTGTACTCGGCGGCCGGTCCTTCGCAGCATAGTCGGCCCTTTTTATAAAGCCGTCTGAGTCCATCGAGGAACTTGCCGCGGAAGACCTCGCGCAGCACATCGAGTGGCAGGAGGAAGCGCTGTTCTGTGTGAATCCATCGGGTTCGGTCCGGTGACAGTCCTCCGGCAGGAACGACGCAGTGAAGGTGAGGATGCAGCAGAAGGTTCTGTCCCCAGGTGTGCAGGATGGCGAGCGCGCCGATGTCGCCGCCGAGCCGCTTCGGGTTCTGTGCGACTTCGATCAGCGTCTGGGATGCGGCTGCGAACAGCAGATCGTAGAACCGTCGAGGACTGGTCAGAGCAAAGACGTTGAGTTCATGCGGAACAGTGAAGACAACATGGAAGTAGCCGATGGGAAGCAGTTCCTGTTGTCTGGCCTCGAGCCACTGCTCGCGGGCCCGCGCCTGGCACTTGGGACAGTGCCGGTTGCGGCATGAGTTAAAGGAAACGCCAGTCTCGAGACCGCAGTTGGAACACACGTCGAAGTGTCCGCCCAGCGAGGCGGTGCGGCAGGCGAGCACGGCGCGATACACCTTCAGCTGCTGATAGCTGGTCGAGTGCTGATAGCGTTCGAGGAACCGGCTGCCCTGAGCACGGAGGATATCGGCCACCTCCAGTGCGGGCTTGCTCACGACTGTCGACGACGTCTTGAGCCGAGGCTCTGGCTGAGGCTGGCAAGCGGCAGAGTCTCGATGGGGTTGGCGACCTGCTGCAGATGCTTGGCCGAAAGGTGCAGGTATCTGGCCGTTGTCTCCAGATCCTCGTGGCCGAGCAGCAGCTGTATGGTGCGCAGATCGGTTCCGTCTTCGAGCAGGTGCGTCGCCCAGCTGTGACGCAGCGTATGAGGCGTAACCCGCTTGCGGATGCCGGCCTGTCTGGCCGCCTGAGTTGCGATGTGCCACACTGCCTTGTCCGTAATGGGCTTCTCGAGCGCGCCGGAATAGCGCGAGGGAAACAGGTAGGTGGCAGGCTTGAAGCAGCGCCAGTGTGCGCGCATGGTCTCGAGCAATGCCGGACTCAGCGGCAGGTCGCGATCCTTGCCTCCCTTGCCGTTGACCACGCGGACGATCATGCGCTGGCTGTCGATATCAGCCCACTTCAGGCGCGCCGCCTCCGAACGTCGCATCCCGGTGCCATAGAGCAACATCAGCAGCGTGCGGTTGAACAGGGTTCCACTCGAGTTGATCAGACGCGCTACTTCTTCCTTGCTGAGGATGCCGGGAAGCTTCTTCGGCACGCGTGGATAAGGAATGTACTCGCGGAACTCATAGCGCTTCAGCGTACGCACGTAGAGAAAACGCAGTGCGGCTACGTGGTTCTCGACCGTGCCCGGCGACAGCTTGCGCGTCTTCAGCAGGTACGCTTGGTAGGTGCGCAAGTGATCAGGGCCCAGCTTCTCCGGAGACTTGCCGAAGAACCGGGCGTACTGCTCAACCCAGCGGATGTAGTGGCGGATCGTGCTCTCGTCGTAGTTGCGGCGCTCGAGCTCTTCGAGCATCATCTGGCGTAGTCGGGTCACAAGTTCCTCCTGTGACCCTCACCTTATCCGCCAGCCCAGCAACTGCTCTCCTCGCCAGCCCACGCGGTAGCGTCCGCCGCGTCAGCGGCTTCGTTCTCGTCGGCAATACGGAAGTTGGCAAGATTTTGCCCGTAAACATTCTCAATTGCTGGTGACTGGACCTAGCCACAAAAAGGGCGTTAGGCAGGTCGTGTGGGACATCTCGATTGCGCATTGTCCTCCACCACGAACTTCTTGCTTGATTGGTCTCTGCATTCTGCTGATGGACCGGACCTTCACTGCCAGGGGTAGCAGCACCAGCCACAAAGACCGACATTCAAGACCGCCTAGACCTACTGTGATTCCACTCACATCTTGTCGCGAGACGCATGTGGCACCATCGCTAAATCATGTGGGCAAATGCTGATTTCCTGTTCGTGTCCCGCGTGGTGTTTCTAGGCGAAACGCTGGAATCCGACTCGGCCATCTGCTTTGATACATCTGACCTCCGTCGGCTTCTCCTCCATCGCCTGGAAGTGCTCGAGGCTGCTTTGCAACGCCTTGAAGAGTCCCGGGGCCAAGCAGCTGAAGCACCCGAAGGGTTGTGATAGGTACCTACGATGAAGCAAATTACCCCTCTTGAAATCTCCGCAGACGTGAAAGAACTCCGGCACCTTCGTAGCGCGTTTGAAAGACTCGAAGGGCTGGGACCTTCAAACTCTCCAACTATCGACTCCCTAAAATTCGTGGTCCTGAATCGAATCGTCGAACTCGAAGGCGCAATCGATGAGAGTCTTAGTGCCCAGGCGATACACCTATATGAAGCGAACCTCAGCCATACGTTTCTTTGAAGGCCTGCTAGCTGCCCTCCAGATCCTTGAGACGGAACCACCCCTCGTCCTGCGACCCATTGCCCTCCGCGTGCTGAAGACCGAGGGGCCTGCGACCCTTGGGCCAGAGATGACGGCAGTATATCGGCGCATCCTTTCGACCGCCCCCCGTCAACTGGATTACACCAGCTCATCCGCGACCGCCGCAAAGCGAAGCGTTGCACATCCGGAAGACCAAAAACGAGGCACCGCTCGGTCCCGACCTGCCGTGACGCCGCTCAAGTACAGCCGTTCAGCACGCCGGTACAGTTGAGATTTCCATGGACACACCGGAGAGCAGGTCCGAACTCTCTGTCACTGACTACAGAGCAGCCATTCGCGTTCTGGAACACGAGGCCCAGTCCCTGAACATTTGGAATGTCACGACCTACCGGCTCCATCTCATCGCCAAATTGAATCAGCTTGCCATGGCCCTCTATCTTGGAAAGCCTTCCCCCTTCGCCGAGACTCAGCACGATAAACAAGGATAGGATGCTCAGAACAGAGGCAAAGTCAATATCTTCTCCATCGAATGCATTCGCGACTTTAGTGCCCGTTGTGATGCAAATCACGATATCAATGCAAAACTTCAGGCTAGACTTTTTCCAAATCCACATCTTTTCAGACTCAGTCAACTGAATCGAGCGGAACGATTAGCCGATGGAGTAGATATGGGTCTGGAACACAGATCGATGCATCCGCGTTTGTTTGCTGCAGCGATAGAACGGGCAAGCGATTGTATCGTTATCACTGACCCGGCCGGGACGATTCAATACGTAAATTCTGCCTACACTGCATTGACTGGCTACTCAGCCGAAGAAGCTGTCGGCGAGAATGCTCGGATTCACAAATCTGGACAGCATCCCACGTCATTTTACGAACAGCTTTGGTCGACGCTACGCTCTGGCGGTGTGTGGCAAGGCGAGATGACGAATCGCCGCAAAGATGGCTCACTGTATAGAGACGAGATGCGGATCAGCCCGGTCTTCGATTCGAATGGTTTGATCATCAATTACATTGCGATCAAGCGCGATGTGACCAAGCGACGAGAACGGGAGCAGTCGATCGCTCGCTCTCTTGAATTTGCGCAACAGACTATCGATGCGCTCTCTTCCAACATATGTGTTCTAGACGAAGCCGGGAACATCTTGGCTGTCAACCGTGCGTGGCGGGAATTCTCCGATGCCAATCGAAGGCCAAACGCAGGCAGTGCAGAATCCGAATCGGACAACTGCTGCGGCCTTGGAATTAACTATTTGGAAGTCTGCGCGCGTGCGACGGGCGCCGAAGAGGCCCAGGCTGGAGCATTTGCAGCGGGGATTCATGCTGTCTTGCAACAGGAGCGTGAACAGTTCTGCGCGGAATACTCCTGCCATTCACCGTCGAAGAAGCGTTGGTTCATAGGAAGGGCAACACGATTTGAGATAGATGGATATGCGCGCATTTTGATCGAGCATCTCGATATTACCGAACGCCGTATGGCAGAAGATGCACTGCTGTTCAAGAATGCGCTTCTTGAGGGACAAACCGAAACCACTCTTGACGGTATCCTGGCTGTCGACGATTCCAACCATATTGTCCTGGCAAATAGTCAATTTGCATTACAGTTCGGCATACCGGCCGATATTTTGCATTCCGGAGACGATACGAGATTACGCGGATTTGTCAGAAGCAGCCTCGACGATCCAGATGCATTCTTTGAAAGAGTTTCGATTCTCATGAGAAATCGCGCGGCAAAGACCAGCGATGAGATCAGATTGAAAAATGGCAGGATATTTGATCGCTACTCGGCGCCTCTGTTCGACTCCAGAGGAGGCTATCGGGGACGGATCTGGTACCACCGGGATATCACAGAGCGCAAAGCCGCGGAATCTCGAATTGAATCTCTAGCTTACTACGATGTCCTCACCGGGCTTCCGAATCGTTATTTAATGCAAAGTCATCTCGAGACCAGGCTCGCGAACGCCCAAGCGAAGGGCGAAAAGGTTGGGATTATTTTTCTGGATCTCGACAGATTTAAGATTTACAACGATTCGCTCGGACACGGTTTTGGCGACCATTTACTGAAAGAGATCGCCGTAAGATTACGGACCTGCCTTCGCGAGGAGGACTTTGTCGCGCGTATCGGCGGGGACGAATTCTTAGTCGCACTGAATAATGTGCGAGACAGCGAAGAGGTCTCTGTCGCTGCAACTCGAATTCTGAATGCAATCTCGAGGACATTGAGCATTCAGCAGCGCTGCGTGAACATCTGTTGCAGCATCGGCATTAGCATGTTCCCGGAACACGGGGAGAACATGGAAGACTTGATAAGAAATGCGGATTCGGCAATGTTTCATGCCAAGGACGGTGGACGCAATAGCTATCGGTTCTTCACGGAAGAGATGCAAGCCAATGCGCTGAGGCAGTTGACCCTGGAGAACGATATGCGTCTCGCTCTGGAGCGAGAAGAGTTCTTCCTGGTTTACCAGCCTCAGATGAGTCTTGCCCGAAATGAAATCTCAGGATTTGAGGCACTCATTCGCTGGCGCCATCCGACGATGGGGGTTTTATCACCGAATCAATTTATTGAAATTGCCGAAGCTTGTGGACTAATTCTTCCAATTGGCGAGTGGGTGTTGAAGACGGCTTGTGCACAGGCGCGTAAGTGGCAGGAAGCAGGCGTATTCACCGGTTCGATGGCAGTTAATGTCTCAGCGGTCCAGATCTCAGGATCAGGCCTCGTTCCCCTCATCAAAAAAGTACTGGAAGAGACCGGGTTGCTAGCGAATCATCTGGAATTGGAGTTGACCGAAAGCCTTTTGCTCTCATACGCAGATATGACGTCGTCCGTAATCAGAGAATTGAGCAACTTAGGCGTAAAATTCGCGATTGATGATTTTGGAACAGGCTATTCAAGTCTCAGTTATCTGAGACGGTTTTGCGTCGACAAGCTGAAGATCGATCGCTCCTTTATTAGTGAATTAGCCATTAAACCAGACGATGCGGCTATCGCAACCGCCATCATCAGCATGTCCAAAAGCCTAAAGCTCTCAGTAATCGCCGAAGGAGTCGAAAATGAAGAGCAGCTGTCATTTCTCCGAGAGCACGATTGCGACGAGATCCAGGGGTACTACCTCTCAAAACCGCTCGAAGATGCCGACATTCCACAGTTTCTGCGCCGTGCCAACTGTAGTGAAGTTAGGAAAATGCCCCAACCCACAATAGTCCCAAACCCTCCAGTGCTTTGCACCGAACAGCTCGAGTCGCGCTTGAATGACCGGGTACCCGGAGTGCGCCGGGGTAAACCGGCATCTTGTACGGATGAAAGCGCCCTACGGCAAAAGAGTAAGCGACTCCATCCTGACCTCGAGTCTTGCGGGAGATATCGTGAGGTGTCGCTCGAAGCGTAGATCAGAGGCGTCAATGGATGGGTGATTGAGATTCTTGCGGATTACAACGAATCCCCCCACTTGATGTAACGATATGCCCCCGCCGGATACAGTTATATGTCCCCAACCTGTACAACGTTAGGCCCCCACTGATGGACTGCTGAAGCAGCATCATCCTAGAGCAGAGAAGGGGCTGATGGGGGCGCTCCAGTCATTTTCCCTGGGGAGGTGGGACAAGTTTTTGACCTCAGTGTCCCAGTCGCCGGTGACTCGCTCTCAATTGCGGAGACGGGCAAGCCATGGGGTACGATTTCAGGAGATCATGCTCAGATTCAATGGTGTCGGCGGCAGGCCCAGAGTCAAAGCGACCGAATCCCTCGTGCTGTTTATCGGTATGGTGTTTTGCCTTTTGCCAAGAGTCTGTTGGGCGCAGCAGCAATCCGAAGCAGGCCGATCTGTTGAGATTTCTATGAAAGCTTTCTTGCAACGCTATCTCGGAAAACCGGAGGTCAAAGAGGACGAGGATGACAAATACCTCGTCGCTTGGATTGACCTGAACGATGATGGGAAGCAAGAGGCAATCGTTTACGTGTATGGCTACTCCTTGTGCGGCACGGGCGGCTGTATCGCACTCGTGCTTACACCCAGCGGGACCACCTACAAACTGGTGACGAGGATGACTGTGACAAAGCTCCCGATCCGTGTAATGCCGGAGATGTCGCAGGGGTGGCACGATGTTTCGGTGACGGTTGGTGGAGGGGGCGCTCCAGTGCACGAAGCCAGACTGAAATTTAATGGACGAGCATACCCAAGTAATCCCTCAATGGCTTCGACTCAGCCGATCAAAAGCGAGGTGCGAGGACGTGTCCTCATAAGTCCCTCGGATACTAGTGATCGATTCGTTTATCGTTGACTGATTCTGCCCACTCCGGGCGAGTCGTCGGCTATATGGACACTGAGGTCAAAAATTTGACCTCACTTCCCTGCCTGGTCGCACTGCGCTCGTTTCCAATCTGGGCGGGTTTGACCCAAAGCCAAGCATCTGCTTTAGGTGCCTAAGTGACCGTTTCGGGCCTCTATCGACCACATATCCATTTGCAAATTGACGCGCAAGCGCAGTCCGCGATCTCATCTCTGTAGATCATGACTGATCACTGAACCGGTGCGTAATAACCGGTTCGAACCTCGATTCTCGTCACCCGATCGGGCGGTTGAATCTCGATCTCATGGAAAGAGCCATCGCGTTTGAAGTTGGCAGGCTTGTAGACTAGGCGGTATTGATTTCGCGACTCGGATTCGATTGTCGACAAATCAGCCAGCAGTTCCCTCTCGCCGTCGTCTGCTCTAAACAGCCGCCCACCACTGCCGGACGTAAGGTCACGGAGGTTCTTAGGTCCAAGCGAAGCTTCACCCGGCTTGGGTGGAATGCTGAAAGCATAAATTGAAGTATTGCTTACCTGGCATGCACGCAGTGAATCCTGGAGACTCGTTTGTCCCGCGTTGTCCACGCCGTCTGAGAAGAGCAGAAGGATATTGCCAGTTGCTGTGGGATCAGCCTTGCCGAAGTTATAAAAGCACGCACGAAATACAGCATCGAATAAGGCCGTGCCTCGAAGAGCGTTGCCTTCGCCGATCCGCACGGAACGAATGCCCTGCCGGATCAACGGCGCCGAATTGTTCCAGGGCCTCAAAGTTTCCGAAATGACCCCAAAACCTCCAACAAAGGCCAAGTCTGACTTTGGCCGAAAGACGCTTTGTATGAATCGCTCCGCAATCATTTCGTCCAATTGGAGCGTGTTAGACATCGATTCGCTATTGTCGATTAGGATGCCAACTCGAAGGGATCGATCGAGAAGAGCACGGAAGCTCACAATCCGACGTGGCGGGACCCCGTTATCCCGCAATCGAACCTCGCTCACTTTGATGTCGCTAACTGGCTTACCTTCAGCATCGGAAGCATGAAAAGTGAGGACGACCTCATCGACCGGAAGCTTCAGCGTGTAATCTTCACGAGATTCGCCGGCATTCTGTCCAGATACCTCCGTCAGGCATGAGAACAGGATCAAAGATATAGAGAGGCTTGTAAATCGTCGGGACATTGCGCGCGAGTTGGTGATCCATCTTGAAGGACGAAACAGCATCGATTTCGGTGCCTCGTTGATGGTTTCACTCCTCACGTGCAGGTCTGCAGATTCCTATTCGGCTCGCAGGGCAACGGACGGATCGACCGATGAGGCTTTGCGGGCAGGTGCGAGACACGCGATTGCAGCTATGACAACCATCACGGCGGAACCAGCAAGGCTCAACAGGACGTGGTGCCCCGTGCCTACAATCCAATGAGTAATCCAGTGCCCAAGTCCCATGCTGAGCGCGAGTCCAAGTGCGATTCCCGCTCCGATGCTGATGCTTACAGAACGAAACACGAGGTTGACGAGATGGCCCTTCGATGCTCCGAGTGCAAGGCGAATTCCGAAATCGTTAGTGCGCTGCGCGACTGAATAGGAGACAACGCTGTAAACTCCGACGGCGGCGAGCGTCAGCGCAAGAGCAGCGAAAATGGACAGCAGCATTGAGATGAGTCGGCCGCGCGCCCAGAGTGGCTCGTTGTGAAGCGCCTCTTCCATCATTTCGTCTTCCGTCCAAAGTGCCTGCTGTTGCGGGTCGACCTTTGCGATTTGAGCTCGCACAGTGTGCTCGAGCAGCTGCGGGTCCACATTGGTGCGCACGAAGATCTGAGTGAACTCGGGCAACAGCACTGGATAGGGAAGATAGACCGCGGGTCCGACGGGCTTCTCAAGTCCGTCATTGAGCGCATTGCCCACGACGCCGACGATCTGACGCCAGCCATCGGCGCCGGGGGTGGTGAACAGTTCCGGCGGATGATCTTTCGGCAGCGGCATCTTAATTGATTGGCCCAGGATCTGACCGTTGTTGAAGCAGTTCTTCACGAACGCTTCATTGACGATGGCGAGAGGAGCTCCACGCATCAGTTCGTCGGTGTTCCAGATGCGGCCTTGCAGAAGCGGTATCTCGAGGGTGGAGAAGTAGCGCGCATCGACGAGCTCAACAGCGACTTGCTGATTGTTTCCCGTTGAGCCTCCAAGAAGCTGATAAGGGGTCCTGAAGCCGTTGTTGGGAGGTGTTGCGGCCAGCCCGATCGCTGCGGAGGTGACCTGTGGAAGCTGAGAGATTTTGTCGCGCAGCTGTTCGAAGTATTGGCGTCGTACTGTTAGGCCGGCATATGAGTTGGGGCGAAGAGGGATAGCAAGGGAGACCGTGTTGTGAGGGTTATATCCGAGCGGAATGGATTCGGTGCGAACAAAACCCATGATGGCCATGCCTGCCGCAGTTAACAGCAGCAGGGTGAGAGAGATCTGAGCGGCAATGAGGGTTTGGTGACTGAGCTTGCCGAAGATCGAGCCAGAGACTCGGCGCGAGCTGGCCTGCATCACGGCGGAAACATTGGGCCTCCGAAGCAGGAGTGCAGGAAGAAGCCCGAAGAGAACGCCGGTGAGGATCGCTACTCCAACGCTGAAGGCGAGGACTGGAAGATGAACGTGAAAGTTGGCTTCGTTGGGAAAGGTCCCGCGCGGAAGCCGCACAACGATGAGATGGACTGTCGAGTAAGCGAAGATAACGCCGAGCAAAGTACCTGCAAAAGCCAGAAGCAGAGACTCGGTAAGGAGCTGACGGAGAAGACGGCTTGCGCTGGCGCCTACGGCGGTGCGCATCGCAAGCTCATGTTGTCTGGAAGTTCCTCGCGCGAGCAGAAGAATGGAGACGTTGGTACATCCGATGAGCAGCAGCAGGAAGACAGCCCCAAAGAGGAGAAATAGGGTCTGTCGTATTTGGACGTTCGCAAGGTCCAACAGCGAACTCAGAGCCACTTTGAAGCTTTCTTTAGGGAAGTGATCTGGAGAATCCTTGGCGAACTGCTGAAAGAGCGGCTGAAGGGCTTCAGAGCCGGTGAGGCTCGAAACTCCAGGCTTGAGCTTTACGACGATTCCGTACAGCTTTTTAGGGTCGTTGCTGAGGCTGATTGGCTGATAGAGGTCTACTCCAAGCCACCCGAAATGTTCCGGCATGACGCCGATCACCTGATAAGGCTTCTGGCTCAGACGCATTGTTTTTCCGACGACGGATCGGTCTCCACTGAAGTGACGCATCCAGAACTTATGGCTTAGAACCACTACGGGCGCGGGTGTCTTCCCGAAGGGAGCGTCGGAGGAGAAAAAGTGGCGGCCGAGGAGAGGTTGAACCCCGAGGAGTTGAAAGCCATCGCCCGTCATTAAGAGAGCTTCTGCGTTGTCAGGAACGCCGTTCTGGTCGATACTCTCCTCGTCCATGTTGAAACCCATGACGGTCTGGATCGCAGGAGATTGCTCTACCTTAACGATCTGCTCACCGGTGAGCCCGAAGCCATTGTGCTCGGATTTGGAGTTGATAGCGACCCAGCAGATGCGATTCGGTTCGGCGTAGGGAAACGGATTGATGATTACGGCGTAAATGATGCTAAACACAGAGACGGTTGCACCGATGCCGAAAGCCAGAGACAGGCATGCCGTGAGTGCGAAGTGCGGATGATTCCTGAGCTGACGGACGCCATAACGAAGATCTTGAACGAGCGTGTTCATAGGAGTGTCATTCCACCTCAATTTCCAGCTGACACTGAGACCTGCTTATTTTGACGTAAGACTCTGCAGAAACGCTCTCATTTCGCGAATGACCTCGGCCTCATTTGTCGCGAAAACATCATGACGAGCGTGCGCCAGACGCACAACGCGCGCTGTTGGAATTCCGGCTTCGAACGCGTCAATTTGCCGATTCTCCCACGCATTTTCATCGGGATCGGAACTTTTCTCCGTCGCAAAGATTGCAAGAACCGGCACCGGAATCGTCGTGTACTTCACCGGGTTCATCATGATCGCATTCAACTCCGGTGGCATGGGTGGAATTCCGGGCGGGGGCGGAGGAGGAGGCTGAGACTTCTCGTCGCTCTGGATGCTCTTGCGGAGTTCCTCTTCGTTCCGAGTCATGCTGGCCAGTAATCTCCGCTTCAAATCGAGGCTTGGATCAGGGCCTTGTTCCGCCTCTTTCAGAAGGCGGCGCAGTTCCGCTCGCTCCTGCAACGGCTCCGGTTCTGCCTTGTTGTAAAAGGCGTACGGATATCCAGCATCGAGATAGATCAGCGCTGTCACTTTGGCGGGGAATCGGCTTCCCACGGAGCTGAGTTCTTCTCCACCGACCGACCAGCCGACAATAATCGGACGCTCCATCTTGAGTTGATCCATTACAGACAGAACGTCGTCTCCCAATCTGTCGGCTGAATAGTTTTCATCGGTTGGAGCAGGATGATCAGATGCTCCAGATCCCCTTCGCGTGATCGCGTAAACGCGGTAGCGACTGACAAACTTCGGAGCGAACTTGTCCCAGTCGTGGGCATCAGGACCAAGTGCCGCCAGAAACACCATCGCACGCCCCGTTCCGCCGTAATCCAAGACCTCTAGCTTTACTCCAGGCTGAACGGTGACAAACTGCACGGAGTGGGGCGTGACATCAGGGGGCCGTGACGGGCCTTGAGCCAAGAGAGCCTGGCTCAAAAAGAAGGCCAAGCCCAGCGGCAAAAACTCGAGTCGCTTCAAGCTATTGTTCTCCAAGTGGTGAGTAGATTGAATTAGTACCCTCTCTGTGGCATCTGTATTTCACTGACCGAAGATGCCGAATGAGCCAGCTAGGTCCCCGACAGCTGTCAACGACGATCCCTGATTTCTTCAGGACTGATGCCCCGCCTCATACGCCTGGTGAGCCAGGCTGCCCAGCCTGTACAAAGTGCTAACGCTAAAGAGAGAAGGCGAACAAGGCCAGATAGTTCCTCGAAGCTCACCACCACACCGATGAGTGATATCCGAAGAGCATCCATCCCAGTGCACCGATGCATTGAGGATGTGTTTTCGCCAAGGTACCCAGATGGCAGGCGAGATATGCCGCGAATACGATGCACAGCGAGCAGAACACTCCCAGGGCGAAAAGCAGTGGACCATAGGAGACGCGGTGATCTTCAGGTAGCGGCGTCGAGTTCATTACACCGCCAGTTCGCCAGAATCGTTCAAGGGCGAATGAATTCCCTGCCGCTGCCAGAACGAGTAATAAGCTGGCGCTGCGATATAGTGCCGACGCTTTCATTGCGCTCACGACCTCTCATGGCTATGTAGCATTCGTCATATCGCCTAGATTGTCAAGAAGGAATTGCCACGATTAATTTGGAACCGACCGCATTTGCTGTCGCCCTGAAGGCGCGAGATAGATTTGAGGGGCTCTCCTATTGACATCCGATACGTGAAGGGCTATGCTCCTATCGTGCTTCGATAGGAGTTTTTGCCTTGGACCGAAATCAAGCTAACCTCCTGCAAGGAACTTTGGATCTGCTAATCCTCAAAGCCATTGGGGATGATGAATTCCACGGCTTGGGAATCTCTCGCCGCATCCAGCAGATTACCCGCGAAACATTCAAGGTTGGGCCCGGTTCCCTGTTCCCGGCACTCCACCGAATGGAAGAGGCTGGGTGGCTGTGTTCATCGTGGGGTGAATCGGAGAACAACAGACGAGCTCGCTTCTATCGAAGGACCAAAGAGGGTGAACGGCAGCTCGGACTCGAAACCGAACAGTGGACAACGATCTCTCGCGCCATTGCGATCGCGCTAAAGACAACTTAGGAATCGCTATGGGAATGCGTTCGCGACTGACAAGACGAATCAGCTCGGCTCTCAGAACTGCGTAGGAGGGGATTTGAATTCCATTTTCAGGCTGCGCGCGGTTCTTCACAATCTCCTCCACAAGTCGCGAAGGGACCATGAGGAAGCGGCAGAACTAAAGACGTACTTAGATATGGTCGCAGATGAACTTGCCGATTCCGGTCTCACTCGTCTGGAAGCTGAACGGATCGCCCGAATGAATTGCGGGGGCAGAACGCAGTTAGAACAGACTGTCCGCGATCTCCGAACGGGGATTCAAGTGGTTGTTCTTTGGCAGGAGACTCGCATCGCTGTCCGACAGTTGATCAAACAGCCGCTTTTCACGGTAGCTGCCGTGGCATCCCTTGCGCTCGGGATGGGCGCGACCACAGCAATCTTCACTGCCGTCTACTCACTCACTCTTCGCCCTCTGCCCTATTCGCATGCGGACCAGCTGGTGTTCGTCTCTCAAGGAATCGGTGGTGGAAAGAACTCAATCTTCGCACCGGACTTCATGGCCATGCGATCAGGTGGGATGCATTCCATTCAACAGCCAGCTGGATTCGCCGAACGACCCGATGCAACGCTCACAGGAGGGTCGATTCCAGAACGCCTTCGGTGCGTTGGTATAACAGCAAATTTTCTCGACACGCTTGATGTGCATCCTCAACTCGGCCGTGACCTCTTGGAGGCAGACGACCGTGAGAATGCATCACCTGTAGTTCTGATTACTGACCGGCTCTGGCAGAGCCACTTTGGGGCGGATAGAAGAGTTGTCGGAAGCACCATCACCCTTGATGGAAAGCAGCGCACTGTAATTGGCGTCTTGCCTCGCGGCTTTGAGTTCCCCGAGCCGAGCATCGAGCCCGATATTGTTCTACCTGCGAATCTGCCAACCGCGGCTGATTTCGCTGGTGGCCCTGTCGCGCCAGTGAATGTCATCGCCAGAATGCGTGACGGCGTTACACGAGCTCAGACAACGGCTGAGATCAGGACATTCTTTGCTCGCAGGACGCAGTTCTATCCTTCGGGATGGGCCAAGCCGGATGTCTCAGTGGATTCGCTTCAAGAGCATGTAGCCGGAAATTTCCGAAAACCACTGCTCCTATTGCTGGGTTGCATCGTATGCGTTTTGATGGTTGTCTGCGCGAATGTTGGAAACCTACAACTCGCACGCGCAGCTTCACGACAGCACGAGCTCTCGATCCGTCGTGCGCTGGGCGCAACCCGCTGCCGGCTGGTCCAACATTTTCTTATTGAGAATCTGCTGCTGATGTGTGCGGCCTCATTGCTGGGGCTCGCAGTCGCGTGGGGTTCCCTTACGCTCCTCCGCGATTTGGGACTTCTGTCCGGAAGAGCCATTGAATCCGCTTATGGCGCACCCACATTTGGCGGGCTATTCGGCAAGTACGGGAGTACGATTCATATCTCACCTGCAGTCGTGTCCTTCGCGTTTGTCCTTCCGCTCTTATCCACAGTGATCTTTGGCATTGTTCCTGCACTTCGGGCGACTGACGCGGCGGCTCTTCCGCAGCTGCAATCTGAGGGAAGACAAACAACGGCTGGAGGTGCGAGGCGTCGCTTCGGACACGTCTTACTGGCATTCGAGGTGGCGTGCTCGATCGCATTGCTCTCGTGCGCTGGGCTTCTGATTCGCAGCCTTGCCAACATCATGAGCTTCGAATCCGGTTTCGACCCGGGCAACACGATGACGGCGAATGTTCGACTGACGGGCGCCCGATACCAAAGGGCGGAAGATATGGACCACTTCACCAGCGAGTTGTTGAGCCGCCTCGAGGCTATTCACGGCGTACAGGCTGCGACCATCGCAAATCTCCTGCCGGTGGAGAATACAGCCAGGATTCAGTTCTCATTGACCAATGAGCACAATCCCCCTTTTGATCCCGGACATCTTGTCGCGTTTATCACGATCTCTCCAAACTATTTTGGGACTATGAGAACTACGCTTCTTCAAGGCAGAGCACTCAGCTCCCTTGACTCTCGGATATCGTCTCGCGTCATGGTAGTTAACCGGGACTTGGCCAAGCGGTTCTTTGGAGGCAATGCACTGGGCAAGCAGCTGTACATACACGATCTCGGCTCCGCCGGGTCGCATCTTGTGCCGACCTCGATCGTGGGTGTTGTGGAGAACGTCCCACACAACGGATTCCTACAGCCCATCGAGCCTGAGGTTTATCTTCCCCTCGCTCAGGCTCCCCAGCCCGACTTTGAAATCGCAATACGCCATGCAGGCGACCCGGCGCTGTTGAGGTCGTCGATCGTAAAGGCTGTAGCAGAGACAGACTCCACGATCCCAGTTACGGGCATTGAAACGATGGACGACAGGATCGCCTATCGCGTCACTTTTCGTAAGGCCCTGCTAGTTCTGATATCTACTTTCGCTACGTTAGCCGTCATAGTATCCGCCATTGGGATCGCCGGAATGTTCGCATATATGGTTGCCCAGAGAACGCGGGAAATGGGTATTCGCCTGGCATTGGGTGCTTCTCGAGTGCATCTACTGAGAATTGTTCTGAAAGAGACGTGGGCCATCCTCAATCTTGGGACAACGCTTGGCCTACTGATATCGTTTGCATCCAGTCACGCGATCGGTTCCATGCTTGTGGGAATTGGCCGACACGATCCTGTGGTAAACGTGAGTGCCTTAGCTCTCACGAGCGCTGTTGCGTTCTTCGCCGCGCTCGCTCCAGCAATCCGTGCCTCTCGTACGGATGTGCTCGCTGTTTTACGCGAAGATAGCCGGATCTGCTTTTAGAGTGACCCTGTAGTAAAGCTGAACTGCTCCGCACCGCTCTGCGATCCGGCCGAATTGACCCTATGATCGCGCTGCGGCGAGAACGAGGAGTTTTCGGCGCCCTCTCCTAACCATTGTTCAATCAATATTGCCTGCCTGGCACACTCATACGGAGCTTACCTCTCGAAACCCTCCATGGCGCCAGTACTCAAATCTTCAAAGTTTATGAGATGAATACCTCTTGCTTACCGAGGGGAGCTGAGCTATCCTCTCTCGGTAACCGTGGGGAGAACCGATGAGCAAGCCATCCGACCTAGTCCAGGGTACATTGGATCTCTTGATTCTAAAAATTCTCGCGCTTTAGCCCCTTCATGGCTGGGCTCTTAGCCAGAGACTGAAGCAGGTTTCGGGCGAAGTGCTGCAGGTGAGCGACGGATCGCTTTATCCGGCTCTCCACAAGCTAGAGCAGCAGGGCTGGATCCGGGCAGAGTGGAAGCCAACTGAGAACAACCGCAGGGCGAAGTTCTACTCGCTCACACGGCTGGGCAGACGACACCTCGAACAGGAAGCAGCGAACTGGGAACGTATCTCTGCGGCTATCTCCGGCGTATTGCGGTTGACGGAGGTGTGAATATGCGGCTTGAGAACTGGCTCTACACAATTCCGCTGCGTATACGTGCCCTGCTCCAGCGCCAGGACGCGGATCTCGACGAAGAGCTGCGGGATCATATCGAACGTCAAATCGAGGAGAATCAGTCCCGAGGGATGAGCGATGAAGAGGCACGCCTTGCAGCGTTCAGAGCCTTTGGGAACTTCGTCGCGGTCCGCGAACAGACGCACGAGACCTGGGCGTGGGCGACGATTGGGCGTCTGAGACAGGATTTTAGGTTTGCACTTCGCTCTGCATGGCGAGCACCGTTTTTGTCTGCTGTCGCCGTGCTTGCACTGGCTCTGGGCATTGGGCTCAACACGGGCGTGTTCACCATGTTGAACGCGATGTTCCTCAGGGCTCCAACGTTAGTTGACCCGGAGAGGTTCATTCAGATATGTCCCCGGTATGCGGGATGGTTCACGGGAGCAGAACAAAACGCTTCTTTCACAACTGAAGATTTTGACGCAATTCGCGGCCGTTCCGAAACCCTCAGTGAGGTGTCGGCATGGAGGCAGAATTCCGCATTTCTTGACGAGGGAAACAGGTATCTCACCACACTGCTAGCGACCTGCAACTACTTCCATATCCTCGGAATCGATCGCCCGTTGAGGGGTCGATTCTTTGCCTCCAGCGAGTGCACTGACGGAGTCCGAGCACAGGTGGCCGTGCTGAGCGAGCCATTGTGGAAGAATCAGTTTGACGCCGATCCGCAGATCGTGGGCAAGAGCATCCACCTCAACGGCGTACCGGTAACCGTCATCGGCGTTGCGCCTTCCGACGCTGCGAATTATCTACTCGGCGGGGCCTTTCTTCCGTACACACTGGAGCCTCAACTCAACCACGCTGAAGATTTCCTCGTCAGCCCTGACAAGCCATGGCTATCCATGACGGGCCGGTTGCGCCCTGGATTCACGCGGACCGATGCACAGGCCGAATTGACAGCAATCATGAGCCAGCAGGATCGGGCGTACGTGCAGCGCAAGATTTCGGCTTTCGACCGCAAGACTTCCCTGGTCGTCACCAACGGATCGGAGATCGAAAACCCCGCTATTCATACCCTAGCGATGGGACTGATGTTCCTGATGCTGGGTCCACTGGCGCTGATTCTTCTGCTTGCCTGCAGCAATGTAGCTACACT
>Ga0105239_10001210_pt1 | contig 35228 bp, 32 predicted proteins | sample KBSC44metaG_FD_92761 | JGI IMG/M metagenome (GOLD analysis project Ga0105239, IMG submission 92761) | Corn rhizosphere microbial communities from Kellogg Biological Station, Michigan, USA - KBS C4-4 metaG | ecosystem: Host-associated > Plants > Roots > Rhizosphere > Soil | place: Michigan, USA... | reverse complement strand
TGCTCGGCAGCATCGCGCGCTTCCACGGCTTCTCGATCTGGAAGTTCATCAAGTACATCAAGGAAGAACTGCTGATCGTGCTCGGCACCTCGTCGTCCGAGTCGGTGCTGCCGCGCATGATGAGCAAGCTGGAGAACCTGGGCGCGAAGAAGTCGGTGGTCGGCCTGGTGATCCCGACGGGCTATTCGTTCAACCTCGACGGCACCTCGATCTACCTGACGATGGCGGCGGTCTTCATCGCGCAGGCGACGAACACGCCGATGACCCTGGGCCAGCAGCTGACCTTGCTGCTGGTGCTGCTGCTGACTTCCAAGGGCGCGGCCGGCGTGACCGGCAGCGGCTTCATCGTGCTCGCGGCGACGCTTTCGGCGGTGGGCCACGTGCCGGTGGCGGGGCTGGCGCTGATCCTCGGCATCGACCGCTTCATGTCCGAAGCGCGCGCGCTGACCAACCTGATCGGCAACGGCGTGGCCACCGTGGTGGTCGCGAAGTGGACCGGCGACCTCGATACCGAGCGCATGCGCAGACAGTTGGACAATGAGACCGACGTCGCTGCCGATGAACCCGAAGTCATCCTCGATGCGGCCGAGGCGAAGATGGCGACGAACCGATAGACAAAGGAACTCATGGACCAATCCTCTCGCAATGCCACCTGGCGTTCAGGCCTGCACCAGATCGTCATCGTCGGCGGCGGCGCGGGGGGGCTGGAGCTGGCGACCACGCTGGGCGACAAGCTCGGCAAGCGCGGTCACGCCGCGGTGACGCTGATCGACAAGACGCGCTCGCACGTCTGGAAGCCCAAGCTGCACGAGATCGCCGCCGGCAGCATGGACATCGGCGTGCACGAGGTCGACTTTCTCGCGCAGTCGCACTGGCACCACTTCGGCTACCGCGTCGGCGAGATGACCGGGCTGGACCGCGAGCGCCGCGAGGTCCTGGTGGCCGGCTTCGTCGACGAGGAAGGCGAGCACGTGACCTCGCCGCAGCGGGTGCGCTACGACACGCTGGTGATCGCGGTCGGCAGCCAGAGCAATGATTTCGGCACGCCCGGGGTCAGCGAATTCGGCATGAAGCTGGAGTCGGTGCGCGACGCGCGGCGCTTCAACCGGCGCCTGGTGAATGCCTGCATCCGCGCGCATTCGCTCACCGATGCGGAAGGGCCGCGGCACCTGCAGGTGGCGATCATCGGCGCCGGTGCGACCGGCGTGGAACTCGCCGCGGAGCTGCACCGCACGACGCGCGAGGTGATCTCCTACGGGCTCGACCGGATCGACCCGGAGGACATCCAGATCAACCTGATCGAGGCCGCGTCGCGTGTGCTGCCGGCGCTGCCGGAGCGGCTCTCGGCTTCGACCGAAGTGCTGCTGCGCAAGCTCGGCGTGACGGTGCACACCAACGCCAAGGTGGCCGAGGTGATGGCCGACGGCGTGCGCCTCACCGGCGGCGGCGAAGGCGGTGCCGGCGGCAACGTCATCCCGGCCGACCTCGTCGTCTGGGCCGCGGGCGTGAAGGCGCCCGAGTTCCTGAAGGACCTGGCCGGCCTGGAGAGCAACCGCATCAACCAGCTGGTGGTCAAGCCGACGCTGCAGACGACGCGCGACGACGACATCTTCGTGATCGGCGATTGCGCCGCCTGCGCCTGGCCGGAAGCCGACGGCGGCAAGGGCGGCTGGGTGCCGCCGCGTGCGCAAGCCGCGCACCAGCAGGCCTCGTTCATGGTCGGGCAGATCAAGGCGCGGCTCGCCAAGCGGCCGCTCGCGAACTACCGCTACCGGGACTTCGGCTCGCTCGTCTCGCTGGGGGAATTCAGCACCGTCGGCAACATGATGGGCGGGCTGGTCGGCGGCAATCTGTTCATCGAAGGAATGTTCGCGCGGCTGATGTACGAGTCGCTCTACAAGATGCATGAACTCGCCTTACACGGGTTTGCCAAGGTGGCGCTCGAAACGCTGGCGCGGATGATCACGCGTCGTACCGAGCCGCACGTCAAGCTGCATTGACTTCTCGCCCTCGGTCGCGGAGAGTTCATTCGCGCGCAAAGCGCATTGAGTCAACACAAGGAGCTAACACATGGCAGCACAACAACGCGTCGTTCTGGTCACCGGCGGCATGGGTGGCCTCGGGGAAACGATTTCGACCAAGATGGCGGATGCGGGTTACAAGGTCGTGGTGACCTATTCGCCCGGCAACAACAAGCATGCCGAGTGGGTCGCGAACATGAAGAGCAACGGCTACGACATCCTCGCCGTGGCTTGCGACGTCGCCGACATCGAGTCCTGCACCAAGGCGGTGGCCGAGGTGCAGGCCAAGGCCGGCCAGATCGACGTGCTGGTCAACAACGCCGGCATCACGCGCGACATGACCTTCAAGAAGATGGACAAGGTCAACTGGGACGCGGTGTTGCGGACCAACCTCGACAGCCTGTTCAACATGAGCAAGCAGGTGGTCGACGGCATGGTCGAGCGCGGCTGGGGCCGGGTCATCAACGTCTCGTCGGTGAACGGCTCGAAGGGTGCTTTTGGCCAGACCAATTATTCGGCCGCGAAGGCCGGCGTGCACGGCTTCACCAAGGCGCTGGCGCTCGAAGTGGCGAAGAAGGGCGTGACCGTCAACACCATCTCGCCGGGCTACATCGGCACCAAGATGGTGACCGCAATCCCGAAGGACGTGCTCGATTCGAAGATCCTGCCGCACATTCCGGTCGGCCGGCTCGGCAAGCCGGAAGAGGTGGCCGGCCTGATCATCTACCTGGCCTCGGAAGAGGCCGCGTTCGTGACCGGCGCGAACATCGCCATCAACGGCGGCCAGCACATGCAGTGATGCACCCCGAACGGCGCCTTCCCTGGCGCCGTTTTTGATTGACCTTCCCCAGAAACAACAGGAGACCTGAATGATCAAGTCGGGCATAGATCAAGACGCGCTGATCAAGATGTTTTCGGAAGCCAGCGACAAGCAGGGCGAGATGCTGCGCAAGGCCGTCAGCGAAGCGACCTTGAAGGCGCTGCAGGGCCGCGAGCTGAGCTTGAACAACATCAAGAGCGTGCTGAAGACCGTCACCGAAGCGGCCTCGGCCGGCGCAGCGAAGAATATCGCGCCACCGGTGGACGTCGAAGCGATGCTGGGCCAGGCGCTCGGCGGCATGGATGCGGCGCTGCTCCAGGCGGTCGAGGCGCACCGCAAGGCGCTGCAGCAGTTCGTCAGCCAGGGCGTCAGCGTGCAGGAGGCTCAGCTGAAGGGGGCGCTGTCCAACCTCGAAAAGATGGAGGACACCTTCTTCGCCACCGTCACCAAGGCGGCGGGCGCGGCCGGCGAACCGATGCAGGGGCCGTGGCAGCACGTGCTCGAAGCGATGAAGCTGAAGGGCACCGATACCGGCGCCAAGGCCGCATCGACGGTCGAGCAGATGATGGCGCAGACGCAGGAGGCGGTGCGTGCCGGCCGGGCCAGCGGGCTGAAGGCGGCGCAGGCGATGCTCGACAGTTATTCGGCGCTCGTCAGCGGCGTGCTGATCGGCATGTCGGAAGGTCTGCAGAGCGGCTCCAGCGCGGCCTCCGCCGCGGCGAAGAAGACCAAGAAATAGCGGTCCCGTCCGCTGCCGCGGCGGCCAGCCTCGCCACAGGCCGGGCGCCGCGCCCGGCCGTTCCGAAGCGGCCGGGCGACTCGCTCGGCGAGTGGGGCCGGCATGGTGACGCCGGTGCTCCTCCGCTCAGCTGCCCGATTGCGGCATGCGCCGGATCTGGCCAGGGTCGTAACCCTGCTTGCGGGCGATGTCGACCAGCTTCTGGTAGTCCGCTTCGGGGATGGCCGGCGTGCGCGCCATGATCCAGAGGTAATCGCGCTTCTCGCGCGTGATCACTGTTTGCGTGTAGTCGGGCGAGACGTGGCTGATGCGGTAGTCCGCCTTGATCGGCCAGAAATACTGCCGGCCCCAGACCGCATTGTTCCGGCCGAGCACATAGCCGCGCGAATGGAATTCGCGCATCGGGCCGGTGAAGCCGTCGGCGCGGAAGGTGAAGACGGCGTCGACGGTGCCGTCGGCATCAAGCTTGTAAGTGTCTTTGGCGTTGTAGGCGCCGCGTTGGAACGAGGTGCCGATGCTGCCGATCACGTACCAATCGCCCATGAAACGCGGCAGGTCGACTTGCGGAGCCAGCGCCAGCGGCCAGGCCTCGCGCCCGCTCGGCGGCGTCTGGCAGGCGACGAGCGCCGCCACGCCAGCGGTGCCGAGCAACCAGCGGCCGGCGTGACGGCGCGAGCGAAGGTATCGGAAGATGGTCATCTTTCATTGTCCCGCATTCAGCCAGTGGGACTGCCGGCGTAGCTCAGGGTTCCACTTCGCAACGCTCATCACGCAGTCAGGCGATTCCTGCCGCCCCGTAGGACCAGTGAGCACGAGCTTGCCGGCTTTCGTCTCGGCGTCGACCCGGCTGAGCCGACCCGCCTCGTCAGCCCTTGCCGACAGTGCGACAAGCAGTGGCCTGCCAGACCTCGCTCTCCAGGTATCGCGCCCCTATGATTTCTCCCCCCGCGCATTGCCGCGCCGTCTTCACTAAGGAACCCACCTCATGAAACCTGTCCGTTGGGGCATCCTCTCCACCGCCGGCATCGGCACCAAGAAAGTCATCCCCGGCATGCTGAAGAGCCGGGAACTGGAAGTCGCGGCGATCGCGTCGCGCAATCTGGGCACCGCCCAGTCGGCTGCCGCCGCCCTCGGCATTCCGAGCGCCCACGGGTCCTATGAAGCCCTGCTGGCCGACCCGACGATCGAGGCGATCTACAACCCATTGCCCAACCACCTGCACGTGCCGCTGACCTTGGCCGCGTTGCAGGCCGGCAAACACGTGCTGTGCGAAAAGCCGATGGCGATCAGCGCGGCCGAGATCGAGGTGCTGCGGCCCTACGCGTCGCGGCTGCACGTGCGCGAGGCCTTCATGGTGCGCCATCACCCGCAGTGGCTCGCGGTGCGCGAGGAACTGCGCCGCGGCACGATCGGCGAGCTGCGTTTCATGCACGTGCCCTTCACTTATTTCAATGCCGACCCGGCGAATATCCGCAACCAGGCCGACATCGGCGGCGGCGCGCTCTACGACATCGGCTGCTACGCGATCGTCGCCGGCCGCTGGTTCTTCGAAGGCGACGCCGAGCGGGTCAGCGCGGTGATCGACCGCGACCCGGTCTTCAAGACCGACCGCACCACCAGCGGCCTGCTCGATTTCGGCGCCGGCCGCCAACTGGCGTTCACGGTCTCGACGCAATCCGCTCCGTACCAGCGCATCCAGCTGGTCGGCAGCAAGGGCCGCATCGAGATCCGCATTCCGTTCAATGCGCCGCCGGACGAGGCTTGCCGCTATTCGATCGACGACGCGAGCGCGCTCGACGGCAGCGGCATCCGCCACGTCGACCTGCCCGCGGCCGATCAGTACCAGCTGCAGGCCGAAGCCTTCTCGCGCGCGGTGCGCAACGAGCAGCCCGATGCCTCCGCGCTCGACGATGCGATCACCAATCTGCGCATCATCGAGGCGCTGTTCGCCGCCGGGGCCAGCGGGCGCTTCGAGCGGCCGGTCCCGCGCTGACGCAGCGTCGCGCCATCGGGCATCATGGCCGGGCATTGCCGGAGGTGATCGCCATGAATCGCACGATGCCCAGGAGCTGGCTGACGGGGTGGCTGATGCTGATCGCCGGGCTGCTGGCGTGCGCTCCCGCGGCCGTCGCAGCGGATCGGCCTCACGCCCCGGTGAGCAAGGCCGAAACCCGCCAGATCCGCGCGGTGATCCAGTCGCAGCTCGACGCGCTCGCGGCAGACGATGCGGAACGGGCTTTCTCCTATGCCTCGCCCGGCATCCAGAAGATGGTCGGCTCGCCGGACAACTTCATCCAGATGGTGCGCACCAGCTACCCGGTGGTCTATCGGCCGGCTTCGGTGGTTTTCCTCGCGCCGCAATGGGTCGAAGGCGTCCTGGTGCAGGGCGTGCAGATGACCGACGTAGCTGGCGCGCTCTGGCTCGCGCTCTACACGATGGAGCGCCAGGCGGACAAGTCCTGGCGCATCAGCGGCTGCACGGTGCGGGCGAACGAAGGCCGTGCCACCTGACTCAGCCGAGGCTGCTGATCAGCCACAGGTTCGCCGCGGTGATCAGCCCGAACAGGCTCCAGGCCGCGAGCTTCATCACCGTCCCGTTGGCGAACTCGCCCATCAGCCGCCGGTCGCTGGTGAAGCGGATCAGCGGCCAGATCGCGAACGGCAGCTGGAAACTCAGCACCACCTGGCTCGCCACCAGCAGCCTGCCGACCGCGCCGTCGCCGAGCCACCAGACACCGGCGAACGCCGGTACCAGCGCCAGCGCGCGCGTGATCAGGCGGCGCTGCCAGCACGGGATCTTCAGGTCAAGGAAACCTTCCATCAGGATCTGGCCGGCGATCGTGCCGGTGAAGGTCGAGCTCTGGCCGGAGGCGAGCAGCGCGATGCCGAAGAGCAGCGAGGCCAGCGTGCTGCCGACCAGCGGGTCGAGCAGCCGGTAGGCCTCCTCGATCTGCGTCACCTCGCGGTGGCCGTTGCCGTGGAAGGCCGAGGCCGCGAGGATCAGGATCGCCGCGTTGACCATCAGCGCGAGCGAGAGCGAGATCACGGTGTCGAGCGTCGAGAGGCGCAGCGCATCGCGCCGGCCGGCCGTGCCCGGCTCCACGCGGCGCGTCTGCACGATCGACGAATGCAGGTAGAGGTTGTGCGGCATCACCGTCGCACCGAGGATGCCGATCGCGAGGTACAGCGCCTGCGGGTCCTGCAAGGGCCGCCAGCGCGGCACGAAGCCTTTGGCGACCTCGGCCCAGTCCGGCCCGGCGAGCACCAGCTCGATCGCATAGCAGGCGCCGATCGTGACGATCAGCCCGAGCACGATCGCTTCGATGCGGCGAAAGCCCCGGCCCTGCAGCCCGAGCACGATCAGGGTGTCGAACGCGGTGATGGCGATGCCCGTCGTCAGCGAGACGCCGAACAGCAGGTGCAAGGCGAGTGCGCTGCCCAGCACCTCGGCCAGGTCGCAGGCGATGATCGACAGCTCGGCGAGGATCCACAGCACGCGGTTCACCGGCGCGCTGTAGTTTTCGCGGCAGGCACGCGCCAGGTCGAGGCGCGCGATCAGCCCGAGGCGCAGCGCCAGGGTCTGCAGCAGCATCGCCGCCAAGCTAGCCAGCAGCACGACGAAGAGCAGCGCATAGCCATAGCGCGAGCCGGCTTCGATGTCGGTCGCCCAGTTGCCCGGGTCCATGTAGCCGACCGAGACCAGCAGCCCCGGCCCGGCGATGCTGAGCAGGCGCCGCCAGAACGGTGCGCCCGCCGGGATGCCGACGCTGTCGCGGACCTCGAACGGGCAGAACGGAGCAGTGGCAGTGCGCGGCAGCGAGTACATCGGCGGCGATTGTGCCGAGGCGGCCGCCAGAGGGCGGCTTGGTGCGCCTAAAAGCCGTCGAACAGATCGCCCGGGCGGCGCGTGTGCACGCTCTCGATCGCGAGCAGCCTGAGCTTGGTCTCGACCCCGCCGGTTGCCGAAAAGCCGCCCGGCTTGCCGCCTGCGGCGAGCACCCGGTGGCACGGCACGATCGGCGCGAACGGGTTGTTGCCCAAAGCTTGCCCGACGGCGCGCGCCAGGCTGCCGTCGCCCAGTTGCGCCGCGACTTCTCCATAGCTCAGCGTTGCGCCGGGCGGGATAGCGCGCGTCACGCGATAGACCGAGGCGTCGAAGCCGGGCACGCCGCGCATGTCGAGCGCCACGTCGGCCATGTCGTCCGCCGCGCCGCCGAGCAAGGCGGCGATGCGCTCGATCGTGCGCTGCACCTGCGGCGGCGGGGTGCGCTCGACCGCCCCGGGCGCTCGGCGCAGCAGGCGCGCGCGCAGGTAGACGTCGCGTGGCTCGGGCAGCTGGGCGGCGACGATGCCATGCGCATTCCAGGCGATGCCGCAGCGGCCGAGCGCGGTTTCGAACAAGGCGAGGCCGCAGTCGCCGCTGTCCGGGCTGTTGTCATCGGGGCAGGCCATGTCGATTCTTTCGGGGATGTTCGTGCCGGCGGTGTCGCGATTCGACTGTAGTCCAGCGGGCGTGGCAGCGGCGACGCTGCACGATGGGGTGCCCTCGGCTGCCCGGCCGGCCGGCCCGCCGGGCATTGCGCCCGGCCCCGGGCTTCCTCAGGTGAGCCGCTTTGCGGCCTGCGCCGCGATCGTTTCGTCGAAGCGCGCCGGCGGCCAATCCTCGCGCAGCGCCTGCAGCATCAGATCCTGCTGCGACGGCGGCGCGAGGCCGCCGAGCGGCGGGTCGCGATCGAGGTTGGTCGGGAAGGCGTAGCCCTCGGCACAACTGGCGACGGCGTTCGCACAGCCGGTCTCGCTCAGGCGCCCTTCCTTGAACATCGCTCGCAAGGCGGGGTAGAGCGCCACGCTCATGCGCACGCGGTCCACGCTTTCCATCGCCCGGCCGTAGGCGGACGAGACCTGCAGCAGGTTCGCCATGCGTTTGACGTCGTGCGTGCGATTGCTGCCGGCGGCATGGAACATCGCCGGATTGAAGAACACCGCATCGCCCTTCTTCAGCGGCAGCTGCACCCGGTGTTCGAGGAAGTAGTCGCGGAATGCCGGCAGCGGCCAGGCCAGGTAGCCGGGCTCGTAGGTCTGGGAATACGGCAGGTACAGCGTCGGGCCGGTGGCCACCGGCATGTCGGTATGGGCCACGGCGCCTTGCAAGGTCAGCACCGGCGAGAGCCGATGCACATGCGCCGGGAAACGCGCCGCGACCTCGGGCGTCTGGAAGCCGAGGTGGTAGTCGCGATGCGGATGCTGCGCCTCGCCGCCGGGGTTGACGACGTTGATCTGCGAGGTCATCTGGTAGTCCGGCCCGAGCCAGGCTTCGCTGATCAGCGCGACGATGTCGTTGGCGTAGTAGGCGGCGAAGACGGCCGGCGCGCGCAGGCAGAGTTTTTCGAGCGCGTTCCAGATGCGGTCGTTCGCGCCGGGCTTGGCGAAGTGGTCGCCGCCGCCGCTGTTCTGCGCGTGCTGCTCGTCGATGATCGTGCGGAAGACCGCGCTGGCCGCATCGAGCGTCGCCGTCTCGGTATAGGCGCCGCTGAGCACGACCAGGCCCGGCCCGTCCATCATCGCCGTGCCCCATTCGGCCAGCACCGCGCGCCGCGCCGCCGGCGATGACGCGACATGGCGCCGAATCTCCGCACAGTCGTACACCGGCACGTTCGCGTCGATGCGCGCGGCGAACGGATAGTGCGCCAGCACGGTCGTGCGCTCGACCAGCGCGGCGAAGTCGTCGATGCTGCAGTCCGCGGCGTCGAGCCAGAAGGAGGTGCCGGTCATACCGGCTCCGGCATGCCGCTGCGCAGCGAGCGTGTGATCGCCAGGCCGATGCGCGTGGCTTCGGTGGCGTCGTTCAAGGTCAGCGGCGCCTCGCGCTCGCCGCGGCAGGTGGCGACGAAGGCGGCCATCTCGCGCTGGAAGGCATCGCCGAAGCGTTCGAAGAAGTCGCTGACTGCGGCATGGCGCACGCCGTGGGCATCGCTGGTCACGACCCGGTCGCGCGCCGCGCCGTGGCCGATCTGCAGCTTGCCCGCGGTGCCGATGATCTCGGTCTGCGTCTCGTGCCCATGGGCGAAGGTGCGCGAGGCATAGAACACCGCGCGCGCGCCGCCTTCGAAATCGACGATCGCCAGGCCGTTGTCCACGTCCTGGTACTTCGCGAGCCCCGGGTGCATCGCGATCGTGCCGCTGGCATAGGCGCGCTGGGCCTTCGGCTTGCCGAGCATCCAGCGGGCGAGGTCGATGTCGTGCACGCTGCAGTCCATGAAGATGCCGCCCGAGTGCGCCGCATAGCCGACGAAGAAACCCGAGGGGTCGTTCATGTCGCAGGTCTGCGAGCGCACCAGGAAGGGCTTGCCGATGCCGCCTTCGGCGATGTTGGCGTGGGCCTGCTGATAGCTCGCATCGAAGCGCCGCACGAAGCCGACCATCGCGACCAGCCGCGGGTGGCGCGCCGCGACCGCCTCGACCTTCTCGCAGTCCTCGACGTTCAGCGCCAGCGGCTTCTCGACGAAGACGTGCTTGCCGGCTTCGAGCGCGGCGATGGTCTGCTCCGCATGCAGCGAAGTCGGCGTGACCAGCACCACCGCATCGGTCTGCGGGTTGCGCAGGAAGGCGTCGAAATCCGGTGTCACGTTGTTCACGCCGAGCTCGGCGCGTGCGAAGTCCAGCTCGGCTTGCACCGGGCTGCAGGCGGCGACGAGCTGCACGTGGCGCGTGCCGTGCGCGAGGTTGAGGGCGTGGCGGCGGCCCAATCGGCCGAGGCCGGCGATGCCGACGCGGAGAGGCTGTTTCATGGTCGATGTGCGGGGTTGGGGTCTCCCCTCACTATAGCCAGCGCACCCCATATTTGAAACGACAATTCTAAGTAGTTACGATAAGAGAAGAATATTTCTTGCCTCTCTAGAATCGCCGGCAGACTCAATCAGAACGAGGAGAAGAGCAATGACCCAGCAATCCAAACGCGCCTGGCTCGCGGCCGTGGCTGTCGCTTCGCTGATGGCTTGCGGCGCTGCGCACGCGGGTGGCCGCTTCGTCTTCATCAGCCATGCGCCGGATTCGGATTCGTGGTGGAACACGATCAAGAATTCGCTGAAGCAGGCCGGCGAAGACTTCGGCGCCACCGTCGACTATCGCAACCCGCCGAATGGCGATCTGGCCGACATGGCGCGCCTGATCGAGCAGGCCGCGGCGCAGAACTACGACGGCGTGATCACCACGATCGCGGATTACCAGGTGCTGCAGGGCGCGCTGAAGAAAGTCACCGACAAGAAGATCCCGCTGATCACGGTGAACTCCGGCACCGCCGACCAGAGCGAGAAGCTGGGCGCGATCATGCACGTCGGCCAGCCCGAGTACGAAGCCGGCAAGGGCGCCGGCGAGCGCGCCAAGGCGGCGGGCATCAAGAGCTTCGTCTGCGTCAACCATTTTGCGACCAACCCGGTCTCGTTCGAGCGCTGCCGCGGCTTCGGCGAGGCGATCGGCGCCGACTACAAGAAGAGCACGATCGATACCGGCATCGACCCGGCCCAGGTCGAGAGCAAGACCGCCGCCTACCTGCGCCAGAACCCCGGCACGCAAGCCATCCTCGCGCTCGGCCCGGATGCGGCCGCGCCGGCGCTGAAGGCGATCGAGAAGTCGGGCCAGAAGGGCAAGATCTACTTCGCGACCTTCGACCTCTCGGACGACATCTCGCGCGGCATCAAGGACGGCTCGATCAACTTCGCGATCGATCAGCAGCCCTACCTGCAGGGCTACATCCCGGTGGCGATCCTGTCGATCATGAAGGACAGCAAGTCGACCGACCTGAAGGCCGCGACCGAGGCCTTCAAGGCGAACGCGAAAGCAAAGAAGCGCTTCGAGGAATACGGCCTGGCGCCGGCCTACGGGACGCGCCACATCAGCTCCGGCCCCGGCTTCGTGACCAAGGACAACATCGCCAAGGTCGAGAAGTACGCCGGCCAGTACCGCTGACCTGAAGCTTCGGTCCGCGCCAGGGAGTCCGCATGAGCGCCTCGGTTTCTTCTTCCGCGCTGCCCGCCGACGAGCGGGTGCGCCAGGTCGGCGCCTTCCGCAAGCTGCTGGCGCGGCCCGAGTTCGGCGCGATCTCGGGCACGGTGCTGGTGTTCCTGATCTTCGGCTTCTCGGCCGGCGGCTCGGGCATGTTCAGCGCCGAGGGGATCGTCAACTGGGGCACCGTCGCCGGCTTCCTCGGCATCATCGCGGTGGGTGCCGCGCTGTTGATGATCGCCGGCGAGTTCGACCTGTCGATCGGCTCGATGATCGGCTTCGGCGGCATGCTGATGGCGATCCCGATCCTCTACTGGGGCTGGCCGGCCTGGCTGGCGGTGCTGTTCGCCTTCGGCTGCGCGCTGGCGCTCGGCGCCGCCAACGGCTGGCTGGTGGTGAAGACGGGGCTGCCGTCCTTCATCGTCACCCTGGCCTTCTATTTCATCCTGCGCGGCCTGAGCCTGGCGTTCTCCGTCATCCTGACCGGCAAGACCATCCTGTCGAGCAATGCCGACATCGTGCTGCGCGACGCGATCGGCAACGACGTCGTCGTCAGCACGCTGTTCCAGGGCCATGTGCTGAAGGGCTTCTTCAACATGCTGGCGCACGCCGGCTGGATGGCCGCGCGCGACGACGGCGCGGCGCTCGCGATCGGTGTGCCGAAGGTGGTGGTGTGGTGGCTGGCGCTGACCTTGATCGGCGCCTTCATCCTCGCGCGTACCCGCGGCGGCAACTGGATCCTGGCCTCGGGCGGCGATCCGGTGGCGGCGAAGAACGTCGGCATCCCGGTCTCGGCGGTGAAGGCCGTGCTGTTCGCGTTCATGGCGCTGTCGTCGGTGCTGTTCGCGGTGCTGCAGGTGGCCGATGCTGGCTCGGCGGCGGCGGACCGCGGGCTGCAGAAGGAGTTCGAGGCGATCATCGCGGCGGTGATCGGCGGCTGCCTGCTGACCGGCGGCTATGGCTCGGTGATCGGCGCAGCCTTCGGCGCGCTGATCTTCGGCATGGTGCAGATCGGCATCGGCTACACCAGCATCGACAACAACTGGTACCGCGTCTTCCTCGGGCTGATGCTGCTGGTCGCGGTGCTGTTCAACAACTTCGTGCGCCGGCGCTTTGCGCTCGGGCGCCGCTGAGATCACGATGGCAGCCGACTACATCCTCGAATTGGACGACGTCAGCAAGTTCTTCGGCCCGGTGATCGCGTTGAACGGCGTGACCTTGCGGCTGGCCCAGGGCGAGGTGCACTGCCTGCTCGGCGATAACGGCGCCGGCAAGAGCACGCTGATCAAGACCTTGGCCGGCGTGCACGCGCCCAACAAGGGCGAGTACCGGGTCGACGGCAAGCGGGTGCATTTCAGCTCGCCGCGCCAGGCGCTGGACATGGGCATCGCGACCGTCTACCAGGATCTGGCGCTGGTGCCGCTGATGAGCGTGGCGCGCAACTTCTTCATGGGGCGCGAGCCGGTGAAGCGGCTGTTCGGCATCCTGCCGGTGATGGACCACGAACTCGCCGCGACGACGGCGCGCGAGAAGCTCGGCGAAATGGGCATCCGCGTGCGCGATGCGCACCAGATGATCGGCACGATGTCCGGCGGCGAGAAGCAGTGCCTCGCGATCGCCCGCGCGATCCACTTCGGCGCGCGCGTGCTGATCCTCGACGAGCCGACCGCCGCGCTCGGCGTGAAGCAGAGCGTCAACGTGCTGAAGCTGATTGCCCGCGCGCGCAAGCGCGGCATCTCGGTGATCTTCATCACCCACAACGTCAACCACGCCTATCCGATCGGCGACAGCTTCACCTTGCTGAACCGCGGGCAGTCGATGGGCACGTTCGCGAAGACGGCGGTCTCGAAGGAGGCCGTGCTCGACATGATGGCCGGCGGCGCGGAGATGCAGACGATGATGGCGGAGCTGGAGGGCGTGACGATCTGAGCCGTCGCTCAGCCCGGCTTGGCGGGCAGGAGCCGGCGCGACTCCAGGACCCGGCGCGGGCGCTCGAGTTCTTCGACCAGCAGGTGCTGGTCCGGCAGCACGGTCCGGTACTCGGCGGCCAGGACTTTGTTCGGCAGTCCTTCCAATGCGTAATGCGCTTCGGCCGCGCGCTTGCCGGCGCAGAGGACCAGGCCGACCGGCGGGTTCTCGCCCGGTTTGGTCCAGTGCTCGCGCGCATAGTTGAGGTAGAGGTGCATCTGCCCCGCATCGGCATAGCTGAACTGGCCAACCTTCAGATCGATGACCAGCAGGCATTTCAGCCGGCGGTCGAAGAACAGCAGGTCGATGCGGAACCAACTGTCGTCGAGCCGCAGCCGGCGCTGGCGGCCGACGAAGGCGAAGTCGTCGCCCAATTCCAGCAGGAAGTCGGCCAAGTGCTGGATCAACGCGTCTTCGAAGTCGGATTCGGAGTATTCGTCTTTCAGGTTCAGGAACTCGAAGACGAAAGGGTCGCGCAACGCTTCTTCCGGCGTGACAGCATCGCTGCTTCGGCGCGCTGGGCCTTGGCCAGCATAGCGACCTTGTTTTTCGACAGCGCGATGCGTTCATAGAGCTGGCTGTTGATCTGGCGCTCGAGTTGGCGCACGGTCCAGCCGCAGCGCAGGGCTTCGGTTTCGTAGAAGGCGCGTGAGGCATCGCTTTTCGCTGAGAGCAGGCGCACGTAGGATGACCAGGGCAGAGGGAAGCGGGCAGCCAGTTCGGCCGAGGTTGACCGTGAGCGTCGAAGATGGCGCGTCACGCGATTTTTCAGACGTCGTCTGTCGAATTCGAGGCGCCGAAGATTTTTCAGACGCCGTCTGAAAAATCTGGTCCTCCGGCCAAGCCAGGTAGAACCGCCGCATCTGGCTCAGGTTGACCGGACTGAATCCCCGGCCAAACTGCTGCGTCAAATCTGCTGCCAGCCGCTCGAGCAGCGCCTCGCCATACGCCGCGCGCTCGGCGCCGCCCTGCTGAAACTCCACGATGCGCCGGCCGATTTCCCAATAGCTGGCGGTCATCAGCGCGTTCACGCTGCGGGCGGCTGCGCGGCGGGCGCCTTCGACCAGATCGACGATGCCGGCTCGCACTTCGCCGTAAGCGGCAGACGACAACGGTTTCTTCGTCACCAGCTGACCCTCCCCGTCGTGCGCCGACGCGGCCGCGGCGAATCGCCGCGGCACGGGAACTTACATCGTGTCGACGTAAGTCCGCAGCTTGTCCGAGCGGCTCGGGTGCTTCAGCTTGCGGATCGCCTTCGCCTCGATCTGGCGGATGCGCTCGCGCGTCACGTCGAACTGCTTGCCGACTTCCTCCAGCGTGTGGTCGCTGCTCATCTCGATGCCGAAACGCATGCGCAGCACCTTGGCTTCGCGCGGCGTCAGCGAATCGAGGATGTCCTTCACCACCGCGCGCAGGTCGGCCTGCATCGCCGCATCGGCCGGCGCGGTGTTGTTGGTGTCCTCGATGAAGTCGCCCAGGGTCGAATCGCCTTCGTCGCCGATCGGCGCTTCCATCGAGATCGGCTCCTTCGCGATCTTCATGATCTTGCGGATCTTGTCTTCCGAGATTTCCATCTTCTCGGCGAGCATCGGCGCGTCCGGCTCGAAGCCGAACTCCTGCAGGTGCTGGCGCGAGAGGCGGTTCATCTTGTTGATCGTCTCGATCATGTGCACCGGGATGCGGATCGTGCGCGCCTGGTCGGCGATCGAGCGCGTGATCGCCTGGCGGATCCACCACGTCGCGTAGGTCGAGAACTTGAAGCCGCGGCGGTATTCGAACTTGTCGACCGCCTTCATCAGGCCGACGTTGCCTTCCTGGATCAGGTCGAGGAACTGCATGCCGCGGTTGGTGTACTTCTTCGCGATCGAGATCACCAGGCGCAGGTTGGCTTCGATCATCTCGCGCTTGCCGTCACGCGACGAGCGCTCGCCTTCGTTCATCTTCTTGTTGATGAGCTTCAGGTCCTCGAGCGGCACCACCGCCTTGGCTTGCTGGTCGCCGAGCTTGGTCTGCAATTCCTGCACCGCCGGCAGATTGCGGCCGAGCACGCTGCTGTACGGCTTGTTGGCCTTGACCTCGGCCTCGGTCCACTTCAGGTTCAAGGCGTTCGGCGGGAAGTTCTTGACGAAGTAGTCCTGCGGCATGCCGCACTTGTCGACCACGATCTTGCGGATCTCGCGCTCGTAGCGGCGCACGTCGTCCACCTGCGAGCGCAGGATGTTGCAGAGCTTGTCGATCGTCTTGACGGTGAAGCGGATCGTCATCAGCTCGTCGCTGATCGCCTGCTGCGCCTCGTTGTAGGCCGGCGACTGGTAGCCGGTCTTCTCGAAGGCGGCGCGCAGCTTGTCGAACTCGGCGCGCAGCACCTCGAACTTGGCCAGCGCCGCGGTCTTGACCTCGGCCAGGCGCTTGCTCAGCGCCTTGCTGCCGCCGTTGCCGTCATCGTCGTCCTCTTCGTCGAAGGAATCGACTTCTTCTTCAGCAACGTAGTCGTCCGCCTCGTCGGCGACGACGAAGCCGTCGACCACCTCGGTGATCGTCATGTCGCCGGCGGCGATCTTCTCGCCGTAGGTCAGCAACTCGGCAATGATCGACGGCGACGCGGAGATCGCCAGCATCATCGACTGGAGGCCGGCTTCGATGCGCTTGGCGATCTCGATTTCGCCTTCGCGCGTCAGCAGCTCGACCGATCCCATCTCGCGCATGTACATGCGCACCGGGTCGGTGGTACGGCCGAATTCGCTGTCGACGGTGGAGAGCGCGGCTTCGGCCGCTTCTTCGGCTTCTTCATCGGTCGCGGTGGTCGCGCCGCCGCCGGCCACCAGCAGGGTGGCCGCGTCGGGCGCCTGCTCGTAGACGGCGATGCCCATGTCGTTGAGCATCTTGACGATGGCTTCGATGACTTCGGCATCGACCAGCTTCTCGGGCAGGTGGTCGTTGATTTCCTGCTGCGTCAGGAAGCCGCGGGTCTTGCCCATCTTCACCAGCGTCTTCAGCTCGTGACGGCGCTTGTCGGCTTCTTCCTCGGTCAAGGTGGTGATGTCGAGGCCGAACTCGCGGATCAGCGCGCGTTCCTTGGACTTCGGCACCTTCATGCGCAGCGGCTTGACCTTGGCCTTGGGCTCATCGCCGGCCGCGTCGGCAGTCGGGCCGATATCGGCTTCGGCTTCGAGCTCGGCGTCGACCTCCAGGTCGTCCTCGACGTCGACGAAGTCCTCATCGAGTTCGGGCGCCTTCGCGACGACCGCGGTCTTCTTCGCTGCCGCCTTCTTGGCCGCAACGGGGCTGGCGGCCGGCTTGGCGGCGGCAGCCTTCTTGGCGGGCGCCTTCGCGGCCTTGGCCGGCACGGCTGCGGTGGCGGCGTCGGTCTTGGCGAGGGCGAGGTCGGGAGCGGGTTTCTTCGCGGTCATGCGATTCCTAGCAGATGGTGTGGGCGGCATCGGCCGCGGCCCGGCGCTGCGCGAACGAGCAGCGCCGAGTTAGCCGATTTGGGGATCGACGCCCGTTTTGAAAGTCGTGATCAATGCGTTGACGAGCGACGACTGGCGCGAGACGGCAAAAGCCTGCCGCCGCGGCCGGTGACCTTGAAGAAGTGCCTGCCCGTTCCCATCGCGACGCCCTTGTCGCGGGACTGCTCAGCTCGTCGCCCGCATGCTGCGGGAAGGGCCGTATCTGCGACCCGGGGGTGTGGCGAGCTGGGGCGGTTTGCACTGCTGTTGCTGGTTCAGCGCGAAAAACCGCGTATTTTACCAGCGCTTCACAAAAAGTGGGTGCAAACCCTCAAAAGCCCCGGCGAGCGGGGCTTTGGCGCCACTTTTAGCGCAGATTGCCGGTGTGGCCGAGCGAGTAGCGGCCGGGCTGCGGCCAGACGGTCAGGCCGTGCGGCTCGCGGCCGACCTTGATCTTGTCGACTGCGCCGGAGGTGGTTTCGATGCGATAGACCACGTCGTCGTAGCGGCCGGAAAGCCACAGGTACTTGCCGTCGGCGCTGACGTTGCCCATGTCCGGGCTGCCGCCGCCGGGAATCGGCCAGGTCTTCAGCACCTTGCGGCTGGCGAAATCGATCACCGAGACGCTGCCTTCGCCGCCCGGCGTGCCGTGGATCTTGTTGCTGCCGCGGTTGGCGACGTAGAGGCTCTTGCCGTCGCGGCTCGGGTAGATGCCGTGCGCGCCGACGCCAGTGGCGATGAAGCCGATCTGCTTGAAGGAATCGCCGTCGATCACGTGCACGCCGTCGACCATCATGTCGGCGACGAAGAAGGTCTTGCCGTCAGGTGAGGCGCGCACATCCTGCGGCATGCCCTTGGTGGTGCAGATCTCCTGGCCGCTCTGGTTCGGATCGGGCACTTTCGCCGGCTTCTTGCCGGGCTTGGCGAGCAGAGCGAGGATGTCGGCGCGGTCGAAGTACTTGCTCAGCTTCAGCGTGCCGAGCACGCTGCGCTTTTGCAGGTCGATCTTCGTGATCGCGCCGTCGAACTCGCAGGTGAAGATCGCGAAACGCCCGTCGATCGAAAAATCGGCATGGTTGATGCCGCCGCAGGAGGGCGTCGCGATCGAGTACTGCAGCGCCAGCGTGTGCGGATCGCGGAAATCGAGCCGCTTCAGCGATTCAGCGACGACGATCGCCGAGGCGCCATCGGGTGTCCAGTAGACGTTGTACGGGTCGTCGACCTTGATCGCCGTGCCGGGCTTGCCGGTCAGCGGGTCGATCGGGGTCATGCTGCCGTCCTTGCGGCCCTCGGCGTTGTTCGCGACCCAGAGGGTCTTCAGGTCGTACGAGGGCACGACGTGCTGCGGGTTGATGCCGACCTTGTAGGTGTCGATCACCTTCAGCGTCGCCGGGTCGATCACCGAGACGGTGTTGCCGCTGTGGTTCGGCACATAGACCCGCTCCAGCGCGCCCTTGGTCGCCGGGCTCATGTGGCCCGGGCCGGTCTCGCTGTAGAGGTTGCTGCGGTCGGCCACCGGCGGCATGCCGGGCACGGTGGCGACGGGGCCGCCGCTGTCGTTCGCCGAGGCGGCCGCCGCCGGGCCGGCAGCGTTCGCGGCGCCCAGGGTCGACACCCACCACGCCGTGCCTGCCGCCATCGCGGCGGCCACGCTGATCAATGCGGCTCGTTGGATTTGCATGGGGAAATTCTCGCTCTCAGGATTTCAGGTTTCGGACCGCCCGGGCGGCGCTCAGTGACGCCCAGCCTCGGCCGCGCGGATCGCCGCCACCGTCTTGTCGACCATCATGTCGACGCCGATCTGGCCGAGCGCCGCACTCGACGCGCGCGGATCGCCGTTCAGCCCGTTCGGCGCGCCTTCCTTCGGGTCGTGCGCCATGCGGTCGGCGCGCACCATCGCCGGGTCGACGGCAAGCATCAGCGAGGTGTCGGCGGTGCCGGCGTGAAGGCCGATCTGCGCCTCGCTCAGGCCTTTTGCGCGCAGGGCCTGCGGATAGCTGGTTTCGGTGACCCGGTAATACTCGGCGACGAAGAGGGCGCGCGCCGGCGAGCCGGCCCAGTCGCGATTCAGCTTCGCCGCGACCTCGCCGAGCTGCGCCTGGTAGCCGCCGTGATCGCCGATCAGCACCACGTCGGTGAAGCCGTGCTGCCTGAAGCTGCGCGCCGCGCCGTCGAGCACGCCCTTGAAGGCTTCGTCGGAGATCGAGATCGTGCCGGCATAGCGCATGTGGCCGGCCGGCGGGCTGATCTTGCCCTCGGGCACATAGGCCAGCACCGGTGCGACCAGCGCATTGCCGAGCGCCGCCGCGATGCGCCCGGCCAGCACCTTGGCGCGCAGGTTGTGCTTGCCGAGCGCCATGTGCGGGCCGCTCTGCTCGGTCGCGCCGACCGGGATGATCACGGTCGTTTTGCCGGCGTGGATCGCATCGCGCACCTCGGTCCAGGTCAGGTCTTCGAGATAGACGCTGGCTGGCGCCGCCTGGGCCGGCCCGCCGCACGCGGCCAGGCCTGCGGCCAGAGCCACGGCCGGCAGAATGCGCAGGAGAAACTTGGGAAAACGGGTCATTGTTGGCAGCGGCAAAGCGCGCCATCTTAGAACGCTCGCTGTGCGGATCGTGGCGCCACGGCATCGCCGCCGCCTCGGGTAAGCTGCCTTGAAAGGCACAAGACACGGGGTAGAACCATGTGCATCGTTGGGCGGCTGCTGCTGTGGCTGTCGATTGGCTTGATGTTGTCCCCGGCCGCCTGGGCGGCCGGCAAGCCCGATTGTTCGCGCCCGCTGAGCCTGGCGCTGCACGACCACGGTCTGCTCTATTCGGTCCAGACCGGCGAGGGCATCGACAAGGACATCGCCGACGAGCTGATCCGCCGCAGCGGTTGCAAGCTGAGCCTGCCGGTGGTGCCGCGGGCGCGCATCTGGCAGCTGATCGAGTCCGGCGGGCTCGATTTCAGCCTGTCGGGCATCAGCAATCCGGCGCGCGAAGGCTTCGCCAGCTTCGCCTGGTACGTCTCGAACAAGTACTACCTGCTGGTGCGCAAGGACGCGGGCGTGCAGCGCCTGGCCGATTTCGAAAACAACCCGGCGCTGAAGCTGGGTGCGATCCGCAGCTTCCGCTATGGCCCGTCGGCGAACCGCATGGTCGACGCGCTGGAGGCGCAGAGCCGCATCCGCTACGGCACCCAGCTCGATTCGCTGTACGCGATCCTGCTCGACAACCAGGTGCAGGCGATGATCATCGAACCCTTCGACTATCCGACCCTGGAAGGCGCGGCGCTGCGCGCTCAGACGCAAATCCTCGAGTTCGAGGATCCGGCGATCCCGCACGGCCTGATCATGTCGAAGCGCTCATTGCCGGCCGAGCAGCGCCAGGCCTGGGCCGGGCTGATCGACCAGATGCGCAGCGACGGCACGATCCAGCGCATCTTCGAGAAGTACTTTGCGCCCGCATTGGCCCGCACGATGACCCAATTCTGACGCCCGGGCCGCTTCGATGCGACCGCTGTCCTCGCTCCTGCCGCTCGGCGTGCTGGCCGTTTCGCTGGTCGTCACCGCCGGGCTGTGGCGCCACGAGCGCCAGAGCGACGAGCGCAACCTGCGCGCGACCTTCGACTACAGCCTGCGCCATACCGCCAGCCGCATCGAGCAGCGCATGGCCAGCTACGAGCAGATGCTGCGCGGCACGCAAGGCTTGTTCATGGCCTCGTCCCGGGTGGAGCGCGAGGAGTTCGACCACTATGTCGACGCCTTGCTGGCCGGCGCCGACTTCGCCGGCCTGCAGGCCATCGCCTACGTGCCTTTGCCGGACGGCGGCCGTGACGCCCCGGCGGCGATCGGCCTGGTGGCGCCGGCCTCCGCCGCCAACCTGGCGGCGCTCGGCGGCGATCCTGCGGCCGATCTGGCGTCGCACATGGCGATGCTGCAGGCGGCCGACTCGGGCAGCCTCGGCATCACGTCGCGCCGCGTCATGACGGGCGACGCCACCCACGAGCCGGAGTACGGCTTCGCGATGTTCCTGCCGCTGTATGCCGGAGGGCAGGCGGTCGACAGCATCGCGGCGCGGCGCGCGAACCTGACCGGCTGGGTGCTCGCCTGGGTGCGCATGAGCGACCTGATGTCGAGCCTGTACGGCGAGAACACGCCCGGCATCGAGGTTCGCATCCACGACGGCGTGAAGGTCAGCGAAGACAGCCTGATGTACCCGCCCGCGCCGAAAGTGCCGGCGATGCCGTCCGAGCCGCCGCTCTTCGAGGCGCAGGAGTTCATCGGCTTCGCCGGCCACACCTGGACGCTCGACGTGCTGACGCGCCCCGAGTTCGCGCAGCACCACCGCTACGACGCGGCGCGCATCATCGCGATCTCCGGCGTCGGCCTCAGCCTGCTGCTGGCCTTGCTGACGCATCAGCTGGCGACCGGCCGCAGGCGCGCGCACGAGGCGGCGCGCGCGATGACCCGCGAACTGCGCGACAGCGAGGCGCGCTACCGGCGCATCGTCGAGACCGCCGACGAAGGCATCTGGATGACGGATGCGCAGTCGCGCACCTCGTTCGTCAATCCGAAGCTGCTCGAGATGCTGGGCTACGGCGCCGAGGAGATGCTCGGCCGCCCGCTGGCGGATTTCGTGGCCGAAGGCGAGGCGGGTTTCGAACTGGCCGGCGACGTGCGCGGGCTGCGGCTGCGCCGCAAGGACGGCTCCGAAGCCTGGGTCACCTTGTCGACGCGCGCCATCGTCGATGGCTCCGGCAACTCCGGCGGCCAGCTCGCGATGGTCACCGACGTGACGCGCCAGCGCCTGGCCGAGGCGAGCCGCACCGAGCTCGAAGCGCAGCTGCGCGAGTCGCAGAAGATGGAAGCCATCGGCACGCTGGCGGGCGGCATCGCGCACGATTTCAACAACATCCTCGCGGCCATCCTCGGCAACGCCTCGCTCGCCGAGGAGCACCTCGGCCCGCGGCATCCGGCGCGCGAAAGCCTGCTGCACATCAACCAGGCCGCGGTGCGGGCGCGCAGCCTGGTGCAGCAGATCCTCGCGTTCAGCCGGCGCCAGCCGCACCAGCTGACGGCACAGCCGCTGCGGCCGTTGATCGAGGAGTCGGTGCGCCTGCTGCGCTCGATCCTGCCGGCGATGGTGGCGCTCGAGGTGCGGCTCGAAGACCGGCCGCTGCGTGTCGCGGCCGATGGCACGCAGCTGCAGCAGGTGGTGATGAACCTGTGCACCAACGCCTGGCACGCGCTCGGCGGGCGCGCCGGCCGCATCGAGCTCGGACTGGACAGCGTCGACCTCGATGCCGAGGCCGCGCAACGCCTCGGGGGCATCTCGGCCGGCCGTTTCGCGCACCTCTGGGTCGGCGACGACGGCAGCGGCATGGACGAGGCGACGCGGCGCCACGTCTTCGAGCCGTTCTTCACGACCAAGCCGGTGGGTCAGGGCACCGGGCTGGGCCTGTCGGTGGTGCACGGCATCGTCGCGACCCACCGCGGTGCGATCGCGGTGCGCAGCAGCCCGGGCCAGGGCACGCACTTCGATCTCTACTTCCCGCTGCAGGCCGAGGCCGCGAACGCCGCGGCAGCCATCGAGCCGGCGGCCGCCGCGCAGCGCGAGACGAATGGCCAGCACGTGCTCTACGTCGACGACGATCCGATCATGCTGCTGACGGTGCAGGGCCTGCTGCAGCGCCGGGGTTATCGGGTCAGCTGCATCGAGGACCCGCGCGAGGCGCTGGCCGCCTTGAACGACCAGCCTCAAGCCTTCGACCTCGTGGTCACCGACTTCAACATGCCGGTGCTCTCGGGCATCGACGTGGCGCGCGACATCGCCCGCCTGCGCCCGGACCTGCCGGTGGTGATGACCTCGGGCTATTTCACCGACGAAGTGCGCGCGGCGGCGCTGCAGGCCGGGGTGCGCAGCCTGCTGCAGAAGGAATACACGCTGGAGCAGCTCGGCGGGCTGGTGCAACGCATCCTGGCGGAGGGCGCCCCGGTGTAGAGCCTAACCCGCCTGTGCGTGGCCGACCGGCGTGGTCGCCCGGTACGGCAGCTCGAGCCGGTACGCGAGCGCGATGAAGAGGCCTTGCGCCAGGCCCATCGTGCTGGTCAGCGAGCGGAAGCCGAAGGTCGAGTTGTCCTGCACCACCAGCACCACCTGCGCGCTCTTCGCCAGCGGGCTCATGCGGCTGTCGGTGATCGCGATGATGCGCGCGCCGCGCTGCTCGGCCTGTTCGGTCATCGCCAGGGTTTCCGGCGCATAGGGCGCGAACGAGATCGCGATCATCACGTCGCCGCTGCGCACCGAGCGCACGCTGCCCTCGTGCATGCTGCCCAGCGCGCTGAGCAGGCCGATGCGCTTGTCGGTGTGCTGCAGCGCGTAGTCGAGATAGACCGCGACCGGGAACGAGCGCCGCGAGCCGGCGATCCAGATCGCCTCGGCATCGGCAAGCAGATCGACCGCCTTCTTGAAGGTCGGCCCGTGCAGGGTGTTCTGCAGCTCCTGCATCCCGGCGATGCTGCCGCTCAGGAACTCCTGCGCGATCTCCACGCTCGACAGGCTGCCCGCGCCCGACTCGATCACCTCGCGGATGCGCGCCTTGTAGTTGCGCCCCGGCGCGATCTGCTTGACCAGGCCGTCGCGGAAGATGCGCTGCATCTCGCTGAAGCCCGAGAAGCCGAAGTGCTTCGCGAAGCGCACCACCGCCGAAGGCTGCACCGCGCACTGGTCCGCCACCTCCTGGATGCCTTCGAGCCCGAGGTGATCCTTGTGCTGCTCGACGTGGCGCGCAATGACCTTCAGCTGCTTGCTGAGATCCTCGTACTCCTGCGAGATGCGCTTGAGCAACTGCTCGACGGTGGGCTTGCTGGCGGAGACGGTCATGGTGCTTGTCATTCTACGAAGCCATGCGGGTCACAGAACATCGTTTTCCCTGAGACAAAAATTAGAAAATAATTTGCATTCAAGGGGGCTGATTCCTAGAATCCTTCGATCTTCTGCAGCTTTGCCAATCCGGAGAACGACCCATGCAAGATGCTCGCCCGATGCTGATCGTCGGTGCCGGCCACGTCGGTGGCCGAGCCGCGCAGGCCTTGCGCGAATTCGGCTGGGCCGGGCCGGTCGTGATGGTCGGCGACGAACCGCACCTGCCTTACGAACGGCCGCCGCTGTCGAAGGCCGTATTGACCGGCGAACAGCAGGCAGACGAGTGCCGCCTGCGGCCCGCGGCCGATTACGACACCGACTCGATCACGCACATTCGCGCACGCGTGCAGGCGATCGACGCGGCGGCGCACGAGGTGGTGCTGGAAGGCGGCCGGCGCCTCGCTTACGAAGCGCTGCTGCTCGCGACCGGCGGCCACGCGCGCCAGCTGACGATCCCGGGCAGCGACCTGCCCGGCGTGCTGAGCCTGCGCACGCTCGGCGACGCGGCGGCGCTCGCACCGCGGCTGCGCGACGGTGCGCGCATCGTCATCGTCGGCGGTGGCTTCATCGGCCTCGAAGTTGCGGCCTCGGCGCGCCAGCGCGGTTGCCGGGTGAGCCTGCTCGAAGGCGCGCCGCGGCTGATGGGCCGGGCGGTGCCGGCCGCGGTCGCCGAGCAGATGCTGGCGCTGCATCGAAGCCGCGGCGTCGACGTGCGCCTGGGCTGCGGGCCGCTCGCGATCGAGCAGCGAGGCGCGGCCTTGTCGCTGAGCCTGCAGGATGGCAGCAGCATCGAGGCCGATACCGTGGTCGTCGGCATCGGCATCGCGCCGGCCACCGCTCTCGCGCAGGCCGCCGGGCTGGCGGTGAACCGCGGCGTGGTCGTCGATGCCTGCCTGCAGACCAACGTGCCGGGCATTTACGCCGCCGGCGACGTGGCCGAGTTCCCCGGCGCGCTGTCGGGCCTGCCGATGCGCCAGGAGACCTGGCACAACGCCGAGACGCAGGCGCGCACCGCGGCGCGCAACATGCTCGGCGGGCACGAGCCGTATGCCGCGCTGCCCTGGTTCTGGTCCGATCAGTACGATCACCAATTGCAGGTCGCCGGCGAGCCGGCGCTCGGCGTGCGCAGCGTCGAGCGGCGCCTCGGCGACGGCGCGCAGATCCATTTCGATCTGGATGCCGAAGGCCGCGTCGTCGGCGCCAGCGGCTGCGGGCCGAGCAGCGTCGTGGTGCGCGAGCTGAAGCTGGCGCGCATGCTGGTGGAGCGCGGCGCAAAGCCCGATCCGCTCTCGCTCGCCGATGCGTCGGTCAAGCTCAAGTCGCTGCTCAACGCATGAACGCTGGCACGCTACCGATCGGCATCAACATCGACGGTGTACTGGAGCACGACGGCCTGCCCGACCCGAGCCCGGCCGAGCGTTTCGCCTGGATCGCGGAGAGCGGCGCCTTCGATTTCATCGAGAAGAACCTCGTCGTCGGCGAGGCCTTCGAGCCCTACCTCGAGCTGGTCGAGCGCCACGGCGTGCCGATCGGCGTGCTCGGCGGCATCTTCACCGCGGGGCGTGACGAGCCCCGCGCCCGCGATGCCATCCGCCTCGCCGGCGCACTGCGCACCCGGCTCTTCAATTGCCAGCTGTTCGCGCGCCACGCCGACGGCCACTCGATCGACGACGGCGAGGTGGCCGAGTTCTACCTGCGGCTGCTCGAGGCCGGCGCCGCGTCGGGCATGCGGCCCAGCCTCGAGGTCCACGTCGACATGTGGAACGAAGACTTCGGCCGGGTCGAGCAGGTGGCCGAGCGCCTCGCGCGCACGAACACGCCGCTGCGCATCACGCTGGACCTCGCGCACCTGCTCTACAAGATCGGCAATGCGGAGGAGCTCGCGCTGAGCGGCCTGACGCTGGCCGAGGCCGAGACGAGGCTGCGACCCGAATCGCCGCAGGCCTTCTTCCGCCAATGGCTGGCCGAAGGCTGGGTGGTGCATGCCCATGCCCGCGCGGCAGTGCCGAATGGCCCGCCGAATGCCTGGCTGCGGCGCGGCAATGACCAGCCGGGGCGCGCCATCCAGTACCCCATGGTCGAACCGCCGGAAGGCAGCTTCCACAGCCCGTGGCAGCCGGAGCGCCTCGCCCCCTGGCGCCAAGCGATGCAACAGGTGCTGGCCCACATCGCCGAGCATCCGGAAGGCGAGCTGCAGCAAGTCGCCTGCGAATTCATTCCTTTCGCCGATTGCGGCGGCGGCGCGCGCTATTCGATCCGCGGCAACAACCTTGCGTGCGCCGGCTGGCTGCGCGAGCAGTGGCAGGCGCTGCACGCGCCCGCTTGAACGCCGGGATCAAGCCGACGCGGCCGGCGGCGGCATGCCGCGATGCCCGCAGCGGCCGCGCATGCCTTCGCGCAGCTTCTCGCGTTCCTCGGGCGTCATCTGCTCCCAGCGCTCGGCCATGCGCTGGCGCCAGTGCCCGCGGTAGCCACCGCGTCCGCGCAGCCCGCCGACCAGCAGGCGCGCCAGCACGAAGAGTCCGAGCGCCTGCCAGAAGCCGATCACTGCGCCGCCGAACACGGCCGGTACCAGCCAGTTCCACAGGCTCATCACGATGAAGCCGAGCGCGGCCACCGCCACCACCGCGACCAGCACGAACTTGAAACCTCGGCGCATCCAATGCCTTCTCATGACCATCTTCCTCAGGTGTTGAAAAAATCGTCGTGGATCGCCTGCAGCCGGCGCCGCAGGTACAGAACCGCATAGCGCTTGCGCGCCAGCAAGGTGTTGATGCCGACGCCGGTGTCGTCGGCGATGTCCTTGAAGCTACGCCCCTCGAGCTCGTGAGCGATGAAGACGCTGCGCTGCGCCTCGGGCAATTCATCGAGGGCGGCATCCAGCTCTTCGAGCAGCAGGCGGCGTGCGTAGACGGCTTCCGGGCTGCCGCCGGGTGAGGGCAGCAGATCGTCCAGCGAGGGCCCATCCTCGTCGATCTCGCCGATCGATTCGGTGGTCTTCTTGCGGAAGCGATCGGTGATGCGGTTGCGCGCGACGCGAAACAGCCATGCGCCGACCTGCTCGATCGGCTTCAGCAGGCGCGCCGCTTCGACCAGCTCGTAGAACACGTCCTGCAGGATGTCCTCGACGTCGCCCGGGTCCGGCACCCGGCTGCGGATGAAGCCGCGCAGCCGGCCGCGCTCCCGCGCGAACGTGTCAGAGAGCGACCGATCCTGTTCCGACATCCACGCATTCGAGCCGAGATTCGCATCCATCAATCGTGTTGACGGATGAGCTCGCGAAATATTGTGGGCGCCGGGCATTCAGTGCGGCGCTGCCGGCGCCGCGGCGGTTCAGACCGACAGGTAGATCACCCCGCCCTCGACCTTGGCCGGGTAGGTCGCGAGGTTGACGCAGGCCGGCGCGCCGAGCGCCTTGCCGTTGCGGATGTCGAAGCGGCCGTTGTGCTTCGGGCACTCGATCACGTGCTCCATCACCAGTCCGTCGGCGAGATGCACCTTCTCGTGGGTGCAGAGGCCGTCGGTCGCGTAGACGCTGTCATCCATGCGGTAGACCGCGAAGGTGCGGCCGGCGTGATCGAAGCGCATCACGTCTTCGTCTTCGATCTCGTCGAGCTGGCACACGGCTATCCATTGGCTCATCGGGTGTCTCCTTCGTTGTCGTGGGGTGGGGTTCAGGCCGTCTTCGCGGGCAGCACACGCACCACGTGGTGATGCGGATCCTTCACCTGGCGCAGCATCGTCGGGATGATTTCGCGGTAGGCGGCGATGGTGCTCGGGTACACCGGCGCGCAATCCGCCTTCATCGCTTCGTGCAGCTGCGGCAGCGCGTGGAACGGCACCATCGGGTACATGTGGTGTTCGACGTGATAGTTCATGTTCCAGTAAAGGAAGCGGAACAGCGGATTCATCTTCACGGTGCGGCAGTTCAGGCGATGGTCGAGCACGTTCTCGGGCAGGCCGGCGTGCTGCGTCAGGCCGAAGAAGTTATAGAGCCAGGCGCCGTAGAACGACGGCAGGCCGATGTAGAGCAGCGGCAGCCAGGAGCGCAGCACGATGCAGGAGCCGATCACCAGCGCATAGATCGCGACCCAGACACGCGCTTCGCGGGTCACCTTGGGCCATTCGGATGCCGGCACGAAGCTCTTTTCTTCGTCGCTGAAACGGCCTGCCGCGTTCTGCAGCACGCGCCACAGCTCGCGCGGGCCGGACTTGAGCGCGAGGAAGTTCATCAAGGTGCCGGCGATGTCCACCGGCACCGGCGCGGCGATTTCCGGGTCGCGGCCGGTGACCAGCGTATCGGTGTGGTGGCGGGTATGGCTCCAGCGCCAGACGGTCGGGCGGCGCAGCACCTGGAACGACGCGAGCTGGTAGAGCACGTCGCTCATCCAGCGGGTCTTGAACGCGGTGCCGTGGCCGGCTTCATGCCAGCGTGAATCGGCCGGGCCGCAGTACAGCGTGCCGTAGAGCAGGAAAGCCGGGATCGCCCACCCGGTGCCGAGCGAAAACCAGGCGAGCACGCCGGCCGCGAGCAGCGCGCCGTACCAGAGCGCGGTGTCGCGGATCGCCTGTGCGTCGTCGCGCTTCATCAGCGCCTTCAGCGCGGCGCGCGGCACCGGGCACTTGTACCACTCGGCCCCGGCCAGGCCAGCCGCCGCGGCGCGTTCGCCCGCGCCGCCGATCAGCTTGTAGTCATCGCGCTGCGGGCGAGGTCTCAACGGCGGGCTGAAGGAAGTGTCCATGGGCTTGTCGTCTCCTGAAGGTGTCGTCGGGATGCTAGTGGCTCATCCGCCGAAGCGACACTAGAATCCGTCATTTCCTATCATTTGGCATCAGTCATGAGGAAGCGAAACATTGCATTTGTTGCATTGAGGCTCAGGGAAAGCCCGTGGAGGGGCGCGTGACCGGGCGCGCCACCTTGCAGGACGTCGCGCTCGCCGCCGCGGTCAGCGCAGCCACGGTCGACCGGGTGCTGAACGGCCGCCTGCCGGTGCGCGAGTCGACCGCGCTGCGCGTGATCGAGGCAGCCGAAAAGCTCGGCTATCACGGCGCGCGCCTGATGCGCGAGCGTCTGCGTGAACGCCTGCCGATGCGCGCGCTGGGCTTTTGCCTGCAAAAGCGCAGCCACCCGTTCTACCTGTCGTTCGGCCAGGCCTTGTCGGCCGCGGCTTCGCAGCAGCGCCCGCAGGCCTGTACCGCGGTGATCGACTACATCGACACCCTCGCGCCCGACCAGATCGCCGAGCGCCTGCTGTCGCTCGGCCGCGAGGTGGATGCCGTCGCGGTCGTCGCGGTCGACCATCCCTACGTCACCGAGGCGATCGAGCGCCTGCACGCCGACGGCAAGCCGACCTTCGTCTTGCTCTCCGACGTGAGTGCGCCGCTGCGCGCCGGCTACATCGGCCTCGATCACCGCAAGAACGGCCGCACCGCGGCATGGACGATGCACCGCCTCGCGACCCGCACCGGCCCGATCGGCGTCTTCGTCGGCAGCCACCGCTACCTTGGCCAGGAGACGGCCGAGATGAGCTTTCGCTCCTATCTGCGCGAACATGCGCCCGGCCTGCGCGTGCTCGATGCGCGTGTGAACCTGGAGGACACGCAGGTCGCCTACGAAGCCGCGCTCGAACTGCTGGCGCGGGAGCGCGAACTGGCCGGGCTCTACATCGTCGGAGGCGGCGCGGCCGGGGTGATCCGCGCGCTGCGCGAAGAGCAGGGCGGCCGCATCACGACCGTCTGCACTGAACTGACGGCCGAGCACCGCCAGGCCCTGATCGACGGCTGGGTCGATCTGGTGATCGCGACGCCGCTGCAGGTCATTGCGGCGCGTGCGGTCGAGGTGATGAACCGGGCGATCGATGCCGGCAGCGCTGCGCCGGTCGCGGTGCAGCACACGGTGCCGTTCGAGCTGTACATCGCCGAGAACATCTGACTTTCTGTCAAGCCTGCGTTGCCAGCAGGGCGGAGGCCTGGCGGCTGGTCACGCAGTCGCAGTCGCGCGAAACTTCAGACAGCGTTGTTGTCCTTCACCCCGATGCAGTGCCTATCCGCTGCGAGCGTTCCGACGATGGGGAGGTCCAGAGGCGTCGGCGTTATTGCGCGAACGGCGAATGACGCCCGCTGAGTCTCGCGGGCCAGGGGTGCTCTTTACAACCCAAGGGCAGGCCGCGTCCGCGGCCTGCCGCTGTAGGCTGCGCCCAGGCCGGCCTCTCAGCCGGCGAGGCGGCCCGGCTTGAAGTCCAGGAAGTGGAATTCGGCGCGGTAGCCCGCCCCTTGCGGGCTGCAGGCATAGAGGCCGCAGGCCACGCTTTGCACCGCGCTGCGCTCCATCAGGTGGGCGATGCGCAGCTGCTGCCAGTCGCTGCCGTCGAACGATGATTCGACGATGCAATCCTCGCTTTCCGCGCGCAACCGGAACCAGACGCTGCGACCGTCGGCCGGGATCGATTGGGTCGACCAGTCCGAGTACTGCGCGTTCGTCACCACTGCGCCGAGCCGGCTCGGGCCGCCCGGCTCGAACTCCACCGAGGTCTTCAGCCAGCACGACGGCGAAATGCGCAGCATCAGGCCCGCCTGGTCGTACTGGTGCACCGGGGACGAGCTGACCTGCGTCGTCAGCACGAAGTCGCCACTTGCCTGCAGGTGCAGGAAATGGCCGTTGTCGACCTCGAAGCCGTAGTGCGTGCGCTGCCAGAAGTCGGTCTTCGCGCCGGGGTGCAGCACGAGGCGGCTCGTGTCGGCATCGATCTGCCAGCGGGCGGGCTCGCAATGCCAGCGCAGCGCGGGATCGAGGGCTGGTTGGTCGAAGCGGAGGTGCAGCGGCTGGGTGTTCATCGCGTCGGATTATGCAGAGGCGGCGTCGCACTCAAGTGCGCCGCAAAAGTGCCGATGTCTTGCCCATGTCCTCCGTTTCTTCGATCGCCCGCTCCGGCATGGCCGCGGCCGTGTCGCGTGTCGACGCGGCGGCCAACAACATCGCGAACCAGCAAACGCCGGCCTATCGGCGACAGCAGGTGCGGCAATCCGAGGCCCCGGGCGGCGGCGTCGACACAATGACGATGCCGGCTGCGGCCGACAGCGGCGACCCGTTGGCCACGGACCTGATCGATCAGAAAGCCGCGAGCTACGAATTCAAGGCCAATCTGCGCGTGCTTCAGACCGAGCAGGACATGCTCGGCACCCTGCTCGACACGCACGCATGAAAAAAAGGTGCAGACCCTGCGGCCTGCACCCCTCGCCCTGCTTCAACTCAGGTCGCCATGACGCGCAATCAGGCGGCGATCAGCGCCAGCGCCTGCACGGCGCTCTTCGGCACCTCGGCGTAGTGGTCGAACTGCATCGAGTACTGCGCGCGCCCGGATGACAGCGCACGCAGGCTGCCGATGTAGCCGAACATCTGCTGCAGCGGCACCTGGGCCTGCACCACCGCCGAATTGCCGCGATTCGTCTGGCCCTGGATCGTGCCGCGGCGGCGATTGATGTCGCCGATCACGTCGCCCAGGTGATCCACCGGCGTGATCACCTCGATCGCCATCACCGGCTCCAGCAGCATCGGCTTGGCCTTCGGCATCGCTTCCCGGAAAGCCGCCGCCGCCGCCAGCTCGAAAGCCACCGTCGACGAATCGCGCTCGTGGAAGCTGCCGTCGAGCAGGCTGGCCTTGAAGTCGACCGTCGCATGCCCGGCGAGCACGCCCGTCTGCGCCGCGCGCCGGATGCCCGCTTCCACCGCGGGAATGAACTCGCGCGGAATCGCACCGCCGACGATGCGGCTCTCGAACTGCACGCCTTCGCCGCGCGCCAGCGGCTCGAAGCGCAGCTCCACCTCGGCGAACTGCCCGGGGCCACCGCTCTGCTTCTTGTGCAAATGAGTCACTTCCACCGCCTTTCCAATCGTTTCGCGATACGCCACCTGCGGCCTGCCGACCGTCACGTTGACGTGATGCTTGGTGCGCAGCTTCTCCACCGAGACCTCGAGCTGCAGCTCGCCCATGCCGGACAGGATCGTCTGGCCGGACTCCATGTCCTGCCGGATGCGCAGGCTCGGGTCCTCCTTCACCAGCGACTGCAGCGACCGGCTCAGGTGCTGCTGGTCGGCCTGCGTCTTCGGCTCGATGGCCACGTCCATCACCGGCTCGGGCACGACGATCTGCTCGAGCACCAGCGGATGCGCCGGATCGCTCAAGGTATGGCCGGTCAGCGTCTCCTTCAGGCCGACGACGCCGGCGATGTCGCCCGCGATCAGCTCGCTGCGTTCCTCGCGCTTGTCCGCATGCACCTCGTAGATCCGCGAGATGCGCTCGCGCTGGCCGGTGCTTGCATTCAGCACGGCCTCGCCCGCGCGCAGACGCCCGCGGTAGACGCGCACGAAGACCATCGCGCCGTGCAGGTCGCTGACCACCTTGAACGCCAGCGCCGCGAACGGCGCATTCGGATCGGCCGCCGGCTGGCCGGCTTCGGCCGAAGCTTCGCCCGGCGCAGGCAGGTAGGCGACGACCGCATCCAGCAAGGGTTCGACCCCCTTGTTCTTGAACGCGGCGCCGGCCAGCACCGGCACGAAGGCGCCGGCGAGCGTGCCTTTGCGGATGCCCGCCTGCAGCTGCGCGAAGCTCGGCTCGCTGCCGTTCAGGAAGGCCTCGAGCGTCGCCTCGTCATGGTCGGCGACGAGTTCGAGCATGCGTGCATGCATCGCCCGCGCGCGCTCCGCCAGCTCGGCCGGCACCTCGGTCTCGACATGCTTCGCACCGACCTCGTCCGATTCCCAGACCAGCGCACGCAGCCGCAGCAGGTCGACCACGCCGCGGAATCCACCCTCGGCGCCGATCGGCAGCTGCAGCACCAGCGCACGCACGCCCAGGCGTTCTTCGATGGCCGCGACGACGCGGTCGAAGTCGGCGCCGGTGCGGTCGAGCTTGTTGACGAAGGCGATGCGCGGCACGCGGTACTCGTCCGCGAGGCGCCAGTTGGTTTCGGTCTGCGGCTCCACGCCGGCCACGCCGTCGAACACGACGACCGCGCCGTCGAGCACGCGCAGCGAGCGCTTGACCTCGATGTTGAAGTCGATGTGCCCGGGCGTGTCGATCAGGTTGATCTGCGTGCCGTTCCAGAACACGGTGGTCGCCGCGCTGTTGATCGTGATGCCGCGGCGCTTCTCCTGCTCGTCGAAGTCCATCGTGGTGTTGCCGTCGTGCACTTCGCCGACGCGATAGTTCGCGCCGGTCGCATAGAGGATGCGCTCGGTGGTCGTGGTCTTGCCTGCATCCACGTGGGCGATCACGCCGATGTTGCGGATGTTGCGGGGCGTCGTCGCAGAGACGGGAGTCTTGTTGGTCGAGTTCATGGGATCTTTCATCTACCGGTGCCTGTGTGGCCAGCCCGGGCGATGAAGATCCGCCCGCGGGCTAGCCGCCTGCCTGCCGAGGTGGCCGCATCGCAGCGGCCGGATCGACGCCAAGGGACGAGCGCAAGCTCCCCGTGCCTTGGCGGCCGGGAATCGTGGCGATCAGCTTGTCGTAGGTGCGCATGGCGTCGTTGGGAATCAGTGAGTCAGAAAATCGAAAGCCCCGGAGGCATGAACCAGCCGGGGCTTTGTCGTGGCCGGGAGCTTCGTGTCAACAGCGCCCGCTCGCGCTGGGGCGGGCGGCTTGCTGCAAGGGTTCGGCTGCGGTTTTCATGATGGTATGGAGTGTGAACCTCGGCAAAAGTTCGGGCAAGCGTACGCTGGCTATCGCTGCGATTGCTTGTCTAGTCAAGCCAGCGCGCATTTCAGCTCCGCGGCGCACAAGGCCACCGCGGTGTTGGCTTCGTGCAGCACCCGGCCCATCAGGATGAAGCCGTGGATCTGCCGCTCGAAGCAGACGTAGCTGGTCGGCGTGCCGGCATCGCTGAGGCGCTGCGCATAGTCCAGCCCCTCGTCGCGCAGCGGGTCGTAGCCCGCGGTCAGCACCAGCGCCGGCGGCAGGCCGGCGAGATTCGGATGCAGCAGCGGCGAGGCGCGCCAGTCCAGGTCGTGGCGGGCATCGTCGATGTAATGATCGTGGAAGTAGGCGATGGTGTCGCGGGTCAGCAGGTAACCGTCGCCGTTGGTGCTGTGCGAGGCGTGGCCGCGGCGCATGTCGGTGGCCGGGTAGATCAGCAGCTGGAAGGCGATCGGCAGATCGCCCGCGTCGCGCGCGGCCAGGGTCATCACCGCGGCGAGGTTGCCGCCGGCGCTGTCGCCGCCGACCGCGAGCCGCGTCGGGTCGATGCCGAGCTCGCTCGCCTGCCGGTGCACCCACGCCGTCGCGGCGATGCAGTCGTCGACCGCGGCGGGAAAGCGGTGCTCGGGCCCCATCCGGTAATCGACCGCGACGACGACCGCACTGGCGCCGTTGCAGAGCTCGCGGCAGAGGACGTCGTGGGTGTCGAGGTCGCCGATCGTCCAGCCGCCGCCGTGGTAGTAGACGAGCGCGGGCAGCGCGCTCGCCTTCGTCGGCGAAGCACCGGCGCCGAGCGGTCGATAGATGCGCAGCGCAATCGCGCCGTGCGGGCCTTCGCAGCGCGTGTCGATGGCGGCGCCGACGTCGGGCGGCGCCGGCTGCGTGAAGAAACGGCGGTCGCGATAGAACGCGCGCGCGTCGACGGGCGTCAGCGTGTGCATCGCCGGCAGCTTGCGTTCTTCGATCAGGTCGAGCAACGCGCGGGCGTCGGGGTGCAGCATCGTTGTTCCTCCTAGGGATGCTCTGAACAAGTCGTCGTGGGCGCGTTCGCGAAAGAAAGGGCCTGATCCTAGGCGCTCCGCGAAGCGTCGTAGCGGGGACTACAACCGAGCGGCGCAACGACGGAGCAGGCCCTTTATCTCGCGAACCCTTCGGGGCGGTGGCTTTGCGGGCGATCTGCTGTGTTGCAGCCCTTGCGAAGGCTTCAGCCTTCGCTGCGGCCTGCGCGTTGCATCTCCTCCCGCAAAGGCACCGCCGCGCCCGCGAAGACTTGTTCAGAGCATCCCTAGAGCTGGCGCGAGCGCGCGAGCGGCGGGTTGCGCGCGAAGTAGCGCTGGATGCCGAGCGCGAGCGCGGCGACGAGCTGCGCGCGGTACTCGGGGTCGCGCAGTTTCGTCTCCTCGCCGGGGTTCGAGATGAACGCCGACTCGACCAGGATCGAGGGAATGTCGGGCGCCTTCAGCACCGCGAAGCTCGCCTGCTCGACGCTGCCCTTGTGGAGCTTGCCGACCTTGCCGATCTGGCCCAAGACCTCGCCGCCGAGCTTCAGGCTGTCCTTGATCTGCGCCGTCGTGCTCATGTCGAGCAGGGTGCGCAGCACGGTCTCGTCCTTGGCGTGGATGTTGGC
>Ga0105239_10001209_pt1 | contig 35254 bp, 32 predicted proteins | sample KBSC44metaG_FD_92761 | JGI IMG/M metagenome (GOLD analysis project Ga0105239, IMG submission 92761) | Corn rhizosphere microbial communities from Kellogg Biological Station, Michigan, USA - KBS C4-4 metaG | ecosystem: Host-associated > Plants > Roots > Rhizosphere > Soil | place: Michigan, USA... | reverse complement strand
GCTGGTGATCCAGCGCTGCGCCGCGACCGGCGAGCATCTCTTCCCGCCCGTCACCTTCTGCCCCGGCTCGCTGGAGCGGCCCGAATGGGTCGAGGTGTCGGGCAAGGGCAAGGTGTTCAGCTGGATCGTCGTGCGCCACCCGGTGCCGCGCGACGTCTATGCCGATCAGGTGCCCTATGTCGTCGCGCTGGTGACGCTCGACGAAGGCTGCCGGATGAGCGCCAACATCGTCGATTGCGCACCCGAGGACGTGATGGCCGACATGCCCGTGGAAATCGCCTTCCGGCCGATCACCCCGGAGGTCACGCTGCCGGCGTTCCGGCCGATCGGGAGCTGAGGCGATGGTTCTGCCCGCGGTCGCCGATCCCTTTGCCGCGTCCCCGCTGCTGGCGCGGTTCGCCGGCATGGACCGGGCGGCACTGGAGGCGCATCAGTTGCGGCGCGTCCAGTCGCTGTGCGCGCGGCTTCATGCCACGAGCAGCTTCTACCGCGAGCGGATGGAGGCGGGCGGGCTGAAGGACGGGACGGTCGACAGCCTCGATCGCTTCACCAGGGCGATGCCGACTTCCGACAAGAAGGCCTTCCTCGCCGATCAGCAGGCGCATCCGCCGTTCGGCGCGCGGCTGGGCGTCGATCGGGACGCGGTGGTCCACATCTCGATGACCAGCGGCACGTCGGGGCAGGGGCAGGAACTCTACGGCCGCACCCAGCGCGACGTGCACATGCTCGGCTATCTCCACGCGCTGCCATGGTTCATGGCGGGATTGCGCAAGGGCGATACCGCGCTCAATTGCGTGCCGGCGGGCGGCATGACCACCGGCGGCTGGGGGCCGGGCGAGGCGATCCGCATCTTGGGCGCGACACCGTTCCACGTCGGCGGCAATCTCTCGACCGACGCCAAGATCGAGCTGATGCTCAAGCTCGGCACCGTCCATTTCATCTACGCCTCGACCAATTATCTCCACACGCTGACCGAGGCCCTGCTCGCCAGGGGCATCGTCCCGCGCGAGGCCTTTCCCGGCATGCACGGCCTGTTCATCGCGGCCGAGGGCTATCCCGTCGAATGGGCGGAGAAGATCGAGCAGCATTGGGGGTGCCGCCTGCAGGAGGGCTATGGCTCGACCCAGCTCAACGGCTTCGGCGCGTCCACGGCGGCCGCCGGCGTCCATCGCGACGGCGCGCGCGGGCTGATGCGACTGTTCGAATGGGAGCATCTCATCGAGATCCTCGATCCCGAGACCCTCGCGCCGGTGGCGCCGGGCGAGGTCGGCGAGATGGTGGTCACGAACCTTTCGGTCGAGGGCAGCCCCGTCGTCCGCTTCCGCACCGGGGACGCCGCCCGGCTGATCCCCTGGACGGAGGCCGGTGGCGGCGCCTGGAACGCGATCGAATGCGGCACGATCGGCCGCTTCGACGACATGATGAAGATACGTGGCAACAATGTCTGGCCGTCGATGATCGACGCGGCGGTGTTCGCGCATGGCGAGGTCGGCGAATATGCCGGCCGCATCTATACGAGCGGCGACGGCAAGACCGAGATCGAGGTACGCTTCGCGGTGGCCGAGCATCAGGCGGGCCTGTGCGCGGACGATCGCTCGCGGCTGGTGCGATCGGTGCGCGATGCGATCAAGCAGCGTACCAACGTCTGGATGGACGTCCGCGAGGTCCCGCGCAGCGAGTTCGCCGAGTTCGCCTACAAGGCGCGCCGCTGGAAGGACGAGCGGCAGCAGGGATACCGGCTGTGACGGAGAGCGCGATGGACGAGGATGCGTTGCTCGCGGAGATGCTTGCTCTGGCCGAACGGCTGTGCGCGAGCGGGGACGCCTTGATGGCCGGGCAATATGCCCATCTCAAGGCGCGGATCGAGGCGCTGATCGCGCTCCGCGAACCGGCGTGCGCCGCATGAGGGCGATCGACGGCTTCCGGCTGGACGGGCAGGTCGCCGTCGTCACAGGCGGCGGCGGCGGGCTCGGTGCCGCAGGTGCCCTGGCGCTGGCCGAGGCGGGCGCCGACATCGCCCTGGTGGCGCGCAACCGGGCGAAGCTGGAGGCGGCGGCACAAGCGGTCGAAGCCACGGGCCGGCGCGCGCTGATCGTCGAGGCGGACGTCGCCGACGAAGCTTCGATCACGGGCGCGGCCGAAGCGGTGAAGGCGGCGCTCGGGCGGATCGACATCCTGTTCAACAATGCCGGAATCACCAACCCGCAGACGGTGCTCGACATCGATCCTGCCGATTTCCGGCGCCTGCAGGACGTGAACGTCACCGGCGCCTTCCTGACCATCCGGGCCTTCGTGCCGGGGATGATCGCGGCGGGCTACGGCCGGATCGTCAACATGGGGTCGATCCTCTCGGCGCGCGGCATGGCGAACCGGGCGGCCTATTGCGCGTCCAAGGCCGGGCTCGCCAATCTCGGGCAGGCCTGCGCCTTCGAGTTCGGCCCGCATGGCGTCACGGTCAACACGCTGGCCGCGACCGTGATCGTGACCGATCTCAATCGCGATCTGGTGCGCACCCAGCCGGAACTCTACGAGGCGATCACGCGCCGCACCCCGCTCGGGCGGCTCGGCGAGACCGACGATCTGATGGGGGCGCTGCTGTTCCTGTCGTCGCCGGCCTCCGGCTTCGTCACCGGCCAGACCCTGTTCGTCGATGGCGGCTACACCGCCGGCTGAAGGAAATTCCATGACCCGTTTGAAGACCCTGTTCGACCTGACCGGCAGGACCGCGCTTGTGACCGGAGGATCGCGCGGGCTCGGCCTCCAGATTTGCGAGGCGCTGGGCGAATATGGCGCGCACGTCATCCTCACCGCGCGCAAGGCGGACGAGCTGGCCGCCGCCGTCGCGCATCTGGCCGCGATGGGCATTTCCGCCTCTTCGGTTCAAGCGGATGTCGGCCAGCCCGATGCGGCGGCGCAGGTCATGGATGTGATCGAGGCGGAAGGGCGCCGGGTCGATATCCTCGTCAACAATGCCGGGACGAGCTGGGGCTCGACCACCGAAGATATGCCGCTCGACGGCTGGAACAAGCTGCTGGCGGTGAACCTGACGGCGCCCTTCCTGCTGGCCCAGCAGGCCGCGAAGCGCTTCATGATCCCGGCGGGCTGGGGGCGCATCCTCAACGTCGCGTCGGTCGAGGGCCTGCTGGGCCACCATCCGCGCATGACCGGCACGATCGCCTACAATGCGAGCAAGGGCGGCCTCATCAATTTCACGCGCGCGCTCGCGGCGGAATGGGGGGCGAAGGGGATCACCGCGAACGCCCTCGCGCCGGGTTACTTCCCGTCCAGGCTCACCGGCTATGTCCTCGACAAGCACGGCGCCGATCTCACCGCCGACACCCCCTCGGGCCGGCTCGGCAACGACGACGACCTGAAAGGGGCCGCCTTGCTGCTGGTGACGGACGCGGGCGCGCATATCACCGGGCAGGTGCTCGCCATCGACGGCGGCGCCTCGATCATCTGAAGGCGGCGATCACCGCGTCGAAACGCGCGCGGGCGCGATCGACGAATTTCGGGTGGGTGAGGATGAAGGGCCGGTTCGCGAGCGCGCCGTCCATGGCGATGCGGGCGGCCTCCTCGGGCGCGATCGAATCCGGCGGTTCGTCGCGACCGGCCGCGGCCTGGTGGAAGATGGCGGTCTTCACCGCGCCCGGCATCAGCAGCGACACGCCGATCGGCCTGCCTTCCGCCTCGAGTTCCAGCCGGAGCGTCTCGGCGATCGGCCACAGCGCATGCTTGGTCGCGCAATAGGCGCCGAGGCCCGGCACCGTCGACATCGAGCCGATCGAGCCGGTGACGACCACCTGGGCCGGCTCCGCCAGCAACGGCACCAGCGCCTGCAGCGAGCGCACGGCACCGAGCAGGTTGATCCCCACGGTCCTGTCCCACATGTCGGGGGCCATGCCGAGGATCGAGCCCTGACGCAGGATGCCGGCATTGGCGAAGAGGAGGGCCGGCGACGGCAGCGTTCGGCGAAGCGCCTCCGCGAACGCATCGAGCGCGGCGCGGTCCGTGATGTCGAGGGCTTGTGCCGTGACCGTCGTCCCGGTTTCGCCTACCAGGCGCTCGGTCTCGCCGAGCCCGTTCTCGTCGACATCGCAGATCGCCACCGCCATGCCCCGTCGCGCCGCCTCGATCGCGAGCGCGCGGCCGATGCCCGAACCGGCGCCGGTGACGATGGCGCCCCGTCCGGCGAGGGCGAGCGCCGGCCGGCTCACCGGAAATGCGGGATGACGTGGGTGCCGATCTTGCGCAGCGTCTCGAGCTGCGCCCATTGCGGCACGGTGCCCATGTTCGTCATGAACAGGATCTCGTCGGCGCCGGCCTCCGCCAGTTGCTCGACATAATTGATGCAGTCGGCGACCGACCCATAAGCATTGTCGGCGCAGAGGATGCCGCCACTCGGGCGCCGCCCGCCTTCATCCGGGTTGAGCTGCATGGTCAGCGTTTCGGAGGCGAGCTTGGTGGTGATGATCTGGTTGGTGCCCTCTTCCACCAGCTGCTCGCCCCAGCTGTCCGGATCGGGGCAGGGGCCGCCGCCATACCAGTAATTGAGCGACTCGTAGAAATAGCGCTGGCCGCGCAGCCCGATGGTGCGCGCCCGCGCGGCATCGTCGAGCACGATCGTCGGGCAGAGCGCGGCGAGGTGCTGGATCGGGCGGTAGCCAACCTGGTCGGCGGGATCGCGGCTGGTCCAGGCGTCGCGATAGATCTTGTTCTTGCTCGCGACCTCCTCCGGCCCGCCGAAGCCCAGCACCAGCGCGCCCAGGCCGCGTTGCCCGGCGCGCGCCAGCGTATCGAGATTGGTGCAGGCGAGATACATGGCCGGATGCGGATCCTGGAACGGCTTGGGATGGATCGGCCGGGCCGGGATGTTGATGTGCGGGCCGTTATGCTCGACCGAATCCTGCACGAACATCTTGGGGATGAGATACATCGCCTCGTCGATCAGGGGCTGGAGCGCCTTGAGGTCGTAGCCGTACGCGCCGGCCTCCTGCTGGCTGCCGCCCTTGCCCACGCCGAAATGGACGCGCCCCTTGGACAGGATGTCGAGGGTCGCCACCCGCTCGGCCACCTTGATGGGGTGGTTCATCGCCGGCATCAGGCAGACCACGCCGTGGCCGATGCCGATCCGCGAAGTCTTTCCCGCGATATAAGCGAGGAAGGTCTCGGGCGCCGACATGTGCGCATAATGGGTGAGCGAGGTGTGCTCGACGCACCAGATCACGTCGAAACCGAGCTTCTCGGCCAGCAATGCCTGCTCGACCAGTTCGTCGAACACCTGACGCTCGCCGCGTGGCGACGCATCCACGATCTGGGCCTCGAAGATCAGAGAAAAACGCATGCCGGTCCCCACAATTGCAATGTTTGTAAGGATCGGCTTCGGAAGGGCTTCCTTCAAATGCCGTTTGAATGCCATATCGTTGACATGCCGGCATCGCTTCCCGAGACCAGTGGCAATCCCGAGGTCGCCACACTCCGCACGCTTCGCATCGCGAAGCATTTCCCTTTCTTCCTCGCCGTCGCCGAAGAGCAGAACCTGCATCGCGCGGCCGAGCGGCTGAACATCGCCCAGTCCGCGCTCTCCCGCCGCATTTCGGATCTGGAACGCGAGTTGGGCGACACGATCCTGTTCGAACGGCAGGCGCGCGGTGTCGCGATCACCGAGGCGGGGCGCGTCCTGGCCGAGGACGTGCGCCGCATCCTCCTCGATATCGAGGAAGCGGGCCGGCGGGTGCGCCGCGTGGCGCGGGGCGACCTGGGAACGCTGCGGCTGGCCTTCTCGGAGGCGATGATGCGGCGTCCCTTGCTGCCCGCCGTGCTGCGCCGCTTCCGCACGGAGCGCCCCGACGTCGATCTGCGCGCGTCGCCGCTGACCTCGGACGCGCAGCGCGCGCGCCTCAGGGGCGGCGAGATCGATATCGGCTTCGTGATCGAGGAAGCGGGCGACACCGAGGACTTCCAGTCGATGCGGGTCGGCGCGGACAAGTTCGTGCTGGTGGTGCCGGCCGATCATCCCCTCGCGTCCAGGGACAAGATCGGCCTGCGGGACCTGGCCGAAGAGCCGCTGATCCTGCCGGGCCGCCAGGTCTCGCCCCGCCTGTTCGGCCGGATGATGGGCCTGTTCGACGCGCGCGGCATATCGCCCCGCATCTCGGTGGAGGTGAGCGCGGTGGACATCGCGTTCGGGCTGGTCACGGCGGGCATGGGCCTCGCGATCGTGACCGCCGCGCGGCCGGATCACGCACCCGCCGACATCGTGATCAAGGAGATGATCGATTTCGACATCCCGCTGCCGATCAGCATGATCTGGTCGCGCCAGTCGACGGAGCCGCTGATCGAGAGATTCGTTTCGATCGTCTCGGGAACGATGGAGACCATGCCCGCCGGGTAGGGAGGGGAGCCGGTAGCCGCCCCCGCCTAGCGCGCGCGGAGCGCGGCGCGCGCGATCGCGCCGATGGCCCTGATCTCGTCCCGGGCGCGCCCGACGATATCGATCAGCGTGCAGAAGCCGTGCGCCATGTCGGGATGGTCGCGCACCGTCGCGGCGGTTCCGGCCGCGGCCAGGGCGTCGGCATAAGCGATGGCTTCGTCGTGGAGCGGATCGCAACCGGCGACCACCAGGATGGCCGGCGGCAGACCGCGCAGGTCCGGCGCGTGGAGCGGCGCGGCATGGGGATGCCGGCGATCGGCGGCCGCGACATGGTGATCCCAGAACCAGGCCATGTCGGCCCGCGAGATGAGATGGTCGCCGCCGCCATAAAGCCGATAGGAATCCCGCTCGAAGTCGCTGTCGAGCACGGGATAGAGGAGCAGTTGGAGAGCGATGGCCGGGCCACTCTCGGCTTTGGCGCGCAGCGCGAGCGCGGCCGCGAGATTGCCGCCGGCGCTGTCGCCCGCGACGATCAGGGGCACGCCCGGCTCGGCGAATTCGAGCAAGGCCGTCCAGGCATCGTCGAGCGGGGCAGGGAAGGGATGTTCGGGCGCCAGGCGGTAATCGACGCTGACCACCTCGGCACCGGCCGCATCGGCGAGTTCGCGGCAGACCGGATCGAACCCGTCGAGCGTGCCGAACACCCAGCCGCCGCCGTGGCAATAGAGGATCCGGCCGACCGCATGGCCCAGTGGGCGATAGCGCCGCACCGGGATCGGCCCGCGCGGGCCTGCCAGCACCGAATCCTCGATGCTTTCGACGGGCGCCCCCCGATCGCGCGGCATGGCGGCCTGCGCCGCGGCATAAGTGGCGCGCGCATCCTCCGGCGATCCATCGGCGAAGCCGGGAAGCGCGAGTGCCGCCCGCCGATCGAGGATCGCCTGCATTTCGGGATGGAGTGGACCCGCCATGCCGCCAGTGTCGCGGGCGCCTGTCCGGGCGGCAATTGCCGGTTGGCGATCAATACGATCCGGCTTTGGCAATCGACGCTGTTGCCCATGCACCCTAGTCGAAAGCCTCGACCAACACGAAAGGGGCGGGATGGCGATCGATCTGACGGGGCGCGTGGCGATCGTGACGGGCGCGGGTGGCGGATTGGGACGCGCGCACGCCTTGCTGCTGGCGAAACGCGGCACGCGCGTGGTCGTGAACGATCTGGGTGGTGCGCGTGACGGCCGGGGCGGCACGTCGGCCATGGCCGAGGCGGTGGTGGACGAGATCCGCGCCCTCGGCGGCGACGCCATCGCCGACGGCGCGAGCGTGGCCGAGCCGGATCAGGTCGAGGCGATGATCGGGCGCGCGATGGAGGCCTGGGGCCGGATCGACATTCTGGTCAACAATGCCGGCATCCTGCGCGATCGCACCTTCACCAAGCTCGATCTCGCGGATTTCCGCGCGGTGCTGGACGTGCATCTGATGGGCGCGGTCCATTGCTCCAAGGCGGTGTGGGAGATCATGCGCGCGCAGCGGCATGGCCGCATCGTCATGACCACCTCGTCGTCGGGGCTGTGGGGCAATTTCGGGCAGTCGCCCTACGCCGCCGCCAAGATGGGACTGGTCGGCCTGATGAAGACGCTGGCCGAGGAAGGCGCCAAATATGGTATTCACGTCAATGCGCTGGCGCCCTCGGCGGCGACGCGGATGACCGCCGACATCATGCCGGAGGCCGAGCTGGCCGCGCTCGATCCGGCCTTCGTGGCGCCGGCGATGCTCGCCCTGGTGGCCGACGAAGGACCGACCGGCACGATCCTCTGCGCGGGGGCGGGCAGCGTCGAGGCGGCGCACGTCACGATGACGCAGGGGCTGTATATCGGCGACGGCGAGGATGCGGCCGACCGCCTGCTCGCCGACCTGCCGCGCATCCTCGACCGCGAGGGCGCGCTGCCGCTCGCCACCGGCATGGAGCAGCCGCGCTACGAGGTGGAACGCCACCTCGCCCGGCAGGGACAGCCGCCGAGGCGCGCGCATGGCTGACGGTACGGGGCCGGTTCGCGCGGCGCACCGCTTCGACGAGCAGGCGCTGGCGGCCTGGATGGAAACGCATGTCGAGGGCTTTTCCGGGCCGATCGCGGTGCGCCAGTTCCAGGGCGGCCAGTCCAACCCCACTTACGTGCTCCAGACGCCAGGGCGCGATTATGTGCTGCGCCGCAAGCCGCCGGGAATCCTGCTGAAGGGCGCGCATGCGGTCGATCGGGAATATCGCCTGATCGACGCCCTGCACCCGGCCGGGTTTCCGGTGCCCAGGCCTTGCGGGCTGTGCCTCGACGAAAATGTCATCGGGACGATCTTCTATGTCATGGAGAAGGTCGAGGGGCGCAATGTCTGGGACACGGCCTTTCCCGAGGTCCCGCGCGAAACGCGGCCGCTCTACTTCGATGCCATGAACGAGACCATCGCCCGGCTGCACGCGATCGATCCGATCGCGGTCGGCCTTGGCGGCTATGGCAAGCCCGGCAATTATTTCGAGCGCCAGATCGGTCGCTGGTCCGGCCAGTATCTCGGCGACGAGGCAGCGGGCCGCATTCCCGCGATGGACCGGCTGATCGCCTGGCTGGAAGGCCATATCCCGCCCGGCGACGAGGCCACCATCGTCCATGGCGATTTCCGCTGCGACAACATGCTGTTCCATCCGACCGAGCCGCGCGTCGTCGCGGTGCTCGATTGGGAATTGTCGACCCTCGGCCATCCGCTCGCCGATTTCGCCTATCATCTCATGGTCTATCGCATGCCGCCCGGCTTCTCGACCGGGCTCGCGGGGCTCGATCTGGCGGCGCTCAATATCCCGAGCGAGGCCGATTATGTCGCGGCTTATTGCCGGCGGACGGGGCGCGACGGCATCGCGCATCTCGATTTCCACATCGCGTTCAACCTGTTCCGGCTGGCGGCGATCATCCACGGGATCAAGGGGCGCATGCTGCGCGGCACCGCTTCCTCGCCGAAGGCGGCGGCGGCGGTCGAGCAACTGGAGAGCGTCGTGGACCTAGCGCTCGCCCAGACGCGCCGTTGAGGAGACGAACATGGATTTCGATCTGTCGGACCGGCAGCGCCATTGGCTGGGCCGGGTCTCCGCCTTCATGGCCGATCATGTCGCCCCCGCCCAGGATCGGTACAAGGCCGAACTCGCCGAGGGGCCGACCCGCTGGCGGGTGCTTCCGGTGATCGAGGAACTGAAGGCGAAGGCAAAATCCGAAGGGCTCTGGAACCTGTTCCTGCCGCCGTCGGCCCACCATGACCAGGGCGATTATCACGGCGCCGGGCTGAGCAATCTCGATTATGCGCCCTGCGCCGAGGCGATGGGGCGCATCCCCTGGGCGTCGGAGATCTTCAACTGCTCGGCCCCCGATACCGGCAATATGGAGGTGCTTCATCGCTACGGCACGGCCGAGCAGAAGGAGCGCTGGCTGAAGCCGCTGCTCGCCGGCGAGATCCGCTCGGCCTTCGCGATGACCGAGCCCGAGGTGGCGAGTTCGGACGCGACGAATATTGTGACGCGCATCGAACGCGATGGCGGAGACTATGTCATCAACGGCCATAAATGGTGGATTTCGGGCGCGGGCGATCCGCGCTGCACGCTGATGATCGTCCTCGGGCAGAGCAATCCCGATGCGCTGCGCCACGCTCGCCATGCCCAGATCCTGGTGCCGATCGACGCACCCGGCGTGACGGTGAAGCGACCCTTGCCGGTCTTCGGATTCGACGATGCGCCGCACGGCCATTGCGAGATCCTGCTCGACGACGTGCGTGTGCCGGCGGCCAACATGGTGCTGGGCGAGGGGCGCGGCTTCGAGGTGGCGCAGGGGCGGCTGGGGCCGGGGCGGATCCATCACTGCATGCGGACCATCGGCCTCGCGGAAATGGCGCTGGCGGCGATGGTCGGGCGCCTCTCCTCGCGCGAGGCGTTCGGCAAGCGCGTGATCGACCAGTCGGTCTGGGAGGAGCGGATCGCGCGCGCGCGGATCGATATCGACATGACCCGTCTGCTGTGCCTCAAGGCGGCCGACATGATGGACAAGGTCGGCAACAAGGCGGCCCAGCGCGAGATCGCGATGATCAAGGTGGCGGGGCCGCGCGCGGCGCTGGCGGTGATCGACGATGCGATCCAGGCGCATGGCGGCGGCGGCGTCTCGGACGATTTTCCGCTCGCGGCCGCCTATGCGCTCGCCCGCTCGCTGCGCTTCGCCGACGGGCCCGACGAGGTACACAACCGCGCGATCGCGCGGATGGAGCAGAAGGCGCATGCCGCACTGCGCGCCTGACGCGGAGCGTTCGCGGATTTCGATGCCTGCCATCCCGACTGGGGTCGCGATTTCGTCTCGATTGTCTGTAACCTGTCCATGGCGCCGAAGATGCGCCGCGCGGCTTCCCGGGGCCGACGAGGAATGGAGAGTGTGGCATGCAGCTTCAATCGGCCGATGATTATGTCGAGGACGACACGCCGGGATCGTTTCGCAGGTCGCTGGGCGTAGCGGTCCTCGCGATCGGCTCCTTCCTGGTCGGCTCGATGCTGACCGTGATCATCCCGATCCTGCCCAACATCGCCAGGGACATGGCGGGCGCCAACGCCGCTTATTCCATCCAGATCCTGATCGCGGTGCCGATGCTCGGGCTGGTGCTCGGCGGTCTGCTGTCGACGATGATCTTCGCGCACGTCGCGCCGCGCAACGTCTTCATCGGCGCCCTGCTGCTCTACGGCGTCATCGGTGCGCTGGGCGCGGTGGCCGACATGCCGGTGCTGATCGGATCCCGGCTTCTGATGGGCATGATCTCCGCCTGCATGGGCGCCGCCTCCACGGCGCTGGTCGGCGAGCGCGTCGCGCCGTCACGCCGTCCGCGCGTGCTCGGCTGGGCGACCGCCGGCTCCTCGGCGCTGGGCATCATCGCGATGATCGTTTCTGGGGGCGTGGCCGATCATATCGGCTGGCGCTCAAGCTTCCTGATCTTCCCGGTGATCGCGGCGGCCATGCTGCTGCTGGTCCTCACCTGCACGTCGGCGTCGAAGCCCCGCGCCGCCGCCACGGCCACGCAGTCGATGAGCCGCTGGAATGCGCTGGTGGCGCTGTGGCCGCTGTTCCTGTTCGTGGTGCTCATCAACATCACGGCATTCACCACCAATTCGCAATCGACCTTCGTGCTCGCCGACAGCGGCATCGCGAGTGCCGCGGGCCGCGCCAAGTTCATGGGCCTCAACCAGGCGATGCTGGTGATCGCCGCCTTCTGCTTCCCCTTCGTGCGCAAGCTGGTCGGCGCGCGGCTGGTGCCGGCCCTGATCCTGCTGGTGATGGGCAGCGGGCTCCTGCTGCTCGGCACGGCGCAGGGGATCGGCGGCATCGCGCTGGCGCTCGGCATCCTCGGCGCGGGCAACGGACTGCTGTTCCCCTATCAGGGGAGCCTGCTGCTGCAACGCGCCGCACCCGCGGTGCGCGGCGCGGCGGCGGGCCTGGTCGTCAGCTGCCAGTTCATCGCGGATGCGATCAACCCCCTCGTCCTGGGGCCGGTCATCCTCGTCTTCGGGCTGCGCAACACCATCGCCTTCATCGGCCTGCTCGCGCTGGTGGCCTGCGCGGGGGCGGTCGTGGTGGGCCTGCGCTATCTCAGCAACGCGGAACCCAGGGCGGACCAGCAGCCCGCCCACGGCTGAGGAGGATCAGAACATCTCCGGCGTCGCGCTGGCCGCGATGTCGGAGAGCGCGGCGACCGGCGCCAGCCACGCCTCGACCCGGGGTAGCTCGCTTTCGAAGAAGAAACGGCAGGCGTGAAGCTTGCCGGCGCGGAAACCGGGATCGAGCGTATCGAGCGCACCGGCCCGCGCCGCGATGTCGAGCCACAGCCAGCCCAGCACGGCATGGCCGAACGCCCAGAGGAACGGCGTGGCATTGTCATAGGCGGCCGCGCCCTCGATGGTCCGCAGGCGCGCGATGCCGTCCTCGATCCGCGCCCAGGCTTCGCTGAGCCGATCGGCGAGGGGAGCGAGGAGGGGATCGTGTCGCGCGAGGCGGCGGGTGGCTTCGATCCGCGCCCGCAGCTCGGCGAAGCCGCGGCCGTCGTCGCGCAGGATCTTGCGGCCCAGCAGATCGATCCCCTGGATGCCGGTGGTGCCCTCGTGAATGGGGTTCAGCCGGTTGTCGCGATAGAGTTGCTCGACATCGAAATCGCGCGTGTAGCCGTAGCCGCCGTGGATCTGGATCGCGATGTCGCAGGCCGCGAGGCCATATTCGGAGGGCCAGGTCTTGGCGATGGGTGTGAGGAGGCCGAGCAGCGCGGCCGACCCGGGATCGTCCTGCGCATCGACCAGTTGCGCGCAATACAGGCAGAGCGCGAGGGCGCCTTCGGCATAGACCTTCTGCTGGAGCAGCATCCGGCGCACGTCGGGATGGGCGATGATGGCCACCGGCGCGCTGTCGCGCACCCCGATCGGGCGGCCCTGCGTTCGCTCGCCGGCATAGGCCACCGAATGGCGATAGGCCCGCAGACCGAGCGCCGCGGCGCCGATGCCGACCCCGATGCGCGCCTCGTTCATCATCTGGAACATCTGCCGCAGCCCGTCGCCGACCTCGCCGACCAGCCACCCGGTCGCGCCGCCCGTCTCGCCGAGATTGAGCAGGCAGTTGGCGGTGCCCCGATAGCCCATCTTGTGGTTGAGCCCGGCGACGACGACGTCGTTGCGCGCGCCGTCCGGCAGATGCTTGGGCACGATGAAGAGCGAGATTCCGCGCGTGCCTTCGATCAGCCGGCCATCGGCGCCCGGCACCTTGGCGAGGACGAGATGCACGATATTCTCGCTGGCATCCTGGTCGCCCCCCGAAATCCACATCTTGTTGCCGGTCAGGCGGAAGCGGCGGCCATGCTCGTCCTCCCCGTCCGGCTCGGCGCGGGTGCGCACGTCGGCGAGGCTCGATCCCGCCTGCGGTTCGGAAAGGCACATCGTCCCGAACCAGCGCCCTGCGATCTGCGGCCGCGCGAAGCGTTCGATCTGGGTCGGCGTGCCGAAGGTCGCGATCAGCCGGGCATTGGCCGTCGTCAGCATCGGATAGGCGGCGGTGGCGATATTGGCGGCCGCGAACTGCGCGAAGGAGGCGGAGCAGGCGAGATAGGGCAGGCCGAGGCCCCCCTGGTCCGGCGGGAAGCCGGCGGCGAACAGGCCCGCCTCGGCATAATGGCGCAGGGCCACGCCGATCGCGGGGTGGATATGGACGCCGTCGGCCTCGAGGCGGGGCTCCTGCGCGTCGGCCGCCTTGTAGTGCGGCAGGAAATGCTCGGTCGCGAGCGTCTCGGTCAGGTCGAGGAGGCCGTCGATCATGTCGCGCGCATGATCGGAACCGGCCCGCTCGAGCTGGGTGCCGATGTCCAGCCAGTCGTGCAGCAGGAAATCGAGCTCGGAGCGGGGGATCAGCGGGTGGTTCATCGATTGAGATCCTCGAAGCAACGGCCGTCCTCGACAAGTGTGCGGATCAGCGGCGCGGGAGTCCACGCCCAGCCGTCCTTGCGCGCCGCCAGGGCGTCCAGCCTGGCCAGCACACGCGGCAGCCCCATGCGATCGGCGACGAACATCGGCCCGCCGCGATCGGCGGGGAAGCCATAGCCGTTCAGATAGATGATATCCACGTCGACGGGGCGATAGGCGATTCCCTCCGCGACGATCCTGGCGCCCTCGTTGATCATCGCCAGCAGCAGTCGATCGACGATGGCCTCGTCGGCGATCGGATGGCGTTCGATCCCCTGTTCGGCCGAATGCGCGAGGAGCAGCGCATCGATCTCCGGATCGACCGTGGCGGTTCGGCCGTCGGCATAGAGATAGACGCCTTTCCCCACTTTCTGCCCAAATCGCCCGAGTTCGCAGATCCTGTCGGGGAAGGCGGAGTAGGGCCGGTCGGGCTGCTCGACCGCGCGGCGCTTGCGAATGCTCCAGCCGATATCCTGGCCGGCGAGATCCATCGTGCGGAACGGCCCCATCGCCATGCCCCAGGCCTCCATCGCCGCATCGATCCGCTGCGGCATCGCGCCTTCCTCGGCGAGGACGTAGGCGGCGCGCAGATATTCCTCGAAGATGCGGTTGCCGATGAAGCCGTCGCACACGCCGGCGACGACGCCGACCTTGCCGATCCGCTTGGCGAACGCCATCGCGGTCGCCAGCACGGCGGGCGCCGTCCTGGCGCCGCGTACCACTTCCAGCAGCTTCATGATGTTGGCGGGGCTGAAGAAGTGCAGCCCGACCACCTGTTCGGGGCGATCGGTGAAGGCGGCGATGGCGTCGAGATCGAGCGTGGAGGTGTTGCTGGCGAGGATCGCGTCCGGCCCGGTGACGCGATCGAGCGCGCGGAACACCTGTTCCTTCACCCCCATGTCCTCGAACACCGCCTCGATCGCGAGATCGGCGCCGGCGGCTGCGTCGAGCGCAGCGGCCATGACGAGGCGGGCGAGGCGGTCCGCGCGCTGCTCCGGGCGGAGCCGGCCTTTCTCGACATCGCGGGCGAAGGTCTTGCCGATGGCGGCCTCGGCGCGGGCGCGGGCGGCCTCCTGCGGCTCGATCAGCGTCACCCGGAGCCCGGCGGCAAGCAAGGCGGTGGCGATGCCGGTTCCCATCAGCCCGCCGCCCACCACGGCGACCGTTTCGATCGTGCGCGGGGCGACATCCCTGGGCAGGCCCGGAATCCGCGCGACCTTGCGCTGGCCGAAGAAGGCATGCCGCAATCCGAGCGAGGCTTCGGAGGCCATCAGCGCATCGAAGCGCGCCGCCTCGAGCGCGAGGCCGGCCCGCAGATCGCCGCCGGCCGCTTTCACGCAATCGAGGATATCGGCGGGGGCGAGATTGCGGGCCGTGGGATCGATCGTGGCCCGCGCGCCGGCCACCGCCTCGGCGAGGCCGGGCCTGGCGGAGCGCCGGCCGACCGGATCGGCGGCGGGGGCCGCGTCGCGCAGGAAGGCGATGGCGGCGGCCACGGCATCGCCCTCGACGACGCGATCGACGAGTCCCTCGGGCGCCTTCGCGGCGGAGACCGGCCGGCCGCTGCACATCATCGCGATCGCCGCCTCGGGCGCGATCAGACGAGGAAGCCGCTGCGTGCCGCCCGCACCCGGCAGCAGGCCGAGGGATATTTCGGGGAAACCCAGCTGCGCGTCGGCGGCGGCGATGCGATAGTGGCAAGCCAGCGCCAGTTCGTGCCCGCCGCCCAGCGCCATGCCATGGATCGCCGCGGCCACCGGCTTGGGCGAGGCCTCGACCGTGTCCATCAGCCCGCGCATCGCGCCGAGCGCGGCCGGATCGCCATCGAAATCGCCGATATCGGCGCCCGCCGAAAACAGCTTGCCGTCCCCGGCCAGGACGATGCCGTCGACCGCGGGATCGGCGATCGCGGCACGCACCGCGTCGGTGAGCGACTGGACCACGCCGCTTTGGATCGACAGGATGTTCATCGGCGGATAGGCGATCCGGATCACCTGGATCGTCTGGTCGCGGGATTGGCTGATCGTCATGGGCGCTCCTTGCCGGGCGGGGCGATGAGGGAGGGAAGAGGGGATGGCGGAAACGATCCGGCGCCTGGGCGGAACGCCGCGCCTGAGCATGGCGGTCGCGCATGGTGATCGCGTCTATCTGTCGGGGCAGGTCGCGATCGATGCGCGGGGGCGTGGCGTCCGCGCGCAGGCCGAGGAAGCGCTGGCGCGGATCGACGCGCTGCTGGCCGAGGCCGGGAGCGGGCGCGACCGGCTGCTCTCCGTGACGTTGCTGCTCGCCGACATCGCCTACCTGCCCGAGGTGAATGCGGTATGGGATCGCTGGCTTCCCGCCGGGGCGGCACCCGCCCGCACCACGCTGCAGACGGTGCTCGCATCGCCCGATTACGCACTGGAGATCGTCGCGATCGCGGCACTTTAGCCCATCATCTCGTGGGCGAGCCGGCCGAGCCGGCGGATGCCCTCGTGCGCATCCTCGATGCTGGCGAGCGAGAAGCTCAGCCGCAGCGTGTTGCGTTGGGCCTCGATCGGATAGAAAGCGCCGCCCGAAATTGTCGCGACGCCCTGCTCGGCCAGTGCCCGCCCGGCGAACGTGCCGCCATCGATTGTCTCGGGAAAGGTGAGCCAGACATAGAGGCCGCCTTCGGGCCGGCTCCATGTCACGCCCTCCGGCATATGCTCGGCCAAGGCCGCGAGCATCGCGTCGCGCCGATCGCGATAGGCGGCGCGCAGCGGTTCCGTCAGCGTGTCGAGATCCTGCGCCAGCGCGAGCGCGATCATCTGGTCGAGCGTGCCGCTGGCCAGGTCGGCGGCCTGCTTGAGCAGGGTCAGCCGCGCGATGACGGGCTCGGCGGCCGCGATCCAGCCGACGCGCAAGGCCGGTGCGAGCAGTTTGGAGAAGGTCCCGGCGTGGATCACCCGGCTCCGCTCGATTCCGCCCTGGCGCCGGATATCGAGGGCGAGCAGCGAGGGAAGGGGCGTGCCTTCGTAGCGGAGATCCTCGTAGCAGCCGTCTTCCAGCACCGGCATCGCGCCGGCATCGGCGAGATCGAGCAGATGGTCGCGCCCGGCGAGGCTCAGGCAGGTGCCGGTCGGGTTGCGGAAGTCCGGCCCGGCATAGGCCAGGCGCGGCGCGGGATCGGGCAGGCGATACCCCTCGGGAATGCCGGCATAGCGGACCTGCTGGACGTCGAAGGCCCGCAGCGCGCCGATGAAGCTCGGCAGTTCGAGCATCACCGTATCGCCGGCCGACAGCACCAGCTTCGCGACGAGGTCGAGCCCCTGCTGCGAACCGGTGGTCACGAGGATGTTGGCCGCCCGGCACGGCGCGCCGCGCGCGGTCAGCCGGGCGGCGATCCATGCGCGCAAGGGGCCGTGACCTTCGCTCGGCGCGTAGGAGAGGGCGATGCGCGCCTGTGCCGGATCGGCGAGGATCGTCGCGGCGGCCTCGGCGAAGCGTCCGGTCGGGAACAGTATCGGATCGGGCAGGCCGCCGCCCAGATGGATGAGGTCGCGCTCGCCGAGCCGTTTCATCCGTTCGCGGATTTCGGACCCGCCCAAGGCCGTCATGCGCGGGGCGAGCGCAAAGGGCAGGCCGGTCATGGTCGCACGCCCGTCGTCGCCCGGATGATCGCGACGGGACCCTCGGTCAGGAAGTTGCGATACTGCCGTTCCGCGACGCGCCAGCCGGCCGGGGTGCGGACCCAGCGATCCGCATATTCGCCCCAGCAGGTATAGCGCTGGCCCGCATGGGCGTTCAGTCCGGCATGGACGGCGTAGAAATGCGCGCGTGACGTGGCCTGATCCCCGTCGATCGTCGCGCGGATGTTGCTGACGTTGTGCTGCGTGGCCCCGCAATCCGATCCCGGCCCCATGCCGCGGAAGAGCCGGTCGGCGAGGGGGGCAACCCCCTGCTGCAGGATGCCGTTGGAGCTGCGGTAATCGCCCACCGCGTCCATGGTGAAAATCTCGTCGAGCCGATCGAAATCCTTGGCGTCGATCACCTCGCAATATCGGTAATAGACCATCTCGATCGCGCGCAGGTCGAGCAGGGTGTGCAGATCGCTCATACGGGGGCTCCGATGCCGGTGCGGCAGAAGGCGTGGACGAGGTGGGGCTCGATCAGCCAGTCGGGATGTTCGGGATCGAACCAGCGATCCACCTGTCCCCAATGGCAGGGCGCGCGCATGTAGCGGCCGGTGAGATCGTCGAGCCGGTCATAGCCTTGCTCCCACACATAATCCCAGGCGAAGCGCCCCCAGGCCCGGGTGACGCGGCCCAGCATCCAGCCGCGCATGAAATCCGTGCGGCGCGGCATGGCGATCATCTCGGCCTCGAAGCGGGCGAGGCGATCGGCGGATGGATGGCGGGTAGCATGAAAGAGCGCGGTGCGGTGGACGGGAGAGGCGCGCGCGTCGCCTTCGCCGGCGATGGGTTCGAACAATGCGCCGTCATCGGCTGCGACGAGATCCTTGGTCAGCCCGAGATCCTCCAACCGGGGCGGCCTGTCCACCGTCATGCGGATGAGGAGGTCACCGGCGTTGCGGCCGCCCGGAAGGCACGGCCGGACCAGGCCCGAGACGGCGATCCGCGCCATCGCGTCCTCGATCGGGCAGCGCAGCGTGAGCAGGGCGATCAGGTCAGCCATCGGCCAGCCGCGCGAAATCGTCGGGATCGGCCAGCGTGTCGCGGCGGCGCGAGGCGGCGAGCCGGTCGACCTTCGCCCACCAGTCCCGCACCGCCGGATCGCGGCGCCCGAGATTGTTCTTGCGCCAGAAGGCATCGACATCGGGGAGCCGCCAGAGGAACATCAGCAGATTGGCGCCATCGTCGAGCCAGAGCGGCGGTGACGCGAGGCTGTGGACGAGCGCCATGCCCCGCAGGGTGGCCCCGGGGATATATTCCTCCCGATAGAGGCGGTGCAGCGCCGCGCCCTCGCCGATCCGCGAGACGAGTTGATCGCACAGGTAGATCATGCCCGGTCCGCGTCGTCGAGCAGCAGCACGAGCTTGCCGCGCACATGCCCGTCCTTGACGCGGGCGAGCGCCCCGGCGGCCTCCGCCAGCGGCAGGGTCTCGATCGCGGGCGGGCGGATGCGACCCGACGCGAGCGCATCGACCAGCGCGCAAAGCTGCCCGCCTTCGCGCTCCCGGCTGGACATGGCGGTGACGACACGGATGCCGCGGTGCAGGGCTTCGTCCGCCGGGGGGCGCGGCTCGTTCGCCACCAGCGTCCCGATGACGACGAGCGCGCCGCCATCCCGGATCATGGCGAGCGGGCGGTCGATCGTGCCCTGGCCGACCGTGTCGAGCAACAGATCGACTTGTCCGCCGAACCGCGCGCGGATGGCCGCCGGCACGTCGTCGCGATAATCGATCGCGCAGTCCGCGCCGAGCGCCAACAGATAGGGATGGTTGGCCGGGCGCGCGGTCGCGGCGATCCGGGCGCCGGCCATGCGCGCGAGCTGGATCGCGACGCTGCCCGTCCCGCCGGCGCCGCCATGGACGAGGACGGATTGCCACTTGCCGAGGCGTCCGGCCTCGAACAGCGCCTCCCACGCGGTGATCCCGGCGGTGGGGAGGGCGGCGGCTTCGGCGAAGTCCAACGTGTCGGGCAGGCGGCAGGCGAGATGCGCGGCGACGGTCACGCGGCCCGCGCAGCCACCCGCGCCGCCGCGCCCGACAGCCGTCTTGGCGACCACCCTGTCGCCGATCCGGTGGCCGGTCACGCCGTCGCCCAGCGCGGAGACGATTCCGGCGGCGTCGAAGCCGAGCGCATAAGGGAAGAGCGGCGTGAAGGCGGATGCGAGCCAGCCCTCGGCCAGCTTCCAGTCGGCGGGGTTGAGCCCGGCCGCGTGCACCGCGATTCCGATCTCGCTCGGCCCCGGCATGGGCGGCGCCAGATCCGCGATACGGACGGCGGACGCGCCGCCATAGCCGTCGATCACCGCCGCCTTCATGCCGGCTCCGCGATCCGGGCGCTGAGTTCGTCGCCCGTCTCGGGCGTGCCGGGGTGGCGCCAGCGGGGCGGCTCGACCGCCGGCAGTCTCTCGCGTCCGTCGAGGCTGTGGACCGGGAGGCCCGTCGCCCAGGGATAGTGCATGCTGAACGCCGTGAGCCCGGTCCGTTCGCAGGCCGGGCGATGGCACATGGCGAGCACTGTCTCGGCGAGATATTCCACCCGCTCGGTCGGGTAGGTCTCGGGCAGCAGCGCATCGGCGCCGGGCGTGCGGATCGCGGTGGAGGGGCTGACCATGTTGACCGCGACATCATCGGCCAGGGTCGCGGCGGCGAGGCCCAGGGTGAAGCGCAGCAGCCCGGCCTTCGCCGCCGCATACACGATATCCGCGCCCGCCTGCGACGCATCGGTATAGGGGCGGATGGGGGGCAGGGCCGTGATCGAGCCGATATGGACGATCCAGCCCGCCCCGCGCGCGATCATCATCGGCAGCACGGCCTGCGAGAGCAGGATCGGCACCCGCAGATAGAGGCGGAGCATCCGGTCGACGGCAGCCGCCGGCAGCTGTGCGAAAGGCGCGTAGGTGGCGGCGCCGCCGTTGTTGACGAGGATGTCGACCCCGCCGGCTTCCCGTTCGGCGCGCTGGGCCAGCATGGCGACCTGCCGGTCATCGCCGAGATCGGTCGCGAGCGGGATCGCGCGGGCGCCGGTGGCGGCGATCCCGCGCACCGCCGCGTCGAGCGCGTCGGACGGGCGGGCGACCAGCAGGATCGTGGCGCCCTCGGCGGCCAGCCGCCGCGCGATGGCGAGGCCGATGCCCCGGCTGGCTCCGGTGACGAGAGCCGTCTTTCCCCGCAATAGCTCCGGCATCGGTCCTCTTGCCCCGGTGGACATGCTGTCCTGGATCGCGCGTCACATTACTGTCGACCGGGGGCAGGAGGCGCCGCGTTTCGTGATCGCTGCTATCGAAGCGGAGCATCGATGCTCATGAAAACACGAGTTTCGAATGGCTTATGCGCGATATTGAGATTTCTTCGAAGTTTGCTCAAGAGTGCTAGGCTATAAATGATGGCTGGTGCGATTGGGCACCTCTTGGCATCGACGGTGCAATGCCGACCGTCTTTTTCCCGCCGCCCCTCCGTCCCCGTGTCAAGGGCCATGCGCCGACACATGGCGCGGACCCGCGATCGTGACGGAGATGATGCGATCGGCCCCGAGGCGCGGGTTCGCCATTGCCGCGATCTCGCTCGGCACGGTGCTCACCACGATCGACGGCGCGATCGTCAATGTCGCGCTGCCCACCATCGCGCGCGATCTTCGCGTGGACAATTCGGCGGCGGTGCTGATCGTCACCGTCTACCAGCTGACATTGGTGATGACCTTGCTGCCTTTCTCGGCGCTGGGCGACAAAGTGGGGCTCAAGCGGCTCTACCAGCTCGGCCAGCTGGTCTTCTCCGTGGCGACGCTGCTGTGCTTCTTCGCCAACAGCCTGCCCTTCCTCCTCGTCGCGCGCGCCGTTCAGGGGCTGGGCGCGGCGGCCAGCCTATCCGTGATGACGGCGTTGATCCGGCATATCTATCCGAATTCGGCACTGGGGCGGGGGCTGGCGCTCAACACCGTCTGCGCCACCGTATCCGGCGCGCTGGCGCCCACCGCCGGCGGCCTGATCCTGGGGATCGCGCCCTGGCCCTGGGTGTTCGCCGCCGGGGTGCCGTTCGCGCTGCTCTCGTTGGTGCTGGGCCGCACCACGCTTCCGGAGGTGCCGCCGCACGACGTGGATTATGACGGCATTGGGGCGCTCTTCTGCATCGTCACGTTCGGCTTCACCATTTCCGGCCTGGAATCGGGCGTGCATGGCGGATCCCCGGTGGTCTCCGCGGCGATCACCCTTGCGGGGCTGCTGTTCGCGATCCTGTTCGTGCGGCACGAGCTCACCCAATCGCATCCCATCATGCCGCTGGACCTGCTCAAGCTGCCGGTGGTGGGGCTGTCCTGCGCCAGTTCGCTGGCGGCGTTCATGGCCGCGATGCTGCTGACCCTGTCGATGCCCTTCCGCCTCCAGCATCTCTACGGCTTCAGCCCTCGGGACATCGGCGCGATCATGGCCTCCTGGCCGGTGGTGATGATGGTCGTGGCACCGGCGTCCGGCGCGCTCTCCGATCGCGTGCCATCCGGCCTGCTGGGGGCCATCGGCATGGCCATCGCGGTGGTGGGGATGCTGCTCGTCGCCTTTCTGCCGGTCCAGCCGGGCATGATCGACATCGGGTGGCGCATGGCGCTTTGCGGACTGGGCTTCGGGCTGTTCTTCACCCCCAACGCCCGGTTGGTGGTGGGGTCGGCGCCCCGCCACCGGGCGGCATCCGCGGGCGGCCTGATCTCCACGGCGCGGCTGACCGGCCAGACACTGGGCGCGACCATCCTCGCGGCCCTGCTGGCGTTCGGCATCGGCGAGGCGCGCGGCCCGGCCCTGACGGCGAGCGCGCTGGCGATCCTGGCGGGGATCGGCAGCCTCGCCCGGCTCAACCCGGCGCTTCGCCTGCCCAGCGCCAGCGAACTCGACGCCGGCGCCGCATAGATCGTCACTCGGCCCGCGTGGCGGAGCGCCGCTGCCGAAGACCCGCCGTGTCGCCCGACAGGCGCACCGCGACGGCGTCGGATCGCACCCGGCCGGCCTGTCGCGCGTCATCCGCATGCCGGAGCGGCGCCGTCTCGATCAGGTCGGTGAGCGCGGCTCGCGCCAGCCTCTGATATTCGCCGTCGCCGTCGTTGCGCCAGGTAATCTCGTGCGGCGCGAAGGTCTTCACCACCATCGCCGGATTGCCGGCGACGAGGCTCCGCGCGGGCGTCCGGACGTCGGATTTCACCAGGGCGAGCGCCGCGACCAGGTTTTCCGGGCCGATGACCGCCTCGTCGAGGATCACCGCATTCATGCCGATCAGGCTGTTCTCGCCAATCTCGCAGCCGTGGACGACGGCCCCATGGGCGATGGTCGCGCCGCGCCGGATGAGGGTATCGCGCAGCTGGTTGGCGTGGACCGTCGCATTGTCCTGCAGCGAGCTGTCGCCCTCGACCACGATCCGCCCGAAATCGCCGCGCAGCGACGCACCGGGGCCGATGAAGCAACCGGGCCCCACGAACACATCGCCGATGAGCGACGCGAGGGGGTGGACGTAGCTGGTGGCATCGACGACCGGCGCGAGGCCTTGATAGGCGTAGCACGGCATGTCTCATCTCCCGTCCGCGAGAAGGCCGAGGCTGCTTTAGCGGAGGGGTGAGGAAGGCCGGCATGCCGATTGGCGATGCTCACCATGCCATGGGCCGACGGGACCCCGCATCGACAATGAGGGCGGCGCGGTGGACGTGGCGTAGCCCGGCCGATCACCGGCGGATCAAGCGGTTTCGATAGTCAAAAGGGCGGAAGCGCACCGGAATGCCCTGTCGGGACGATGCCCCTGAAACCTGGGCTTCGCCCCCGGGGGCAAGCCGCTTCCAAGGGGAAATGGTGGACGCACTTGGGCTCGAACCAAGGACCCGCTGATTAAGAGTCAGCGTAGGAGGGGTTTCAGGGAGTCTCAATACGTCTCATACAGAAACTTATATTTGTCTAGTTATCTGATATATGGCCATTATTTTTCTAGCGCCGTCCCAAGAGATCTCGCTCTAGCACCTCCAAAATGTTGCCCCGATGTTGCCCCGAGACTATAGCGGGGTGATGGCAACCAAGACAATGGAGCTCACGAAGCTCGCGCTCGACAATTTTCTCCCGGCCACCCAGGGGCAGCGTTACGAGGTGGCGGATACGGTCGTGAAGGGTCTGCGCGTCCGCGTCACCGATGCCTCGATGGACGCCGGCCGCTTCGCGGGTAAGGCGGCCCATATCACCTTCGTCATGATTGGCCGCTTCCCCCCAAGCCCGCATCCAGTGCGGCGAACGCTCGGTCGCTACGAGCGCGATGGAGGCGGCATGACGCTGCTGGAGGCCCGCGAGACTGCAAGGGAATGGAAGCGCAAGTTCGCGGCGGGAGTTGACCCGGCCGCCGAGGCGCGACTTCGGGCGGCTGAAGCGGAGGCCGAGCGCGCCGAAGCCGAACGCCAGCGCCTTGCCGAGGAAGAAAGCGTCCGCAACCGGAAGTCGCTCAAGGACATTCTGGACACCTATGCTGAGGATGTCCTCACTCATCACAAGCGCGGCGCGGCGACCCGACGGGCGCTCGATGGCGCGGAAGGGTTGCTGACGAGCTTCACCGATCGCGAGCCTGCCTCGCTCACCAGAGCCGAGATCACGCAGGTACTCAAAAGGCGGGCCAAGATTGCGCCGACCTCGGCCAACCGCCAGCTCGCCTATGCAAGCGCGTTCTTCAACTGGTGCGTGGAAGAGGAACTGCTCGCGGCGAACCCGCTTGGGACGGTCAAGAAGCCGTCGAAGGAAAATACTCGCGATCGATATCATTCGGTCGGCGAGCTGCGGGAAATCTGGGCCGCCACCGACAAACTGGATTATCCGTTCAGGCATTTGTATCGGCTGTGCATGGTCCTTCCGATGCGCCGCGAGGAAATCGCGGCGATGCCGCTGGACGAGCTCCATCTCGCTTCCGACAGGGCACCCGATGAGGCGGTCTGGATCCTGCCAGCCGGGCGCACCAAGCGAACCAACGCCCTGCGCATTCCCCTGTCACCCCTGGCGCGCACCATCATCAAGGAAGCGCTCGGCCATCCTGATCGCCCGAAGGATTCGAAATTCGTCTTCAGCACGACCGGCGACACGTCTGTCTCGGGTTTCTCGAAGGCCAAGAAGCGGCTGGATGCCGAAATCCAGGCGGCACGGAAGAAGCGTGTCGCTGAACAGGGTTGCGAGCCGATCGCCATGCCGCATTGGGTTCTTCACGACCTTCGGACAAGCTTCAATACGCTGGCATGTGACGTGCTCGGCGTGGACGCTCATGTCGCGGATCGTATCCTCAACCATGTCGCCACCGCCACGACATCGAAGGTCATGCGGATCTATAACCGGGCCGAACTTTTCGAGCCGCGGAAAACGGCGTTGAACGCGTGGGCCGCCCTGTTGGAGCGTGAGGTGCTGAAGGTGCCCGCGCCAGCCGACCTGGTCAGAGGGCAGGGGGTGGCCGTCTACTCTTTTCAGTTCTCACTGGGACCGGGATCGCCAAAGCTAGGCTGGCAACAGACCGTGCCGGTGACCCAGTGCAGGTGAATGCCACGGACGTTCGAAACAAACATTTGGGCCGAAAGGTCGAAAGGATAAAGCGAGGTTCTGATATTACGATGAGCGTACCGGAGACTGACCCGTTCGGGTACGATATTGCCCAGGCGGCCGAGCCCGCATTTTGCATCGGGGACGTGGCTTTGGGTTGGCGACCGTAGCGTAGGTATCTGATGTAGTTTAGAGAATGGTGTTCAAATCAACGGTCACTTTGGGTCTGGACGTGTTCAAGGGGCACAGGATCGTGCTGGACCTGCCTCACGGGCGGCTCTGGATCAGCGTGGCGCCAGCCGTCCGATGACGATCGCACCGCTGCTGCTTGGCGTTGCCGCTTTGGTCGTACCGCAGGCGACGACCACGGCCGCCCCTTTGTGGAACGGCATCGCGATTGGGCAGGATCCGACGCAGGTGGCCCGGCGGGCTTTCGTCGATGCTCGCGGTGCGTCCCATGCCGCCTCCCGATCCGGCATGATCGGAGACTTCTATCTTTGGCAGCATGCCCCGGCGACCGTCCGGATCCTCTACCATGGCAAACCACAGCACGTGTGCGGCGTAGATGTCGAAGGCGCGCGCGCGGCGCTGGCGAAGGAAGCGCTTCTGGCCGATCTCGGCCCGCCCGCCTCGCGCTTCACCGACACGTTGCTCGACGCACCTGGGGGAGCGGCGGCCTTACTGAGCGGAGGCAAGCTCTTCCGGGTCTCCATCTGGCATCGTGGGCCAACCATCATCACCTTTGAGGAACGCGTACGTCCCGGCTATTTCGCCATCCTCTATCGCGGGACGGATTCGGCCGGCGACAGGGTGGATTGCTGACGATCCATCCGGTTCACGGACGGCGTGACCGGGCCATGCAGTGACAGGGGCCATATTCCATGTTCTTTCGAGGTTCCATCCTCGGCCTGACGGCCGGGCTGCTCGCCTGCCCGGCGATGGCGCAGGACGCCCTGCTTATTCCCGACTGGCTCGCCATCCACGGCCAGTCGACATTCACGCTACAGGGGACCCCCGGTTTTTCGTCACCCTATGATGGCGGCAACAGCCTTGCCCCGCACCAGCGCAAGGAGACCATCGACGCGACACTGTTCGCCGGCCTGACGCCTTGGGCCGGCGGCGAGCTGTGGATCAATCCCGAGGTCGATCAGGGTTTCGGCCTGTCCAACACGCTGGGCGTCGCGGGCTTCCCCAGCGCGGAGGCGTACAAGGTCGGCAAGAAGAAACCCTACGTTCGGCTCCAGCGGCTGTTCTTCCGCCAGACGATCGGCCTTGGCGGCGATACGGAAGACGCCGATGGCGAGCAAAACCAGTTTGCGGGGCGACGCCGCAGCGAGCGCATTGTCCTGACGGTCGGTAAGTTCGGCGTGGGCGACGTCTTTGACACCAACAAATATGCGCACGATCCGCGCGGCGACTTCCTCAACTGGACGCTCGTCGATGCGGGCGCGTTCGATTATGCGGCGGACGCCTGGGGGTATTCGACCGGCGTCGCGGCCGAATGGTATCAGGGGCCGTGGACCCTGCGCTTCGGCGGCTTCAATCTCTCCAAAATCCCCAACGGCGAGACGCTGGAACAGGGTTTCGGCCAGTATCAGCTCGATGCCGAGATCGAGCATCGACACCAGATCGCCGGGCGGGACGGAGCCGTACGCGTCACCTGGTTCCGCAATCGCGGGCGTTTCGGCCGCTTCGACGATGCGCTGGCTCTGGCCGAGCAAACCGGCGGCCTGCCCGATACCGCGCTCGTCCGCCGGCGCCACACGCGGATGGGCGCCGACCTCAATGTCGAACAAGCGGTGAGCGACACCGTCGGCCTGTTCCTTCGCGCCGGCATGGCGAACGGCGCGATCGAGCCCTACGACTTCACCGACGTGGATCGCACTGTGTCAGGCGGCCTGTCGATCAGCGGCAAGAGCTGGGGCCGGAGCCAGGACACGGTGGGCATCGCCGCGGTCGTCAACGCCATCACCCGCGAGCATCAGCGCTATCTCGCCGCCGGCGGGATCGGCATCCTGGTCGGCGACGGCCGCCTTCCGCATCCGGGAGACGAGGCGATCGGCGAGATCTTCTATATGTTGCAGCCGGTCAAGGCCGTGTCGCTGACGCTCGATTACCAGTTGGTGGCCAATCCCGGCTACAACCGGGATCGCGGCCCGGCGAACATCCTCACCTTGCGACTACACGGTCAGTTTTAATTGGAAGGCTACGATTTTACGGCAGCCTTGTAGGTTCGATCAATCCTGACCTACGTGTTTAGTCCCGAGGTGTATCTGTGCTTCCGGCGACATTTCCCAAGTTAGCACGCGCTCTGCTGATTGTACGCTCAATCGAGCGCGACCGATCGTTTTTGCCAGAATAGACGTCCGCCAGCGATGGAATTAATCCGCCCAGTCTTAGCTGGCCGTTCATCGTGCAGCATGGCCCGGCGTGTCAGGAACCGCAGGTCCGGCCCCTGCCACGGGACAATCATGCGTTACCTGTTCAACGGACTGCTTTTCCTTCTCTCCGTTACCAGCGCTTCGGCGGTATGGGCCGATACGGCTCCCTTCGATCTGGCCGGGCCGACGCTGCGCGTGACAGTATCACGCAACGGCGAGAGTCTCCCGATCGCGGAAGTGCCGCAACTCGCGGCAGGAGATCGCATCGCGGTGCGCGCGGACTTGCCGGCGGATCAGTCCTCCCATTATCTCCTGATCGCGGCCTTCCTCCGCGGATCGACCAATCCGCCACCCGACAGTTGGTTCTTTAAATCGGAGCCTTGGAAAAAGCGTGATCGCAATGGGCTGGTCCTGACCGTGCCGGCCGATGCCGCGCAGGTCGTGCTGTTTCTTGCGCCGGAGACGGGGGGCGACTTCCCGACGCTCCGCGACGCGGTGCAGGGACGGCCGGGCGCCTTCGTGCGCGCGGCGCAGGAACTGGCGCAGGCGTCGCTCGATCATGCCCGGTTGCAGGCGTATCTGGATGCTGTCCGCAAGACCGTGCCCGGAGATCCGGAGCGATTGAGCCGGATCACACCGCTGCTGGCCCGCAGCCTCCAGATCAAGGTCAACAGCGACTGCCTCGAGAAGATGCCGTCGCTGCAGGCGCCCTGTCTGCTGCAAAACCAGGAGTCACTCGTCCTGAACGACGGTCATAGCAATGCGATCACCGATGCGCTCCAGGGGCCCGGAACCGATCTAGCGCTGCAGCTCAGCGCCACGCCGCAGGGTGGTCTCGGATATTACGGTCCCTACATCGCCGCGATCCGCGATGTCGTAGGGATCCTTAGCTCTCTTCACACGGCCAAATATCAATATCTCCCGGCGCTTGCGACGGTCGACGGAGACGGGATGGGCCTGGTCCTGAATGCCGCGCCGTCTTTCCACAATCCCAAGTCGGTGCTGGTGGCAGCACTTCCGATCATCGCGCCGACCCATATTCCCCCGTTGCAGATACCCGATACGGACCCGTCGATCTGTTTGCAGGATCCTCGACCGCTCCTGCCAATTGCCGGCGCCCCGCTGATCTACGCAACCCGCTATGCGCATGATCTGAGCCTCCACGTTCAGCTTCCGCAGGGCAGGACGATCGAACTGCCCGCGACACCCGATGTCGAGCGCGGTGGCCTCGCGCTCGATCTGGGCGGCATGCCCAAGGATATTGCCGGACCGCTCGTCGCGCAGCTTCACGGTGCATGGGGTTTCCAGTCGTTCGACGGGCCCGCCGTCACGCTCCAGACAGCCGGCACGGGAGGCTGGCGTCCCGCTTCCGGCGACCGGCCGGTGCTGGGCGGATCGGTGGCGTTGACGGGCGGATCGTCTGCTTGTGTGAGCGGCGTCGTCGCGCAATCCCAGGGGACTGCTCCCCCGAAGCTGGCGTGGACGCGGACATCGCTGGACGGCATCAGCGTCACTCTCCCCGCCGAGGCGCGGAGCAAGCCTTTTACCCTGGCGGTCGATCAGGTGGGGGCCGCACCGCAGACGATCACGCTCGGTTCGCCAAAACCACCTTCGCATCTCAATGTCGCGATCATCGCGCGCAATATCCAGACCGCGGATCCCGGCTCGACACTACCGATCATCCTGACGAGCGACGCAGAGGTGCCAAGTTCGGCAACCCTGACCTTTTCGCTTCAGCTTGACGCGAGTGTCCGATGGACGGGCAAGGAGAGGGTCGAGATCGGTGTTGAGCATGGCTACGACCCGGGCAGGCTCGCCGCTCCGTCGGGTCTAACCTTTCTCGACGATGGCGTTGCGATCGCCAGGGTACAGCCTTCCAAATTGCTCGGCGTCTCCGCCTTCGGAGCCCTAAGGGCTCGGGTCATAGGCAAAGGTGCGATAAGCGACTGGCTTCCGCTCGGCACGCTGGTGCGGACGCCCAAATTGGCCAAGCTGAATTGCCCATCGGCGACCGGCGCCTGCCAGCTATCGGGCGAGGGTCTGTATCTTATTCGTTCGGTCGCCGTCTCGCCAGCGTTCGACAAGCCGGTCGACGTGCCAACCGGCTATGCGGCACCGACACTGGAGGTGGCGCATCCGATTGATGGAAATCTTTATCTGCGTCTGCATGACGCTCCAGATATCGTAAACAGGATCGCCGCAGGAGATCGATGATCCGCAGCGATCATCAGGGGAAGAATGGCTGTCGAACACCTCTCGACCTCAACAGATGTCCGAGCGCCTGGGTGAGCGAAAACTGACGCCGACTGCTCCAGTGCATCCAGCAGGAGGCCAAGCATCGTCATCGCGGCGATCCTGCTGATCTATCCGGTTTCCGGGACGCTCCGTACCGAAGCTTTTCTCGCGCCCAAGGCAGAAATTCGACCACGAAACGCGCGAATTGGCCGATCATGAGCATAAAGAGGAGAGATGCTCCCCTGAATGGCGCGGTCGCGACGGGGCGGAGACGATCGGGAACGAGCTTCAAAACAGGCGTATCGCGATCATGTCTGGCACGCCCGAAGAAGGTCCAGCGAGGCCTTTGGACTTTTCAAGCGATCGACGGATGCTGCCGTGATGCGGACCTTTCCCAGCTCCGGGACGAAGACATAGTGCTGGAAACCGCTGTCGCGACCGAACTCGTTCCGGCTTGCCACTTCGCCGCAGGGTCGCCCAGCTGATCACGCACCGCTGCCTGCGCATCGTAGATATCGTGGCGCCGCACGCCCGACGCAGGGCCACAGGATGAGATTGCCGTCAGCGTCACCAGGCCGATCGGGGCTCGCTTCATAACCGCCTCCCGGGTCAGGACGCTATCTGCGAGGACGTAGAAGCGCAACGTCTCGTGAGCGGCTGGTGAAGGAGTACGGCTTTCAGTCAGATCGAAAACCGACCCATGTATCCGAGCGGATGCGGACACGCAGGATGGACGGGTCAGAAACAGTGCCCCGCACGCCAAGTGGGCAGGTGCGGCATCGTGGGCTGTCGGCATCCGGTCACCGACGTAATTGCGCTAGCGCGAGTGGAGCAATGCAGAAACGCGATCGCAACATCGCGTTACTGGAGCCATTACGCCGCGGATGCCCCAAAGAACGACTCACGAAGACCCTGCCGACGCGGGGTCAGTATTGAGGGGAAAGTCGCCGGACTGCGACTTCCCGACTATATCCGTTGCAGAGAACCACACAACCGGCTTGGGCGAATGATACGGCTGACCGCGGCGCCCTTGGGGGCCTGACGTTGGCCCGTATTCAAGTGCCGATCTGCTGCTCGACGATAATCTGCTGAACCCGCTGCTGGACGAGGACATCCTTCTCGACGGCGGACGAAAGCGCATTGAACCGGGCGCGGCTGAGATCCTCGTGCGCGAGAATCGCGGACACCCGTTCGCGCATCTGTGCCTGCAGGGCGTCTCTCTGGCTGCCGGAGAGCGAGGTGAGCTTGGCGATGCTGTCCGAGCGAAGCTGGCGCACCTGGAGCAGCGCCTGGGCATAGCGTACCAATTCATCATGGCTGATCGCATCCGAATTCAACGACGGAGCCGTGATCTGCACGGCGGGCGGTAGGGCAGCGAGCATCGCTCGAACTCCTCGGTCAAACACCCCCGTTGACGCCATAGCGTAGTCGCCTTGCTCCAGGCTGACCAGCATCAGAGTTGGGGGCTTGCGAAGGTGAGGCGTGCAACCGCGACACCGTGCGCCTAGACGGTCCAGCATGCCCGACTCGTTCGACCATGACGCCCCTCAAGCGAATATTTCACGCCGCGAGCGGCGACGGCAGCGGCTGGACAGGGCCATCGTCCTCGCCCGGCGTCATGGTCCGACCGCTCCGATCTGGCGCAAGCGGGTTGCGATCCTGTCGGGCGCGGTGCTGCTGGGCCTGTTCGCCATCCTGTTCGCCGGGATCGCCGATCGGGCGAATGCCTGCTTCATGGCGCTCTATCGCCTGGCCCCATGGTCTCCGCTGATCCTGACGCCGCTCGGCTTTGCGGCGCTGGTCTGGCTGACGCGCACGCTCGCGCCCGACGCCAAGGGATCGGGCATCCCCCAAATCATGGCAGCCCGGCTCGAGCCGGATAAAGCGATGGACTCGCTCGCATCAGCAAGGACGGCGATCATGAAATTCGTCGCCACGATCGGCGCGCTGCTCGTCGGTGCTTCGGTCGGCCGCGAGGGCCCGACCGTCCAGATCTCGGCCGCCATCATGGCCTATGCCCACCGGGTGCTGCGCATGCCGGTACGCGCCTCGGTCATCATCGCGGGCGGCGCGGCCGGCGTTGCCGCCGCCTTCAACACACCGCTCGCGGGCGTCACCTTCGCGATCGAGGAACTGGCTGCGGCCTATGAGCAGCGTATGACCATGCTGGTCATGACTGCGGTGCTGATCTCGGGAATGGTCAGCCTGGGTCTAAACGGCGACTACGTCTATTTCGGCGCGATGACCGACGTGCTGCCGCTTCCCTCGGCGCTCATGGTCATCCCGGTCGCCGGTGTGATCGGAGGTCTGGCGGGCGGCGGTTTCGCAAGACTGATGCTCGACTTCGCCAGAAGCGAGCTTTCCCTGTTTGCTCGGATGCGGTCGAAGCCGGTCTGGCTGGCCGCCGGTGCGGGCCTCATCGTCGCCGTCACGGGCTGCCTGACCGGCTTCACCTGGGGAACCAGCTACGAGCCGGCGCGCCTCATCATAACAGGCGTCCACGCGCCCTATTGGTTCGGGCCGGCCAAGTTCATCGCAACGCTCGCGACGGCGGTGTCGGGCCTGCCGGGTGGTATCTTCGCACCCAGCCTGGCAACCGGGGCGGGGGTCGGTAACCTGCTGCGGCTCGTCTTTCCCGCGCAGGCCGCCGGGCCGGTCGTGCTGCTCGGCATGGTCGGCTATTTCACAGGCGTGGTCCGCGCGCCGCTCACCGCAGTTGTTATTCTGTCGGAGGCGACCGCAAGCCACGGGCTGCTCCTGCCACTTCTCGCGACCGCCATCATCGCCGATTGGATCGCGAGCTACGTGTGCGAGGAACGTCTGTATCACGGCCTGTCGAAAGGCTTCATGCCATCCGCATCACGGCGAGAGCCCGGCGATCCACCCGGCCATTCGGCGACGTAAGCCAAAACTGTCTAAGTACCGTCGGTCAGCGATTGCGCGCTCGCCTTACCGCACGGCAGCGATGATCCACGTCCTGCTTCTTGGTTGCACGGCGTTGCGAACTTCTCTCACGCTGCGCCGTTTGCCTCTCAGCAAGCGAGTTTCCAACTGAACGATTGCTGCAGGGCGGGTTCTTCGCCTGTTTAGCCGTCAGGGACCATGCGTCCCGGGTCGACAGCTCCTTTGTTCCGGTGGGTTGGCTGGACAGGAACCTGATCGACCTTGGACGAGCATGCCCGGCCATCTGGGTCGGGCGATTGAGGAGGAAGATATGAAACGCCTGTTGTTCGGTGCCGCCGCGATGTTGCTGTCAGGTGCTGCGATCGCCCAGATGCCGCCACCGCCGCCAGCCTGGGACGCCGGTGCCTTCTGGCGAGGCGCACCCGACAATCCGTATGAGCGCATCCATTTTCTGCAGGATCGCGTCAATCGTGGCAGTGCCGATGGCAGCCTGGATCGTCGGGAAGCCTGGCGCGTCAATCGCGAGCTCAACGGCGTGCGGCAGTGGATCCACAGCATGCATTGGGAAGATGCCGGCCGACTGACGCCGGATCAGCGCGCCCGGGTCCAGGGGCGGCTGGACCAGATCAGTCGGCAGATCCATTGGCTGAGACACAACGGCTGGTAGGAATCTGGGCGGCGCGATCTTCACCGCGCCGCCGACCAAAACGAAGATTTGGGTTACTGCGGAACGACAGTCACTGCACGCCGGTTCTGCGCCCAGGCGGCTTCATCCGATCCCAGCGCGACGGGACGCTCCTTTCCATAGCTGATCGTGCTCATGCGGCTGGTGTCGACGCCTTGGGCTGCCAGAAAATTCTTTGCGGCATTCGCACGGCGATCGCCCAGCGCAAGGTTATATTCGCGGGTCCCACGCTCGTCGCAATGACCCTCGATCGTGATCCGGACGTTGGGATGGGTAACCAGCCATTTTGCCTGCGCTGCAAGAATGGCCTGAGCCTGGCCGTCGACGTCAGAGTGATCGGTGTCGAAGTGAATGGTGTCGGTACCGACCTGTTGCAGGAAGTCCGCCCGAGAGCCCGGTATCACGGCGTTACCGATCGTGTTGGAAGGAGCGGCGTCGCCCGGCGCAGGCGAGACGCTTGCCGGCGGCGGTGGGGGTAACTCGGCCGGCTTTTTCCTGGCGCATCCGGAGACGGAAACAATGACCATGGTGGCGCTGATCAGAAGAAGCCGCGATCGCATTCTAATTTCCTCGCTTTGATGGTCCAGCGGGCACGTTGCGGGTACATTGGTGATCGCAGGACTCTCTGGCTGATGACGTAAGCGCCTTGCGCCATCCTTTTCGCCGCAGACGTGTCCGATCCATGACATGCATGTCATCGGCGTCGAAACGATCCATATCGGCATTGAACAAGCGGCGGCGAGGCTGCGACGTTGAAGGATAGCCGCTGCCAGCTGGCGCACGTTGTCGGGAAATAGCTGTCCGTCGACACTTGGACCACGACTAGCGCGTAGGAATCGGGACAAAGGTGCGTGAGCCGTCGGCGGCAGCGGTACGCCAGACTGCCGCTCAATGGCATTGGCATGTGTTGCCGGCGCTCGTTCCGCATTCTGCCTTCGAGAGCTTCATTGTGACGAAGCAGACACGCGTCGCTCATCCTGGATCAAGGAGGGCTGCTATAGCTGGGCGCTTGAGGGACACAGCGGACGACAACGACATGTACCATGCTCGCCTCAAGATCGCCCCTGACGCTGACATGTGCGTCAAGGACGCCTTGGAAACGCATACTGCCATTCTAAAAGCCTACGCACGTCGCCTGACCGGAAACGCCGCCGACGCTGATGACTTGCTTCAGGAAACAATGCTGCGATGTTGGCAGGCTCGAGACCGATTCAAGCCCGGGAGCAATTTCATCGCGTGGGGCCGTACGATCATGCGTAACGCCTTTCTATCCGCGAGGCGTCGCGATCGCTTCCATGTGAACCTGCCCGACGACGGTCTCGCCCACCTGCCGGGCGTCGATGGTGGCCAGAATGGTATTATCGAGTGGGGCGAAATGGAGCGGGCGCTGGGCGAACTTAGTCCCGAACACCGTGCCGCCGTACTTCTCGCCGGGGAGGGGGATTCAATAGAGGATGCGGCAATCCGCCTCGCTATCCCGGAAGGTACCTTCAAAAGCCGACTCGCTCGGGGCAGGATGCGGCTCCGCGAGTTGGCTGCAAATCCAAAGGCAAAAACACCGCCGGTCCTCACCCCGCAGAAGAGCCGAAAGCGCAGGCCGCGGAATTGGGCCGGGGTGATGATTGGGTAGGCTATCGGATCAGAGTCCATTCAACCTTCGTCAGTTCCCAAGATCGACGCCAAAGACGCTCTGCTGCTCGCACGATGGCGAAAGCTGACTTTGCGCTGTCCGATAAGCCCTGCTCGATCGAGCGATTGCTGGGCGCTCTGCGCAACGCGATCGGCCGGCACGCGCCGGCCCAGCCCGCACCGCTGAATTGTTCACCTACTTTGACCGGTTTCGCGCAAATGAACGGGCAAGCCTGGGTTATAGATAACTAGCACTACTTTGGCAGGTTGAAGGAACCAGCTGGAATCGTCGTTGATTCCTATTTGTCAGTGCAGGCTGACGGACTTACGACGATGGTGGTGGACGAGAGCTGGCGGACCGATCTGGAGCG
>Ga0105239_10001208_pt1 | contig 35256 bp, 36 predicted proteins | sample KBSC44metaG_FD_92761 | JGI IMG/M metagenome (GOLD analysis project Ga0105239, IMG submission 92761) | Corn rhizosphere microbial communities from Kellogg Biological Station, Michigan, USA - KBS C4-4 metaG | ecosystem: Host-associated > Plants > Roots > Rhizosphere > Soil | place: Michigan, USA... | reverse complement strand
GACCGAGATCTGGGAGTGCCTCAACACCACCTACAACGCGCTCGCCGAACGGGAGCGCGCCGCGAAGCGGCTCGGCCCGCACGAGTTCCTGTCGTACGTCGAGGGCCGCGCCGCGATGTTCGCAGGACTGGCGGACTCCACGCTGTCCCGCGACGACGGCTACCGCTTCATGGTCCTCGGGCGGGCGATCGAACGCGTCGACATGACCGTGCGGCTGCTGCTCGCCCGCGTCGGTGACAGTGCCTCGTCGCCTGCATGGGTGACGGTGCTGCGGTCGGCGGGTGCGCACGACACCTACCTGCGCACGTACCGCGGTGTGCTCGACGCCGTCCGCGTCGTCGAGTTCATGCTTCTGGACCGGCTGTTCCCGCGCTCGGTGATGTACTCGCTGCGGCTGGCCGAACACAGCCTCGAGGAACTGCACAACCGCGCGCACAACCGGATCGGCGCCACCGACGAGGCGCAACGCCTGCTGGGTCGCGCCCGCAGCGAGTTGGAGTTCCTGCGGCCCGGCGTGCTGCTGGAGTCACTGGAGGAACGCCTCGGCGGCCTGCAGAAGACCTGCGCCGAGGTCGGAGAGGCGTTGGCGCTGGAGTACTTTCACTCCGCCCCGTGGGTGGCATGGACTGACGCAGGCCGTAAGGGGTCGCTGGTCATCGAGGAAGGTGAGATCTGATGTGGCGTTTGCGCGTCGTGCACTCGACCGGCTATGCCTACAAGTCCCCAGTGACGGCGTCCTACAACGAGGCACGGTTGACCCCGCGGTCGGACTCGCGGCAGAACGTGATCCTCAACCGCGTCGAGACCGTGCCGGCCACCCGGTCCTACCGGTACGTCGACTACTGGGGAACCGCGGTGACGGCGTTCGATCTGCATGCGCCGCATACCGAATTGGAGGTCACCGCGTCGTCGGTCGTCGAGACCGACAAGGGTGAGATGCCCGCCGACAAGGTGACCTGGGATGACCTGAAGTCCGAGGCCGTGCTCGACCGCTTCGACGAGTACCTGGTGGCGACGAAGTACACCCCGGACAGCCGTCGCATCGCCAGGGTGGGGCAGCGCATCGCCAAGTACCACGAGCCGCAGGAAGCCGTGGTGGAGGCGGCGAACTGGGTGCACACCGAACTGGACTACGTGCCGGGCACCACCGGTGTGCACTCGTCGGGGTTGGACGCTCACCGCGAGGGCAAGGGCGTCTGCCAGGACTTCGCCCACTTGACGTTGATTCTGTTGCGCAGCATGGGGATTCCATCCCGATACGTGTCCGGTTACCTGCATCCGACGCGCAAGGCGGTGGTCGGTGACACCATCGACGGCCAGAGCCACGCCTGGGTGCAGGCGTGGACCGGCGGATGGTGGCACTACGACCCCACCAACGACAAGGAGATCAACGAGCGGTACATCAGCGTGGGAGTCGGCCGCGACTACGCCGACGTCACGCCGCTGAAGGGGATCTATTCTGGCGAGGGTTCCACCGATCTCGACGTGGTCGTGGAGATCACCCGGCTGGCGTAGTACTCCCGTTGGCGTGGCCGAGGGTCCGGTAACCCGGGTGCACGTGTGGTGTCAGACCGCGTTGCTGCGCCAGTGTGGCGAGCAGTTCGCGCAGGGTTCCGCGTTGTCGTTCGTCGAGCCCCGAGGTCATGTTGCCCTCGTGTTCGCTTGCGAGGGTTGAGATCTTGCGCATCAACCGTTTTCCGGACGCCGTGAGATGCAGCGCATGGAGACGTCGGTCATCGGGGTTGCGGCGCCGTTCGACGTAGCCGCGTTCCTCCAACTCGTCGACGTAGGCCACGACACGGCTCGGCAGTACGCCCAGACGAGCGCTCAGCGCCTGTTGGCTGCCGCCCGGTTCGGCGGCGATGGTGCGAAGTATCCCGGCGTGGGGCGGGGACAGATCGATGGTCGCCATCTGCTCGGCAAACCGCGTCGCCGCATCATGCCCCAGTTGGGTGAGTAGGAAGGCGATCCCATCGCCGTGGACGTCGTTCGCGGCTGACACCGGTCGATCATACACCCGACGAATCGTTCAAATCTGAAATGATCTTCGCCCTTGCGCTCGCCGTTGCGGAGTCATACCGTTCACTACATGAACGATTCACTCACCGATGGAAATGACGAGCCCGGTCGACCACGCCAAGGTGGGCCGCCGCTGCCCGTGCTGGCCGCAATCTCCCTGGGACTGTTGCTCGTCGGCCTGGCCGTCGCGGCCGCCATGGGTGGCATCATGCCGCTGCCGTACGGCTCCGATGCAACGATATTGGCGTACTTTCAGGGCCATCCTGCGGCGGTGCAGGCGGGCGCGGTCGGCGTGTTCGCGTCCTCGGTGCCGTTGGCCATCTATGCGGCCACGGTCAGCGCACGGTTGCGCCAACTCGGCGTGATCGCGCCAGGCGCCACGATCGCGCTAGTGGGTGGCATCTTGGCCGCAGGCGGTCTCGGTTTCTCCGGACTCGTGGTCTGGACCCTGTCCCGGCCCGAAGTCAGCGCGGATCCCGCGCTCGTCCGGGCGTTGTACTACCTGGTGTTCCTCACCGGCGGCACCGGACACATCGTCGCGCTGGGACTACTGATCGCGGGCGTCGCGGTGCCCGGCCTCATCGTCGGTCTGCTGCCACGGCCGGTGGCCTGGACCGGACTGGTCATCGCGGCCATCGCCGAGCTGACCACGTTGGTACTGATCTGGCCTGCGCTGGCCGTTCTGCTGCCGGTCGCCCGGTTCACCGGGTTCATTTGGCTGATCGTGGCGGGAGCCCTTCTGCCGCTGCGCCGCCGACGCAAGAACGAGGCCGGGCCGCAATCGTGAGGCTCAGCGTCAACGTCACCAACTACTCGTGGCCTCACGGTGAGGTCCGGGCACGGCTCGCGGCACTCGCCGACACCCTGGACGATTCCGTGGTCGACACGCTCTGGGTCGCAGATCATCTGCTGCAGGCCGACCCGTCCGGCCGACTCGACGAACCGATGTTGGAGGCCTACACCACATTGGGCTTCCTGGCGGCCCGCACGTCGCGGCTACGGCTGGGCACCATGGTCACCGCGGCGACCATCCGGGCTGCCGGCCTGCTCATCAAGGCAGTGACGACGCTGGACGTGCTGACCGATGGGCGGGCCTGGCTGGGCATCGGCGCCGGATACAACGCCGACGAAGCCAACGCCATGGGGTTGTTCTTGCCCCCGACGGCCGAACGGTTCGCCCGATTGACCGAGCTTCTCCAGCTGGCCACGCAGATGTGGTCCGGCGACGACAGCCCGTTCCACGGCGACCATCTGGTACTAGAGCACCCCGTCGGCAGCCCGCGACCCATCACGTCGCCGCGCCCGCCGGTGTTGATCGGCGGCACCGGCGAGCGGCGCACGCTGCGCCTGGTCGCCGAATACGGCGACGCCTGCAATTTGTTCGACGTTCCCGATGGCGGTCGAACGATCGGCCGACAACTCGAGGTGTTGGCGCGGCACTGTGCCGATGTCGGCAGGCCGTTCGAGGCGGTGGACCGTACGGTCAGCACTGCACTGGTGCCCGGTGAGTCGGTCGACGAATTCGTCGACCGCTGTGATGCTTTGGGCGATTTGGGAGTGACGCACGCGGTCGTCATCGCGCGTGGCGGGCCGTGGACTCCGGAAGCCCTTGCCACGGTGACGGGCGCGGCCGCACGCCTGGCCGCTACCGGTTGACGCACACCCCAGGGTGTACCTCGACGCGATGCAGGTCGTCGCCCAGCTCGATCTGGCGAGGGAACACCGACGCGGCAAGAGCACGCCAGTCCTCCTCCTGGCCAGGGGCCAGCGGCGGGACGTAGTGCGTGAGGATCAGCGTGCCAACACCAGCCCGCGTCGCTGTGCCCGCGGCTTCCTCGACGGAGGAGTGATAGTCGAGGATGTCCGTGAGCCGCTGCATCGGCACCCGCGCGACGAGATCCTTGCGGATCACGGTGTGAACCAGTGCTCCCGCCCCCGCGGCGAGGGCGTCGAGACTCGCGCACGGCACCGAGTCGCCCGCGAGCACGACCGACGCCCCGCCGTACTCGATGCGAAACCCGATGGTGGGTTCCACGGGCCGGTGATCGGTTGGGGCAACCCGGATCTGGACACCGCCGTCATCCCATACGGGGCCTTCTGTGTATTCGTGCACCTCGACCGCAGGCGGCTCGGTGATGTCCGCATGGTGGGCGATCCGATAGCTGATGTCCGGTGCCAGCGCTTCCAGCGTGGCCGCGACCACGGCGGCCGTCCCTGGTGGCCCGATGATCGGCAGCGGCGTGCGTTCGAACGTCGTCACCCACCGCGTCGTGATCACGTCGTTGAGGTCGGTGATGTGGTCGCTGTGCAGGTGTGTCAGCAGTAGCGCGGAGAGCCCAGCGGCTCCGACGCCGATGGCCGCGGCCCGTTGCAGCACACCCCGGCCGCAGTCGACTAGGAAGGTCTGATCGCCTGCGCGCACCAGGGTCGACGGCCCCGCCCGGTTTGCGTCGACCATGGGACTGCCGGTGCCCAGCAGGGTGACTTCGATCATGACCTCATACCCAACCAGCTCGGAGCCGGGCACGGGCTGGAACGGAAGGACCGGCCATCGACAGCGCACCGTCGCGGAGCGTGTCGGCGTGAAGTCTTTCGATACTTCATCGAAAGTATGATCAAAACTCACTGGTAGTACGAAGTTTTGTGAGGTGGGGAGCAGCGAACCGTTTCAATTAGTCATTTACCACGACGAAACAGTCCAGCAACAGATCCTGCTTATCGTCGGCTCCATGACATTCGACTACTCACGACTCACCGCAACATGTGGGGTCGAGTCACCCGAGAACGCGGTCACCCTGCCGCCAGAGGCCTACGGCAGCGATGAGCTGTACGCCGCGGAGGTCGACCGGATCTTCAAGCGCGGCTGGATACCGCTGTGCCGCGTCGAACAGGTTCCCATCGACGGCAGCTACTACAGCATCGACATCCTCGGCACGCCGCTCGTCGTCACCCGCGACCGCAAGTCCGACATCCGGGTGTTGTCGCGCAACTGCACGCACCGCTGGATGGAGGTGTGCACCGGCGCGGGAGAGGCCAACGTCCTGCAGTGCCCCTACCACCTGTGGTCGTTCGGGCTGGACGGTCATCTCGCAGGCGCACCCGAGATGAAGAAGTCCGCAGGGTTCGACCGGAAGGACTATCCGCTCAAGCAATTCCGACACGAGGTCTGGAAGGGCTTCGTGATGGTCAACCTCGACGGGCAGGCCGAATCCCTTGCGAGCCAGTACGCGGCGCTGGACCCGATCGTGGACGTCTACGACCTGGAGAACTACCAGACCGTCGAGCAGACCGACTGGGGCGTGTGCGAGTGGGACTGGAAGATCATGGTGGACAACTTCATGGAGTGCTACCACCACATGGGCCCGCACCGCGGATCGCTCGAGGACCAGTTTCCCGCCGCCCTGAGCTACACCGGTGAGGTCGGCGACTACTTCACCACCATGTGGTCTGGGCAGGCGCCCGGTTACCCTGCGGATCCGCCGTTCCTCTCACCGGGTGCCGCAACGCTGAGCCCCGAACACCACCACAAGTCGCTGATCTTCATCGGCTATCCGCTTCTGCAGATCGCGATGGGCCCGGCATACATGTACTGGCTCAAGACACTTCCGCTCGGTGCCGGCAAGATCGAACTGCAGCTCGACATCTGCATGTCGCCCGCCGCACTGGCCGCGCCGGGGCTGGAGGAACGCCGCAGCCAGCTGATCAAGACGATCTGCGACATCCACCGCGAAGACCTCGACGCCTGCACGGCCGTCCAGCGTGCCGTCCGCTCCGGCGTGACGGGAGTGGGCAGGCTCTCGCACCTCGAGCGACCACTGTGGGAGTTCTACCGCTATCTCGGCCGTGAACTCGGAATCATCGGCAACACCGTCGATCTCGCGTCGACGGCCTAACGGGAGAAGACATGACCGCCACACTGAACGGCCAGCAGTCGCACGCCCTGACGGGAACGGACGTCACCGAGGTCGCCGAACGGCTCGCGGCCTCCGGCGTGAAGTACGCCGCGATCAGCTTCGTCGACATGCACGGCAAGCCGAAGTCCAAGATGGTGCCGCTCAACCATCTCGACCAGGCGTCGCGCGGTTCGGAGATGTTCACCGGCGCCGCCCTGGACGGGGTGCCTCAGGACGTCAACGACGACGAGGTCGCGCCACACCCCGACCTGGACGCGGCGATCATCGCCCCGTTCAACCGTGAGATCGCCTGGTTCCCCGGTGATCTCTGGATCGGGGAGACCCCGTTCGAGGCGTGCAGCAGGCAGATCCTCAAGCGCGTGACGGCCGACGCCGCGACGTTGGGCTACACCTTCAACCTCGGCATCGAGACCGAGTTCTTCCTGCTCACCGACGACCGCGTGGGAACGCCTGCACCCGCCAGCCCCGACGACGTCCTCGACAAGCCGTGCTACGACCTGCGGGGCATGCTGCACAACTACCCGGTCGTCGACGAGATCGTCTCGGCGATGAACGAACTGGGTTGGGACGTCTACTCATTCGATCACGAGGACGGCAACGGCCAGTTCGAGACCGACTTCACCTACACCGATGCGGTGTCGATGTCGGACCGGCTGGTGTTCTTCCGCATGATGGTCGGCGAGATCGCCCGCAAGCACGGGTTGTTCGCGTCGTGGATGCCCAAACCGTTCGCCGACAGGACCGGTAGCGGCGCCCATTACAACATGTCGCTGGCCGATGGCGCCGGCGTCAACCTCTTCGCCGACGCGGACGATCCTCGCGGCTGCGGCCTGTCCACTCTCGGATACCAGTTCATCGCCGGGGTGCTCCGCCACGCGTCGGCGATCTGCGCGGTGATCGCGCCCACGGTCAACAGCTACAAGCGACTCGTCAAGCAGGGCAGCATGTCCGGGCTGACCTGGGCGCCGATCTTCGCCTGCTACGGTGACAACAACCGCACCAACATGCTCCGCATCCCAAGGGGCGGAGGTCGTGTCGAGTGTCGCGCCGCCGACAGCGCGAACAACCCGTACCTGGGTTCGGCACTCGTCCTCGCGGCAGGGCTCGAGGGCATCCGCGAAGGGCTCGACCCCGGCGACCCCAACCGGGACAACCTCTACAACCTGTCGGAGAGCGATCTGCTCCAACGCGGCATCGGGTGGCTACCCCGTTCGCTCGGGGAGGCGATCGACGCGCTGGAAGCGGACCCGCTGGCGCGCAGCGTGTTCGGTGAAGCGATGTTCGCCTCGTACGTCACCGAGAAGCGCGCGGAATGGGACTCCTTCGCGGCCCACGTGTCATCGTGGGAGACCGATCGCTACTTGAGGTTCTGGTGACGGCGCGGTGGGGTGAGCTGTCCTCTGCGCAGCTGGCCGACCGCATCGAGGCGGACCCGGACTGCGTGGCGCTGATTCCGGTCGGCGCCACCGAACAACATGGACCCCATCTGCCGGTCGGCACCGACACCATCGTCGCCACCGAGCTCGCCGAGGCCGCTGCGGGGGAGTGGGCCGTCGTGCTGCCTGCGCTCGCCTTCGGCGCCAGTTTCTTTCACGGTTCCAAGATGGCGGGGACGGTGGCGTTCTCGGGTGAGGAGACCGCCGCCGCGGCCAGCTTGGTCGCGGAGGCCTGCGTCGACTCCGGGTTCCGCCGGGTGCTGTTCGTGAACGGGCACGTCGGCAACGCCGCACCGCTCTGGATCGCCTGCGACGGGTTCCGCAGGACGTTCGGCGACCGCAGGATCGGCGTCATGCAGTGGTGGGATCTGACCCCCGACATCACACGGCGCGCGACCGAGGACGCCGTCGACTGGCACGCCAACGCCGCGGAGACCTCGCTCATGCTGGCGCTGCGGCCGGAGCTGGTCGACACCGACAAGATGGCGACCGCCGACGATCCCGACCGCACCGAAGGCGCCGTCTTCCGGTATGCGGTGCAGCACGTGTCCACCAACGGCGTGACGGGTTACCCGTCGCGGGCCACGAAGTCGTTCGGCCTCGAACTGTGGCGTGACGTCGTGGCGGCCGCGCGCGACACAGTCGAGCGCGCACACGACGAGCGCGCGCCGCTCGGCTAGCTGCCACAGTAGGATTCACGTCGTGCCGACACCCGAGCGCCGGGCCACGGGGCGAGCGCAGCGACGGGAGACAGCCGAGGTCCGTGCCATCGGACGACCGCGCAACGACGCCGACGCAGCGCCGACGGCATCACCGCGTGCGGGGATCGTGAATGCGGCGACGAAGCTCTTCTCCGAAAAGGGCTATGCCCAAACGACGATGAGCGACATCGCCCGCGCGTCGGGCCTGCAGCAGTCATCGCTGTACTACTGGTTCCGCAACAAGGAACAGCTGCTGGGCGAGGCGCTGCTCGTCAACCGGGCGCCGTTGAAGTTCATCGCGGAGGTCGGCGCCGGGTCCGGCTCGCCTGCCGTCAAGCTGTACCGGCTACTGCGGTTCGACACCATGCAACTGGCGATGTCGCCGATCGACTTCAACGAGATCCAGCGCATCGCGCACGAGCAGCGCAGCGAATTCCACCAATTCTGGACGGACTACGAGCGGCTCAAGGATTGGGTGGTCGACCTCATCGGGGCCGCCATCAACGAAGGCAAGTTCATCGACTGCGACAAGCAGGACACCGCAGCCCTGTTGCTCAACTTCGACGAGGGCGCGCAGAAGCGGACGCGCCTGCACACCGATCAGGGCGACCGGGTGGACGAGGCGATCCGCGTCGGCGAACACGTCGCCATCATCGCCGTGCGAGGACTACTCAAGCGCCCCAGCGACATCGAACGCATCCGGGCCCAGGCCGCCCAGTTCGACGACGCTGCCGTCGCGCTGCAGATCGCCCAGCCGCCGTCCGACTGAGCGCTATTCGCGCCCGGCCGACACCCATGACAGGTCGCCGAACCGATTACCAGACACCGCGGCACCGGCCGCGTCGAGAGCGGCGAGCTGCTCGTCGGAGAGTGCCACGTCCAGCGAGTCGAAGTTCTCCTGGACGCGGGCCGCGCGGCGCGTGCCAGGAATCGGTACCGCCGCCACACCGAGTTCGTCTGCGCGGTAGCGCAACCAAGCCAGGGCGATCTGGGCCGGGGTGGCCTCGCGGTAATCGGCGACGGCGCGGATGACGTCGACCACCGCCAAGTTGGCCTCCAACGCGCCGTCGGCGAATCTCGGCATCGTGCGCCGGAAGTCAGATCCCGAGGCCAGGTCGGCAGCCGACTGGACGGTGCCGGTCAGGAACCCGCGGCCCAGCGGCGAGTACGGGACGAAGCCGACCTCGAGCTCGGCTGCGGTGGGTACCACGTTGGATTCGACGTCGCGGCTCCAGATCGACCATTCGCTCTGCACGGCGGCGATGGGGTGGACTGCGACGGCTGCCCGCAGCTCGTCGGCCGTCACCTCCGACAGGCCGAGGTGGCGCACCTTGCCCGCGGCGACCAGTTCGGCCATCGCCCCGACGGTCTCCTCGATCGGCACGGTCAGGTCCCGGCGGTGCATGTAGTAGAGGTCGATGACGTCGGTGTTCAGCCTGGTCAGGCTCTCGTCGACGCACTCGCGGACATAGGGGGCGTCGCCGCGGACGGAGAAGTTGCCTGCCGCTCGGTCGGCCGGGTTGCCGACGATGCCGAACTTGGTCGCCAGCGTCACTTCGTCGCGGCGGTCGGCGAGGAGTCGGGCGATCAGCCGTTCGTTGGCACCGCTGCCGTAGACGTTGGCGGTGTCGATGAACGTGACCCCCAGATCGACGCTGCGGTGCAGCGTGGCCAGGGAATCGTCGTCGTTCACTTCGCCGTACACCGGCGTCAACGCCATGGCGCCGAAACCGATTGCGCTAACCACCAATTCATCGCCAAGTGTGACTGTTTCGGTCATCAAACGCCCTGTTCTGCCGTTTCGGTCAATAGTCACGTCCAACCGGCTCGGCCGAGAATCTGTTCCATCGCCGTCAGCGCGGCGTATTTTGGGTGTTAACTCTCTGTGAGCCGTGTCACAAAGGAGGCGCCCCGTGCGAATCTCGGATGTGTTGAGGAACAAGGGTGGGACGGTTTCCACCGTCGACCCGGACACGACGGTCGGCGAGCTGCTCGACGGGCTGGTGACGCGCAACATCGGTGCGATGGTCGTGGTCGGGCCCGGCGGACTGATCGGCATCGTGTCGGAGCGCGACGTGGTCCGCAAGCTGCACGAGCTCGGCGCGGACCTGCTCGCGCGGCCGGTCTCGGAGATCATGACGGCCCAGGTCATCACCTGCTCGCCCGCCGATTCGGTGGACAGCCTCAGTGCGCTGATGACCACCAACCGCGTGCGCCACGTGCCGGTCATCGACGGAGGGGAGTTGGCCGGAATCGTCAGCATCGGCGACGTGGTGAAGACGCGCATGGAAGAGCTGCAGACTCAGCAGGAGCAGTTGGAGGCCTACATCACGCAAGGGTGAATATGGTGGGCCTCGTGAACAGCGTTGCGGCTCGACCCGCCACCCGCGCAGACATCGGCGCCCTTTCCGTGGCGTTGGGCCGGGCATTCTTCGACGATCCGGTGATGCGCTGGATGCTGCCGGATGACGGCCTGCGCCGAAGGAAGCTGCACAAGTTGTTCGCGTCGATCACCCGCTACCACCACCTGTCCCGCGGCGGCGTCGAGGTCGCGCCCCACAGTGACGGCATCGGGGGCGCCGCACTGTGGGATCCCCCCGGCCAGTGGCAGACCTCCCGCATCGACGAGTTTCGCGCCATACCTGGGCTGTTTCTGGCCTTCGGCGCGTCGCTGCGCAAGGGCCTCGAGGTCACCGAGCTGATGAAGGAGGCCCACCCCGAGGAACCGCACTGGTATCTCGCGGTGATCGGCAGCGACCCGACGGTGCGCGGCAAGGGGTTCGGTCAGGCGTTGATGCGGTCGCGGCTGGACCGCTGCGATGCCGAGCACGCGCCGGCGTATCTGGAGTCGAGCAATCCCGACAACGTGCCGTACTACGAGCGGTTCGGCTTCGAGGTCACCGGCGAGATCACGCTGCCCAACGGTGGCCCCAGCCTCGTCCCGATGTGGCGGCCGGCGCGGTAGACGGCGCTGCGCGAATCAGGGGACCGGGACGCCGTCCTTGAGAAAGTACAGGCCCGCGATCTGACCGTCGGAACGAACGGACAGCCGGAACTGGCCTGGCGCGTTTTGCATCTGCAAGGGCACGTTCACGACGGTGAGCTTCCCGCGCGTGGTCTGCTGCGGTTCGCCCTGCGACTGGTACGGGCCCAACTGTTCCTGGTAGGTAGCCCAGGTCCGCTGGAGGGCGTCGGGCGTCAGGAGCCGACGCATGGTCTGGTCGAAGTTGACTGTCGCCGCGGCTGGGTCGCCCTGCACGATGTCGTTCAAGGTCGCCAGCGCGACCTCGTTCGGGGTGACGGCAGCCGGTGACGACGTTTCCGTCGGTGGAGGTGCGGCCGTCGACGTCGCGCAGCCGGCTGCGGCGATCAGCACGCCCAGAGTCAGGACGTGGACTGAACTACGCGTGGACTTGATGACGGGTTCCCTTCTGTCGCTCCCCCATGGGCCACTCTGCCCTCCCGATCGCCGACTTCTGCACCTTGGTCGTCATCCCCGCCGGATCACAGCCATGGCGCAGATCTCGCGGGGGTGAACGATCAGCTCCAGGAGTACTCGGCCCGTAGCCGCGCCGCGACCACCTCGAAGGTGGTGCGGTCGAGCACCGCGCCCTCGCGCCGAATGCCTTCCTCGGGCACGTCGAGCACCCGGTCCAGCCGGACCCAGCTGGCCCTGCCCTCGTAGTCCCAGTCGCCGCGGCCGATGCCGACCCAGTCGCGGTCGGACTGGTGGCGGTCCTGGCTGGACAACATCAGCCCGAGCAGGGTGGCGCTGTCGCGGCCCACCACCAGCACCGGACGGTCCTTGCCGCGGGTCGGGTCGTCCTCGTAGACCACCCAGGTCCACACGATCTCGCCGGGGTCGGCCCTGCCGTCGAGATCGGGGGAGTAGACGATCTTGCGTGCGCGGTGGGCGGTGGGGACGCTGCTCTCGGTCACCGGCCGGCCTGCGGTGATCGCAGGTTGCGGATCGCTCGTCGCCCCGGCGAGGGCGGCCAGGCCGGCGTCCAATCCCATCTTGAGGCCCTGCTGGATGCCGCGCTGCAGGGTGTCGGCACGTGGCAGCTGCCGGATCAGCTTCGGTGCCTCGTTGAACACCAAGTGTTCGGTGTTCTTCACGAGCCGCCGCCACGGACTCCACTGCGACGCCATGATTTCGAGCATAGGTGGGAGCCACGATTGTGTCGTCGCGATGGTTGCTCGATACCCTGTTAGTGCTCGTGACCTCGCGCGAGCCCGTCCGACCAGGAGATTCCCATCAGCAGTTTCGCCGACCAGACGTTCACCGCGCCGGCACGGATTCGGAACTTCTGCATCATCGCCCACATCGATCACGGCAAGTCGACGCTCGCGGACCGCATGTTGCAGCTCACCGGCGTCGTCGCGGATCGCGACATGCGGGCCCAGTACCTGGACCGGATGGACATCGAGCGCGAGCGCGGCATCACGATCAAGGCGCAGAACGTCCGGCTGCCGTGGAAGGTGGACGACACCGAATACGTCCTGCACCTGATCGACACGCCAGGCCACGTCGACTTCACCTACGAGGTGTCGCGCGCACTGGAGGCCTGTGAGGGTGCGGTGCTCTTGGTCGACGCCGCCCAGGGCATCGAGGCCCAGACGCTGGCCAACCTCTATCTGGCGCTCGACCGCGGCCTGACCATCATCCCGGTGCTCAACAAGATCGACCTGCCCGCCGCCGACCCGGACCGCTACGCAGGCGAGATCGCCCACATCATCGGGTGCGAGCCGGAGGACGTGCTCCGGGTGTCGGGCAAGACCGGCGTGGGAGTCACCGAGCTGCTCGATCACGTGGTCCGGCTGGTGCCTGCGCCCGTCGGCGACGCCGACGCCCCGGCAAGGGCGATGATCTTCGACTCGGTCTACGACATCTACCGCGGCGTGGTCACCTACGTGCGCGTGATCGACGGAAAGCTGACCCCGCGCGAGAAGATCAAGATGATGTCCACCGGCACTCAACACGAGCTACTCGAGGTCGGCATCGTCTCACCCGAGCCGAAGGCCACGGAGGGCCTCGGTGTCGGCGAGGTGGGCTACCTGATCACCGGCGTCAAGGACGTCAGGCAGTCCAAGGTCGGTGACACCGTGACGTCGGCGCGCAACGGGGCGACCGAGGCGCTGACCGGGTACCGCGAACCGAAGCCGATGGTCTACTCGGGCCTCTACCCGGTCGACGGCTCCGACTACCCGAACCTACGCGACGCGCTGGAACGGCTGCAGCTCAACGACGCGGCGCTGGTGTGGGAGCCGGAAACGTCGGTGGCGCTGGGCTTCGGCTTCCGCTGCGGCTTCCTCGGCCTGCTGCACATGGAGATCACCCGCGAGCGCCTCGAGCGCGAGTTCGACCTCGACCTCATCTCGACCTCGCCGAACGTCGTGTATCGGGTCGTGAAGGACGACGGGACCGAGATCATCGTGACCAACCCGTCGGACTGGCAGGAGGGCAAGGTCCGCGCGGTCTACGAACCCGTCGTGAAGACGACCGTCATCGCGCCCAGCGAATTCATCGGCACGATCATGGAGCTGTGTCAGTCCCGCCGCGGTGAGCTCGGCGGCATGGACTACCTCTCACCCGAACGCGTCGAGCTGCGGTACACGATGCCGCTCGGCGAGATCATCTTCGACTTCTTCGATTCGCTGAAGTCGCGCACCCGCGGCTATGCCAGCCTCGACTACGAGGAAGCCGGTGAGCAAGAGTCCGACCTGGTGAAGGTCGACATCCTGCTGCAGGGCGAGGCGGTGGACGCGTTCAGCGCCATCGTGCACAAGGACTCGGCGGCGGCATACGGCAACAAGATGACGACCAAGCTCAAGGAGCTCATCCCACGCCAGCAGTTCGAGGTGCCGATCCAGGCGGCGATCGGCTCGAGAATCATTGCCCGCGAAAACATCCGGGCCATCCGCAAGGACGTGCTCAGCAAGTGCTACGGCGGTGACATCACCCGCAAGCGCAAGCTGCTGGAGAAGCAGAAGGAAGGCAAGAAGCGGATGAAGACCATCGGGCGGGTGGAAGTCCCGCAGGAGGCCTTCGTCGCGGCACTGTCCGCAGACGCCGCCAGCGACAAGCCGAAGAAGTAGGGGATGCGCGACGGCGCGCGCGGTGACCGAAAGGGCGCAATGCGACCGTCCGTCGGTCACAATGTTGCGATGAGAGTTCGCCCGGCGATGCGCGCAACCGAGGTGGCTCGCGCGTCCGTGCTGGGTGTCGCCGTCGCGATGGCGGTGTTGCTCTCGGGGTGCACCACCACCATTTCTGGCAACGCAGTGCGCGACAAGGACGCGGCGCCGCTCAACGTCGCGCCGCTGAAGGAATCGCAACTCGACGACGTGATGCTCAGCATCCGTGAGATCAACTCCATCCTCGGGACCACCGGCATCGAGGTCGTCGACCAGACCGACCAGATGTCGGACAACTCGCACGCCGTGTCGGACCCCGACTGCCTCGGCGTGATCTTCGGCGCGGAGCAGACGGTCTACGACGACAGCGACTGGACGGCCGTCCGCGACCAGGTCTCCCGCGAACCGGGTGACGACAAGGATCACTGGGTACAGCAGACGGCGGTGCTGTACCCCGCCGCGTCCGACGCCAGGAAGTTCTTCGAGAACTCCAAGTCCGATTGGGAGCAGTGCGGCGGCTTCTCGGTCGCCGTCGACGATTCCGAGTCCAGTTACATCTGGGAGGTCGACGACGTCGGCGCCAAGGACGATCTGCTCACCCAGGTGACCACGCAGGAGGACTCCGGCGGCTGGGAGTGCCAGCACGCGCTGTCGCAGGTGTCCAACGTGACGGTCGAGACGTGGGCATGCGCCTTCGGCATCAAGGACCAGGCGGCCGAGATGGCCCAGGAGATGGTCAAGAACGTGGCCAAGAAGTAGGCGGTAACGCAGCGACGGGGGAGCTTGGCGGTCAGGCGACCTCCAGCACCCCGGGACCCGGAATGGGTTGGACGTCGCGGGCGCCCAGCCCGACGTGGCCGCCGTCGCACGTCAGCTGCACCGACACGGGCTCGCCGCAGTCCCGGTGCAGGAGTCGGACCGCGGGTCCGGCATCGTCTGCGGTCCAACGGTCGCCCCATTGCATCAGTGCCGCCACGACGGGGAACAGCTCACGTCCCTTTGCGGTCAAGCGGTACTCGTACCGGCCGCGTCCATGGTCGTCCTGATACTCCACGCGCTCGAGCAGCCCGTGTGCCACAAGCGTTTTCAACCGCGCGGCGAGCAGATTTCGTGCACACCCCAGAGCCGCGTGGAAGTCGTCGAAGCGACGCAGGCCATAAAAGGCTTCGCGAAGGACGAGCAAGGTCCACTTCTCGCCGACCACGTTCAGCGTCCGCCCGATCGAGCAGTTTTCCGAGCTGTAGCGGAACCGATCTGTGTGCATATCTGTAGATGATATCTGGGTTGACTTTTTAAACCCACCCGATCTAGGTTTAGAAAATAAACCCACCCTGAACCGTGGAGGTATCACTCATGCCCATGCTCGATGCGTACATTCCCGTTGGCGCGCTTTCCCACGATGCCGAACAGGCGCTGATGTCCGAACTGACAGACCTGCTGTTGCGTCACGAGGGCGCCGATCCGGCCGATCCGCGGGCCAGGGCCATCGCCTGGGTGTTCCTGCATCGCCCCGCTGCGGTCTACGTCGCTGGGAAGCCCGCGCCCGAACCCCGCTACCGGATCGTCGCGTCGGTGCCGGAGGGACAGTTCGACGATGACCGCCGCGCCGCCATCGTGCGTGAGGTGACTGATGCGGTGTTGCGCGCCGAAGGCGCTGCCCATCCACATGATCCGAACCGGGTGTGGGTGTTCACCAACGAGATTCCCGACGGCACCTGGGGCGGTGCCGGCCGCATCAACACCTTGGCAGACATCGTCGGCTACGTCGTCGACGACCCCGAGGCGGGCCGCGCCTACGCTGAGCGCCGGCTATCCGGGCGCAGGGCTGCCACCGTGTCCGGCTAGCGCGGCGATCACTTCGGCGAGGCCGAAAGCAATGGCCTGACAACCTGATTGCCGGCGGCCAGTACCTGCCGGTGGTTGCAACCACCGTGATCCGAATTGCCGGTGGGCATCACCGTGCTCCCTCGACACGCCGAATGCCCCTTGTTACGAGGACCTTTGGCGCCGAGTCCGGCCTGCCAGGTGGACGGGACCTTGCCTGACCGCGACGATCGCCGATCACCCCGGCCGGCACAACGCCCTACCGTTGCGTGGCAGGGGGTTCGACTGATGGACGAGTTTCGAGGGACCGCGCACATGATCGAGTCTTCGTGGCGACCGGTCGGCCAAGTCTGGCCGTGGATCGTCGCCGTGGTCGGCGTGCTGATCATCGTCGCGGGGGCCGTGCTCTTCACCCCCTGACGTACTGGTCGGCCAGCACAGCACTCAGTTGAACTAAGCGACGACGGGGTTCCGGCGGGGATGCACGCAGAACGTAAGAGCGCGCAATGGGCGACCTCGTTTGGAGATGCCGCACGGGCGTTGCGCGGAGACGGCAAATCCACTGGTCGAGGCATTGTGGGACCGCAACGAACCGATGGCAATTCGACATGAATTCAAGCACGGCAAAATGGAAACAAGGCATCGGCGCCGCGCAGGGCGTCCACCAATTGCGCGGTACGTCGGGATATTGGCAAACCAGTGATATCGCGGCCGAGCACAAACGGCCGCATGCGGTCACGGCACTCACCAAAACGCAGCGCGGAATGGCGAGCCGCATTCACGTTCTGCGAAGGCTTACCGAACACGGGGCCGCAAGTTCTTGCACGCTCAACGAGGCGATGAATTGAAATGGTGGCGATGTCGGGATCAACGCAATGAACTGTGGGCAGTCTGTTTGGAGCTACCGCATCGGCGGAGTCCCAAACAGACTGCCCATCCGAAGTGTGCCTACCTACGGATGGTGCACCTGCCCGATCTGCTGGCTGATGTTGGCTTGTGGATCAGCGGCGAGGTAGAAGTCCCAACTGACGGCCACGTGCGGACCGCCCGAGGGATTCGGCGCCGGGCACCAACCGTTGTCGGGCCGCCCATTCCAGAACAGCGACAAACACCGGACGCAGAATCGCCAATCTCGTTGTGTGGCGTCAGCGGCCGCGGGGAATTGAAGAGACATTTTGATACCATCCTTATCCTGTACGAAGCTGAGTGCGGATGCCCCCACCCACTCGCGACAGTATTTAATGGCAGTTTCGCAAGCATGAGTAGTCGACTACTCGAATGCGAGAATGTTATGAACGGCGAATTCACTAAGACGAGATCAACGATTTCGCCGATTGAATCCTCGGCGCACAATTGCTCGCTCGAATCTCCGAACCACTGACGTCGCCCGTCAGGGTCTGACTCAGCTCAGGGCCGTGCCGTCCCGCCGGACGATCTCCTCGACTTCGCCACGCAGGCGCCCCAGTTCGGCGCGCTGCTCGTCGGTGTAGTCGCGCGCCGAATCGTCGAGCACGCAGACGGTTCCGACGACCGTGCCCTCGGCGTCGTGCACCGGTAGGCCCAGATAGTTGTGCAGCCCGAACTCGGTCTCGTCCTCGTTGCCCGCGAATGTCGCGTCGTCGCGCGAATCACGCACGAACAGATCGGCATCGGCGTTCACGACGTTCTCGCAGTACAGCGGCACGCGGGAATCGTCGTCACCCGCCTTCTTGCCTGCCGCGCCGACCGTGTAGTGCTTGGTCGCCTCACCCGCGGTGGCCGCGACGACCATCGAGTCGGCCTCTGAGCGCATCACCAGGACGGACTTCACGCCGAGCTGGTCAGCGACCTGCTCGAGCCGTGACGCCAGGGGTGCCAGCGCGGAGGTGGTGTCGGTGTTGTGGGGAAGTGGTGTGGTCATGGCTCAGAAGTATCCGCTGCCGGGAAGGCGGGTGCCCCTGGCGTAATAGGCACCGATGGCCTGTGCCTTGTAGGAGCTGGGGTTGTGCGATGCCAGCGTGCGGATGTTGCGCCAGTGCCTGTCGAGCAGGTGCGCCTGGCGCACCACGGACGCGCCGCCGACGTCGAAGATCTGCGACGCCGCCTTCTGCGCGAGCGCATCGACGACGACCTTGGCCGTCGCCGCCTGCAGCGACGCCTCGTGTGCGAGATCGAGGTTCGGGTCGGTGCGGGCCACGTCCGCCTCGTAGGCAATCGCAAGCGCGTCGGCTGCGGCGAGCACGGTGGCCTCGGCAGCGTATGCGGCGCTGGCGATCTCGCCGATCTCGCGCTGCAGCAGCGGATCGTCGGCGGGCGTCGGGTCCGGCGCCCACGTGAAGCTGCGCGCCCGCTGGTGGACGTGTGCGACGGCGTCCGCCCGGAGCGCGTGCAGCACGCCGGCCTCGAGTGCGGTGACGTACAGCTGGAAGAAGGCCCCCGACAGATATAGCTCGGGCTCGGTTCCGGTCTCCGGCGGTGCGAATTGCAGTGTCTCGTCGGCGGATACCGCGACGTCCTCGAAGATCGCGGTGCCGGTACCGGTGGCGCGCTGGCCCATGCCGTCCCAGTCGTCGAGCACGGTGACACCGGCCCGATCGGTGGGGACCAGTGCGATCACCGTCGCGCCCTCCGGATTGCTCGCGAGCACCTCGGCGTAGTCGGCGTACAGCGTGCCGGTGGTGAAGAACTTCTTGCCGTTCAGCCGGAAGCCGTCACCGTCGGGGGTGAGCCGGGTCTGCCAGGTGAACGCACCGGCCGGGGTCGAACCGAGCTCGGTCGATGCGTTGCCGACGATCGCACCGCGCAGCGCCAGGTCGATCACGCGCTTGCGCTCGGCGGCGTCGAGGCGAAGGCGCTCCTCGACGTGCGAGAAGTGCCCGCGCAGAATGTGCGCGACGTTGACGTCGACGGCGGCCAGGGCGATCACGACGGCGAACAGCTCACGCAGGGTCGCGCCACCACCGCCGTCTTCCAGCGGAACGCGCAGGGCACCCAGACCGGCCCGACGAGCGAGATCGACTGCGGCGAAGGGTCGCTCGCCGGTGCGCTCGCGCTCGAGCGCACCTTCGCCGATGTCGGCGATGAGCTGGGCCAGCCGATCCGAGCCGTAGGTCAACGGCTCGGTCTGCGACTCGGTCACTGTCATCGGGTTACCTCCTCTGTGACGCGGCGGTAGCGCGCCGCGCGGTGGGTTTCGGGTAGACGAGGGCCCTGGCCAAACAGCTTGTGGCGCAGGGTGCCTTCTTCGTAGGACGTCTTGTAGACCCCGCGCCGTTGCAGTTCGGGCACGACCAGGTCGATGAAGTCGACGAACGATCCAGGGGTGATCACGTTGGTGAGGTTGAAGCCGTCGACGTCGGTCTCCTCGACCCACGACTGCAGGTCGTCGGCCACCTGGGTCGGTGATCCGACGGTGAAACCGCCCTCGGCGTCGATCGCGTGCGCGTCGACGAAGTCGCGCAAGGTCCACTGGCCCTGGCCGAACATCGCCACCGACGACTTCAGGTACTCGTTGTCGGTGACCGCGACGGGGTCGTCGAGGCTGAACCGCGACAGGTCGGTGCCAAGCCACCCCGACCACAACGCGAGCGCGCCCTCGGGGTCGGTGTATTGGCGGAACTCGTCGTAGCGTGCCTTCGCGACGGCCTCGGTGGCGCCCGTGACGACGACGTGGCCGTTGACGATCTTGACGTCGTACGGGTCGCGGCCTGCGGCGGCCGCGCGACCGCGGATGTCGGCGACGGCGTCGCGAAGGATCTCCTTGGTCGGTGCGCCGATGAAGATGACCTCGGCGTTCTCCGCGCCAAACTGCTTGCCGCGGTTGGACGCACCGGCTTGATAGAGCACCGGTGTGCGCTGCAGGGACGGCTCACACAGATGAATGCCTGGGACGCGGAAGTGCTGCCCGTCGTGCTCGATCGCGTGCACCTTGCTGGGATCTGCGTAGTGCGCGCGGCCGGGATCGGTGCCGACGGCGTCGTCCTCCCAGGAGCCCTCCCACAATTTGTAGAGCACCTCGGTGTACTCGTCGGCGATGTCGTAGCGATCGGCGTGCGGGGTGATGGTGTTCAGGCCGTGGTTGCGGGCCGCGCTCTCGAGATACCCGGTGACGACGTTCCAGCCGACGCGGCCCTTCGTCAAGTGGTCGAGCGTCGACATCCGCCGGGCGAACGAGTACGGATGGTCGAACGATGTCGATGCCGTGATCCCGAACCCGAGGTGGTTGGTGACGGCTGCCATGGCAGGCACGACCAGTAGCGGATCGTTAACCGGCACTTGGGCACCCGAGCGCAGGGCTGCCTCCGGTCCGCCGCCGTATACGTCGTAGATCCCGAGCACGTCGGCGATGAAGAGCCCGTCGAACAGTCCACGCTCGAGCAGTTTGGCCAGGTCGGTCCAGTACTCGAGATCCTTGTAGCGAGCGGCTTGCGACTCGGGGTGCCGCCAGGTGCCCGCCACGATGTGCGTAACACAGTTCATGTCAAAGGCATTGAGGACGATCTTGCGGGTCACGCGGGGCCTCCCGAGACGGGTTCTGGCTCGGCGAGCGGGAGGCTCGCGAGCAACTGGCGGGTGTAGGGATCACGTGGCGCACCGAATATCTCGGCGGCGGTACCGGTTTCGACGACCCTACCCTCCCGCATCACCAGCACCCGATCGGCGACGTGATGGATGACGCCAAGATCGTGCGAGATGAACAGGTAGGACAGCCCGAGCCGCTCCTGCAGATCGGCGAGCAGGTCGAGCACTTGCGCCTGGATGGTCACGTCGAGTGCCGATACCGGTTCGTCGCAGACGATCAGGGACGGCTCCGGCGCGAGCGCCCTGGCGATCGCGACGCGCTGGCGCTGTCCGCCGGACAGCAGAAGCGGTCGCCGGTCGAGGTGTTCCTCGGCGAGCCCGACGTCGACGAGAAGCCGAGCCGCGCGCTGCCGTCGGGCCGCACCGTCGGGGTAGAGCTCGGCGGGTACGGCGTCCTCGACGATTCGGCGCACCGTCCAGCGCGGGTCGAACGAGCCCAATGGGTCCTGGTAGATCACCGAGATCTGTCTGCGGCGTGGACGCCGCGCCGCCTCGGTCGCCTCGGACCAGACGGTGCCTCCCAGTTGCACGGTGCCTTCGTCGGGCTCCAACAGGGCGAGCGCCAGTTGGGCGGTGGTGGTCTTTCCCGAGCCGGATTCGCCGACGATGCCGAGGGTTTCGCCGACACCGATGCTGAACGAGACGTCCGCGACCGCGGTGCGCTCGACACCGTCGGGGCCTCGGAAGCGCTTCACCAGGTTGTTGGCCTCCAGCAGCAAGTCGTCCGACGGCGGTCGGATCAGCGCCGGGTCGGTCGGCGGCAGGGCCGTTGCGGAGAGCCGGGTGCCCTTGCGGTGCGCTGCCGGGATCGCGTCAAGCAGGGTCCTGGTGTAGGGATGGCTGGGCGCGGTCAGCACGTCGGCGACCGGGCCCTGCTCCACCAGGAGACCGTCGCGCATCACCGCGACCCGGTCGGCGAGCCTGCTCACGACCGAAAGGTCGTGACTGATCAGGATCAGGCCGGAGCCGCGGTCCTTCATTGCGGCGAGCAGGTCGAGGATCTGCGCTTGGATGGTGACGTCGAGGGCCGTGGTGGGTTCGTCGGCGATCAGCAGCGGCGGGTCCAGCGCGATCGCGGACGCGATCAGTGCCCGCTGGCGCTGGCCGCCGGACAGTTCGTGGGGGAGTTGACGGGCACGGAGTTCCGGCTCGGGCACGCCGACGGAGGTGAGCAGTTCGAGCACGCGTTCTCGGCGCTTGGACCGGCTGCCGTACCGGTGCAGCCGAAGGGTTTCGGCGATCTCGCGGCCGACGGTGCGTAGCGGATCGAGGGATACCAGCGCGTCCTGCAGCACGAAGCCGATCTCGCGGCCGCGGATCTGGCGCCAGTCCCGATCACGGTTCCCAAGCACCGATTTCCCGTGCAGCTCAAGGGTCGTCGCATCCACGCGCGCACCGGCGCCGGCCAGGCCGAGCAGGGTGCGGGCGGTGACGCTCTTGCCTGAGCCCGATTCGCCGACGATGGCGAAGCATTCCCCGGGAGCCACCTCGAAGGACACCCCGCCCACCACGGGTTCGTTGCCCGCGCCGAACGCGACGGTGAGGTCTTCGACCCGCACGAGAGGTGCCGTCATGCCAACCGTCCTTCGATCCGCTGCTGCAGATGGCGGCCGAGGACGGTGACGGCCAGCGTGCAGCCGACGATCGCCAGGCCGGGGAACAGTTCCAGCCACCACGCCGTCGACACGAAATCGCGTCCGGCGTCGAGCATCGCGCCCCATTCGGGTGCGGGTGGTGCGACGCCGAGACCGAGGAAGCTCAGCGATGACGCCCACACGATCGACTGGCCGACGCCCATCGTCGCGAGCACGACCAGCGGCCGCATCGCGTTCGGGAAGACGTGTCGAACGATGATACGGGACCGTGTGTGGCCCAACGCCGTTGCCGCATGGACGTAACCGGAGTTGCGCACCGCGATCACCTGCCCGCGCACCATCCAGGCATACCCGGCGGCCGAGCCGATGGCCACCGCGAGGATCTCGGTTGCCACGCCGGGCCCGAGCATCGCGATGAAGATCAGGGCAAGCAACAGACCGGGCAACGCGAGGACCACCTCGAGGAACCGGCTGACCGCTCCGTCGGTGAGACGCCCGCCGAGGCCTGCTGCGAAACCGAACAGGATCGCGGCGACCAACGCCAGCGCCGTCGCGCCGACGCCGATCAGCAGCGAGCTGCGGGCCCCGAACACGACGCGCGTGTAGATGTCGCGACCGGATGCGTCCGTGCCGAACCAGTATTGCAGCGACGGAGCCTGGATGGCCGCGTCGACGTCGGTGTCGAAGGGCGACTCGCTGGTGAACGCGTCGGGCACCACGGCCCATGCCACCACCAGCAGAAGGAACACGGCGGACAGCCACACCGCGGGCCGAAAGGCGATACCGCTCTTGGCCTTCGGAGCGGCCAGGGCGGTACGAGTGACGAGGCCTTCTGCGACGTTGACGGTCAATGCGCTGCGCTCCGCAATCGGGGGTCGATACGGCCGAAGGCGAGGTTTACCAACAGGTTCGCCACGACGTAGATCGTCGCGACGAAAAGGGTCACGCCCACCACGACCGGCATGTCCTGTGAGGTGACGGCGTCGACGAGCACCCGGCCGAGGCCTGGGCGCACGAACACGGCCTCCACGATCACCGCCGTCGAGAACAGCGAGCCCAGTGCCCATCCCGAAAGCGTCAAGCCGGGAAGGACCGCGTGCCGAAGCGCGTGTCGCCATCGGACGCCGAAGTCGCTCATGCCGCGTGCCCTCGCCGACACGGCGAACGGCTGCTCCATGGCCGACGAGAACTCATCGCGCGTCACCTGTCCGAGGAAGCCGGCCAACGGCAGGGCGAGCGTCAGCGCGGGGAGCACCAAGCCCTCGGGCCCACCGTCGCCGACGACGGGCAGCCAATGCAGCGTGAACGCGAACACCACCAGCAGCACGATGCCCAACCAGTACTGCGGCAGGGCGGCGAGCAGGGTCTCCAGACCCGAGCCGAGCGCCGCAAGCGCACGGCTGCGATGCGCCGTCAGCAGCGTCACGACCACCGCGATGATCCACGCCCCGACCAGCGCGGTGGCGGTCAGCGTCAACGTCGAACCGAGCTGCTGCCCAATGATTTCCGCGACGGGCTGCTTGCGGATGTAGGACGTGCCGAGATCGCCCCGCAGTATCCCGCCGAGGTAGCGCAGGTACTGCAGGAGCACCGGTTGGTCGAAGCCGTACTGCACCCGGACGGCCGCCAGTTGCTCGGGAGTTGGCTTCGATCCGGCGCCGCCGAGGATGGTCTGGGCGGGGTCGGTCGGCATCAGCTGTTCGATGATGAACGTGAGGGTGGCGGCGCCCCAGAGGACGCCGACCACTCCCGCGAGGCGGGCAAGGACCCGCCTCGCCGTCACTTCGCGAGCCACGCGTCGTGCAGGACCGGCTCGCCCTCGGACGGCTCGATCCAAACGTCCTGCAGATGCTTCTTGGACACCAGCCGGGTGGTCTGCGGGTACAGCCCGAGGTGATAGGCGTTCTGCGCGACGAGCTGCTGCACCTGGTCGTAGAGGTGCTTCTGCTGTTCGACGTCGGAGGCGGCCGCGATCTGCTTGAGTGGTGCGTCGATCGCCGGATTCGACACCCAGGCCATGTTGTTGCCCGGTGCGAGATTCATCGAGTCGGTGGAGTACAGCAGGGTCAGCACCAACGGTGTTGGGCTGTTCCAGTAGGCGCCGGTGAGGCCGTCGTAGGAATCCTTGTCGGTGAAGGCGGCGTAGTACTGGTCTTGCGGGATCGGCTTGAGGATGACGTTGAAGCCGATTTCCTTCTCGGCGGCCTGAATGTCCTGATAGAGGGTCACGTCCGCGGGCGGGGTGTCGCCGGGGTCCGAGGAGTAGACAAACGTGGCGGCCAGCTGCTTGCCGTCCTTGGTCCGGAAGCCGTCGGCGTCACGCTGGGTCCAGCCTGCGGAATCCAAGAGCTGGTTGGCCTTTTCGGGATCGTGGCCGTAGAAGTCGCGAAGATCCTTGTCCAGGAATGGGGTCGTCGACGTCAGTGGGCCCGGCTCCCAGTTGAAGACGCCGAGGTAGGCACTCTTCACCGAGGCCTCGGCGTTGGCGCCGTGGATGAACGCCTGCCGCACGGTGGTGTCGGTGAACGGGAAGCGGGTGGTGTTGAGCGCGATGCCATTCGGCAGCCCGGTATGGGTGAACTCCTGCAGCACGAGGTTCGGGTCGGCCTTGAGTGCCGCGCTCTGCTGCGGCGGTGGGTTGAAGATGATGTCGGCACCCTCACCCTGCACGGCTCCGAAGCGGACCGATCCGTCTTCCAGGAACTTCCAGCTGACGTGCTCGAGGTAGGCCGGGCCCTGATGTTTGGCGTCGGCGGGTGCGGAGTTGTAGTCGGCGTTGCGATCCAGCTCGATGCTCTGGCCGTGGATCCATTGTTTGACGACGAACGGGCCTGTCCCGACCGGTGATTGGCAGTTGACGGCGAGACCACGGGCCATCGCCTTGGGCGATTCGATCCCGAAGAATGCCTGCGAAAGCACCGGCAGCAGGGCCGAGTACGGGGATTTCAGCTTCAGTTCGAACGTCGAGGGGCCAGTGTTTTCTCCCGTCGCTTCGCTCGCCCCGTACGCACGCGAGGACTCGTAATACGGCCGCAGGTAGCCGGTGTCGGTGAGCGATTGTGTCGCCGGATCCAGCATCTGGTCGAAGTTCGCCTTCACCGCAGCCGCGTCCAGCGGAGTGCCGTCGTGGAACCTGACGCCCTGTTTGATCTTGAACGTGTAGGTCAGGCCGTCGGGAGAGGTCGTCCAGGAGTCCGCCAGCCACGGCACGACGGTGCCGTCGGGGCGCTCGGACACCAGCGAATCGAGGTACTGACGCGCGATGTACGTCTGGGGCATGTCGCCAAGGCTGTGCGGGTCGAGGCAGGTGGGTTCGCGGTCCGCGCCGTAGACGATCGAGCCGCCACTGACTGGCGGTCCTGCGGCACCCGAGGCCGACGTTCCGTTGGACCCACCGCCGCAGCCTGCGAGGACGAGCGCGACGGCCGACACGAGGGGGAGCAGAAGGGCTCGGTTGAGGGGCTTGCGGGAAGCGGGCATTCTTTGCTGGTCTTTCGGTCGGTCGATGAGCATCGCGTACTCCCGACCGAGCATTGACTGCAAGATCGTGCTGATCCGTCTCGTCGGCGCGTCGGCGGCCGCACGTAGTGGATGGTGCGTTGAGTAAGTCTGCGGATGATGGCTTCGTCACGATGCCGCAACGGCAGGCATCGCGATAGTCATCGAATCGGCGTGATTGTTTCGCGATTGTGTCAAGGGCCGAGGATGTTTGCCCTGTTTGCTCAGCGCGGGTTCTTCTCCCCAGCCTCGACGGCGACGGCCAGCCTGTTCTCGGGTGGCGCCACCGGGCACGTCGCGTAGTCGGTGAACGAGCACGGCAGGTTCGAGGCGCGGTTGAAGTCGAGCGTCACCACGCCGTCGGCGTCCGGGCCTGCGACGGACAGCGACCTGGCGCCGGGGTAGGTCGTCACTCCGCTGGTGGCATCGGTGAAGAGCACGTGCAAGTCGCCCGTCGGACGCCCAAACGCGATGAACTGAGCGGCGGCGCCGTCCAGCTCGAAGTCGATGACGCCGACGACGTTGTGGTGGTGCAGCAGTCCCTCGACGACGGCTCCCGTCGTCACGGTCCTCGACTCGGCGTACGGGGTGAACGTGCCCGAGACGCGCCACCGTTCGCTTGGTGCGTAGGCGGGGATCCCGTTGTACTGATTCAGGTGTGGCGACTTCGGATCGTGAAGGCGCAGCGCGACGGTTCCCGTGCGGCGGATCACCTCGATGCGCCGATCGCCGTCGGCGACGAACAATCCGGGTGCGCCCTCGGCGGGCTCCAACCGCTCGGTCCCGACGATTCCCTCGACGTACGCGGCCTCGTCGTCCGCCCGCCATCGGCCAGGGAGATCGGCCACCGTCTCGAATTGGTCGGTGAGCCAGTACAACCCCGTGATGCTCACCCAGCCCAGCGGATCACCGTAATAGCTCTCGCGTTCGGCGTGCCATTGGTTCCACGCCGCCTCGAACGTCGTGGCGTCGGTTCCTTCTGTGGTGGTCATGATTCTCGATTCCTCTCTAACCGGTGGCACTGCCATCGGTCGTGGTGTTCTGCCGTCGCGTCAGCGGCTCACGAAGCCCGAGGTGACCGCGCAGCGTCGTCGACGTGTACTCGGTCCGGTAGGCACCGCGTTCCTGGAGTTCCGGCACCAGCCAGTCGACGATTTCGTCGAGTCCGCCGGGCACGATGTACGGCGAGATGTTGAAGCCGTCGCTCGCGCCCGCGCGTACCCAGCGGGTGAGCTCGTCGGCGACCTGGCCCGGCGTGCCGACGAACCCCGAGCGCTCGGACGTTTCGATGACGACCTCGCGCAGTGAGAGGTTCTTCGCGTCGGCGAGCGCACGCCACTGTTTGGCGATGGCGATGGGATCCTTGCCGTCCCTCGCCGCGCCGCGCGTCACCGAGATGGGTGCAGGCACCGGATCGTCGGCGGGCAGCGGACCATCGGGGTCCAGGTCGGAGAGGTCACGCCCCCACACCAGACCCGCCAGCGATAGCGCGGTCTGCCCGGTGTACTGACCGTCGAGCACCCAGCGCCGCTTCTCCTCGACTTCGGATGCCTTCTCTGCCAACACGATCTGCGTTCCCGGCAGGATCTTGATGTCATCGGCAGGCCTGCCCGCGGCGAGCAGGCGCGCGCGGATGTCGTCGGCGAACGCGAGAGCGTCGTCGAAGTGCGTGCCGTGGCCCGAGAAGATCACGTCGGCATTGGCCGCGGCGAAATCACGCCCCGTCGGGGAGTCTCCGGCCTGGAAGATGACCGGATGCCCCTGGGGGCTGCGGGGCAGTGTCGCATCGAGTGAAATGTCGAACTGCGACGTCGAAACGTCGAGGTGCCGTGCGGCATTGGTGTCGTCGTCCCACGAATCCCAGATGGCGCGGGCCGTGCGAATGAACTGCCCGGCCCGCTCGTATCGGAGTTCGTGATCGAGGAAACCGCCGCGCCGGAAGTTCTCCCCGGTCCACGCGTTGTCGGTGGTGACGGCGTTCCAGCCGGCCCGACCGTCGGACAGGATGTCCAGGCCGGCAAGACGTCTGGCCAGGTCACCCGGTTCGTTGTAGGTGGTGTTCTGCGTGGCGACCAGGCCGATGTGCTCGGTGATGGCGGCCAGCGCCGAGAGCTGCGCGATGGCGTCGGGGCGACCGGCGATGTCGAGATCGAGGATCTTGCCGTCCTGCTCGCGTAGTCGCAGACCTTCGCCGAGGAAGAACGCGTCGAACAATCCGCGCTCGGCCGTCGTGATCATGCGACGGAACGTCTCGAAGTCGATCTGCGATCCGCTGGCCGGGTCGGACCAGATCGTCGTGTGGTTGACGCCCTGGAAGAAGACGCCGAAGTGCACCTGCGCTCTGGTGCGGATGTCGTAGCTCATCAGACCCTCGCATAGCGGTTGGCCGGCCGAACCAGGCCGAGGTTTCCGCGCAGCGACGACCCGGGTACTGGTCGATGTGCCACCCCTGACTTGAACAGCGCGGGAAGGACATACCGCGCGAGCACGGGCAGATCCTCGTCGATCACGGTGGGGAACAGTCGCACGCCGTCGGCGTGTGCCGCGAGATCGGCGAGTAACTCCACGAATCCCGTTGCCGGGCCGACGTACTCGAGCCGTGAACTCTCTGGGGCCTGGTGGTGTTCGTTCAGCGCCGCCAGGCGGTCGGTGGCCGTGACGCCCGGTGTGTCGAGCGTGACGGCGATCTCGACGAACGTCAGCCCGTCGCTGCGCCTCGCGGGATCGGTGACGAGGACGACGTCGACCAACTCGCGGTCGGCCTCCGTGCCGAACACCACCAGTTGGCCCTGCGGCGGTCTCGGCACGATCGCCGGTCCCTTGACCGTGAACGTCACACCCTCGAAGTCGACGTAGTGCAGCTTGTCCCGATCCAGGAAGCGGCCGCTGGCGTGGTCGCGAATCACGGCATCGTCGTCCCACGAATCCCAGAGGTCGCGCACCACGGTGACGGAATCGCCCTGCTCGCGGTCCAGGTCGGCCTGGTCGGTGAGAAGCGTTCTGCCCCATGCCCGTGCGGCCGCGGGATCGGCGACGCGAGTGGGGATCCAGCCGCCTCGACCACGCGAGGCGTAGTCGAGGGTGGCGAGCTGCGAAGAGGTGTGGAACGGTTCGGCGTAGGTGGTCTCGACGACGGGGACCAGCCCGATCGTCGACGTCGCGGCGGCAACGAACGACGCCCGGTTGACCGCGTCGACGCGTGCCCCGAGACCGGACCGTGGGGGCACGATCGAATCGTCGAACGTCGCGAGCGTGAAACCCGCGTTCTCGGCGGCGCGCACCTTCTGGGTCAGCGTCCGCCCACTGAGCGACTCGCTCGGCGGATGGCTGGCGCGGCGCCATGCCGCCGGATGGCTTCCCTCGCCGTCCAACTCGATGCCGAGCGCGAAGATGCTCATAGTGCGACCTCGTTCAGATTCGACTGCGAGACGAGTGGTCTGCTCGGGATCCGGTCGCGAAGCACCGGCGCGACGTCGGACTGGAACAGCTCGAGGCTGCGCCGCTTCTGGTCGGTGGTGACACCGTCGGCATCGGCGCTGAGGTGGATCACCTCGTGACCGAATTGTTCGTGGTAGCGGCCCACCTTGTCGATCACCTGCTGCGGGCTGCCGACCAAAGCCGAACTGCGGGTGATGAAGTCGTCGATCGATTCGAACACCACGGGAAGCCCGACGCGCCGCGCAAACGCCAAACGGGTCTCGAAGGACAGCCGATACTCGGCCACCGCCTGCTGCGACGTCGGCGCGACGTGGAACCCTGCGGTGCCCGCGCCGACGAGGGCGTCCTGTGGTCGATGGCCGTAGAACTCCCACCGCTCCCGGTAGTGGCGCACCAGCTCGGCGTAGGACTCGATGGGGTAGGTGACGTTGGCGGAGAAGATCGGGTCGCCGTAGCGGGCGGCAAGGTCGACGGAGTCCTTGCTCGTCGCGCTGCCATGCCAGATGCGCAGGCGCTGCTGCAGAGGTCGGGGGAGCGCCTTGGCCTTGACCAGGGAGGGGCGAAACCGGCCCGACCACGTGACGTCGTCGCTGTCCCACAGCAACCGGAACAGTTCGTAGCCCTCGCGGTTGCGGTCCCACTGGTCGGCGGTGGTTACGTGGAACAACTCGGCCTGCGCCGCTCCGTTGCCCTTGCCGATGATCAGTTCCAGCCGGCCGCCCGACAGGTTGTCGAGCGTGGAGTAGTCCTCGAACGCCCGGACCGGATCGAGCAGGCTCAGCGTCGTGACCCCGGTGAACAACCCGATCCTCGACGTTCGGGCGGCGATGTTGCTCAGCACGACAGGGGGAGAGGACGAGATGAACGGGTCCTCGTGACGCTCGCCGACGGCGAACCCGTCGTAACCCAGTTCCTCGGCCAGCACCGCGGCGTCGACGACGTCGCGCAGCCGCTCGGCCGGGCTCTTCTTCTCGCCAGACACCGGGTCCGGTGTGTGCGTGATGAGTGTGATTAGCAGGAACTTCACGAGCTCGCCCCCTGTCCAAGCTGCTTCTCGAACGGATGCACGCCGATGTCCTCAGCGGGTAGCGATACGTCGAAGAGTGGGGTGTAGCCCATCGAGAGATACAGTGCGACGGCCTCGGGCTGTCGCCATCCGGTGGTCAGGTAGACGCGGCTGTACCCGCGCTGCAAGGCAATCCGCTCCAGTTCGGCGACGACGAGCTTGCCGTAACCCCGTTTGCGGCGCCCTGCTGCCGTCCACATCCGCTTGAGCTCCGCGGTCGACGGGTCGTAGCGTCGGAACGCGCCACCCGCCACGGGCACGCCGTCCGACACCGCAACGATGAGCACGCCGCCTGGTGGGTCGAACTCCTCGGCGGGGTAGGCCCGTAGGTCGTTGTACTCTTCCTCGTCACTGGGGCCGTAGCGCGTGCCGTACTCGACCGTGAGCTCGTCGAGTAGCGGCGATGCCAGCGGATCGCTCTGATGAACGGCAACGAACTGCAAGGTTTCGATGGGCTCATTGGACGTCGTGGTCAGCTGATCTCTCCTTCGGTCCGGCGGGAACGCGCACTCGCCATTGGCGAGAACAAACGCTTCAACGCCAACAACCAGGCTGGTTCGCCACTTCATTCCCTATTAATCACGACGATTGAACGAGGTAGTGGAGGGGTCCGCGCTTCGTTCCCGGTCGGGTTGGGCAACCGACGCCCAAACAGCTCAGGTTAGCGACGCACCCGAGATTGGTCAGGGTCGAAAATCGCTCTGATTCACATGTTCTGGGCATGTGCCGCGTGGGAAACAATCTGCGCGACGGAAATACTCTGTTGTGTGCGGTGGGCATCGGCATCATCTCCTGCATGACCGTCACCGAGACTTCTGCACCAACACCGAGCCCGGTCACGGACGCACCGGGCCTAGAGGCAGTGGTCGTCAGCGGGACCAGCCCGCTGGCCAATGGTTTCGGTAGCCGCTTCTTCACCGACGACGACTATCGCCGGTTTCATGCTCGCGCACCGCGCTACGACGCCGAGAACGCGTTCTTTGCAGAGGATTTCGCGGAACTCGTCGCGGCCGGCTACCTGAAGGCGCCCTTGCCCGAACGGCTCGGCGGTTCCGGCCTAACGCTTGCCGAGCTTGCCCGCGAACAGCGTCAACTCGCCTACTGGGCACCGGCGACCGCACTGGCCGTCAACATGCACCTGTACTGGGCCGGGTCCGCGGCGGACGCATCTGCGCACGGCCTCGCCGAGGTGGAGTGGCTGTTGGCCGACATCGCGGCTGGCCGGATCTTCGCCGCGGGGCACGGCGAACGCGGTAACGACGTCGGACTGGACGACTCACAGGTGCGCGCCGTTCCGCAGCCGGACGGCTCGTACCGGATCACCGGGCGCAAGGTCTTCACCTCGCTGTCGCCGGTCTGGGATCAGATCGGCATCCATGCCCGCGACGACTCCGACCCGAACCACCCCTTCATCGTGCACACCTTCGTCCGCCGCGACGATCCTGGTGTCCGCGTCGAGGAGACCTGGGACGCACTTGGGGTGCGGGCAACGGCCAGCCACGACACGGTCTTCGACGATGCCCTCGCCGAGGCGTACAAGGTCGTCGCCACGCATCCGGTGGGCCCGGTCTATCCCGACTACGTCGGCACGCTTCTGTCGTGGTATCTCCCGCTGTTGTCGAGCGTGTACTTCGGCATTGCGCGGCGTGCGCTCGACCTCGCCATCCTCGGTGCACAGACGCGGAACTCGCTGCGTCGGGACGTCTCCCGACATGCGCAGAAACCCGCAGTGCAACGCCAGATCGCGCAGGCCGAGATCAAGCTGGAAGCCGTGGCGGCGCTCGTCGAGTCCGTCACTCGACCCGGCACGGGAGACTGGTCCCCGTTGCGTGCCCTGGCCGCAAAGGAATTCGCCACCACGACGGCGCGGGAGGTCGTCGACATCGCCGTCCAGGTGGTTGGTGCGTCGTCGGTGTCCAGACGTCACGAACTCGAACGGCTCTACCGTGACGTGCGCACCGGATCACTGCACCCGCCCAACACCGATGCCGTGCTCGAGATCATCGGCGCCGTCGCACTGGGCCAGGGCTGAGGGCAGAGGTGACACCCGTGAATGACGTTCTGTCGGCCGAGAGTTGGCAGGTGCGGGGGAGTTGCCGGCGGCTGGCGCCCGAGGTCTTCTACCCCGAGGATGGCGGTCGAAGAGGTCTGCAGGCGCGAGAGGAACAGGCGAAGCAGATTTGCCGAAGGTGCCCGGTGGTCGCCGACTGCCGTAGCCATGCGCTGTCCGCGCGAGAGACGTACGGCGTGTGGGGAGCGATGTCGGCGCGGGACCGTCAACGGGAGTTCGTCGCACGGTCGGAGCTCGGCTGACGCCCAATCGGTCAGTCGGAGGTCGCGGTCAATACGTCCAGTGCGGCGTTGACGGTGAGCTGCGCCAGATTCTCGTCGATCGGTCCCGTGGGCATGAGCGCGCGCATCAACAGCGGCCCGGTCAGCAGGTCGCAGATCCATTCGGTGTCGTAGCCGTCCGGAATGTCGCCACGCTGGACCGCTCGTTCCAGGGCGCGCGCAGTCGACCTCCGCCGAGGTGTCACGAACGCCGCGAAGAGCTGTGAACCGAGCTCCGCGTCCCGCGCGGCCTCGTCGAGCAGTCCGGGGAGAGACCGCATCACCAACGGGTCGGCGAAGAACTCGATTTGATTGTGCTGCACGGCGACGAGGTCGCCACGCAGTGAGCCGGTGTCGGCGGCAGGGTCAAGACCGAATCGGCGACTCAATGCCGCAATGAGGATGTGCGGCAGTGACGGGTGGCGACGGTAGACCGCTTGGCGGGTCGTGCCCGCCCGCCGCGCGATCGCGTCGATGGACGTCGACACGTAACCGTCGGCGATCACCAACTCGGTCGCTGCGTCGAGGATCGCGGTGTCCAACACCTCAGCACGGGGGCGCCCTTGTTTGACCATCAAACAATACAGACTGTATTGTAATGTTCCATGACTTCCACAATAGCAATCCTTGGCGCGTCTGGGCTGGTAGCACGCGCAATCATCAGTGAACTCGGCCCTTCCGACGAACGAAACCTGGTCTTTATCGGCCGTGACCAGGGGCGCCTGAGTGCGGCGGCCGCCGGATCGGCGTCGGCCGTGACATTCGCCGTCGGTGACGACCGCGACTGGGCGGCGATCTTGGATCGCGTTCCGCGCCCCGACCTCGTCCTGAATCTCGTTGGGCCGTCCACCGATACCGCGCCGCCCGTTCTCGAGTGGTGCCTGCGCAACGGTGCCCACTACTGCGACGTGGCCAACGAACTGGACGCGTTCGAACACACCCTGGCGCGCGATGGCGATGCGCGTCGGGCCGCGGTATCGGTGGTGACCGGTGCGGGCTTCGGCGTCGTCGCAACGGAGGCCTTGGTATTGGCTCTGCGCGGCGATCGTGCACCGGCCAGATCCGCGCGTGTCGCGGCCATGCCCGGCATGGCCACCAAGGGGCGCAACGTCGCCGCCAGTGCGGTCGAGGTGCTTGCCGCAGGTGGTCGCGCCTACCGTGGCGGCGTTCTCACCCGCATCCGGCCGGGTAGTTCGTACTGGCGCATGCCCACGCCAAATGGGGCCAGCATCGGTGGCCTTGGCGTGGCGGTCGGTGACCTCGAGTCCGCGCGGCGAGCGTCTGGCGCCGGTGACGTCGATGCGTTCACCGCCGAGGTTCCTGCCAACGCCATCGTCCGGGCCGTCCTGCCCGCGTTGGTCAAGGCCGTACGCTACCGCCCAATCCGCCGAGCAGTTGAATATGGCGTGGGGCTTACCGATTCGCCGGGACCAGCGGGTCAGAATCACGACTACGTCTCCCTGAGCTACGCGCAACTGGACTGGGCGAACGGTGAGTCTCGCGCCGGATGGCTGCAGATGGGTGACGGGTACGAGTTCAGCGGCAAGGTGGCGGCGGCGGTCGTGCGCGCCCAACTCGCAGGCGCGGTGCCATCAGGGGCGCACACGCCGGCGTCCGTGCTCGGCCCCGAACTCGCCTTCGGCGCCGGCGCCACGTTCGTCGTCGACGAAGCTCACACCACGTCAACGCCGGGGGGACGGCGATGAGCGACGTAACCCAAGGCGAGACCGACCGTGAATCGGTGAGCTTCGCCGGCGCGGACGGTGCGGCCATCGACGCGTGGCTGTTCAGGCCCGACCTGGACGTCGCAACCGGCACGACCATCGTGATGGCGCACGGCATCGGTGGAATCAAGAGCGCAGGATTGGCACCGTTCGCCAAACGCTTTGCCGCAGAGGGTCATACATGTGTGGTCTTCGACTACCGCCACTTCGGGGCGTCGGGGGGATCACCGCGCGAACTGCTGAGCATCCGCGCCGAACGCGATGACTACCGGCGGGCACTGAACTTCGCCAGCCAACTGCCCGAGACGACGCGCACGGTGGTGTGGGGCTGCTCGTTCGCCGGACTCCACGCCACCTGGCATGCCGTCGCCGATCGGCGGTTGGCGGGGGCCATCGCGATCTGTCCTCTGGTCGACGGGGCACACGCGACGCTGTCGAAGCCCGTCGCGCTCTCGGCACGGCTGATGGCCGCCGGAGTGGCCGACCTGCTCGGCTCGGCGTTGCGGCGGCCGCCCCGCTACGTGCCGATCAGCGTGCCCGACGGCGCATTCGGTGTTCTGCCGGCTTCCGATTCGATGCGTGGGCGCGCCATCCTGGCCCCGACCGACGGGGCCACCTGGCCCAATCGCGTGACCGCCCGCAGTCTGCTCGGGACCGCCTTCTGTCGGCCAGCCCGACGACTGGGCCGCGCGCAGTGCCCGGTGCTGCTGGTCGTGCCCGACGCCGATACCGCCGTGCCAACCGGTGCGGCCCTGCGCGCTGCGAAGTTCCCGCAGGTGACCGTAGTGCGCAGCCGCGGCGGGCACTACGACGTCTATTCCGGCGGCCGTGACTTCGAGCATGTCGTCACCACCCAACTCGACTTCCTGGCCACGCTCGGACGGAAGGCTGCGTGATGCCGACGGTGTGGATCGCCTCTCGTCAGATCATGTACTCCAGCTGAAGCTGGCCTTCCCGTTCGTCCGCAGGCTCACCACCGAGTAGCGTCTCCGCCACGCGCCTGGCCTGTACG